>Ga0209056_10001845_pt1 | contig 23170 bp, 20 predicted proteins | sample GraSoiAngelo_114_FD_185876 | JGI IMG/M metagenome (GOLD analysis project Ga0209056, IMG submission 185876) | Grasslands soil microbial communities from the Angelo Coastal Reserve, California, USA - 14_0903_13_40cm (SPAdes) (version 2) | ecosystem: Environmental > Terrestrial > Soil > Grasslands... | reverse complement strand
GGCTCGAGCCCGGCGATGCCCGGACCGGCGCGCTCGGCGAGCAGCTCCAGGCGCTGCAGGCCATCCGGAAAGCGATGGGCTCCGAGACGCCCATCATCTGGACGGTGTTCTCACCGCTCATGGTCCTGCCCTATCTGCTGGTGGGAGGACGCACGACGGCGCTGCCGCTGATGCGTTCGGAGCCGGCGGCGATGGACCATGCTTTGGACGCGATGGCGGTGACGCTGGGAGACTATGCGCGCGCCGCCGTGGAGGCGGGCGCCGACGGGCTCTTCTACGCCACCAACATGGCGACGCGGGAGCTCTCCAGCGCCGCGGAATGTCGCCGCTTCCAGCGGCCGTACGATCTGCGCATCCTCCGGAGCGTCGAGACCGCGCCCTTCAACGTGCTCCATGTCTGCGGGCCGGAGGTTCTCTTCGACGAGTTCGCCGACTATCCGGCGACGGTACTGAGCTGGGCCACAGTCCCCGGCAACCCCTCGCTGGCCGACGGCCATCGGCGTACCGGCCGGGCCGTGCTCGGCGGGCTGCCCGCCAAGCCCGTCGTGGCCGGCCTGCCGCCGAGTGAGGTCGAGGCCCGCGGCCGCCGGGCCATCGCCGAGATGCGCGGGCGCTTCCTCTTACTGGGTCCCGACTGCTCCATCGACCCGGACACGCCCGAGGCGGTGATGGACGCCGCCAGCGCGGCGGCGCGCTGAGGGCCGAGGCCCTCAGCGCATCACCCCATGATCCTCCCTCCGGTCGTACCGTCGAACAGCAGGACTCTGTCCAGACGGAGCGTGAACGACCGGCGGTCACCGACGGCCAGCTTCTCCTCGGCATCCACTTTTGCGACGAGCGAGGCCGGCCCGCCGTAGTCGAGGAAGACGAGTGTCTCGTCGCCAAGCGGCTCGATCAGGCTGACCGTGGCCGGCCAGCTCTCACGCCCGTCGGCGAGCCGCACGTGCTCGGGTCGGATGCCCAGGCTGGCCGGACCAGCGACGATCGAGTGTCCGGGGAGGGTCGCGCCAAGGGCCTGGGCCACGAAACGAGCGCCATTGGTCTCCGGGCGGAGCTCGCCTTCCACGAAATTCATCGCCGGTACCCCGAAGAAGCCCGCCACGAAGCGATTCGCCGGATCGCCGTAGATCTCGAGCGGCCGCCCCACCTGCTGGATCTGCCCCTGGTGCATGACGACGATGCGGTCGGCCATCGTCATGGCCTCCGCCTGGTCGTGGGTGACGTAGACGAATGTCGACCGGAGCGCCGCGTGCAGGCGCTTGAGCTCGGTCCGCATCTCGACGCGAAGCTTGGCGTCGAGGCTGGAGAGCGGCTCGTCCATCAGGAAGACCGTGGGTTGCACGACCAGCGTGCGAGCCAGCGCCACCCGCTGCGCCTCGCCGCCCGACAGCGTGGCCGGGCGCTTGCCGAGCAGGTGTCCCACGTGGACGGTGTCGCTGACCGTACGGACCCGCCGGGCGATCTCCTCGGCAGCGACGCGCTTGATCCGGAGCGGAAAAGCGATGTTCTCGAAGACCGTCATGTGCGGAAAGAGCGCCAGGCTCTGGAAGACCATGCCCAGGCTGCGCTCACCGGGCTCCCAGTCGGTGACCCGGGCCGCGCCGATCCAGATATCCCCCGCGGTCGGCGCCTCCAGCCCCGCGATCATGTTGAGGGTCGTCGTCTTGCCGCAGCCCGAAGGCCCGACCAGGACGACGAACTCGCCGTCCGGGATCGTCAAGTCGATCCCGTCGACGGCGCGGGTGGCGCCGAACACCTTCGTCAGTCGCTCCAGCTGGATCCCGGCCACGTCTTATTTCCGGAGGAGCCCGAAGCTGAAGCCCCGCAGCAGGTGCTTCTGGATGACGAAGCCCAGCACGATCACCGGCAGCGTGGCGATCGTGCCGATCGCGGCCTGCGGTCCATAGTCGCGGCCCTCGTTGGCGGACTGGAACTTGTTGAGCTGGATGGGGATCGTGGAGACCTCGGTGTTGGTGAGCGTCATGGCCAGCAGGAGCTCGCTCCAGTTCAGGATGAAGACGAAGAGGAAGGTTACCACGAGGCCGGAGGCGGTGAGCGGAAGCACGACCGAACGCAGCACTCTGAAGCGCGAGGCGCCCATGAGCCGGGCCGCGCGCTCGAGCTCCACCGGCACCTCCTCCACGAAGGCCAGCATCATCCAGATCACGTACGGCAGGCACGTGGCCACGTAGACGAGGATCAGCCCCGTGTAGGTGTCCAGGAGTCGTAGCGTGACGAAGTAGACGACGAACGGCACGGCGATGACGATCGGCGGCACCATCCGGATCGAGAGGATGTTGTACGGGTAGCTCCGCCCGCCGGTGCCGAAGCGGGCCCAGCTGTAGGCCAGAGCGCTGCCGAGGACGACCGCGAGCAGGGCGCCGAACCCGGAGACGATGAGGCTGTCCCCGATCGGTTTCAGGATCTTGAGCGTTTGCCGGCCCAGCTCGAACGTCGACGTGCCGGGGGTGAGGACCTTCACGTAGTTGACCAGCGTGGGCTCGTGAGGGAACCAGCGGGGCGGCCACGTCACCCATTCCCCCGCGTGCTTGAACGACGTCATCAGCATCCAGTAGATCGGGAAGAGCGTGACGGCCGTCCACGCCAGCAGGAGCGCATGACGAACGACCGGGAAGAGCCAGCGCCCTCGTCGCCTCACGCCGCGCCTTCCTCGGCGAGTCGCTGCCGCTCGCGACGGAGGATCCGGATGGCGACGAGGCTGTACAGGGCCACCGCCACGAGGAGGATGAGCGACATGGCGGCGGCGTCGGAGACGCGGGCGAACTCCCAGCCAACGCGCCAGAGGTAGACGGCGACCGTCTCGGTGGCGTTGCCGGGCCCGGCCTGGGTGAGCAGCATCGGGTAGTCGAAGATCTTGAGGGCCTCCATCGAGCGCAGGATCACCGCGATGGCGATGACCGGCTTCAGGAGGGGCAGCTCGACGTGCCAGAAGATCTGCCAGCGGCTCGCGCCCATCACGCGGGCGGCCCGGATCGGCTCCTCGGGCAACCCGGCGAGGCCGGACGTGAAGACGAGAAACGCGAGCGCGGTCCACTGCCAGACGTCGGCCCCGATCACGGCAAGCTGGGCGGGCGTGTACTCGGAGAGCCACCGCACCGTGATGGTGCGGCCGGTGAGCAGGCTCAGGAGCTGGTTGAACGGTCCCTGGTCGATGAGCAGCATCGACAGATCGTAGCCGACCACGGCGGGGACGATCATCATCGGCAGCAGGAACACGCTGGTGTAGAACCGACGACCATGGAAGGAGCGGCGGCAGAGCAAGGCCAGCCCGAAGCCCAGCAGCAGCTCGAGCGGCACCGCTGCCGCCGCGAAGGCGAAGGTACGGCCGAGCGCCCACAGAAAGCGCGTGTCCTCGAGAGCGCGCTGGAAAGCGTCGAGCCCGGTGAAGGCGGAGCTCCACCACGCCCCTCGCGTGATCCGCCAGGACAGGAGCGAGAGGTAGACCAGAAGCAGGAAGTTCGGGAGCAGGAGGAGGGCGAAGAGCCCTTGCACGGGGACGAACGGCACCCACTTGAAGACCCGCTCCCGCTCCAGCCAGCGGCGCAGACCGTCCGCGGCCGCCGGCGTCCCCGCCGCCGTCACCCCCTCACTCCGGGACGTTCTTGGTCGGGTAGGCGGGCTTCAGCGCCTTCCAGCCCTCGATCTGCTGGCGGCGGCCGATCTGGTTGGTGATCTTCTCCCAGGCGGCCGCCGTGGTCTTGAGCGCGTCCTCGGGCGTGATCTTTCCGAGGAGGGCCTCCTGGATGTTCTGGTCGAGCACGTCGTTGTACTCCACGGCGCCCTGGATCAGGATCATCGGCGCCATCACCTGCGCGTTCTTGAGGTGGGTCTCCACCATCTCCTTCGTCCGCGCCTTGATGACGCGCGCATCCGTGAGGTGCGACCACCGGTACGGGTCGTAAACCGAGTTGGGCCCGGCGACGAGTCGCGCGGAGACCTCTTTGCTGGTCATGTACTGGGCCAGCCAGTAGGCCGCCTCGGGGTGCTTGGCGTAGTTGGAGACATAAAAAATATTGCCGTACCCCTGCAGCGAGCGGCGGACGAGCTTGCCGCCCACCATGTAGCCCGGCACCAGGCAGTAGCGATTCCTGCCGACCACCTTCGAACGCTCGGGATGCTCGGCCGCGATCGCGATCGAGGGATAGGTCATGATCGAGAAGGCGTTGCCGCCCGCGTAGAACGGATAGGCCTGCGGTGTCGCCCACCCGAGGATGTCCTTGGGCATGAACTTGGTGAGCGCGATGTAGTCGCGGAGCGCCTCCACGCCTTCCTTGCCCGCGATCAGCGGCTTCATGCCGTCGTCGAACGGCACCCCGCCCTTGGCGTAGAACTGCTGCAGCCACCAGCGCCAGCCCCAGCCACGGGCCCGGTAACCCATCGCCCCGTACACCTCGGGCACCCCGGTCCCCTTCGGGTCGCGCGTGAAGAACTCCGCGAGCTGGTACCACTGCTCGTACGTGTCGGGGCAGCCGGGCTCCCAGCCGTACTTGGCCTTGAACTTCTCCCGCTCGCCGGGGGCGTCGATGAGGTCCTTGCGGATCGTCATGATGAAGTTGTCGCCGTCGGCGACGAGGCCGTAGGTCTTGGCTTTGTAGCGGGCCTGCTCCTGAAAGCCCGGAACGATGTCATCGAGATCGGCCTTGCCGCGGGCGACCAGGTCGTCGATGGGACGGGCCAGCCCGGCCTCCACCAGATCCGGCAGCGAGATCGGGTCGCCGATCCAGAAGTCGAAGCTCCCGCTCTTGGCGACCGCCTCGGACATGGCCTTGGCCTGGATCTGTAAGATGCCGACCTCGAAGTAGTTGACCCCGATGCCGGTCTCCTTCTCGAAAATCGCCATCTCCAGCGTGCTGCCGGCGGTGAAGATGGACGGCATCATCATGTTGAGCTTGAGCGATGTGAGGCCCTTCGCCTGCATGTACGCTTTGGCGCCGCTGATCGCCCGCACCTCTGCCGTCGCGCCCGGGGGCGTTTGCGCCGAGGCCACGGTGGCCCCGCCGATCAGCAGCGCGACTGTCCCGGCGATGGAAAGGAATCCGAACGCTCGCTTCATCACCATGCTCTCCTCGCGGACGCCGGGACGGATCCCGTCATGCGCGCATGCTGGCGACCTGGGGCATCTTCGAGTAGTCCTCGCCGCCCCAGTCCTGAACGTCTTTGAGCCCGAAGAAATTGAGCTCGATGGTGAGCCCGTTCGGGTCCTTGATGAAGATCTGGTACAGATCGAACTCCGGAAGAGAGCGCGGCTGGAACTCGAGACCTCGCGCCTTGAGTCGCCGGATGAAACCGCCGGGCTCGGTGGCGAGGAATGCGATGTGGTCGACCACGCCCGCGTGGTCCGTCACCGCGCCCTTCGGGGTGCCGAGATAATAGAGCTCGGCGTTGTCGATGCCGTCCGGCCCCATGTGGACCTGGATCTTGCCGTTCACCCCCAGCCAGTAGCCCGGGAAGGGGAAGCTCGGCCGCGGCATGACCTCGAAGCCCAGCACCTCGCAGTAGAAGTCCTTGGTCTTCTCGAGGTTGTTCGCCCGGATGAAATAGTGATTGAGCTCTGTCAGCGGCATGGGTTCCTCCTCGCGATGTGCCGTCTTGGGCCGATGGTACGCGAAACGGCTCCGGGTGCGCAAAGCCGTCGGGACTGCTGGACCAGGGCCGGCATCCGCCGTATCCTCCCGGGCGGGAGGAAGCCATGGACCCCAACGCGAAGAAGACCACGCTCCGGATGATTCCTTACGGCCTTTACGTCTTGACAGCGGCCCACGCGGACGGCCGTGTGGCCGCGGGCACCGTCAACTGGGTGACCCAGGCCTCATTCGAGCCGCCCCTGGTCGCGGTCGGCGTCAAGACCGACTCCCATGCCCACGCACTCATCAAGGACTCGAAAGCGTTTGCCTTGAACGTCCTGGGCAAGGGGCAGCAGGCGCTCGCCTTCACGTTCTTCAAGCCGGCCGAGCGGAAGGGCGACACGATCTCGGGCGAGCCCTTCCGTCCGGGCACGACGGGCGCGCCGATCCTGACCAGCACGCCGGCGTTCATCGAGTGCACGCTCGAGGCGACCGTCGAGAAGGGCGATCATTCCATCTTCGTCGGCAAGGTGGTCGAGGTGGGGCTCACGAAGACGCCCGACGGGCGGGCCGACGACGCGACGCTCTGGCTGAAGGATCTCGGCGACAAGGTCTTCTACGGAGGCTAGTGGCCTATCCCCCTGTGCAGCTCGACGAGCGGCACCATCCGGCCGTGGAGCGCCAGGATCTGGTCCACGCTCAGATTGAGCCGCTTGATGTTGTCCGCCAGGCTCACCCAGGTCGGGTTCACGGCCGTCGGCGGTGGCGCATTCGGGGCCAGCGGGGTGTAGACGTCGGCCTCGATCAGGAGCTTTTCCTTGGGGAGGTGCACCATGATGATTCCGGCATGGTGGATGTTGGCGGCAATGAGGTGGAGGTCCACCGTCCGGGTCCCGTCGGTCAGCGTGCGGCGATCCCTCATGCCTTCCACCGTTCCCTTGCGGCCGGACTTTGCCAGGCGATCAGGATTCACGGCGGCCGGAGCGCCCAGCGCCTTCTCGAGAAAGGCCTTGTTCGCGTCGTGAGCGATGACGGTCACGCCCTCCGCCGCGAAGGCCCGGAGCCCACCGGAGTGATCGAAGTGGTGATGGGTGGCGATCACGTACTTGATCGGCTTGGTCGAGAGCATCTTGATCTCTGCGAGCACAGCGGCGGCACGGTCGTCGTTGATCGGGCTTTCCACCACGATCAGGTGATCCTTCATCTCGATCACCGCGCTGTGGTGCGTGCCGCCGGTCAGGTACCAGACCCCGTCCGCCACCATCTGGGTCGTCACCCGTGCGTAGGGCGCGGGCGTCTGGAAAATCGGGTCGGGTATCGGGATGTTCACGGCGGCGTTGGGCTGGACATCGGTCACCGTCAGATCGAGGGCGGGGTGGCCGCCAATCGTCTGCCGGATCTTCGTCGGGAATTTCACTCCGGCGAAGTCCTTGTAGGCCGCATAGCGGATCTCGACCGGCATGTCGCCGAGCACGGCGTTCGAGACCACGGCGTCAATCTTTTCCACCAGGTTCTGGCTGTCGACGGTTGCCCGGACCCGGAAGCGCCCGAGCACGGCGAACGAGATCGTGTTGCTCTGGACAGCGGCGTGGTTGGCCATCGCCATCTTGACGACGCCGTGGGGCGTGGCCCAGAGCTGGAGCTGCCGATCGAGCAGCGCGACTGGCGCCGGGTTGGTCGCATCACCGACCACGTTCCAGGCAAAATCGCCGCGCGCCACGAAGATCTGGCGCTGCTCCCCGCCGGGAGCCAGTCCGCCGGCGCCGCCGCCGCGCTGTGGGGTTTCGCCCAGCGTCCGCACCAGCTCGTCCCGGATGCTGGCGGTCTCGTAGCTCACCGCGCGCGTGTAGCTCTTGACGACGAACCGGGGCCAGGGCATATCCGGACTGTAGCTCTGGCCGACGAAGAAGTTCACGCCGCTGCCCGAGTACTGGATCGACTTGACGCCGCCGGCGCCCATCGCCTTCGCGATGGCCTCGAGGGCCGCGCGTCCGTCCTGCGCGTAGCCGGTGAGCGGTGACAGGAGCACGAGGACGGCCATCAGCGCGCTGGAGGCGAGCGTAGATGATCTGCGCATACGTGCCCTCCCGGGGCGTTCGGATTTGTGGTCGGGATGCTAGCAGCGCCCGTGACTGGCGTCAAACGCCGGAAGCGGGTAGAGTCCGAGCCGTAGCGCATTCCCCCGTGAACCCGAAAGGAGCAGACCGTGAGCACACAGCCCTCCGCACCAACCGCCCGTGACGTGGTCCGGCAAGTCGCGCCGAAGCTCATCGATCTCAGCGAGAAGGTGCTCTTCGGTGATGTCTGGGAGCGATCGGGACTCTCCAAGCGCGACCGCAGCCTGATCACCGTTGCGGCGCTGACCGCCATGTACCGCACCGATCAGCTTCCGGGGCACCTGGAGCGCGCGCTGACCAACGGCGTCACGCGCGAAGAGATCGGCGAGGTCATCACGCACCTCGCGTTCTACGCGGGCTGGCCCTCGGCCATGACCGCCGGCCAGATCGCTCGGCGGGTCTTCGACGCGAGGAAGCCATGAAGGTCGGGTTCATCGGGCTCGGCACCATGGGGCGCCACATGGCGTCCAACTTGATGAAGGCGGGACACCAGCTCGTGGTCAACGACGTGCGCCGCGAGGCGGCGGCGCCCCACCTGCAGGGCGGGGCCTCCTGGGCCGAAACGCCGCGCGCCGTGGCCGAGGCAGTAGAGGTCGTGTTCACGTCGCTGCCCGGTCCGCCGGAAGTCGAGGCGGTCGCCCTCGGCGAGCAAGGCCTCGTCGCGGGGCTCGCGGCGGGCAAGGTGTATTTCGATCTGTCGACCAACTCGCCAGCGCTCGTGCGGCGGATCCACGAGGTGTTCAAGCGCCGCGGCATCCACATGCTCGACGCGCCGGTGAGCGGCGGCCCGCGCGGCGCCGAGTCGCGGCGGCTGGCCCTCTGGGTCGGGGGAGACGAAGACGTCTTCAAGCGCTACCGGCCGGTGCTCGACGCGATCGGCGATCAACCCTACTATGTCGGCCCGATCGGCGCCGGCTCGGTGGCGAAGCTCGTCCACAATTGCGCCGGCTACATCATTCAGACGGCGCTGGCCGAGGTCTTCACGATGGGCGTCAAGGCGGGCGTCGAGCCCATCGCGCTGTGGAAGGCCGTACGCCAGGGCGCGGGCGGCCGACGGCGGACGTTCGACGGCCTGGCCGATCAGTTCCTGCCGGCCAAGTTCGAGCCGCCGTCGTTCGCGTTGCGGCTGGCCCACAAGGACGTCACCCTGGCGACCGCCCTCGGCCGCGAGCACAAGGTACCGATGCGACTCGCCAACATCACCCTCGAGGAGATGACCGAGGCGCTCAACCGCGGCTGGGCCGAGCGCGATTCGCGGGTCGCGATGCTCCTGCAGGAGGAGCGCGCCGGCGTCGAGATCCGGGTGCCCGAAGCGGCGATCAGGGAGGTGCTGGCGGACGACAAGAGCGGGCCGCGCTGAGCCCGCCCGGGGGCCCGTCGGGGCCCCCAAGGACTATCCGGAAATCGAGGAGCGCCACGGCTAGGCCGGGGTGCTTGCGAGCGCGGGGGGCTTGGGGGGTCACCTTCAGCACTTCGATCGCTGCCTCACGCTTCGTGATCTCATCAATGACGGCCGCACTCTTACTCCCGGTGGCGAGCGCAGCGACCAGCCGCTCGCGGTGCGCGTGCTTCCCGCCCCGGTGAACGAAGATCAGAGGCCCGCCGCACTCGAAGCATCGGCCGACACCGTTCATCAAGTGCTTCGAGACGAGCCCGGACTCGGGACGCCCGTGTAGCTGGCCCTGCTGATTGCGGACGAACGTCTGATTGGTTTTCCGCCGACGTCGCTCGACCCGGCCCCATAGCTCGTCCGAGATGATCCTGAGCCCGTCGTTCTGAACCACGAACCAGCCTTTCTGATCGACCGCCACGCGGCGCTCGGCCACGCCGCTCTTCGCGTCGTTCCGTGTCTTACCGAATGTCACGCGCCCGAGGTAGACATCACGCCGGAGAATGCTCTTGATCGCCGCCTTCGACCAGCCGCGAGCCGTAGGCGCGGGACACTCTCAGCGTTCAACGCCGTGACGATGCGACGGTTGCCGAAGCCAGCGGCGGACATCTCGAAGACGCGGACGACGGCCTTCGCCTGCTCGGCGTTCACGCTGCGTTCCTTATGGCCGTCCACGTCGATCAGGTTGTAGCCGAACACTGTCGCGCCTGCCGCATGACCGGCGCGGGCCTTCTGATGCAGCTTCGCCTTCGTGTCCCGCGCGATCTTCGCTTTCATCAGGCCCGCGCTGGAGAAAGCCCTCGCCTCCAGTTGCCCCGCTGTCGTCGAGGTCATCAGCGACGCCGAGGCGATGGCTCGACGGGCGTGGAGACCATAGGCCACCTGGGAAGCGTCGCCTTGCTCGCCGCGTCGCGTTACCGAAAATCAAACACTGTGTAAGGATTACTTCCTGTCGCGAGCCCCACCGCCAGAACTTCCGGAAATGGCGCGAAAAATCAACCTTTTCTCCGGCCAGTTACGACGGGTGGACGCAATCTTGTCGCTGGTACGCCGCTTGCTCAAACTCCCCTCAGCACAGCGTCAGACAGCTTGCCGTTCCGTGCAGAACAGGGAAAGAGAGGCTGCCTTCATGCGCGTGCTGGTGGTCGAAGACAATCGGGCCCTGTGCGAGGTCTTCGCCGAGTTCCTTCGCGAGGTGGGTCATCAGCCGGTCGTCGTGCATACCGCCGAAGCGGCGCTCGACGCGCTCCGTGCCGAGCGTCATGAAGCGATGCTGCTCGACATCTGCTTGCCCGGGATGAGCGGCAGCGATCTCTTGAAGCTTCAGGTGGTGCGCGAGCTGCGCGTCCCGACCGTGGTGATTTCCGGCAGGGCGACGGAGAGCCAAGCCCAGGACTGTCTACGGTCGGGCGCGTTCGACTTCATCGGAAAGCCGGTCGCCCTCCAACGCCTGGCCGAGGTGCTCGGATGTCTTGAATCGCGTCCCTTGGCTCGTCCCGACGCGCCGCTCGAGCGGCGGCGCGCCCCGCGCACGCCCGTCGCGCTGCCGGTCCGAGCCCGCGAGTCGAACGGGCGCGAATGGGAGTCGACATCGGTCAATCTCAGCACCACGGGGGTCAAGATCGGCGCGGGCGGCGTGACCCGACCCGGGCAGGAGGCGATGCTGACGCTGACGCTGCCCGACGGCGAGACGCGCCTGGACGTCGCGTCGGTTGTCGTGCGCGCCGACTTCGATGGATGCGCGTTCCATTTCCTCAATCTCTCCGACCGGCAGTGGTCGCAGCTCGATGATCTCGTCAGGCGGTCGGACGGCTTCCGGCGGCTGCACGTCGAGCCTCATCTCCGCATCGTGCACGTCATCGGTGAGGCGATCAGCGCGAGCCTCGACGTCGACGAGGTGCTGCGCATCGCGCTCGACGCGCTCACCCAGGTGACCGGTCACGAGATCTCGAGCCTGCATCTGCTGTCCGCAGACGGAGCGATGCTACACCTTCGCGGCGACCGGGGCCTGCGGCCCCGCCTGCGGGAACTCCTTCGGGTGCTGCCGGCCGGCCAGGGCGTCCTCGGTCGCGTTGCGGCGAGCGGTCACACGGTTGACCTGGCGGACGCGGGCGCGTCCATCGATCTCGGGCCGTCCACGCGGGCGGTGGTCGATGAAGAAGGGATCCGCGCGTTCGTCTGCGTCCCGGTCAAGAACCGCGGACGGCCGCTCGGTGTTCTGTCGCTTGGCCGTCGAGCCTCCGAGCCATTCACCCAGTCCGAGATCGCGCTCGTCGAAGCGAGCGCGAATCAGATCGGCCTCGCCCTCGCCAATGCGCAGCTCCATTCGGACACCCGGCGCCAGCGCGAGGACCTCCAGGTGGTCGAGGCCCAACTCATCGAAGGCGAGAAGCTCTCGACGGCCGGGAAGCTGGCGTCGGGGCTCGCGCACGAGATTCGAAATCGACTGACGACGATCCTCGGCCTCGCTGAGCTGTCGTTGATGAGGTCGGACGTTTCGGTGACCAGCCGGCAGTTCCTCCACACGATCGTCGAGGAGACGTCGGTTGCCGTGCGGCTGCTTCAGAACCTCCTGCAGTTCGCTGGGGGTCACTCGCTCGAGGGCGAACGATGTGATCTGCGAGAGCAAGTCGAGTGGGTGGTCGAGCTGAAGAGTCACGAGCTGCAGCGGGACGGGATCCAGGTCGTCACCGAGCTAGAACGCGTCCCCGCGGTCCTTGCGGACAAAACGCGGATCCAGCAAGTGCTGCTCAATCTGGTCCAGAACGCGCACCAGGCGATGGCGGCCCACGCCGGCCCGCGCGTGCTCACCCTCCGGCTCGTGGACGCCGAAGCGCACCACGTCCGGCTGGAAGTGCTCGATACCGGCCCTGGCATTCCGCCGAAGCTGCTCCTGCGAATCTTCGAGGCGTTCTCGACCACGAAGCCGGCGGGTGAAGGTACAGGCCTGGGTCTCTGGGTGTCGCACACCATCATCGAGCATCAACGAGGCACGCTCCGCGTCGAGAATCGCCCGGGCGGAGGTGCGCGGTTCGTCATCGAGCTGCCCGCCGCACCGCCGGACGCCTGAGCGGCTAAAAGCCAAGAAGGCCCTGGTCACGATTCACCGACGGCGGCGGGCAGTGGCGCCATGCCGAGGACAGGTCGGCCGCCAGGCAAACAGAAGGCCGAGTGCGAAGCCGACACGCGCTCACGGCGGAGTCGACTCGAGCATCCCGGACGCTCCCGTTCGGAAATCCAGGCAATTCTTTTGCGAAGGATTCACCGCCGTGTTTCCGAAGGCAGCGAAGGCGGACCTACCGGGAGTCAACCTCGAAGAAGTCTCCCGGTGGCTCGCTGACGCCATGTACGATGATGCCCGTTGCGGACTGTTTCATGAGTGGATCGCGCGACGCCGGATCGCGTTAACCGATGAACCCAGGAAGGTGACCCCGAGGCCCCGTGGCCTGTTGCAGAATCGAGGAGCGCCACGGCTTGCGCCGGGGCGCTTCCGAGCGCTGGGGGGCTTGGGGGGCCATTCGAGGCCCCCCATGTATGTCAGAGCGCGTCGGGCGCGGCGGCGATCCGGTCGAGCTCGGCGCGGCTGTAGGCGCCGAGACTCCGGAAGTTCAGCTCGGTGTAGTTCTTGATCCACCGCATGGCGATCTTGACCGCTTTGCGGTAGCGCGCGTGCGTCTCGGCGCCCTGGCGCCGCGCGAGGATATCCGCGAGCTCCTCGCCGAGGAGCCGCTTCACCAGCGCCGCGTCGTGCTCGGCGCCGGTTCGGGTCTCCCGCGCGCGATGAATGATGCGCTGGGCGATCTGAGCCACCGACATGCGGCCGGTCGCGAGATCCTCCATGAGCGCCGGATGAATCCCGGGCTTGCCCTCGAGGCTGTCGATGCCCTTGGCGCCGCGCCCGCCGAGCCAGCCCTCGACGTACTCGATCAGCATGCGGGCGTTGCGCCGCGTGCCTTCGACCGTGACGGGGCCCTCGGGCACCTTGATCGCGACGGGGTAGTTGTCGGGGTCCGCCATCTGCGCCGTCGGCTTCCAGCCGGAGCCGATCAGCTTCTTGAACGGGTCGCCGGCGGTCTTCATGTGGAAGATGTGCGCGACCCAGCCGCGGATGAAGCCCTGCTCGGCCTCCCACTGCTTGTCCGCGCGGATCGCCTCGGCGGCGGCGCGATTGATGTCGGGGTCGGGGCTCGGGAGCGCGGTGGCCATGCCGCCGATCGGGACCGCCCCGCGCTTGAGGCAGATCGCCACGAGCCGGCGGAAGACGTTCGCCAGGAACGGCGTCGTCTTGATGTCCACGCCGAACCGATCCGGCCACACCTGGTCGGGATCCGTCATGACGAACTCGAAGATCGAGGCCTTGAGGTCCCAGCGCGCGGCGTTGAGTCCCGCCGCGTAGGGACCGAGCTCGTACAGCATCTCCTCCATCTCGTACACGCACGGCAGCGACTCGACGAGCACGATCGCCCGGATCGTCGCCTCGCCGAGAAACGGCAGGTGCGTCTGGCTCAGGTCGAACAGGTCCCGGTACCAGCGGGTCTCGGCGGCGGCCTCGAGCTTCGGGAGGTAGAAGTAGATGCCCTGCCCCCGGCCGGCCTGGGCCCGCCCGGCGTAGAAGAGGGTGAGGGCGGTGCCGAGGAGCGCGGCGTTCACGGGCTTGCCGTCCACGGTGACGTCCGGCTCGTCGAGATGCAGCCCGCGCTCCCGGTGCATGAAGAACGGCAGTTCGCCGTCGGCGATCGAATAGCTCCGGTTACGCTCGCGGTCGACGAAGGACAGCTCTCGGTTCACGGCGGCCAGGCGGTTGTTGGCCGAGCGTACCGTGTCGATCAGGCGATGGCCGCCCGAGTCTTCGTCGTCGTCCAGATCGCCGGCGGCGCGCTCGCCCTCGGGCCCGGGATTCAGCGCGTTGATGAACATGGAGGTGATCGAGCACGGGCCCGAGATCTCGATCCCCGGCTTCTTCAGCTCGTCGGGCATCGGCGGGACCCGCCACGCGCCGACGGTCGCCTCGCTGGCCGGCGGGTGAGCCGGCAGCACGTGCTGCCGCAGCGCGCGCTCCAGCACCGCGACCCGGCGCTGGCGAAGGTCGTGGGCCCGCGCGTCCAGGTGCTCGTGGAGTCGCGTCAGATACTCGCAGAAGGCGGGCGTGAAGAGCGCCGCCGCCCCTTCGACCGGGGCGAATTTCACTCGCGTCGACATCAGCAATGAAACTTTTCGCATGGCGACGGCGCGCCTGTCAATGGCAGAATGCCCAACGGTTTTGGGGAATGAACAGGCGATTCCGCGGCATGGGCAAGGGGCGCAAGACCCGTCGCGCCCTCGAGCGCGGCGGCGCGGGCCCGGCGCAACGGCTCAACGAGACGCTGGCGCGCTGGCCGGGCGTCCGGATCACGCCGATGTTCGGGCGATGGGGCTACTTCGTCGGCGAGACGCTCTTCGCGTGCTTTCCCCTGCGCGAGAAGGAGCGCGATCTCTGGATCCGGCTCACCGGAGAGGATCAGGCCCGCGCCCTCGGCGACGCCCGGGTTCGCCCGCACCGGCGCTTTGCGCGGAAGGGATGGGTCGAGCTGGACGTGGAAGAAGTCGAGGACATGGAGCGAGCGCTGCGCTGGCTCCGGCGCGCCCACGCGGCGGCAACTCGCGGCGCGGTGAAAGAGCCAGAGACGGACGGCTAGGGCGCCGCCGCCTCTGCGTGGGCCGCCGCCTCCTCGCGGGCCTTCGCCTCGATGCGGTCGATTCTGACCAGCGGGACCAGGACCCAGGCGAGCGCCGTGATCGCCGCCGAGATGTACACGAGCTGTGTGAACCCGAGCGTGTCGTAGAGGCGTGCTCCGACGTTTTGTGAGAGCTGCTGCCCGAGGTTGAAGACGGACATGAGCGCGGCGAAGAACGTCGCCTCGACGTGGCGCGGGCACGCCTTGGCGGCGAGATCCAGGAACGCCAGCTGGGTGATCATGCCGACGGCGCCGAAGGTGATGTCGATGATCACGGCGGAGGTCGCGTCCCGATACAGGAGGTACGCCAGCGTGCCGACGGTGGCGACGCCGATCGAGAGGTTGACGATGTGCTTGAGCGGCATTCGCCGTGAGAGCGGCGCGTACACGATCGCTCCGACGACGCCGCCCAAGGCGGACAGCGCCGCCAGCCGGCCGATGAACTGCTGGCTGAACTTCAGCGTATCGGTCTGGTAGTAGAGAAACGCGGGGCCGAAGGACGGGCTGAACCAGAAGAAGAAGATGAAGCCCGCGACGACCCAGATCTCCCGGGCGCCCAGCGCCGCGCGGATCGCTCGCCATGTCTGGCCGAACGCGGCCGTGTCCGCGCGGACCGGCGTCTCGCGGACGAAGAAGACGCCCATGAACAGGGAGATCAGCGGAAAGCAGGCGGCCAGGAGGAAGGCCACGCGCAGGCTGCGGGCCTCCGCCAGGAACCCGCCGAGCTCGCCGACCAGCACCGACGCGACCGTGATGCACGCCCACTGGACGGACTGGAACGCGCCGGTGAGACCGCGCGGCCGACCGTTCTCCACCATCATCGCGTCCGTCAGCACGTCGGTGAACGCGAGGCCGAGCGCCATCGCGGTGAAGAGGCCGACTCCGGGCACGAGCGTGAAACGCGTGACCCCGAACAGATCGACCGTCCGGATCTCTCCATACGCGATCGCGTCGCCCCCCGCCAGGATCAGCCCGGCGGCCGCCGCCAGGGCGCAGGTGAGCAGGAAGTAGCTCTTCCGCCGCCGCCCGAAGAGCGGCACGAAGTCGGACAGGAGGCCATACGCGGGCTTGATCAGCCACGGAATGATCGTGATCAGGAAGAAGTCGGCGACCTGGCTCGCGGCGAGCCCGCGCTCCTTGAGGACGATCGTGATCGTTTGGTTGGGCAGGTACCACATGCCCTGGGCGAAGTAGACGACACCGAAGAGGACGGCGAGCCGCTTGGCGTCGGCGGTCTTGGACGGATTGAGCCGCGCGACGAGGGCGAGCATCGGCTGGCATGATACTTTATTGCTCACCGCTTCACGGGAAATCCGAGAGCCGACGCGAAGGAGCGCCGCGCTGCGGGAGGATTGACGGCACCGATGAGCGACGAAATGGCCGGCACGGTCGTCTCGCTCTGGCGCTACCCCGTCAAGTCGATGATGGGCGAGGAGCTCAACGCCTGCGAGACGACCGAGCGGGGATTCTGCGGCGATCGGGCGTACGGGCTCGTCGATGGGGAGACGGGAAAGCTCGCGAGCGCGAAACATCCGCGGAAGTGGGGCCGGCTCTTCGACTTTCGCGCGGATTTCGTCGAGCCGCCCGAGCTCGACGCGCCGGCGCCGCCCGTACGCATCACGTTCCCGGATGGCGCGATCGTGACGAGCGAAGAGCCGGGCCTGAGTCGCCGTCTCTCGGAAGCGCTCGGCCGCCGAGTCGCCCTCCTGGCGAGCGCGCCGGCGGGTACCTCCTTCGAGGAGGTCTGGCCCGCGGTCAAGGGCTCGCGGCTCTACGGCACCGTTCTCCCCGACAAGGAGGAGCAGGACCTTGTCACGGAGGTGCCGGCCGCCTTCCGCGCGCCGGCCGGGACCTTCTTCGACTTCTGCGCGATCCACCTCATCACGACCAACACCCTCGATCGACTTCGCGACCTCGCGCCCCAGCACCGCTTCGAGGCTCGCCGCTTCCGGCCGAACCTCGTCGTCGATTTCCCCGACCGCCAGGGCTTCGTCGAGAACGACTGGTCCCATCGCGTCGTCACCGTCGGGGAGGTACGCCTGAAAGTCATCATCCCCACGGCGCGCTGTGTGATGACCACGCTCGCGCAGGGTGACCTTCCGCGCGATCCGGGAGTCTTGCGCGCGATGGCCGAGCACAACCGGATCAAGGCCGGCGGCCTTGGAGTGCTCCCCTGCGCCGGTGTGTATGCCTTCGTCCTCACACCGGGGACGATCCGGCGCGGCGATTCCGTCAGCGTGGAGTGACCGCCGGGCGCCCCCGTTCGCCGACTCGCCCCTCAGCGGGCGCGGTCGATGTCGTGGCCGGCGGTGGCGAGCGGCGGACCTTCACTCACGATCGGGTGGGCGGTCGCGGTCGCCGTCCGTCCCGGCATCAACTTGAGCAGCACCGGGAGGACGACGAGCGACGCCACGAGGCTCGTGACGGTCCCCAGCGTGAGCAGCAGGCCGAGACCGAAGATGCCGCGGTGATCGGCGACCATCAGGCTGCCGAACCCGACGATCGTCGTGAGCCCGCTGATCAGCACCGCCATCATCGTCGAGCGCGCGATCAGGGGGCCGCCGTGATCGCGGCCCTCCATGAACCGGATCACGATGTTCAGACCGTACTCGGCCGCGGCGCCGAGGATCAGCGGGAGACCGAAGACGTTGCCCATGTTGAATTTGAGGTCGAAGAAGTACATGAGCCCGAACGCCCACATCAGACCGAGACCGAGCGGCAGGAGCGCCAGCATCGTCTCCCGGACGCGGCGCAGCGTGAGCGCCGTGACCAGGCTCACGAGCAGGATCGCGTAGACCGTGCCCTGCTGGTAGGCGCGCTCCATCAGGCGCAGCGCCTCGAATGTGATGATCGGCGTCCCGGTAACGTCGGGGTCGGCCGATCGAAGCTCGCTGACGAAGCGCCGCGCACCGTCGCGATCCCAGATGTCGACCGCCGGGTGAATCTGGAGGAGCAAGCGCCCGCGATCGCTGACGAACTTGGCCCGGAGCTCCGCGGGGACGTCGGCGAGGCCGATCGGCCGGGGTGCGAGGTTCCCCTGGAGGCGCTGGAAGCTCCGGACGAAGTCGCGATAGACCTGATTCTGTAGATGCGTCAGCGCCGGCTCGCTCGCCTGGGGATCCGCCTGGCCGATTCTGAGGATGAGTCGCGAGATGTCCTCGGTGATCAGTCTGAGCTTCGTCTTGGTCTCGCCCTCCGGCGCCTCGTTCGTGACGATGTCGAAGCGGCGCTTGAGCGTCTCGAGGGAGGCGACGAGCCGCCCCAGGTCCACCGATGTCGGCCGGCCCACCCGGACCGACGCGACCAGGGGGGCGAAGTCCCCGATGATCTTGAGCTTCGCCGGCTGGTCTTCGGGAATGAGCAGCAGCACCGAGTCGACTTCCGACACGCTCGGGAGTGCGCGGAAGGCCGCGTGCTTGCGTCGCAGCTCGTCGAGGGAGTCCGCGCTGGCGAGGGCCGCGAACCCGGAGCGCCCCGCCGTCGCCAGGATGCGCTTCTCCCAGGCGACGGATTCGGTGCCGGCGGCCTGTAGATTGAGCAGGTTGTAGTCGAACTGGATGTAACGGAGGCCCCACGCGGAGATGCCGGTCAGCGCGATCGCCATGATCGCCACGGTCTTCGGGTAGGCGACGAGCCGCTCGACGAGCGGCACGTGGATCCGCTCGAGCGCGATCGCGCGGGGGATCGTGCCGGCCGGGCGGCTGGCGTGGCGTCGATCCACGAGGACGAGGGCCGCCGGGAACACCGTCATCATCGCGAGCCAGGCGAGCAGGAGGGCGGTGCCCGCGATGAACCCCAGCTCGCGTACGCCGCGGAAGTCGGTGAGCCACAGGACGTAGAAGGTGCCGGCCGCCGTCACCGCGCCCAGCAACATGCCGGGTCCGCTGCGCGCGGCCGTGATCTCGATCGCTTCCCGGAGGTTGCGGCCGAGAAACAGCTCCTCCTCGTAGCGGAAGAGGAAGTAGATGCCGTAGTCGATGCCGATGCCGATCACGATCGAGATGAACATCACCGAGAAGAGCGAGAGGTGGCCGATCACCAGGGTGGCGATGCCGATCGACCAGCAGAGGCTCATGGTGAGGACGACGAGCATCAGCACGGGCTTCCCGACGCGCAGGAACGCGACGAGCAAGAGCCCGAGCGTGAGCGCGAAGGCGATGAGCGTCGCGCGCCCGCTGTCGCGAAACGCCGCGACCATCTCGTCGTTCTGGAGCGCGGGCTTGCCGGTCACGCCGACCGCGACGTCGGGGAAGTCACGCTTGAGCGCGGCGATCACGGCCCGGATCCCCTCGATGGCTCGCTGATCGCCGGTGAAGCTTCCGCGCTCGGTCTCGGGCTCGGCCAGGACGAAGAGCAGGCGATGGTCTTCGGACAGGAAATAGCCGGCGCCGGGGTTGTCGGCGCCTTCGACCGTGAAGAGCGTCCCGAACGGGGATCGGTACGGTCCCGGCCGCTCGAGGCGGGCCGCGATCTGGCCGATCAGATCCTGCACGAAGCGAAGGTCCGCGGCGCCTTTGCCCTCGGCGAGACCCAGGTCGATGAAGTTCGTGACGAACGCGGTCGCGATCTGCGTGGCGATGCCCTCGGCCAGCTGATCGAGCGTCGGGCGCGCCGCGAACGCCTCCATGAATTCCTGGTAGTCGAAGATCGTTTCTCGGATCGCGGCGAGCTTTTCCTTCGACAGGTACAGCAGGGCCCGCCCCTCGAACTGCTTGGGGTCGATCCGGTACGAGATCCGCTTCAGCGGGACGTTGTTGGCGCGCAGCTCGCGGACGAGGCGCGTCGCGTAGATCGTCGCCTCCGGCAGGGTGGGCGCGTCGACGGCGATGACGATGCTCTCGATGTCCGCGAACTCGTGGTCGTACTGCGTGAAGCGCTCGACGTAGGTCTGGCCCGGCGGCAGCAGGGCGCGGGTGGAGGTGGCGAAGGTGAGGTTCTGCAGCGCGTAGGCGACCGAGACGACCGCCAGGGCGAGCGCGATCGCGACGGTCAGGGCGGGTCGCGCGCAGGCGATCCGTACCAGCCGCCGGAGGGGCCGCCCGATTCGTGTGGCGAGCGGCACCTACTCGTCGCCGGCGATGAACCGCTCGAGCCGCTGGCGGGCGGAGTCGTCGGTCCACTGTTCCGGCGGCGACTTCATCAGATAGGCCGAGGGGGCCAGCAGAGCGCCCTTGATCCCGCGGTCGAGGGCGAGCTTGCAGGCGCGGATCGCGTCGATGACGACGCCCGCGGAGTTGGGGGAATCCCAGACCTCGAGCTTCAGCTCGACGTTGATGGGCTGGTCGCCGAAGCCGCTGCCCTCGAGCCGGATGTGCGCCCACTTGCGGTCCGCGAGCCAGGGCACGTAGTCGCTCGGGCCGATGTGAACGGCCTCGCTCGGCAGCTCGTGGCCGAGCTGCGAACGGACGGCGTCCGTCTTCGAGATCTTCTTCGACGCGAGCCGGTCGCGCTCGAGCATGTTGTAGAAGTCGGTGTTGCCGCCGAAGTTCAGCTGGCTCGTCCGGTCGAGCCGCACCCCGCGGTCCATGAAGAGCTTCGTGAGCACGCGGTGGATGATGGTCGCCCCCACCTGGGACTTGACGTCGTCGCCCACCACCGGCAGCCCGCGCTCCTCGAAGCGACGGCGCCAGTAGGCCTCGCGCGCGATGAAGACCGGGATGCAGTTGACGAACGCGCACCCGGCGTCGAGCACCTGCTCGACGTACCACTTGGTCGCCATCTCGCTGCCGACCGGCAAGAAGTTGACGACGATGTTGGTGGCGGTGTCACGAAGGGTTCCCGCGATATCGGCCGTGGAGCCCGGCGCCTTCTTGATCATCTGGGCCAGGTAGTGACCGAGACCGTCGTGCGTCATCCCGCGCTGGACGGGCACGCCGAGCGGCTTCACATCGGCGAACCGCACCGTGTTGTTCGGCGCCCGGAAGATCGCCTCCGAGAGGTCACGCCCGACCTTGCGCTCGTCGATGTCGAAGGCGGCGGAGAACTCGATGTCGCCCACGTGATAGCGGCCGAGCCGCGGGTGCATCAGGCCGGGGATGAATCGATCCTCCGGCGCGTTGCGATAGTACTCCACGCCTTGCACGAGGGCCGACGCGCAGTTGCCAACGCCGATGATCGCGACTCTCACCGATCCCACGGACGCCTCCTCACGTGTTGCTCGCTCGAGCGGGGGTTGATTTTCGGCCAGTCTAACACGCCGCGGCGAACTTGCCGGAAACTCGATCGCCTCGTCACTCGGTCCGCACGCCCTGCCGGAACCGGTCCCGGATGGCCGGGGGCGTGTGCGGAATCCGCGGGGCCGGCGACTCCGTCGCGGTGACCTTCACCAGGACGAAGTGCGGACCTGGGTTGACGCGCGCCGACCGCAGGGCCGCGGCGATCTCGTCCGGCATCGTCGCGGCCATCGCCGTGCGATAGCCCGCGCTCCGGGCGACGCGGTCGAGCCGGACCTCGCGCGAGAGCGACCGCTGGCCCCCGGTCGAGCCGTAGACCTCGTTGTCGAAGACCAGGTGGATGAAGTTGCGCGGGGCGAGGCTGCCGACCATCGCCAGCGTCCCGAGGCTCATCAAGAGATTCCCGTCGCCGTCGAAGACGACGCACGATTGCGCCGGCCGGACCAGGGCCAGCCCCAGACCGATCGCGGACGCCAACCCCATCGAGCCGATCATGTAGAAGTTCTGCGGCCGGTCACCGATGGCGAAGGACTCGCGGCACACGTAGCCGTTGGCGTGGATCACCGGCTCGTCGCCGAGCTCCTTGATGGCCACGGCGAGCGCGTCGCGCCGCGAGATCGCGGGTCGCAGCGCGTCGTTCGCCACGCTGGCCGTCTTCGCGGCGGGAGCCGAGGCGACCGGGCTCGTTCCCGCCAACGTGGCGGCGGCCGCCGCGCGCCCGGCTGGAGCCCAGCCGCCGGGGGCTCGCGCAGGCGTACCGCGTGGTCCGGTGGCCCCCGCGGGCTCGGCTTCCGCCGCGACGACGCCGGGCGGTGGGACCAGGAGGGCGACCGGTGATTCGCGCGCGTCCATCTCCCGGCAGGCCCATGCGACCTGCTCGTCGGCGTCGTGATGGTCGAGGACCTGGTGGGGGATACCGAGAAGGTCGAGGAGAACGGGCGAGATCTCGCCCATCAGGAGGTGCTCGGGGGCATCATGGCCGCCGAATCCGCGCCAGGTGACGATCAACAGCGCCGGGAGCCTGTACATGAGCGACAGGGACGCGAGCGCGTTGAGGCTGGTGCCGAGCCCCGAGTTCTGCATGACCACCACCGGGCGGCGTCCGCCCAGCCACGCGCCGGCGGCGAGCCCGACGGCGACGTCCTCGCGCACCGCCGGGATCCAGGGGGCCCGGGGGTGACACTCTAGCGCCACGATGAGGTCCTCGACCAGCGAGCAGGGGACGCCGGTGTAGAAGTCGAATCCGTGGCGATCGAGGAGGGCGGCGAGCTCGGCGCCGGACACTATGCGTCGCTCATCGCTGCGAGGTCCTCTTCTCCTCTTGGAGGAACTCTTCCTGCTTCGTCTTCATCTTCTTCACGAGCTCCTGGAACGACGAGGTGGTGATGATCTTGTTGAACTGGGTGCGGTAGTTGGCGATCAGGCTCACGCCCTCGATGAGGACGTCGTAGACGAGCCACCGGTCGCCGCGGAGGTGCATCTTATAGTCGATGGGGATTTCGGTCCCTTGCTTCGTCACCAGCCGCGTGCGGACGACCGCCCCGTCGGCATCGATGGACTCGCCGACGAACCTGATCTTCTCGCCCCCGTAGAGCTCGATCTTCGAGATATAGGAACGTTCGAGAAGGTCCGAGAAGAGCTGGACGAACTCGTCGCGTTCGGCCTGCGTCCGCGCCGCCCAGTGCCGCGCCAGCGACCGCCTGGCCGTCTCCGAGAAGTCGAAGATGTCGTTGGCAACCTGGCGAACGGCGGCCCGGCGATCCCGTTGCCGGCCTTCCTTCTTGAGCTCCGGGTCCTCCAGGAGCTTGACCGCCCGGTCGATCTGAGCGCGGAGCTGCTCGGTCGGCGCACCGGCCCAGACCCGACCCGGACCGGCGATGATGAGGAGCAGGGCGGTGGCAAGCGCGAGGGCGAAACGGGCCATCGGCGACCTCCTGGCCCTACACCTTGCCGAAGATGTACTTGGACAGCAACTCCTCGAAATCCACCGGCGCCTCGACTTCACGGATCTTGCCGTTCGGGGGAATGATCTTCTCGGACCCGCCCGGGCTGATCCGTATGTACTTTTCCCCGATCAGCCCCTTCGTCTTGATCGACGCGATCGCGTCTTCTTGAAGCTTGATCCCGGATTGGACGCGAAGCGTGACGCGGGCCTGGTAGTCCGCCAGGCCGATCGACTCGACGCGGCCGA
>Ga0209056_10001844_pt1 | contig 23173 bp, 15 predicted proteins | sample GraSoiAngelo_114_FD_185876 | JGI IMG/M metagenome (GOLD analysis project Ga0209056, IMG submission 185876) | Grasslands soil microbial communities from the Angelo Coastal Reserve, California, USA - 14_0903_13_40cm (SPAdes) (version 2) | ecosystem: Environmental > Terrestrial > Soil > Grasslands... | reverse complement strand
CGGTGCTTTTACGCTCCTAAGCAATACCACCGGCTCCGACAATACGGCCAACGGTGTTGGCGCGCTGTTCACCAATACTACCGGCAGCGAAAATACGGCCAACGGTGCTTTTGCGCTCCTTGTCAACACGACCGGCTTCGACAACACCGCCACCGGTTATACTGCGCTCCTTAGCAACACCACCGGCGGCGACAATACGGCTAACGGTTATGCTGCGCTCTATAGCAACACAGTCGGCGAAGGCAACACGGCTACCGGTTTTCAAGCGCTCTTTTCCAACACCACCGGCTTCGAAAACACGGCCACCGGTAATTTTGCGCTCCCTAGCAACACCACCGGCTTCTGGAACACCGCCAACGGTTCTTTTGCGCTCGTTAGCAACACCACCGGCAGCGACAATACGGCCACCGGTGTTGCCGCGCTCGCTAGCAACACCACCGCCACCGGCAATACCGCCACCGGCGTCTTCGCGCTCTACAGCAACGACATTGGCTACTCCAATATCGCCAGCGGTGTCTACGCGCTCTTCAGCAACAGCGCTGGCTACGAGAATATCGCCAGCGGTAACTACGCGCTCTACAGTAACACCACCGGCAGCAACAATATCACCAGCGGCGAGGAGACACTCTACAACAACACCACCGGCACGGGGAATACTGCCATCGGCGACCGCGCGCTCGGGTTCAACACCACCGGCATCAGAAATACTGCCACCGGCATCCGCGCCCTCTATAATCTCAGTAGCGGCGACAACAACATCGCCGTCGGGCAGTTCGCCGGGATGACTCTTACCAGCCGGAGCAACAACATTTACCTGGGCAGCGACGCAGGAGCAGCGACGGAATCCAACACCATCCGCATCGGCACGCAGGGGACCCAGACCAAAACGCTTATCGCCGGCATTGCGGGAACACCGGTTAGCGGGCCGGCTGTCAAAATAAACGCCAACGGTCAACTTGGCGTGCCGCCTTCGTCGGCCCGTTTCAAGGACGAGATCAAACCGATGGACAAGGCAAGCGAAACGATCCTCGCGCTCGAACCCGTTACATTCCGCTACAAAAAAGAGATTGATCCCGGTCGCACCCTGGAATTTGGCCTTGTAGCTGAGGAGGTTGAAAAGGTAAATTCTGATCTGGTGGCGAGAGACGCGGACGGCAAGGTTTTCACTGTGCGCTACGAAGCGGTGAACGCGATGTTGCTCAACGAGTTCCTCAAGGAGCACCGCCATGTGTAGGAACAGGACGCGATCATCGCACGCCAGCAAGAGCAAATTGACTCGCTTACCGCAGGGTTGCAAAAGGTGAGCGCACAGATCGAACTGAGCAAGTCCGCCCCGCAAACGGTTCTGAACAATCAGTAAAAGCTGCCGAGCACTACCACTCCTTGAAATCGCCCTTATGCTCGCGCGTTTCGATTACCTCGCCACCTTCATCGTAAACGCGAATCACGGCATCATGTGAACGGCTGTAAAACTTCGCATAGCCGATTGCATTGCTAATTGCGTTTGGCTCCGCGTACCACAGCCGACCGAATGGCAGAGCATCGGAGATTAGATTGACGCCGCGATGATCTTCGCGCGGGCGGACTTCGTAAGAGTGCACGGAATGCAAGCGCGTGGAGTTAAAAGCCCTTCCTAATCGGCCAACAAATTGCTCGCGACAAACAAGCAAAGAAAAACAACACCGAGCAGGAAACTCCAAATCGCGATGCGATTTAAGCGCGCGACTGGGCTGTCTGTCGCGACCGGAAATGTAGCTCGCATAATTGCAGCTAGCGCATCATGTAGGTTGGAAAATTGTTCAAGGTTATCCGCTGTCTCACGGGCGCTGTCGTGAGTTTTCAACTGCGCTTTTCGCATGGCGAAGATCACTGCTACGATCGAACCAGTAAAGAAGGCCCAGGCAACAAACAAAAAAACCAAACAGTGTTTCGTCCCGGATAAATTTCCAACGAACGTAAGGCTCAGCGCCAAAGCGCCTGCTGATAGGGTCAGCAACGATTTATCGAGCTGGTACGCCTGCTCGAATCCTTTTTGTAAAAGAAACTCCAGCCTTGAAATCAATTCTCGCCGGGTTTGGGCTGCCTTTTCGCGGGATATTGGCTGGTCGTTCACGCTGCCGATTTGTAAGACGCTTCTACGGGAACCGCTACATCGGGCGTCACGTTTGCTCAAATTTTGTTTCCCGCGACTGGACAGACTGCTAAAGACGTGGCGCTGTGAAACGCGTATTGTTGGCTTGTCGAACTTGAATCAGCGATTCGCACCGTCACTAAATCCAAACAAAATCACCAGACGATAAAAAGCAGTCGTCTGCGCTCCACATGATCTAGCGTAAGTCGTCCAGCTTTTTAAGAAGGAGATTTACGAATACAATAAACGCCCCGCCTTCGTGTGGTGTCGGATCAACAAGCCGATGCGCCGATGGATTCCGAAATGCTCCGACGACGCCAGCATATAGGTCACGATGGCCCTCTCGCTCTGCATCATGTGCAAATTTGCCTGCCAACGTGCCGGTTTTTCCAAACACCCTGTTGACCAAGTCCTGCCCCACAGCGTGCGGGTCTGTTACCATTCCGACATCACGAAGCCGCTCCTCAAGGATAACTCCTGCTGTGCGAACTGCCGAATCCCAGAGTTTAGGATCGGCTGCGCCAGCCCCGAGGATAGGCAAACAGCGGTGCTTAAGCTCAGCATCCAACGCAGTGATGTCCGCCAGCGGCGTCAGGTGACAGACGAAGGATGTATCGGGAGTGGCGAAATTAGAATCAACTGCTTCATAGGCTTTGCCGGTAAGTGTGCAATATCTAGCGCCAAATTTATCTCCGGGTTCAGTGCGAATGTGAAGAAGATCATTAGCTGCAAGAGCATCGAGTGCGCCCTTCGTCACGTCAGGCGCGGGATAAAAGCCCGGAGCACCCTTGAAGTGCAAAAATCCGCCCTCCGTCCCCCACATGAACGTAAATTCTTCCGGCATTTGCTCTGTTCTTACCTTCTCGACAATCGAGCGAAGCAGTGCCTGTTGAGTCGGTGTCAGATTATACATTGATAGTGGCACGCGCGATTAGTGGGCCACGCAACGTTATTGGGGCAATGCCACCCGAGCAAGCTCACCACTCTCTGAACTCGCCCGCGTGCCCGTGCGTTTCGCTCACGTTGCCCGCGCCGCTACTTTTTCCCCACGCGCGTTAGCCGCATCTTCTGCCCGTAAAACTCGAGACAGCTCGAATCGGACACGTGCTTCGTCTTCAAGGACACGATGATGCCCTCTCCGGCAGGGGTGATTCTTCCAGTCCCGGCGTTCTTGCTGCTATCCTTAAATTTGAACTGGACTGTGCCTTTGTCGGTCACTTTGCCCGCGCCATCGGCCTCCGGAGCGGCGCCGTGGCCGTCGTTGTAACTTGCGCTGAACCAGACCGACACCGTGTCTCCACTTTGCTGGAGGCTCATTTGAAACACGGCTTGACCGTTTAGAAAATTCTTGTCTGCGTATTCACCGGAAAAATTTTCCGCGGCGGGCGTCGGAGACGGAGATTTTTGTTCTACAGGCGGCGCGGTGGTCGGTTGCTCTGACAGCTTTTGATCCTGGGCGCAAAGAGAGCTGCTAGCAATTGCGCAAAACATCAAGATCAGGAGTGCGGCAACGCAGCGCACAAGTTCGAGAACGACGTTCTGGAGTCTGTTTTGCCTTACGCAGATATTAAGCATTAGCGTTTTTGTTTCTGCAAGATCAGTAGAATTGATGCGTTCGTACATGGCGGCGGATTATTTGTTCAGTCGTGGATTTTGGCTTGGTTCGAGCGAATTAATTACAGGTTCCGTCGCAAATAATCAGATTGCCACCAACAGAATTTGCCTCTGCGCTGGGGGAATTGGGCGCTTGCTTGCATATCGGGGCGAGTTGTAGCGCTAGCCGTTTCGCCGGACAAGCCGAAAAATAGCGAACTCTATGGCTCTTTGAACTCGCCCGCGTGCTCGCGCGTTTCGACCACATTGCCAGCATCATCGTAAACGCGAATCACTGCGCGACATGACCGACTGCGATGCTTTGCGTAGTCGGTTGCGTCGTTGATTGCGTTTGGCTCGCTACGACAGGCGACCGAATGGCAGCACATCGGAAATCAGATCGACGCCGCGTTTATCTCCACGCGGCCGCACTTCGTAAACGTGTGCGCGAACCGTCGATGTCGCCTGGCCTATCACGGTGGAATTAGACGGCCGCTTGCGCGTCATCACCTTTAAGACGTTGGCAAAAGGCCTCTGTCAGTCGCCATTGACTTCAGCGAACGGGCGCATGCGCACAGCTTTCCTTCCTCGCGAAACGCGGTATATGTCCTTGCTAATTCTGCGCCCGTAGCTCAGCCGGATAGAGCAACGGATTTCTAATCCGTGGGTCGGGTGTTCGAGTCACCCCGGGCGCGCATCAATTCAAACTGTTTTTCCACAACCAGCCTAGTGCGCCGAGAAATAGGACGCTGGCGAGAATGGAAATCCAAGCTCCAATCGCAAGCGCATGACGCGCGTACTCGACGCGCAGATGATGGTGACCGGCTGTTAGAGGCACCGCTCGCAAAATGTAATTTCCCGGCAGCAATTGGTAATGCGCCTGTGCGCTGCCGGATAAAGCGATAGCGCGCCAGGATCGTGTGAATGAGTCGGTGATCAACAAGATCGATGGTTGTTCGACGTCGGCCTCAATTTCAAGCGCGTCAGTTGATCCGTTGACGAGTCGTGCCGTACCGGTGCTTTCGGCCGGTGTGGGTTGTGGGTCGGGCTCGGATTCCAAAATTACTTCGCGCGCAGGGTCGAACGTAACGGAGCGCAAGGCGTCGAAAATCGCGTTCCGATCTGGCAGAACACGATAGTTGGAAACCAGGAGAAGGTGAGACATGGGCGGCTCGGGCGCAGCACTGGTTTCCAGTTCATTCCCGCTTTGCCTAACGACATACCCCAGACGCAGCATGGCGAAGAGTGGATCGTAGCGGACGAAGTTCACATACGACATCGCCTGGTCGGGATCGCCGCCCTGGCTCCACGTCATGAACTCGGCGTAACGCCGGACCACGGTCGCTTCGTAACCCCACATGTCTTGCGCGCCGATCAACATTGCGCTGTTCGGGTTCGCGACATTCATGATGCGATAGTCGCCGGGGTGCTCGTCGAGGAAGCGTTTTTCATCGGCATTTACGATGGTCGCGCTGTCGAACGTGGCGCGTGTGTCGTGAGCAAAGACAAACGTTTCGGCCAGACCCAAAGCAATTACACCGAAGAGCACCTGCGGTTTTCGCCTGGCCAAGGTGAGGATTATGCCAAGGAGGGCGCAAGCTCCGGCAGCCACAAAGAGCGACATGGCCGCGCGGTGCTGTGATTGGGTAACAAATTCGACGTCCCCGTAAAGTTGTGGAAACAAATAAGATTGGCTACTGGCGCGACTGGCGTTCATCAGCCCTTGCCAGGATGCGGTAGTTGCGGTCCACAATCCAGCGACGGCCAGCACCGCTGCGCCTGCGAAAACGGCGGCGAGGAATTGAATCTCGATTTTCTTTTGTCGGAATGATCGCTCGAGTCCGGCGGCTGCCAGCAGACAAAGAAACAGTGAGGCGACAAAACCGAACTTCGAGATACTGCGAAAGCGATCAAAGCCCGGCGCCCAGTTATAAAGAAAACTGAACAACGGTGTGTAAGCGCCAAGAGCCAGGAAAAAACTAACGAAGACAATGACCAGCGAGCGCCATGTCGCTGCGCGTTCGCACCAGATGATGGCGTAAATCGCCAAAGCCAGGCCGGCTACTCCGATGAAAAGGGATGTTTCCCACAAATACCAGCGGCCCCAGTACTGCGCCATTTGTCCGAAAAAATCCGGCGCAAACAGCGTGATGAAGTTTTCCGGCGGAAGGGAAAGCATGGAGGCAAATTGAAACGGCAGCCTGAGCCCCCGCGTGGTCTCGCGTGTGGTCTGGATGGCCGGCAGCAATTGCACTGCGGCCAGAAGAGCGCCGGCTGGATAAATACTCAGCAGGGCCGCCGCGAGCCGCCAATTCCAGTGACCGATCAAATGTAATAGCGCGTAAAGCCCAGCGATAAGTGCGGTGTAAAAGACGTACTGCGGAAACCCCGCCAACACTTGCATGCCAACAGCAAGCATCCCAAGCAATGACCAGCGCGCGCGCCTGGTTCTGAAGACAGCGTCGATCGAACAAAAGATCAGCGGCGCCCACGTCATCGCGCTCAACTGAGGCAAGTGCCCTGCAAAAATGTGCGGAAAAAACGCGCCGCAGAACATGACCAGCGTGCCGGCAAAGAAACTTGCCGGAGCGGAGAGACCTCGTTGTCTCATCCAAAAAAACATGAACGCGCTAATGGAGAAAACATGCAGTACCACCGTCCAGTTGATGGCGACAGGCGTGGGCAAAACCATAAAGAGCCAGTTAGGCGGATAGAGCAGCGCTCCCTGCATCCCGCCGAAATAAGGTGCTCCGCTAAAGATATGCGGATTCCACAGAGCGAGATTTCCCTTCGCTAATTCCCGAAAACCAAAGTCGCGCCACGCGAAATACTGCAGGAACATATCGCTGCCCGGGTGTCCGAGCACACGGGTGCCGCCGGCGAACAACAGATCGCCAAACATCGTCAGCGCCACTGCCAGCAACAGGATGAGTGAAATGATCGTGGAACGCCGGTTGTCCATCAGGCGGAAACGGTTGCCGCCCGAGTCGGGAAAATCAAAGGCCTGATCAATTTAAAAGCGAACGTAGATCCCAATGTCGCCGACTTTACCACTCCAAAGGTAGTGCACACGGAGGTACTCGATGATCGTGGGCGCGAACCCGGCAACTTCTCGTTCCTGTGCGAGCAGCACCATCGCAGGCGGATCGCGCTCTGCGTCTTCAACCAAACGCTCGTGATCTTGCGCGCTCTGATCACCCGGCCACAAATAATTCCAACGAGTTGGGTTTCGGCGTTCGCACAGGAAGTAAAACATCGGCTGGTAAGGCAGCGCCAGCATCGAACGCTCGGGCGGGACATCGGCCTGCAAACGTTGAACAAAATCAGTGAGGGCGCGCGCGTGTTCGATGCGTACACCGCCGCGATCTAGCTTCAATTCCTCTTCCGCTCGCGTCACGTCAGGCAACGCGAACGAATGAACGAGCCAGAGAAGCAAGGCGGCTAGGCCAGCGAACGTCGCAGAGAGAGCGATGTTAACGTTGCAATAGTCTGCGATTTTTTCATGCACAATTGACCAGCCAAATGCTGTAAGGAGAAAAAACGGCGGCAGCGTTATCACGAGGTGGGTGAAGTCTGATCGAATAAGGACTTGAAGATAAAACAGGGCCGACCAGACGACGAGGAAGCAGAGTACGGCTTCGCGCCGGCGAAAACGACGGCTGATGACAGACTGCACGAGATAGAGCGCTGCGATTACCTGCACAAATGGTGGAAGGTAAAACATCACGGCGACCGCGGTTTCCACGATGGGTCGCCACACCATCAGTCTCGGGAACGGCAGCGAGCTGGTTTTTCGATAAGTGGCGAACGGAAACACGATCAATTGCCGAAATATTTCGGGCAGCGCACCAATCTTCCACCAAACCAAAACTGCCGGAACGAAGATGACGGCAATGCCGACCAGCCAGAAAACCAATGCGCGTTTCAAGTTTGTTCTCGAAATGGAATTGCCTTGTGCAAGACCCAGCACAATCGTGAGGGCAACGATCGAGATTATCGTGTAAACGGCCTGATCGTGCCGCAGGAAAAGCGAAACCGCGCTGAGCACTCCGGCGGGGACGGCCAGCCACTGGCGCGATAAGAATATTGCTGGGAGAAAAAAAAGCAGTGCGGCGAGCGACACGGCGATGCCTTGCCAAACCGCGAGCGGGACAAAGTTGCAATAGGGAAGCCCGAGAACACAGGCGGGTGCGGCGGCTGCAAAAGAGGAAACTGCACCCATGAAGTTGCGGCCAACCCCGTAAATGAGAAGTGGCAGAACAAGGAAGATCGCCAGACCAAAACCGCGGAGCGAGGCAAGCGACGTTCCGAAGAGCTTGAAAATACCGGCAGCAGTGTAAAACGACAGCGGCGGCTGCACGCTTACAAAATCGCGCTGTGGAACTTCTCCATGCATCACGCGCACCGCGCCGTAAGCGAGGAGACCTTCGTCGCGCCAATCGATCCCGGCGCGCCAGCGCGGATACGCGATGGCCAGAGCGAATGAAAGTAGAAGCGCCGCGCACAGAAGATCGCCAAGTCCCGCGGATTTGATTTTAGGATTCTGCGTTGAAGCCAAGGAAAATCAATAAGCCTCCGGCGTTTCGCCCGCCAAAATGCAACATTTAACGGCGACCAGACTCAATCGCGTCGAGCAGTTCGCGAGCTGTGGGTTCGTTAGGCACGATCCGCAACGTCGCCCGCAAATGGGGTATCGCTTCATCGTTGCGGCCAAGTTGGACCAAGAGCATTCCGAGATTGCGATGGATCGCGGGCTGCTGCGGGTCGATCTCGAGTGCTTCCTCATATTGGCGGACCGCTTCCTCGTAGCGATGCATCGCTTCTTCTGGAACTGTGGACGCCGACCCGGTCAAGCGCTCTGCGGTGACTGCCAACGCGTTTGCAAGATTGGTCCGGATTTTTGCGACCGCGGCACTCCTGGCGGTGGACGGGTTCGCCTCTTTTAACTGCAACGCCTTGCGATACTCCGCAATCCCTTCTTCAAATCGCTCCAGCCGACAATAGGCCAGGCCAAGCTGGTTATGAATATCGGCCAGCTCCGGCTTCAGTTCCGCCGCGCGCCCAGCGTAATAAGCGGCCTCGGCATATCGTTCCTGCTTGAAACGGCGTTGCGCCATCATGATGTGCGCCTGCCACGCATTCGGATTTTTTGCGAGATTATCCGGCCAAAGCGTCTCCTCGTTGCGGTAAACTTCCGCTCGACTGAAAGCGTATGTGCCCATTGCGCCAACCAGCAATGTGACAATGGCGGCAGTAGCAATTTGGACTGCCCGTTGTCGCTGGCGCCACACGCATGCAACGCCCGCGCTGAAAAGTGCGATCAACGAAACGTCGGCAAAATACTGGAAATGATCGGCGACCAGCGTACCGCTGCGCACGTAAGCCATTCGAACTAATCCCACCGTCGGCAGAAGCGCCACAATGAAACAGGAGACCGCAAAAAACGCGCCGCGTGTCCCGCGATTCCGCCAATGCCAGAGCGTAGCCACGACGACAACGAGAGCAATCAAGGGCGGCCATTGCAGAAGGCGGGGAGAATCGAATCGCCAGTTCGGGTATATCGCCATCAATCGAACAGGCGCGAAGAGATGCGCGGCGTACCACCAGATGGCCATTGCTGCGTTCACAACGCGGCGGGGCAGCGATCCCATGACAATCTCTTCCTCGCCGATGCCGCGGTTTTGAAACCACATCGTGACCAGACCTAAAACGATCGCGATCAGGAAAAACGGCGAAGATCGCATGACGGCCTTTGGTAGGGACGGATCGCCGAGCCGTCCTGTCCGTGCGCTCGGCGCGCCCGGCCCGCGCACGGCGGGTAAACTGGGTCGCGCCCTACCTGCGTTGGTGTATTGCTTGTCCCGCCACCAGGCGCAAAGCAGGAGGACCACTGGCAAAAACACAACCTGAGTCTTTGAGAGGAGCGCCAATGCGAAGAAAACCAAAGACGCGGCATAGGCAGCGGCCGAGTCCCGCAGGCGTTTAGCGTCGAGCTCAAGAAAACAGAGGATCGATAACAGTGCGAAAAACATCGAGAGAAGATTTTTCAACTCGGAGATCCAGGCCACTGACGCCACATGAATTGGATGGACCCCGAAGATGAGACCCGCCAGCCAGGCGCCAGGAATGTTCAGTCGCACCAGCAATCGCCAGACCAGCAACGCGTTTGCAGTGTGCAAAAGAATATTGACGACGTGATAGCCGGATGCGTTCCCGCCAAAAAGATGATGCTCGATCCAGAATACGGTGTTGGTAAGCGGGAAGTAATCAGCCGTTCTTCCGCCCGACCAGATTTCCAGCAGCCCAGAAACGTTTTGCAACAACGGGTTGCCGGTTATCAGAAGAAAATCATCCCACACGAAATCCCTCTGAAGCGCCGGCAGATAAACCAAGACAACGGCGATGACGATTGCTGCAATGAGCGCCCCCTGCTGCCAAAGCGTAAATTTTTCGCGCGCCACCTGTGCATGCCGTTGCGCCCGTCGTTCCATGATCGTTAAAACCAACTAACCACGAATCCGCCTCGACGAAAACGGCTGGGAAGGTGAGGCAGCGAAATGAGGCCCCGTGGGGCAGGCGACCAATCGCCGCCACAGGAATCTTAGTTCTGCGGAATCTCGGAGATTTGTGAAGGAAAAGAGTCCTAGATGGCACCCACGAAGAATTTTGGCATAACAGAAATTATGTTTTGACTATGCTTTGGAATGCATAAATTACTCAAATGAACACGAATCAGGAAAATGCGGCTAAAAGCCAGTCGGAAAAGAAGACAGCGCGAAAAGCATCGACCAATGAGTTGCCGATGGTCGATTTGGGTACCGTTTTGGAGTTCGTCGGTAAGATTGAATCGGACGGGCTGCAAACGCTCACCGTGCACGAGGTCGCGAAAAGGATGGGCTTTGCATCGGCGACATCAACGCCTTTTTATCGACGGATCGTTGGAGCAAAACTGTTCGGCCTGCTTGATACGACCCAAGGCGTAAATCTCACAAAACTCGCCCTCGATTACTTTAAACCCACCGACGATGACTCCAAGGCCGCCGCGCTCGCTACGGCAATGAGAAATGTGGTCGCGTATCAGAAAGTATTGGAACGGTATTCCGGGAAGCGGTTGCCGCAGGTTGATATTCTTGCAAACCTTATTGAGAGAGAATTCAACCTCTCCTCGGATGCCGCTAAAGTTTGCGGCAGCGTATTTGTGAACAGCGCGCAACGGGCTGGTCTCATTCGCGGCGATGGAACGCTTTCAACAGCAACTCCAGAGAGGGTTTCGTCGCTACCGCCCGCCGAAAAGGCTACACAGCCGGCTCCGTCACCGTTTCAAATGCCGGCTGTCGGACCTTCAGCGCCGAGTGATTACGAATCGCACTTTTTGACCTTAGATGCGAAGGCGCAAAGGCGGGTCATCCTACAGGCGCCACCGGTAATTACTGCGTCCGAATTGAAACGAATCCAAAACTGGCTGGCGGTACAATTCCACGTTGTGGATTCACTGGAGGAATCGCCACCTCAGCAGGAAGTCGCTGAAACATCCGCATCTTAGCCTATGCGCTTGGCTCCGGTTTCGCAGAAGAACCTCATTAAGCGCCTTCGATTGTTGGGTTGGGAAGGTCCCGAATATCGGAGCGATCATCCCTTTATGCTGAAGAAAGGTTCGCCACCTTTGAAGATTCCCAATCCGCATTCGCGGGACATTTCGGTCGACCTCCTGAAGAAAATTCTAAAGCAGGCCAACATTTCGCGAAGCGAATGGCTCCGGGGTGGTTAGGCGGATACGAGTTGTGGCGTTTGAACGCCCTTTAATCGTGGCAGTGGCTGGCCGCGTTCGAGTTGGAGTTCAATCCAGCCTTTCAGCACCTGACGCAATGTCTTTGTAGCCTCCTCCCGCGTTTTCCCATCAGCCCAAGCACCAGGAAAATCCCGCAGCTCAGCGTAAACTCTCGCGCCGTGGTCAATCTTCTGGTACCTGGCAGCCTTAAGAGCGGCATCGACGTAATCGTCCAAAAGCCTAAACGATTTCACTTATTGAAGGCTAGGTCGCGGCGAGCCACTTGCGCAAAGATTTAGTGAAACGCATGTTTTATGCGGCCACGCGATTAGCTGCTTGAGCACAGCCTTTCCCGATTCGTGACGATGGGGCCGCGTTCTCCAACTCACTGCGCCTGCAAGATCGACAATTAGCGGTTGTCGAAATATACTCCGCGACTAGTCGTGACTCTGAACGTTTGGCGTTTTGCAATGACAGACTTGTCCGCGGTTTCTAATTCCATCTCGATCATCGTTCCGACCTTGAACGAGGAGGAAAATATCGAACCACTGGTCTCACAAATTACGGCCTGCGCGGTCCCCTTTCAGGAAATCCTGTTCGTTGATGATCATTCAACCGACGGTACCCGCGATAGAATTGAAGCCCTTGCAAAAAATCACGCGATTCGTTTGATCCACCAAGACGGAGCCCAGCCGGGATTAGCGGCCGCGATTATGTCCGGCGCGCGCGCCGCACGCGGGGAAATTCTTCTGGTGATGGACGCGGACCTGAGCCATCCGCCCGAGCGAATTAAAGATTTGGTGGCGCCATTGCTTGCAGGCACGGCAGACATGGTAGTGGGAAGCCGCTACATCAAAGGCGGATCGACACCCGGCTGGCCTCTGTGGCGGCGGAGCATGTCGCGCGTAGCAGCCGCGCTGGCTTATCCCCTCACTGGGGTGCACGATTCGATGGGCGGTTTTTTTGCCATTCCGCGTTCGCAGTTGTTGGCGCTGGCCCCGCCCACAAGCGGATTCAAAATTGTTTTCGAAACGATTGTGCACAGCAATGGGGCACTGCGCGTCCGTGAAATTCCGATCGCTTTTCGCGATCGTGTCTGGGGTAAATCGAAAATGTCGCTAGGCGTAGCGCTACGATTTTCGCTTCGGTGGCTGCTCGCGATGCTTCGCCGTCTCGTGCACGGGCGAACTGGTCCTGATTGGCGCCAGCGTGAAACGTGATTAGTGGGAGAATGACCTCTCACTTCTCGCTGATCACTTCTCACTTGCGACTGCACCGCCGCTCGTGCTCGAGCAACCATTTCTTGCGCCACAAACCGCCGCCATAACCGCAGAGTGTTCCATCGGCGCGAATGACGCGATGGCATGGAATCACAATGCAAATCATGTTCGTACCATTCGCGCGGCCTACTGCGCGCCGCGCGTTTTCGTCGCCCAAGCGTTTCGCCATCCAGGAATATGAGCGCGTCTCCCCCACGGGAATCGACTGCAAGATTGTCCAAGCGCGCAATTGAAAGTCCGAGCCCACTGGGGCAAGTGGAATATCGAACTCCAGGCTTTTACCGGAAAAATACTCAGCGAGCTGTTGGCGCGTCGCGGTGAGATAATGATGCTCACCCGGCACGATATTTGTTCGCAATCGCCTTCGCAGGATTGACAATTCGCTCTCAGTCGCGCGGCGGTCGATAAACTCGAGCAGGCGCAAACCTTCGTCGTCAGCAACGGCGATCATCGCGCCGAGCGGCGTATCGATTCGTTCGGCAAACAATGGCGATCGCGCTTTCGCGTTGGTCGGGGGTTCGCCGAAAATTCTCGTGAACGCCTCACGAAATCCGCTTTGCGATTCAAACCCGCTACCGTTCCGCGCTTCATCCACGCGGCTGCCTTTGCGCACTTCGCTCAATGCGAGCCCCATCCGGCGCGCGCGATGATAAGCTTGAAAAGTCATTCCGTAATGGCGCTTAAATTGCCGGCGCGCCGTGGAAGGATCGATCGAGAGCGCTGCGAGCTCTTTATCGGTGAGGCGCCCGCCAGGCGCGCTCTCCACTTCAGCGCGCAGGCGCTCGATCAGTTTTGGTTGAGGTTGATTTGAATCCAAGGGGTGGCAGCGCAGACATGGACGATAACCGCTCTGCAACGCGTCGCTCGATGTCGCGAAAAAATCGACATTCTCGCGCGCCGGTTTTTTCGCCGTACAGGTGGGCCGGCAGAAAATTCCGGTCGTGCGGACGCCGACATAAAAAATTCCTTCAAAACTCCGATCGCGATTCACTAACGCGCGATACATCGTCTCGTGGGGAGGAAGAAGTTCCATTGTTTTCATGTCAAAAGATTAAGCGCTGACGCGTGCTGACGCATCGACGAAATTCGGGCGTTGAATTCGGAATGTAAAACAACCACGACTGACGCTGCGAGTATCCACGAATGCGGTTTTTGGATTTCGAAATAGCCGCTCAATCACTTCTTCTGGTTCGCGTCCGTTCACGATCTCCGCATCGATCATATTGTAATTTGCATCGTAAGCGCGGAACGCGCGGCCATTGCGAAAGTCTGCCGGATATTCGTCGGTCGCGCTGTATCGCTGGCACCTCTCGGCGTGAACAAAAATCGGTCCAATCTCGGAGTACGGATGACCAGGCGGAATTGAAGAATACGGAAATAGAATGACGCGCTCGCCAGGTTGTGCCCAACGCAGACAGTGACGGCACGGATAACTACACGGCGAATCGGCAATCAGAATCGCGTGATCTGGAGTACCGGACTCTGCTGCACGCTGTGCTGCTTCTGCGACTTCCGTTGAGAGAGGAACGATGCGAAATGTTGAAGTTTTCATGAGCGCAGCAAAACGCAGCGTCTCGATTCGCGCATCGACGAAATTCGGGCAGCGAATTCCTGGTAGGGTCGGCGCGCCGCGCCGACCGGATCGCTGCAGCGTGGCGTCCTTACCACCGGTGATACGCAGGGTGGCCTTCTTTGACCGCGACGAAAGTTCCGCGAAAGGTGGCACAAACTTCCCCGCCGGCGCTCAATGTTCCTTCAACCGTCGCGCGATTATCCGTCAGATCGACAACCTTCGCGGACAGATAGATGGAATCGCTTGTTGAAGCAGGTCGTAGAAATTTAACAGCGTACTCGGCGGTGACCGTGCACGGCGGACGATCCGCTTTCGCGCGCTTCATCAGATGATAAGTCGCCGTCCAATTACAATGGCAATCGAGCAGCGTGCTGATGATGCCGCCGTTCAACGCTCCGGAATAAGCTTCATATTTTTTCTGCGGTTTCCACTCAGCGACCACTTCGCCGCCCGCTCGCGATTCATCGGAGTTCTTCGGGAAACTTCGAACCTGCAACCCATGCGCGTTTGTCGGGCCGCAACCGAAGCATGTACCGTCTGGCGCGTACTTTTCTTGGAGTGATTTTTCACTCATGGGCAATCATTCGCTCGGCGCGCCCGGCGGTTGCGCCCTACCACGTTAAGATTACGCGCCACGCGCGTCCGAGCCCGGATACGGGCGCAATTCGTGTCCAATGTAATGTGAGCGCGGCCGGATCAGACGATTGTGATCATGCTGCTCGGTCACGTGCGCGCACCAGCCGGCTACGCGCGCCGCAGCGAACAGCGGCGTGTTCAACTCCGGCGGAAACCCTAGCATCCAAAACACCGGTGCGGCGTAAAGATCCACGTTCGCGCAAAGGTGTTTTTCGCGATCCATCACTTCTTGGAGCTTCTCGCAAATCGGCACCCAATTTTCCTTGCCGGTGCGCTTGCCCAGATCGCGCCCGATCTCGCGCATCACCGGCACGCGTGAATCGCCTTTTTTGTAAACGCGATGTCCGAAACCCATGATCTTTTCCTTGGTCTCCAGTTTTTTCATCAGCCAGGCTTCGGCGCGATCCGGCGTCCCGATTTCCTCAAGCATCTTCATCGATTCCTCATTCGCGCCGCCATGCAACGGTCCTTTGAGCGTCGCAACTGCGGATGTAACTGCGGCATAGATTCCCGCCAGCGTCGAAGCCGTGACTCGAGCTGCAAAAGTGGACGCGTTAAATTCGTGGTCGGCGTACAGATTGAAAATCGTGTCCAGCATCTGGATTTGCCAATCCTGCGGAACTTTGCCGTCTAGTTTGTAAAAGAAATTTCCGGCTTGCGTGAGGTCTGGTCTTTCCGGCAACGGCTGTTGGCCATGCGAAATGCGCCAGCCGTCCGTGATCAGAGTGGAAACACGTGCGATCAGCCGGATCGATTTGCGAACATTGGCGTCGTGCGAGTTGTCGCTCAGGTCTTTATCGAACGCGCTCAGCATCGACACGCCCGTGCGCAGCATGTCCATCGGATGCGTCGCGCTCGGCAGAAGCCGCAACATTTCCGTTACCGGCCCCGGCAGCGCGCGCTCGGCGGCAATTTGTTCTCTAAACTCGGCCAGTTGTTTTCCGTTGGGCAATTCGCCGTTCAGCAGGAGATACGCGACCTCCTCGAAGCTCGCCTTCTGCGCCATCTCATGAATGTCGTAACCGCGATACATCAACCCGGCGTTGGGATCGACCCAGCAAATCGCTGTTTCGCCTGCAATCACTCCTGCCAACCCAGGGCTGTATTGTGGTTTGGCCTCAGCACTCATCGTCTTGTTTTCACCTTAACGACGAAACGCATTTCCACAAATCATCGGTCGTGAAATCCTCGCCAATTTTCCGCTGCTGGATCGTACTCAAGCAATTCGTAAAGCTCTTTCCGCGTTTGCATCTTGTCGAGCCAACCGCTTTGCGTGCCGGCTTTTTTCAGCGCGCGCAAAAATTCATCGCTCGCTTTCATCGCAACCCGAAAAGCGCTCTGCGGAAAAATCACCATCCTGTATCCAAAATCTGCGAGCTCCTGGAACGATAGCAGCGGGCTTTTGCCGAACTCAGTCATGTTCGCCAGTAACGGCGCTTGCACTTCCCGCGCGAAGTCCCGGAACTCTTCGGTGCTTTGCAATGCTTCGGGAAAAATCGCATCCGCGCCGGCTTCAATATATTTTTGCGCGCGTTTCACCGCGCCTTTGAAATCTTCCACCGCGCGCGAGTCCGTCCGCGCGATGATCAAAAAATGTTTGTCGCGGCGCGCTGCGGCGGCCGCTTTGATTCGGGCAACCATCTCGTCAATATCGACAAGCGATTTGCCGGCGAGGTGACCGCAACGCTTGGGAAATTCCTGGTCTTCAATTTGACACCCGGCCAGACCTGCGGCCTCGAGTTCGCGGATTGTCCGCGCAACATTTTCCGCGCCGCCGAATCCGGTATCCGCATCGACGATTGCCGGAATACTCACCGCATTCGCCGCATAACCGGCGAGCCTGATCACCTCCGTCATCGTGAGCAGGCCAATGTCCGGCACACCTGCCGTCGCGTTCGCCATTCCCGCGCCGCTGATGTACACCGCGTCGAAGCCCGCGCGTTCGACCTGCCGCGCCATTGCCGCATTCGGCACGCCGGGCAGCATGATGCAGCCCTGCGCGATCAGTTCGCGCAGTCTGGTGCTCTTGCTCATGGGTCGCAAAATGACGAAGCACGAATGAAGTGTCCGTCATTCCGAGCGGAGTCGAGGGATCCGGTGGCGAAAGCTTTAACGTGATTCAGCGGGATCCTTCGACTTGGCTCAGGATGACAATGCGTCATTTGGGCTTCGTCATTCCTTCGTGCTTCGTCATTCGTCATTCGTCATTTTAAGCGCCCGCATCAATTCATCGACGCTCTCCGTCTGATCCAGTTTCCAGACAATCTCGATGATCTTCTTCGCTCGTCCCCGGCCAAGGACGGGCTCAACGAGCGCAAAAAATTTGTCTTCCACCTGCGAATCTTTCAGCGGATTTTTCGCGTGCCCGAGTGGATAATCGACTCGTTTGGTCAAGCGCCGGCCATCGGCAAGCTCAACGTGGACAATATTCGCAACCGCATCGGGATACATGTCGCTCAGCTCTGTGTTGCGTTCGACCTTCACATTTTTCAAAAACTTTAAGACTTCGGGATCTTTAAAACGCCGCGGCTCGAATTGTTTGTCGGTGATTTCCCCGTCGATCAGCGCAATCGCCGTGATGTACGGCAAACTGTGGTCCGCTGTCTCGCGCGTTTTGGGTTTCCATTTCTCCGGCTCGCTTCCGATGATGTCCACCGCCGCGTCGTGACTTTCAATCACCACGCGTTTGATTTTCGAAGCGTCGCCAACTTCCTTTCGCAAAAAAAGGGCCGCTTCAATCGCGCTTTGGCTGTGATATTCCGCGGGCCAAAATTTGATGCTGGTCTTCAAAATCATTTCCGGCGCGCCCTTGAACTTTTCGCCGACGTTGCCCAACGACACGCCTAATTGTTTCTCGAACCCCATTTGCCCTTCGAAGATCGGCGCTGGCCCAGTCATACCGGCGCGAGCAAGCAGCGCCGAGTAAACGCCGTGTCGCGCCGCGTTCGCGAAAGCGACACCCTTCCAATGCGACAGCTCGCCCGCGCGCGCCTGACGCATGGCCGCTCCCGCCACACCCGCAATGTTGACGGCGTGCCGCGTTTTTGCCGGATCAAGTTGCATGAGACGCGCAGACGCCAGCGCGGTCGAGAACGCGCCATACGTCACGTGGTCCCAGCCGCGCGCACGAATGCTCGCCGCGTCGCAGAGGCGGCATTGCACTTCGTAAGCCAGCGCGATCGCGGTAATCAATTCGCGTCCATTCGCGCCCACGCTTTCCGCGGCCGCCAGCGCAGCGGAAATATTATCGCTCGGATGCGCGGGCTCTTTCGAGAGATACGTATCGTTGTAATCGAAGTAGCGAATGCAACACCCGTTGGCGAATGCCGCCCAGTCCGGGGGCGCCTTGTGATTTGTGCCGATGATTGTCGAACCGTGTTTCGCCGACAAATCGAGGACGATCTTCCGCGCAATTGCGCACGGCTCTTCCTTCCACGCGCCGAGCGCGACGCCCAGCGAGTCAATGAGGCGCCGTTTCACTTCGTGTACGACCTTGTCCGAAAGATCTTCAAACCGGAGCGCGCACGCGTAATCAGCGAGTTGATGAGCAAGCGTTGTCTTCATGGGGAAGTCGCAATTTCAATCTGCCGATGATTTGTGCGCGAGCAAATCCGGGTAGCGCACGCGTCTCGCGTGTTGGTTTCGGCGTCCTCGCCGAAACAGGCTTTTTCCAGTAATTGCAATTCAAAGAGAAGTTCGCGATGGCGCGATGCCACCGCCAGCACGCGAGACGCGTGCGCTACCCAATCCGCTTGCTCCGGTATCGCACCCAACGGAGACTCTTCTTGTGAGCGAATTTCAATTTGGCGGCGAATTTGTCTGGCATCCATCGTCGGAACTGGTTACGCAATCGAATCTCCAGCAATTCATCGATAAACACCGGCTCGGTTCGTACAAGGAGCTAATGCGAAAATCGACCACCGACATTGCGTGGTTCTGGAACGCCGTGCTTTGCGCTCTCGGTATCCAGTTTTACAAACCGTACTCGCAAATTGTCGATCTGAGCGAAGGCAAACCGTGGGCCCGCTGGTGCGTGGATGGGGAAATGAACGTCGTCCACAACATGCTCGATAAATACGCCGGCACCGAAATCGACGATCGTCTCGCCATCAAATCGGAAACTGAGGACGGCACCACGGGGACGCTCACCTACAAAGAATTACGCGAGCAGACGAATAAAATCGCTGCCGCTCTGCGCAGCCTCGGCCTCGGCAAAGGCGACGCCATCGGTGTCTTCATGCCAATGGTTCCGGAAATCGTGATTGCGATGCTGGCCATCATCAAGATCGGCGGAATTTTTCTTCCGCTGTTCTCCGGCTTCGGCGCAGCTGCAATTGTCTCCCGGCTAAACGACGCTGAGGCGAAAGCGCTCTTCACTGCGGAAGGAACATATCGGCGCGGAAAATTCTGCGCGATGAAACCGATTGCAGATGAAGCCGCCGCCCAAATCCCAACGCTACAGCATCTCCTTGTGCTGAAGCAATCAGGTGAGTGGACGCATGAGGCTGCAGGGTCCGTTGTCCTCAACGGACATTCGTTGGATTCGCTGAGGACAGCGAGCGCTACAGCAACCGCGATCCAAACCGAGCGCACCTCCGGCGAAGACCCGATGATGATCATTTACACCTCGGGCACCACCGGCCGCCCGAAAGGCGCAGTGCATACGCATTGCGGGTTCCCGATCAAATCTGCGCAGGACATGTGGCACGGCCTCGATCTGCACCCGGACGAAACGCTTTTCTGGATGACTGATATGGGCTGGATGATGGGACCGTGGGAAGTCTTCGGCACTTTGCTGCTAGGCGCGACGATGATGCTTTACGATGGCGCTCCCGATTTTCCGGGACCGGATCGCGTCTGGTCATTGGTGGATCGGCACAAAGTCACCGCGCTCGGTGTCTCTCCAACGTTGATACGCGCGCTGCGACGTCACGGCGATGAGATCGTGCATCGGCACGATCTCTCATCGCTCCGTAAATTCGCGTCCACCGGCGAGCCCTGGAATCCCGATCCGTGGATGTGGTTGTTCCAAAATGTGGGAGGCGGAAAACTTCCAATCATCAACTATTCCGGCGGCACGGAAATCTCCGGCGGAATCGTGATGGGCAATGTCCTCACACCGATGAAACCGTGCGCGTTCTCCGGGCCGCTTCCGGGAATGGCGGCGGACGTCGTCGATGAAAATGGAAACTCGGTGCGCGGACAAGTGGGCGAGCTGGTCATTCGCGAGCCGTGGATCGGAATGACACGTGGCTTCTGGAAAGATCGCCAGCGTTACATTGAGGCCTACTGGTCGCGGTTCCCGGATGTTTGGGTGCACGGCGATTGGGCAGCAATCGATGACGATGGGCTGTGGTACATTCTTGGGCGCTCAGATGACACGATTAAAATTGCCGGCAAACGCGTCGGCCCGGCTGAAGTCGAATCAGTTCTCGTCGCGCACCCGCAAGTCAGTGAAGCTGCTGCAGTCGGCGTCCCAGATCCCCTCAAAGGCGAAGCGCTGGTTTGCTTTTGCGTGTTGAAACAAGATGCAAATGGCGACATCGCCCTCGCAGCCCAATTGAAAGAGAACGTCGCGCGCGATCTCGGCAAAGCGCTTGCGCCGAAAGAAATTCTGTTCGTCCGCGATATCCCAAAAACGCGGAACGCAAAAGTGATGCGTCGCGTCCTGCGCGCCGCATATCTGGGCGAAAAACTCGGCGACACATCCGCCTTGGAAAACCCAGCGTCGCTCGATGAAATCAAGCACGCGGCAGTAGCGCAGCGGGCTTGATCTGCTTATTCGCCTAGCAGAATTTTGATTCGGCGGCCTAACCAATCGGCTTCATCGGCGAAACCCTCGGCGCGGGTGACGCGTTCGAGCGCGCGGTAACGCTCGACCACATCGAAGCCGATATTCCATTGCAGTTTGCGCAGGGCAAACCGGGCAAAGATGCAGGGGGCGGCGATCGCTTTCGGCAAGGTGATTCGAACCGTTCATCAGACAATTGAAATAAATGCAGTGAGCCAGCCCGAACATGTGACCGGTCTCATGGGCGAGCACTTTGCAGCTCCGGCGCAATAGAAGAGTTTCATAATCGCGATCGCGAGCTTCGCCGTAAAACGCGGAATCGTAACGGGCGAAGCTGTAAACGCCGACGCGCTCGCGCAGCGAGGCCTGACCGAACACAAAATTCCACGACGGCTCCGGATAGAGATCCGTCATGGTGATCGCCAGCATACAGAACGCATCTGCAGGCAGGCGGCCTTCAGAAAATTGAGCACGTCGCCGGTGAGAATTTGTAAGTTGCCAGTATTCGGATTGCGTCGGGTAGTGAATTCGGATTTATCGAGCGATAGCGGCGGGAGCGCTTTGACTTCCATCGAGAAAAATGCCGATGCAAACTCGCGGAGCTTCTCAATTGAGGGACTGCGATCAGCAGCAAATTCACCGAGTGGTTGAAGATAAATAATGCGCCGCGACTCGCTTGGCCGGTTTGGGCGCGAGGCTTTGAATTCCTCGAATGTTTGTCCCGGCTCGGGATGCACTGAGAGCCAGTCGTGTGGTCCTGGTTTCGGGATCGGTTCAAATTCGGGCGCATCGGGAATGAATGCGCGCTGGAGCGCCGCCGGCAACCCGGTGAGCTCACCGACTGCGGCGCGTCTGACGTCTGCGCTTGGCGGTTGAAAGGCCATGCTAGCCAACGACGCGAACAGCGTAATCGCGACTACTTTCCACACGGATTCAATGATACGCGGCTGACGAATACACGCTGAATATGGCTGTCGCTTCGTTGCGAGTACGCTTCCCAGTTAAATAAACGTTCGCCATCACGTGGTGGTTTTCGATCCGGGTCGCCTTCCCGGATGCAACCGATTTGATTGACCCGAATAATTACGTTATCAACGGCGAGTCTATCTGGTTTGTTTCACGGTCGCCATGCGCCTTTGTTACAGCGGAGACGAAAATGCTGTCGGCAGAATCGTCGGGCGAATCTTGCGGGTTCTTGTCATATTTCTGTTTGGTCTCAGGCGCTGCCCAGGCTCCAGCCGGATGGAGTGTTGGCCGTACGTCTCGCGGCAATGTGATCCGCAACGACCAGTGCAGTCGTCGGCGCTTCGCTGTAGAAGGCTTCTACATTTGGCGAGGTTCTGATATTTTCCGTAGTCGCTCATGAGTGCAGATGCTACGACCGATCCGAAATTCGAGATCGGACATGTCTTATTCATCGACATCGTCGGGTACTCAAAATTGCTCATCGGTGAACAGAGCGAGCTCGTTCGTGAGCTGAAGGAGGTAGTCGCCACATCCGAGCAGGTCCGAGTTGCGGAAGACGAAGGCGGATTGGTCTCGCTACCAACTGGCGACGGCGTTGCGTTGGTTTTTCGCGATAGCGCCGAAGCGCCTGCGCAGTGCGCCCTCGAGATCGCGCACGCAGTGAAGAAGTATCCGAAGCTGCCACTGCGGATGGGAATTCATAGCGGCCCAGTCAATATGGTTACTGACCTTAACAATCGGGCGAATGTCGCCGGAGCAGGAATCAACTTGGCGCAACGAGTAATGGATTGCGGCGATGCCGGTCACATTTTGGTTTCCAAACACGTCGCCGAAGATTTCGAGCACTACGCACGCTGGCGACCTTATTTACACGAGTTAGGCGAATGCGAGGTAAAGCATGGCGCTCGAATTTCGCTGGTCAACCTTTACGGCGACAGCATCGGAAACGCGGATGTTCCTGGGAAGATTAGGCAAGCAAAACGTGAACAAGCTAGAGCCAGCCGCGACGGACGTAAGCGTATCCTGGTAGCAACTTCCATCATGGCTGCGGCCGTGCTCGGCATTGGTTACTGGGTTCTTCATCAGCGCCGCGCAAACGATCTCGCGACCATCCCAGTTAAAAGCATCGCCGTGCTACCCTTTCAAAATCTCAGTCCGGACCCGCAGAACGCCTTCTTCGCTGATGGCGTGCAGGATGAAATTCTGACGGACCTCGCCACAATTGCTGATCTTAAAGTGATCAGCCGAACCTCAGTAATGCAATACAAGCCCGGGACCGCGCGCAATGCGCGCGCCATTGGTCAGGCCTTGGGTGTTGCCAATCTTCTGGAAGGCAGTGTTCAGCGCGAGGGCGGCAAAGTGCGCGTGAACGCGCAGCTCATTGACGCACGCAACGACACCCACGTCTGGGCGCAAACGTACGACCGCGATTTGG
>Ga0209056_10001842_pt1 | contig 23178 bp, 18 predicted proteins | sample GraSoiAngelo_114_FD_185876 | JGI IMG/M metagenome (GOLD analysis project Ga0209056, IMG submission 185876) | Grasslands soil microbial communities from the Angelo Coastal Reserve, California, USA - 14_0903_13_40cm (SPAdes) (version 2) | ecosystem: Environmental > Terrestrial > Soil > Grasslands... | reverse complement strand
CAGCGAGCGACGTTTTGTCTGCGCCGCGAATGACTGGCACCATGATTCCGTCTTCGGCTTCCACCGCGATACCGACATCGATAGAGTTTGATTGCACCACGCGGTTTCCGATGAATTTCGCCGCCGCGGCCGGATTTTCCGCCAGCGCAAGGGCGAGCGCGCGCAGCGCGTAAAGCCCGAGGCCAGGCTTCGGATCGCGCGATTGGCGATCTTTTAGCGCCGGATCAAGATTCACTGATGAACCGATCGTTGAAAGAGGACGTGTCCAGCTCCGACGCATCGCATCGGCAACGCCGGCGCGAATCTTGGAAGCTTCATGCGCGGTCTGTTTATCGAGCTTGTGCAGAAAACTTTCGACATCTTTGATCGTGACTCGGTTGCCGGCGCCGGTTCCCATGATCCCTGCGAGATCAGCCGTTGTTAGCTGCAATTCAGCCATGCGCGCGCGCACGCGCGGGGACATGAAGGTTGCGCCTTTCGTGATTGCTGGAACGGGCAGGCCGCCGGCCTGGTCGCCGTCGCCATCCCGGGCGGCGATTTTTCTTTCGCGCGCCGGAGCAACTTCCTGATCGGCGCGAGCAGGAATTTCTTCCGCGACTTCCTTCTGCGGCGGAGGCGACGGCGCGTGTTTGGCAAAGCGCGCAGCGTCTTGTTCGCTCGCTTTAACATAGCCGAGCACCGCGCCGACGGGATACGTCTCCTTCAACTGCACTGTAATCTTGTCGATCTTGCCTTTGCACGGCGTGGTGACGCCCATGACTGCTTTGTTGGTCTCCACGTCGATGATTTCCTGATCGTCCACAACCTCGTCGCCAGGTTTGACCTTGATATCGACGATTGTGGCTTCGGCGATTGATTCGCCAAGCTGGGGCATGATGATCGGGACTTGCGGCATAGATTCTATTCTCGGAGCAACGTGCGCGCTTTTGCGACTATGTTTTTCGCGTTCGGCCGGTGCGCGCTCCAGAGATTTGGATGATACGGAATCGGTGTGTCTTTCGCGTTGAGACGTTGAGGCGCGGCGTCGAGCAGATGAAAGCCCAGGCTGGTGACCCGTGCGATAACCTCCGCGGTCGTGCCGCCCCAGGGAAATGATTCGCCGACGCAAAGCAACCGGCCGGTGCGCGCGACAGATGCAAGCACCGTGTCGGTGTCCAGCGGTTTGACCGTGCGTAGATCGACAACTTCAACTTCGAGACCTTCGCGCTCGAGTTCCTCCGCAGCGGCTAGAGATTCCTGTGTCATTGCGCTGTAACTCACGATCGTGAGATCGCGCCCTTCCCGCGCGATACGCGCACGTCCAGTCGGTAAACCTTTGTCCGGCAATTTGTCGGCCTTGAGATGGTAATAAAGATATTTGTGTTCGCAGTAAACGACTGGATCATCGATTGCCACAGCTTCTATCAACATCGTGTAAGCGTCTTCCACTGTGGCCGGCGTCATCACGATGAGACCCGGATAATGCGCGTAAAGCGATTCCATCGATTGACTGTGAAACGGTCCGCTTCCCTTTGTTCCGCCGGAAGGCAAACGCACGGTGATTGGAACCGGCACACCTGTTCGCCAGTAATGCGTGCCCGCGTTGTTGAGGATCTGGTTCAGAGCGATGCTTGAGAAATCCGCAAACTGCATCTCCACAATCGGCCGCATTCCCTGCATCGCAGCACCAATGGCAGTTCCGACGATCGCATCCTCACTGATCGGCGTGTTCAACACGCGCCCCGGAAATTCCTTCGCCAAACCTTTCGTTGCCTTGAACGCGCCGCCAAATGTCCCGCCGACATCCTGGCCATAGATGAAAACGCGATCATCGTCGCGTAACAGTTTTGCCTGCGCTTCCCGGATCGCTTCGAGATAAGTGAGGTTCATAATCAGAATGGCGAAATCCGAATTCCAAATGACGAAACAATGACGAAATCCGAATGACAAAAAGCTGTGCCCAGAGCATTCGTCATTTGCACCTTCGGATTTCCTTCGTCATTCGACATTTGTGCTTCGTCATTCATTCTCTTCCGCGTGGTCGACGAGATCGCGTGTTGATAACGCGCACCAATCTTCTTTGTCGCCTTCCGGCACCGCTTCTTTTTGAGCGGTGACAACTGCCTCGTCCACCTGCGCGACGGCGTCTTTGCGCCAATCGGCAAGTGTGTCCGCATCGAGCAGATTGAGTTCAGTAATCGTTTGCTCGGCGACCTTCAAACAGTCGCGCGCGAACGGCTGACGCTTCATCTCGTCGGGCACGTAGCTGGCGTCGTCGTGTTCGCCATGGCCCGAAAGCCGAAGCACAGAAGCGACGACCAACTGCGGCGGACGCCCGGCGCGCGCCCGTTTCACCGCGCCGCCTATCACGTCCAGACATTCCACGAGATCGGTTCCGTCCAGACTGTAACCTTCGAACCCGTATCCGATCGCCCGCTCCACCAAATCGTCGCCCGCAAATTCGCGGTCGTTAGGCGTCGAGTAAGCGTAATGATTATTTGTCGCGACCACCACGAGCGGCACCTGTTCCACCGCGGCAATGTTCATTCCTTCGTGAAACGAACCGGTTTGCATCCCGCCTTCGCCGATAGATGTGAGTCCCACGAAATTTTTTTCTCCTCTAAATCGCTTCGCCACCAATGTGCCGACGGTAACCGAAACCATTGCGCCGAGATGGCTAATCATCGCCAGTTCGTTATCGCGCGGATGCCCTCTATGAATATTTCCGTCGCGCCCGCGCATCGGACCGAGCCGCGAGCCGAGATACGTGCGTGTGACGTCAACTAACGGTTCGCCAAACGCAGATCGCCCGGCCTGGTCGCGAATTAATGGCGCAAAGATGTCGCCTTTTTCCAAAAACAAACCGCAAGCGACGCTGACTGCTTCCTGGCCCTTACCTATGTAAACGCCGCCCGTGATCTGACCACCGCGGTAGAGACTAACGAGTTTTTCCTCGAGCGTGCGTGCCAGGAGCATCCAGCGAAAGGCTTCCAGAAAACGCTCGTGGGGAGGCGCGGTCTTGTTTGCGGCAGTTTCATCCAGCGATGCGGGCGCGCCTTTTTTTCTTTTTAATTTTGCGGTCCGCTGCGCCGTCTGAAGCATCGCGTCATTTTACCCAAGATCGGCAACTGCGCGCAAAAAAATTTTGGAGCACAGGCATCCTTGCCTGTGGGGCCAGCGGGCTTTCAGCCCGCTGAATCTGACGCACTTAATAATGTATCGGCAGGCGAGACGCCCGCCTGCCCACAGGCAAGATGCCTGTGCTACTAACGCGCTGCGAACGCGAGGCGTTGTTGTCTCGGCGCGTGTTCGCCGCCGTTTGAGGTTGCTTCAGTGACAGGTTGCGCGGGGGCAGTGAGTTTGACACCGACCAACTTGCTCACGCCGCGCTCTTCCATCGTGACACCATAAAGGATGTCAGCCTTGGCGATTGTCCGTTTGTTGTGCGTGATGATGATGAATTGGCTCTGCTGTACGAACCGGTCGAGCACGCGGATGAAGCAGTTAATGTTGTTTTCGTCGAGCGGAGCATCGACTTCGTCGAGGATGCAGAACGGACTTGGCCGCACCATATAAATCGCAAACAGCAACGCGACAGCCGTCATTGCACGTTCGCCACCACTCAACAGCGACACGCTTTGCAATTGTTTTCCCGGTGGCTTGACCGTGATCTCGATGCCGCAGTTGAGAGGGTCGTTCTCGTCCAGCAGTAACAAGTCCGCGCGCCCGCCACGGAATAGCTCGCCAAACATTTCCCGGAAATTCGACCGAATTTGCTCAAAGGTCTCGGCGAATAGTTTCCTTGTTGTGGAATTGATGCGCGCGATCACGTCGAGCAGTTCGCGCTGAGAATTCGTAAGATCGGTGTTTTGCGCTTCAAGGAATTTGTAACGCTCTTCGAGTTCGTCGTACTCGTGCACCGCCTCGAGGTTCACTGGTCCCATGTTGTCCAGCTGTGTTCTAAGCTCGGCGATAAGCTGTTCGAGATCCCTGGGGGCGAGCTCCTCTTTCGCCGAGGCCACGCCTTCTCGCGTATCGATTCCCGCGCTTCCCGACTCATCCGCGCTGGCGCGTTTTTTCAGTTGTCCGCGCAAAACTTTTTCGAATGCGGGCTGATCTCCCGCAAATCCACGAAGATCGATCTGGTAACTGCGGGAAATATGGGCGAGGAGATTATCAATCTTCATTTGAAACTGCGATTCCCGAACTTGCCCCTGTGCGCGTTGGTCCTGTAATTCGCCTAACGAGTCTCGCATACGCCGCAGTTCGCTTTCCCGATCGGAAACCGCGGCAAGTCGTGTGGCGCGCTGGCTGGCGATTTTTGCGCTATTCGCTTGTGCTTCGTCACGCCGCGCCGTTTGACTTTTGATCAGCGTTTCGGATTCACGCGATTCCTCGGCCTGCGTACTCAGTTTCCGTTCGTACATCGCGATGTCCGCGTTCCGCACAGTGATCAGCTCGGCTAGCTCGGCGTCGCGCGCGCTCATTGGTTCGCGTTGCGCAACCAAATTTTCATGGCGCTGGCGGTCCGTTGCGACGGCCAGCCGCAGTTCATTGGTCCTTTCGGTTAACTCTTCCTCGCGCAACGCCGTCTGTTTCTGGGTGGCCTCGAATGCACCTAACTCGATCTTTTGATTGGCCAATTGATCACGCCCCGATTGAAGATCCCGCTCCACATGCGCGATCCGTTCGTCGGCCGCGGCTATCTGGCGCTCCAGCGCGGTCTTTTCTGACTGCAAAGTATCGATTTTGCGTCCGGCCTCGCTCAGTTCGCCTTGAAGCCGCCAAGCGGTTTCAAGCGCGGTTTTCGCTTCGTCCCGCCTGGCGCTGACTGCGTCGCGCTCCCTTGCCAGGGCAGCTTCTTCTTTTGCCAGATCGGCAATTTGCGCTTTTCGCTCGAGCAACGAGGCCGCCCGGCCTTCGCTGCTTCCCGTGAAGACGATTCCCTCTCGGGAAATATATTCGCCGGCGAGGGTGGCCATCGCCACAGCAGGTTCCCGCTTCTTGCACTCCAGCGCTTGTTCCAACTCCGGAAAAATCACGACATCGCCGAGCAACCGCGTGACGAGTGCCTCCAGCGGTTTAGGTGCCCTCACCTTGTCGGTAGCCCAAACGAGCGCCTCCGGTGGCAGAACTTTTTGCGCCGGTTGTGGCGTGGTCGCTGTCAGCTTGGGGATAAGCAGCGCAGCGTGACCCAGCTTTTTTTTCTTTAGGTGCCCAATGATTTCCGAAACAACTTTCGCATCTTTTAAGATGACCGTGTGCAGATTGCGGCCCAGCGCGGCTTCGATCGCCTGAATGAATTTTGGATCAACATCGAGTTGCGCAAGAAGTGAACCGGCAATAGCGCCCCGAAATTTTTCAGGACCGTTGACGCCTTTAAGCAAAGCTTGCGACCCTTCAGCGAGGCCTTCACCCTCTTCGTTCAGCTGACGCAACACGTCCAGGCGTGATTGCTTTTCGGCGAGTGTACGATCGAGAATTGCAAGATCCTGTTCCGCTTGAGCGAGTAGTTTCTCTTTTTCGCGAAGGCTGGTCTCGACGTCGATCGGTTGGCGGCGGGCGGCTTTCAGCGAGACAGCGATTTGCCCGACGAGTTTGTCACGCGCTTCGGTCAATCCTTCAATCTCTCGTAGGAGTTGTTCAGTTTGTGCATGAGTCAATTCACGGCGCGCCTTGGTTCCGGTGAGTTCTTCTTCAAGCGCCGAGATCCGGCTTTCGGATTTCGACACTGCAAGCTGCAATTCTTGCAGGCGCGTCACGCGGTCGCTTCGTTTCTTTTGGATTTCTCCGGCCAGAGCGGATAGCTCGGTCAGCTCAGCTTCCTGTTCTCTCAAGTGCTGCTCGATTTCCGTGATGGAACTGTTCGTTTGCTCGATTTGCGCCGCATGCTGGTTGCGTTTGCTTTCAGCCTCCGCGATGTCGCGCTGCGCGCGCTCGATCAGCTCGGCCAGTTCCTGCGCACGCTGACGGTTGAACTCGATGCGGTTGCGGTGCGCTCCAATCTCGCTGTCTAGGCGCTGAACTTCCGCACGGGAATCGGCGATGTCGGTGTCGATCTTGTCCAGCGCGACGCGTTCCTCGGCGAGCGCGTTTTCGCTACTATCGATTTTGGCCCGCGTGGTCTTCTCGCTGTCCATGAGACGCCCGATTTCTTCCCGCGACGCGACTAGGTCGCACTCGAGCGACGCGAGCTGTTTGGAAGCATGATGTGTCTCAAGCACGCGCAGATCTGCGTGCAAAGCCTGATAGCGTCGGGCTTTCCCCGCCTGCCGCTGAAGTGAGCCGATCTGGCGTTTGACTTCCTTGATCACGTCGCCGATGCGCAACAGGTTCGCTTCCGTTGCCTCAAGCTTTCGGAGCGCCTCGCGTTTTTGCGTTTTATATTTCGTGATCCCCGCTGCTTCCTCGAAAACAGCGCGTCGATCTTCCGGACGCGAGCTCAGAATCATGTCGATCCTGCCTTGCTCCATCATGGAGTAGGCGGTCCGAGCAATCCCGGTGTCGGCGAAAAGACTTTGAATGTCGCGAAGACGGCATGGCGTCTTATTCAGCAAATATTCGGAATTTCCGTCGCGATAAACGCGGCGCGTCACGCGCACGTCATGCCACTCGATTCCCAGTTCTTCGGAGCAATCGGTGAACGTGAGGGAGACCTCCGCAAATCCTACCGGCTTGCGTGTGTCGGCGCCATTGAAGATGACATCCGCCATTTCGTCGCCGCGGAGCGATTTGGCGGACTGCTCTCCGAGCGCCCAGCGTACGGCGTCGAGCACATTCGATTTTCCGCAACCGTTCGGGCCGACTATCGCGGTGACGCCTTCGTGAAAATTGAAGACGGTTTTATCGGCAAAGGATTTGAAGCCGAACAGCTCGAGCGATTGTAAATGCATTTTGGGCCAAACCCCGGGCCTTCGGAGCCCTCAATACAGCAGGCTTAAATGGGTTACAAGCGGAAAATCACACAATTTGAAGGGGTTCCGCGGCCACCCGGCCACAGGATATTGTGGATTCTCGACCATCGAGCGGTCAACCAGCACACCCAAACTGCAATTCCCTCCCATTTGAAAAGTACCGTTCTTGGCGCGTGCAGCTTAAGTCCTCCTCTTGCTTTGGACAACTGAATGACTCACGATGCGGCCAATGGCAGATAAATCGCCGCCTTGGATACAGCAGGAAGAGCGGATCGATCATCAATTGGTTCGCGGCATTGGAATTCCCGCTCTCACGGCGAATATCGTCAGCTCAACAATTGGTGCTGGAATTTTCGTAATCCCGGCGACAGTTGCGAAGGGACTCGCATCCGCGGCGCCACTCGCCTTTGTCTGCTGTGCGATTGCCATGGTCTTGTTCGTCACATGTTTCGCGATCGCCGGCAGCCGCGTTTCATTGACCGGCGGTCTTTACGCGTATGTCGAAGTGGCGTTTGGGCGCTACGTCGGATTTCTCGCCGGCATGCTTTATTTTCTCACGGCGCTCGGCGCAGTTGCTGGTGTGGTGAACGTATTGGCAAACTCCGTCGCGTTGGTGGTGCCGTTCCTGGGCGGTGCAATCATGCGAATCGTCGTCATGCTCGCTGTTTACGGTTCGCTGGTAATAATCAACATCCGAGGCGTGCGCCAGGGGGCGGGCGCAGTGACGGTGATCACAGTAGCAAAGCTTTTGCCCCTCCTGGTGTTCATTTGTGTCGGAATATTTTTTATTCACGCGCCGAATCTTGCCTGGAGCGGTTGGCCTACCAGCAAGTCGTTAGGCGATGCGGTTATCCTTTTGATTTTCGCTTTCGTGGGCATCGAGGTCGCGTTAATTCCGAGCGGCGAAGTGAAGAATCCGGCGCGCACCGTTCCCCGTTCTGCTTATCTCGCGCTGGTGATCACGACAATCATCTACCTCATGATCCAACTCGTCGCGCAGGGCACGCTTGGTCCCGATCTCGCAAATCACCCAGAGGCGCCACTCGCCGAGTCGGCGGCGACATTCCTTGGCAACCTCGGCCGCATGATTATTCTGGCCGGAGCCAGCATCTCCGCATTTGGATTCGTGACTAGCGATATCCTGAGTTCGCCGCGAATGATTTTTGCTTTCGGTCGAGACGGGGCATTGCCGCAATTTTTCGTGCATGTGCATCCGCGCTATCGATCGCCGGATGTCGCGATTATTACATACGCTGCGCTGGCGTTTGTGCTGTCGATCAGCGGCACATTCGAGAAGCTGGCGGTCCTTTCGAATGTCGCCGTTCTGTTGATGTATCTGCTCTGCTGCGCCGCGTGCTGGGTTTTGGTGCAACGCGATGTGCGCTCGGATGGAGAGCCGTTCAATTTCCCTGGAATGAAAATTGTGCCCGCCCTGGCGATCCTCGCGATCGTTTGGATTCTCGCTCACGCCACGGTTCGCGAATTCCTCGTGACCGGAATTGTGCTGTTGCTCTCGTCGGTTCTCTATTTTGCGCGTCGGAGTTTCGTCGGAAACCGTAGGCAAACCGCAAAAACCGATTAGCTTCTCGCCATGCGCGATAATTATCTCGAGGAGTATTACTCGTTTCTCCGTTTCCCAAGCGTGTCGACTGACGACAAGTACAAGGAAAAGCTGGTGGAATGTGCAAACTGGCTGGTCAACAAACTCACAAGAATCGGTCTGCGAACGCAGCTTGTACCTACGAAACGTCATCCCATTGTGTGGGCGCGCAATGAACATCGGCCCGGACGTCCGACAGTTTTGATTTATGGTCATTACGATGTGCAGCCGCCGGATCCTTTGGATCTTTGGGATTCACCGCCGTTCGAGCCTGTCCTGAAGAACGGCTATGTGTTTGCCCGGGGAGCTACGGACAATAAGGGCCAGATTCTTTCGCACATTCTTGGGATTCAAGAAACGATTGAAGAGCATCGTGAGCTGCCGGTGAATGTGCATTTGGTGATCGAAGGCGAGGAGGAGATCGGAAGTGCGAACCTCGGGCCTTTTCTGAATCAAAATCGCGAGGCATTGAAGTGTGACGTGGCGGTCGTTTCCGATACGGGGATGATCGCGCGTGGCGTGCCGACCATGAGTTATGGATTGCGCGGAGTGACCGCTCTCGAGGTCAAAGTGATCGGTCCGAAAATGGATTTGCACTCCGGCGTTTTTGGCGGTGCCGTCGCAAACCCGATCACCGCCCTGGCGCAATTGTTGGCCACCCTTCACGATCGTGAAGGTCGCGTGGCGATCGCGGGATTTTACGATCGGGTCAAACCACTCGAAGACTGGGAGCGCGATGCATGGCGTAAACTTCCTGTCGACGGTGACAAACTGATTCGCGAGGAGACAGGTGTGTCCGAACTTTTCGGCGAGGCCGGATACAACTCAGCAGAACGCATCTGGGCGCGCCCGACTGCCGAGATCAACGGAATCGGCGGCGGATACCAGGGGCAGGGCACAAAAACGGTAATTCCCAGTCACGCGTTTGCGAAACTGACGTTCCGTCTTGTTCCTGAGCAAAGAGGCGAAGAAATTCTCGAATTGGCCAAGACGCATTTGGAAAAGAATCTGCCCAAAGGCGTCACAATGGATGTTACCACGGGCCACAGCGGTCCGTGGTATCTCACCGATCCGCACTCCGCGATGGGCGAAGCGGCACAACGCGCGTTGCGCAAAGCGTTCAACCGTGACGCCGCGCTCATCCGCGAGGGCGGCAGCATCCCGATCGTGTCGGAGTTTCGCGAAATTCTCGGCATCGAAACGTTGCTCATGGGACTCGCCTTGCCCGATTGCCGCGCTCATTCGCCGAACGAAAATTTTCCGCTCGAAAATTTTGAAGGCGGCATTCGTTTGAACAAAGCAACCCTGGAAGAGCTCGCGCACTGATTGTCTTTACAATTAAGAGTCATCCGGTTGAAGGGCGGAGCGCGAATTGTAGGGCGTCTGTGTCAGACGCCCGGCCGGACGGCGTTTCACAGAAACGCCCTACAAGATTCATGCTCTTCCAAAGAACATTTCGATTGTTTTTCGTTGCCGCGATGCTATTCGGCACACTCAATGCCGCGAATGCCGCCGAACAGTCGTTAGGCTCAAAAATTAAGAGAGTTCTCGAGCCCGATCCAAGTCCGACCCCGTCGCGCAAGCATCGAAAACACTCGTCAAAGAAAGTGTCGCCTACGCCCACGCCGACTGCTTCTGCCAAACGAAAGAAAGCTTCGCCGACTCCGTCTCCCACACCGAAGAGCAAATCAAAGCTCAAGAAAGCATCTCCTACTCCAACACCAACCGAGTCACCATCCGCGACAGAAACTCCGTCTGCCAGTCTAGAGCAAACACCAGAACCTACTCGAGGAAAGAAGGCGTGGCCAAACGTCTCACTGTCGCCTGATCAAATAGCGGATTACGACAGCTATCCCACAAAAGTTCGTCAGATCCTGGACGCCGGGCTCGCGCTAACGAAGCAAAATCTTGGTTACACCTATGGCTCCGCAGATCCGAAAAACGGGGGCATGGATTGCTCCGGTTTCATTTACTACGTCCTTCAGCAAAATGGATTTCCCGATGTGCCGCGTGATTCAAGTCAACAATATGTCTGGGTGCGCAAGACGGGAGATTTCAATGCAGTCCTCAGTCGTAACGAGGATTCATTCGAGCTCGGCGATCTAAAGCCCGGCGACCTGCTCTTTTGGCGCGGAACCTACAACATCGATCGCGACCCGCCCATCACGCACACGATGATTTATTTGGGTCGCGAAAAACGAACGAACAAGCGTGTGATGGTCGGTTCAAGCGACGGCCGCACATACGACGGAAAACAACGTTGGGGCGTGAGCGTGTTCGATTTCAAAATGCCGCCGCCACCCAAAAGCGGCGATGCCAAGATCAGTCCCGTCTTTGTCGGGTACGGACGCATTCCGGGGTTAAGTGAAAATTGAACTACTGATCACGCTGGATTTTCGCGCCGTATTTTTTCGATTGCCCAGACGCTTCACTAACACTTTTGTTCCCTACGAGCTTCTACTCCTTCGCCTTGGAGGCGGGAACCAATTCAATTCGATTACTGGAAATCCTGTAGTACAGCGTGCGCTTGTCTGACCATTCGGGCGAATATCGGTAATCCGACGGCAACTCGCGTAATCTTATCTCGCCGCGTGCAATTGGCTTGCCTATCTGTCGCCTATCAAGAGGCACGTTATCCGGTCCCTGTAGGTGTGATACAACAACTTGGCCTTTCCAAATTATCGTTTTGTCCGCCTCGTGCGGCGCCAGAAAGAAGGTCTCCCCGCCCTCCGATTGCGAAAACAACTCAATGACCAAAGGTTCAGCTGTGGCATTCAGGAAAACTCCGAGAACTGTCCCATTGGCGATTCGTGACGGCGCACGATCCCGCAGGAATTGTATGCGCTTCAGCAGGACTCGAGCGCCGGAATCCCATCCACGACGTTCCTTTGAGCTCATTACACCGACAACACGGACCCATTGCCGGTCGACCTCCAGGTATTCCTTCCCAGCAAAGTTATTCTGACGGATACGAAGTGCCTTCGACAAGTCGGTTTTGGCAGCCGCCTTGATGTCCGCAACAAATAGAAATAACCCGGCACTCGGGCAATTCCGGTCACTTCTACTTCGCGCCCGTCGTATTTTTCGGGATGCGCCAGCCCGTCCCGAAGATCGGTACCGAACGCCGCGCTAGTCCGAAGTGCTATCGACAGACAAACAAACCGAGCTTGAAACCTAATGTTCATGTTCGCTTTCCGATGCGCTCGGAGACGGTTTCGCTTCTGCCGTGGATGTCTGCTGAATCCCAGAGCGATGCACACGGCGCTCATATCCGATTAACGCAATGGCGGTCAAAATGAGCACCACAATGAGGACGACGCGCTGTTCGTTTTTGGAAAGCTCGAAAATCCTGAGCAGGCGCTTCATTTCATTGTGGCGTGCATGTCATACGCTGCGTGTCATGTTGAGCAAAGCGAAACATATCCGGCTTCCGGCACATAATCCGAGATTCTTCGCTTCGCTCGGAATGACAAGGAGAGTTGCCCCTCATTTCATCGCGTAACGGATCGGATCTTTTATTCCGCCTTCACGAAAACCTTTGAGCCGCAGGAGACAGGAATCGCATTCGCCGCATGCCAGACCTTCGGGTGTCGGATCGTAACAACTGTGGGTGAGCGAAAGATCGACGCCGAGATCGACAGCTTTGCGAATGATGTCGGCTTTCGAAAGTTTGATGAGCGGCGTGTGAATCTGGAAGCGTCGGCCTTCGACACCGGCTTTGGTTCCGACGTTAACCAGGTTCTCGAACGCTTCGATGAATTCCGGCCGGCAATCGGGGTAGCCGCTGTAGTCGATTGCGTTTATGCCGAGAAAAATGTCACTGGCGGGAATGACTTCTGCCCACGCGATCGCGTACGCGAGAAAGATGGTATTGCGTGCTGGGACGTATGTGACTGGAATTCCGTGCGCGATTTCTGGTTCTGACCGGTGCTTCGGCACGGTGACATCATCGGTGAGCGCCGAGCCGCCGAAAACGCGCAAGTCGATCTTTGCGATGCGATGTTCTTTTACGCCTAACGATGTGGAGACACGCCGCGCGGCTTCTGTTTCGATCTGGTGACGCTGACCATAATCGAACGAGAGGGCATATGGCTCGTAGCCTTCAGCAATCGCGATTGCGAGTGTCGTAGTTGAATCGATTCCGCCGCTTAAGAGGACAACTGCGCGTTTCATTTACTCCTTGCCTTAACAGACTTCACACGAAGTCCACTAAGGACACAAAGGAGTTTCAATTGTAACTGCGTTGTGACCGTTGTGTCCTCTGTGCGAGCTCTTTTCAGTGTTTCTCTGGATACTCGGCGCGAACAGTTAGAGCGATTCCGCCGCGCGCGGAGAATTGTGCGGTCACGATCGCATCGCGCGGCGCGCAGGCTTTCACGAAATCGTCAAGAATACGATTTGTGACGGCTTCGTTGAACGCGCGCTCGTTCCGGTACGATGCCAGATAAAATTTCAGCGATTTGCTTTCGACACAAAGACGGTCGGGCACATAATCGATATCGATCCGCGCGAAATCGGGCTGGCCTGTCACGGGACAAACTGAAGTGAAATCGTCCGTTTCGAAATGAATTCGATAATCGCGCTGAGGAGCGGGATTCGGAAAAGTCTCAAGGCGCGCCTCGGCAGGTGACACGGGCAGCTTCGCGTCGCTGTGCCCGAGCAACGTTAATTCAGCTGCGCGCTTTCGTTTTGCCACGGCGGTGAACGTTCGCTCGCGGGCGATTCCGGTCAATCACATCTGTTTGGCGCCAAAGGCGCTGTCTCACGTCAGCCTGGGGCATCGCCCCAGGAATTTCTGGATATTTTGTTGCGAGCGCTTCGACGTCGTCGATTTCTACGTCAACTTGTTCTACGCCTGGCCATTCTGTGCTCGCGCCAAGAAACCAGCGACGATTTCCAGTGACGCGTGCAGTGTGGAAGGTATTGCCCGGGATTAGAAGCTGTACACGTTGACCCGCGCGCAGATCCGGACCCACTACGGCGCGCTCGCTTGTTCCATTTTGGTGCAGCATTAAGACTTCGATCGGATCACCCAAATAACGGTGATAAAGCTGATCGTTGCGGATTCGATGCTGGCGCACCGGGGCATCCGGCGTGACCATAAAATAGAGTGCGGACCCGGCTGGCCGGTCATCAAGGAACGGTGCGGGAAGCCCGCCGGGCGCAATTCGTTGTTTGCTGAGAAATGTCACGCGCACGAACCCGCACGTGGCGTGGGGCTCAAGCTTGAGCAGTTCGCAAATTTCTGCCGCTGTTAATTCGTTGGTCATTCGTGTTTGAACATCGAACGTCGAACGCCGAACGTTCAACTCCGAAAGGATTCGCAAGCAGGCATCGAATCGGCTCAATAGACATCAAACCTGAAACTTCAAAGATGAAGAATCGTGTTGGCGTGATTGATGTTGTCGCTCAGGACGCGAAGACAGGCGAGGTCCTTCTCGTGATGAACGAGCCTAACGAGTGGGACGGCTCGGACGAACAGCTGTTAGCGTTGCAAGAACGATTCAACGCTTACGTTTCATTCTTGCTCGATGGCGAAATGGCGGAAGCGCATCCGGAACTCACGGGCAAACCAACCCGAATCGAATTGCGTTGCGTGCATATGCCCGACACGCGAACGCTCGAGTTGCTCGGCTTGATCCATGATCAGCTCGCGTTTCAGGAAATTAAGATGGAAGTGGTTGTGAGGGATACGGCAGGTTAAAAGAGTTACAAAGTTACAAGGGTTACAATGCCGAAGATGGCATCGTTGTAACTGTTGTAACCTTTGTAACTTTTTTAACTGTCTCGCATGAATCAGCCGGATCTCGCGTCGGTAACTCTGCGCAAAGTCACATTGCGGTTAATTCCTTTTTTGTTTCTGCTCTACATTATGGCGTGGCTCGATCGGGTGAACGTCGGGTTCGCGGGGCTACAAATGAATGCCGATCTCGGATTCAGTTCGGCTGCGTTTGGGTTCGGTTCCGGCGTGTTTTTCCTTGGTTATTGCCTGTTCGAAGTGCCGAGCAACCTGATTTTGCATCGAGTGGGTGCGCGGCGCTGGATCGCGCGAATCATGATTACCTGGGGCGCTATCTCTGTTGGAATGATGTTTGTTCGGAGCACGCCGGCTTTCTACGTGCTGAGATTTCTGCTCGGGGCTGCGGAGGCTGGTTTCTTCCCGGGCATGGTTTATTACCTGAGCCACTGGTATCCCGAGGCTCAACGCGCGCGGGCAATAGCCGCATTCATGACCGCGGTGCCGGTGAGCGGTGTCATTGGCGGTCCGCTCTCCGGCGCACTTTTAGGCCTGAATGGAGTGCTTGGTCTCGCTGGATGGCAGTGGCTGTTTTTGGTCGAAGGACTTCCCGCCATTTTTCTGGGTGTGATCGTGCTCGTGTATCTCACCGACAGGCCTGACACAGCGCGCTGGCTTTCTTCGGCCGAAAAGGATTGGCTGGTTAACAAACTTGCAGCCGAGCAAAATTCCCGCAGCGAACACTCGATCGGCATTTTCGCGGCGTTAGCGAACCCAACGATTTGGCAGCTTGGGATCATCTTCCTTTTGGCTGCGATTGGCTTTTATGGCTACTCGTTTTGGGCACCGCTCGTCGTCAAGGGGCTTACAGGGAGTAGCGACCTTGGCGTAGGGCTCATTCTTGGTGCGATGAGTGCGCTCACAGTCGCGTTCATGCTCTTCAATAGTGCGTACTCCGACAGGACTGATGAGCGGCCCATGCATGTCGCGATTCCATTGCTAATCTCAGGAGTCGGTTTTTTTGCGTGCGCTTTTGTGTCGAATCCGGTGCTGGCGCTGATAGCACTGGCGCTCATCCCGATCGGTCACTGCTCGGCGTATGGCCCGTTTTATTCAATGCCGACGCGGTTTCTCTTCGGAGCACCAGCCGCGGTGGGGGTCGCATTAGTCGTGACGATCGCGAACGTGGGCGGCTTTCTGGGTCCGACGATTATCGGCGCGATGAAGGATCGCTTTGGCACGCACCGGCCTGCGTTTTTGCTGCTCGCGGCGTGTGCCATTATTGCGGCGTTTTTCGCGCTGCCGCTCCGGCGGGTTGCGGTCCTACGCTCCCCGCCTGCTAGTAAATTAGTCGGTGAGCAGATGAAGCTTTAGTCCCTCGGGGATTCTAAACGCGCGAAGAAATCATCGAAGAGCGAGTCGTAAATTCGACTCCGCTCAGGGTGATATTGCGCAGCGAGTCCAAATGGGTATTTGCGGAGACGCACCTGCTCGATGATGCCATCGTGCGCGGCCCACGCTTCCACGTCCATGCCGTCGCCTAACTTATCGATCGCCTGGTGATGGGCGCTGTTCACTTTTTGAAAACGGTGCGAGGCGCGACGCGCACTGCGCAATGGCTGAACATCACGATCCTTCTGCTCGGGCAAATTGTGTCCTTTGATATCGAGCTTGAGCGTGCCGCCGAGTGCGATATTGAACACCTGAAGGCCTTTGCAAATCGCCAGAATTGGCAACCCGCGTGACACCGCGTCCTGTACAGCCTGAAACTCCCAGCGATCGCGCTCCGGGTCGATCTGTTTATCCAACACCGAAGGATCGGGGATTTCCTGCCGCAAAAATTCCGGGGAAATATCGGAGCCGCCTGAAAGTAAAAGGCCGTCCATCTCATCGAGCGGAACATTTCGAGTGCGCGCGTTCCAAACTTTGATTTCAGGATGTTTGGAAAAAATTGCGCGAAACCATTTCGCGTCTTTTGGACGGATCCAAGTAGCCAGATTTGGCATCGGGCGAATTTGCGACTTGCCAATGGCCATGTAAAGAGCAGTTCGATGCTGAGCGTGGATGTATCGAACGGGTTACACGAGGAACTGGAAACCCTGGCTCTCAGAAACAAAGCTCGAGCCATCGGAGTAGCGCTGCACGATCTCGAGACCGGATTCCGATTTTCCTTATGTGGCGACCGGTGGTTTCATGCTGCGAGCACCATCAAAGTGGCAGTGCTTCTTGCAGTATTTCGAGCGGCGGACGAAGGCCGGCTTCGGCTCGCTGACTCGTTACACGTGCGAAACCGTTTCTTCAGCGCGCCAGGCGGATCACTCTTTCGCGTCAGCCAGGATCGCGACGCAACGCCGGAGCTGTACGCGACCATTGGACGGACCGCGAAGATCTCCGCGCTTGCGCACGCAATGATCTGTGGGAGCAGCAATCTGGCGACCAATTTGCTGCTCGATTTTCTGGGTGTGGAATATGCGCGGACGGTTCTGCGGGAGGCGCAAGTTGACGGGGTTGAGCTGCGGCGAGGCGTGGAAGACCACAGTGCGCACGAGCAAGGGATAAACAATGAAGCAACTGCCGACGGGTTGTTGAAGTTGTTGTCAGCGATCCGCGGCGATTTTCTTACGCCTGAAAGCAAACGAGAGGTGATACGCGTTCTGCTGGAGCAACGATTCAACTCGATGATTCCCGCAGGTCTCCCGCCGCATGCCACAGTCGCGCACAAGACCGGCGAGATTTCGACTGCCTGCCATGACATTGGAATCGTCTATTTGCCCGAACGCGAACCATACATCGCAGCCATTTTAACGGAATTCGATCCTGATACAGAGGGGCGGCGCGAAACAGTCGCAGCTATTTCCGAAGCGATTTATCGATCGCTCCTGCGAACGGACCCGAAATCAAGTGAGGACTGAGTTTTTGCGGCCGATTGACGGTTTGCGTCTGGGTGAAGAGTACCGGGCGCTATTGCGACCGGGCGAAAGCGAAGCTGCTGCTAACGGCACTGTTCATCGTTTGCCGCGTTTCTTCTATGAAATTGGCAGCTGGGAGGAAGCGCATGAAATTCGGCTGGCGCCACACTTCACGCTCGCGGAATTAATGCTCGTCGACTGTCGCGAGGGGAGGCTGCTCCTGAGCCAGTTCCCTCATTACGTGCCCTGCGCAATCGTTTTGCTTGCCAGATTTTTGGAGGACTTCCGGCGCGAAGTCGACGCGCCGGTGTTCATCAGCGCAAATGGTGGCTACCGCTCGCCGGCCCACCGAATTTGCGGCCCGAAGAGCATTCACGCGTGGGGCACAGCGGCGAATATCTATCGGGTCGGCGACACTTTTCTTTGCGACGCGAGGTCGATTGAGAAATATAGGACGATCGCGGCGTCGCTTAGTCCGGCTGCTTTTGTCCGGCCATTCGGACGAGAACGCGGACAAACCGACGACCATCTTCATATCGATTTAGGTTTTGTCAGTTTAACGCCGCGCGACTGCAGCGAAGCGAGTTAGTCTCGGATTGAGCAGATGAAGGACCGCCGAACAGAACGCGACACCCATCGTCTTCGCCTTCGCATGTTTGGTGCAACCCCGGCGCGGGCGGTGATCGGGTTGGAAGCGGAATTTAATCTTTTCATCAACGGACGCAGACGGCGTCCGGAAAAAGTCTTTGGTGATCCCAGCCGCCTGGTGCGACGCCGAATGATTCCGCGCATCGGCAAATCGTTTCAATTGCCCGCGGGCGGTGCAATTTATTTCGACACGGGGGTAATCGAAGTCACGACACCAATTGTTGAACTCGAGCCCGGCTGTTGTTATCGAGCGACGCGTTTGTTGTGGGAGCAGATCCGCTATTTGCGACGGGAGCTGGATCATTGGGAGAGGCAACATGGCTGCAAGTGCCGGCTTCAGGGCTTTAGTGCGCATTACAATTTGTCTTTTCCGAGCTCGCGGAAATCAAAGCTTCGAAATGCTACGAAGCTTGCGTATCTGCTGGCGCATGTCCTGCCGGTGCCGGTGATCTTGTTGGCGACGAACCGGCAGAGCAGCGCAGTCGGTGTGCGCCCGCGCGGAAACCGGATCGAAGTCACAGTTGATTTTACGCCGGATCCCGCGTTGATGCTGGCAACGTGTGCGTTCATCGCGGGCGCCATGGAAACCGTGCTCCGCTGGGAAGATTTTGGGCTAAGACGATTTGAGCGCCACGCACTTCCGCGAATAGCGCGATTCCATCTGCAAAAACATTCGTCGCGACGCGGTTGGCGGGTCACCCCTGATTCGTTAGGCCGAAATCCATTTACATCTGATATTAACGAGTCCCTTTGGAAACTGCGTGACGGCCGAAGGTTAAGCCTGCGAGCAATCGCGGCAGAAACGTTGCGGCCGTTTCGCCAGCGAATTCGACAGATCGGTGATTCGAGCACACTGGAGCACATCGCGGCGGTTTTCGCCGGAGACGCACGCTCGCTTCTTGATTTCGAAAAGCGGCCCGATGCTTATGATGATGTTGGGCATTCCATTGATTGGGGTCGCCGTCGAATGCGACGCTGGCCACAATCGAAATACGAAAAAGTCATCCATCGCGTAATCGCGCACGAACCGATGCGCATCGGACAGAAACGTTACGTCGTCGACAGAATGAACGGTTGGTACCAGGTGGAATTTCGAGAGGTAGGAACGAAACGTCGCCGAACGTTCAATCTGGATGACCTCGCGCGGCTGGCGGATGCCAAAAAACGGTCGCATTTAAAAGCAAAGGTCAAAGGTGGATCGGCTTCTCCAAAGACGATGTCGAAAATTCGGCGTCGAAGGCGCACTGTCTCGACAACGCGTTGAGCACCAACGCGTTCCACCCTACAAGCCCATCAACTCACGCACGTATTTCACCGGCGGACTGCCGTAAGAGATTACCTGATCATTGTATTTTTTGAGATTGAACTGGTCGCCGAGTTCTTTCTGTTCTGCAGCGCGCAAATCGAGATGCTCCGTGGCGCCGACGAAGTAGGTGGAGAGCTGTGCGGAAGTAAGCCGAGCGCGTTTCCATTTGGCCACTGCTTCGCCTTCCTGCTGGTAACCTTCTTTGGTCATCAAACCCATTGCTTCCTTTTCACTCATGTTCCCGGCATGAATGCTTTGATCGAGAATGGCATTGCAAATCGCGCGCAGCCGCATTTTCAATTGCTGCATCTTAACCTCCGGTCCGCCGTATCCCTGTTCCGCCATCACCTGTTCGCAATAAACCGCCCAGCCCTCAATGAAGGGGCCGCTCTGGAAAATTGCGCGAACCAGCGTCGGTGCGTGGAATTCATTCGCGTGAGCGAGTTGCAAAAAATGGCCGGGCATTGCCTCATGCACGGTCAAATCGCGAATCATGTAGTTGTTGTATTCGCGAAAGAACGATTCCTTTCGTTCTTTTGACCAATCTTTTGGCGTCGGCGCGACGGCGAAAAATGTTTTGCCGTTCTTCTCGAGCGGCCCCGGCGCATCGCAATATGCGATCGCCACGCCGCGTTTAAATTCCGGCATCGCGATCACGTCCAGCGGCCCGTTTGGAACGCTGACCACATCGTGTCGCTTCACGAAATCTGTCGCTTCTGTGACAACTTTCTTTGCGTAATCAACCACAGTGGCGTCATTGGGATGTTGCTCCGCAAGCTTGTCCAACACCGCGGCCGTTACCTTATGCTTGTCTGCGAGAGTTTGTTGATCCGCGTTCGGAAAATATTTTTTGTAGAGCGGCAGCGCCGTTTCGTAAATGGCGGTTTGTGTCAGCTCCAGATCGGCCTTCGCCCGTTTCATGATTTCTTCCATCGGCAAATCCGACGCTAGGGCGAAGCGCAGTTTCTTCCTGTACTTCTCTGCGCCGAGACGGAAATCGCCGTCGGAGCGGGGGAGCAGATCGCTCTGGAGCCATTTTTTGTAATCCTCGAGCGCCGCAGCGGTTTTGTTCTGCAACGGGCCTAGCTCCTTCTTCATTTGCGGTGCCTGATCCAGCAGAGGGGCGAGTTCTGTCCGCACGAGATTGATTGCGCCCTGCGTCTGCTCGATCGCCGTTTCTGTGTGAATGCGCGGCGGATGTTGCAGATTGGCTTTCGCTTGCGCGATCACGCCCGGGATCTGTTTCATTCGTTGGCGCAAACTCGGGATCCGCTTTTCGGCTGGCGCAAAGTCGCGCGCTACCAAGAGGTAAAGGCTGTTGGCCAGGCTCTGCATGTAAACCAGCGGATTCCACTCCGGCTCTTTCAGCTCTTCGGCACGGAAGATTTCGTAATCGATGTTCTCTTTGAGAATTCGAAAATCGACATTGTTCGCGCCAGTGAGCTGCGATCCATCGATCGCGTTCAGCTTGTCGCGAAATTCTTTTTGCGTGGCGAGGTCTTTCGCTCGCGCTTCGGACGAATAATCGGTCAACTCGCCGTCAAAACGATGGTCTCCGAGCTCCGTCGCCTGCTCGGGATTGGACTGTAAATATTGTTCGACGTAATCGCGCGCAATTTTTTGGAATGTATCGTCCTGCGTAGTGGCCGCTGCGTTCAGCATCGACAACGACAATAAGAGCCCGGGTATGACGAGGACTTTCATCCGACCTCAGCTCGGTGTGCCACCGTGAAGAATCGGCTCCGTGGCGATTTCATCCAGGGTAAGCTGCTGCGTCTGCAGGTACGTCCGACCCTTATAGAAACACGACACAACGACGAAAACGACAGTCGTCGCGAACATCAAGACTGTGAAGAACGTGAAGTACTGATAGTCCGTTAGCTTGCGTGTGCCATCGGGGTTCAGGATCCATTTATTGATTAGTCCGACGAACAGTTCGCCGCTGGCCACGGTGAGAAGCCACAACGCCATCACCGAGCTCTTCATCGTGTTGGGCGCCTGAGTGTATGAAAACTCAAGCCCAGTGATCGAAACCATCGCTTCGCCCAGTGTAAGAATCACGTACGCGAGCAGCTGCCAATTGATGCTGGGCCTCAGCCCCGAATCGATTTGACCCTGGATCCACACGATTACGATAAAGGAGAGACCGGTGAGGAAAAGCCCGATGCCGATTTTGCGCAGTGGGGTAAGCGGGAAAACTTTGTCAATCGCGGGATAGATCACGTAATTCACCAACGGAATGAAAAGCAAAATGAGAATGGGGTTCGCCGTTTGCACCTGTGCGGCGATCAAATTCATACCAAGCCAGTGCAAATTCATTTTCTCAGCTTGCAACGTCCATTCTACGCCGTTGCTCATTCCCCAGAGTGCCCAGAAGACGAGGATGAAAACGTAAACCATCGCGATGCGGGCCAACGTGAGAAGACCCTCGCGGCTGAAGGTTGCTCGCAAATAACCGAGCCCAGCCGGCGGCACATGCACCATTTTCTTGCGACCGCCCCAGAAGAACAAAGTAGCGATAACCATCGCAATGCCGGGAATTCCAAATGCCCATGCGGGCCCGTACTTGGGATTCGCAAGGAGCCACGGACAGAGGATAGAGGAGATAAACGAACCAGCGTTGATGGAGAAATAGAACCAACCAAACATCTTTGAGAGGAGATGCTTGTTCGATTCGCCAAACTGATCGCCAACGTTGGCCGACACGCATGGTTTAATGCCACCTGCGCCTAGACAAATCAGCGTCAAACCTATCGCGAGCATCGTCCGCTGCCCTATTGCAAGTCCCCAGGAAGTTGCCATGCACGCGAGTGTGAGATTGCCCAGGCAGTAAACGATCGAGAGCGACAGAATAGTCCGGTATTTGCCAAGCCAGCCGTCTGCGATGATCGCCCCAAGAATCGGAAGGAAATACACGCCGAACACAAAATAATGCGTGTACATGTACGCCTCGTTCGGACTCATCGGCGCCAGCACACCCGACTGGTTCAAAATGTAATGCGCCATGAAGACGGTCAGAACCGACTTCATGCCGTAATAGGAGAAGCGCTCGGCCGCTTCGTTGCCGATGATGTACGGCACGCCTGGGGGCATTCCGGTGAGATTGGGTGGCGAGGTCAGATATTTGTGTCTAGCCATGTGATCTCCTTTGCCTAACGAGCTTCGTGCGGAAGTTCGGCCGGCGTTCCTGAAGTCGAATGTCCCTCAGAATGTTGTTCTGCGGCATTCGACCAGACCTTTGCTGGATCGGGTTGCTCCCGCTGAACTTCCGGCAGTTGCCCGAGAGGATGCTTTTCGCAGGATGTAGAAAACAGGACGATGCCGAGCGCAACAACGACAACGCTCTGGCGGAAGAAAGAACCCATAATGCGCTGGCACAGTTATCAGCCTCTAGTCGCGCGTGCAAGGCTAAAGCGCTACTTGTGATTGAAAGACGCTGGCATGGCGTTACTATCACACGCGGTGGGCCGCACAGAAAGACTCAGCGCGTGGAACGAAGTGTTCGCTCTCGTTCTACTTTTCGCCGGCACGTTGCTGTTTTTCGCGCTGATTTCCTATACGCCGAAGGATATACCGTCGTGGCTCTGGTTTAGTCACGTTTCACCGGCCAATCATCCTGCACAAAACTTCATTGGCCCAGTGGGCGCGATTGTGGCGGGCATTTGCTATCAGTTGATCGGCGTCTTCGCTTCGCTGTTGCTGGCGGCCGTTCTGCTCGGCTTCGGCGCGGCGAAATTGTTTTATCCGCGGTTGCGTGTGACGCTCCGAATCCCGTGGATCGTTTTGTTTCTCATTTCTGGTGCTTGCTTGGACCAAGCGTGGGGGATCAGCCATTTTCTCGGAAGGAAGGTGCCGGTGGACATTCAAGGACCGGGCGGTCTCATCGGTTATCGTTTGTCCGATGAACATCGCGGGCTGCTCCCCGCGGCTCTAGGCCCGGTCGGCTCGGTTCTTCTTGTCGTTGGAGTTTATTTAACCACGCTGATTTTGGTTACGGGTTTGCGCCCGATTCATCTCGTTCGCGAGATCGTCAACCTTGCGCGCCAGAGCGTGGCGAAGCTGCACGAATGGCGCGTGCGTCGAAA
>Ga0209056_10001839_pt1 | contig 23196 bp, 13 predicted proteins | sample GraSoiAngelo_114_FD_185876 | JGI IMG/M metagenome (GOLD analysis project Ga0209056, IMG submission 185876) | Grasslands soil microbial communities from the Angelo Coastal Reserve, California, USA - 14_0903_13_40cm (SPAdes) (version 2) | ecosystem: Environmental > Terrestrial > Soil > Grasslands... | reverse complement strand
TGGGGGCGAACGGTGCCGCCGCCGCGGCAGCGCGTCCGCGCCCGGTGGCGGGCACGTGAAATCCGATGACGAGGCCGGCGCCGGCGACGCCCGCCGTCTCGAGGAACTCACGCCGGGTGACCTGCGGGGCGCTCATGTCACGCTCCCTGCGCGGCACGATGGATGGCGGCGCGGATGCGCTGATAGGTGCCGCAGCGACAGATGTTGGTCATCGCCGTGTCGATGTCGGCGTCCGTGGGATGCGGATTCTTCGCGAGCAGCGCCGCGGCGGCCATGATCTGCCCCGACTGACAATAGCCGCATTGCGGCACGTCTTCCTCGATCCACGCGCGCTGCACCGCGTGCGCGCGGTTCTTGGACAGGCCTTCGATCGTGGTCACGCGTTTGCCGGCGACGGCGGACACGGGCAGCACGCAGGTGCGCGTCGCGACGCCGTCCAGGTGGACGGTGCAGGCGCCGCACTGAGCGATGCCGCAGCCGAACTTGGTGCCGGTGAGGCCGAGGGTGTCGCGCAGCACCCACAGGAGCGGCGTGTCGGGGGTGACGCTGACCGTTTCGCGTTTGCCGTTGACGGTGAAGCTGATCGGGGGCATGAGCGTGGTCCTCACAAGGGAATGCTGAAAAACGTGCACCAGTGGACCGGGAGATGGAAGGGGGATGAGGTCGCGGTCGCCGTTGTTCTTGTCAGCGATGTGTCAAAAGTGAAACGACCGTGCGGTGCCCCACGTTCCGCCCCGGCGTGTTGCCGGCGCGCCTCGCGTACCGTGGCAAGCCCTTTCATCTATACCGGTACTGGCCCGGCGGGCCCTCTTGACGACTCTCGCCGCGGCGGGTCATTTCTACCGCGCCGTGGGGAGCCGAAACGACCATCCTCTCGACGTGTGCGGCGTCGAGTCGAAGCGTTTCGCTCCGTCCCCAGTGGCAGCGTGGCATTCATCAACCGCGGAGGACTTTCTATGCGGAGCATTTTCAGTCGGTGGCGCTTTCCCGCGACCATCGTGGCGCTGGGACTTCTGGCCTCAGTCGTTCCCGCCGCACGGGTGGTGGCGCAGCAGACCGGAACGATCGCCGGCAAGGTGACCGATGATCGCGGCCTGCCGGTGGCAGGTGTGCAGGTCTTGGTCGGCCAGACTGGCAAGGGTGGCGTAACCGGACCGGATGGCAGCTATCTGATCGAAGGTGTGGCCACCGGCACTCACGTGCTGCGGGTGAGGTTCATCGGCTACCGCGGTCAGACCAAGTCGATCACCGTGACCGCCGGCCGGGCGACGACCCAAGACTTCACGCTCGGGGCCGACCCGCTGAACCTCGAGGCGGTGGTGGTGACCGGAACGGAGACGCCGCGCACCAAGCTCGAGACCAGCAACGCGACGACGGTGTTGAGCGCGGCGGATCTCGTGCAGGCCGCGCCACGGAGCACGACTGAGATGCTCCGTTACATCCCTGGGTTCACGCGGGTGGAGAGCTCCGGCGGCGAAGTGAACGAGAACATCGGCATGCGGGGCATCCTGGGCGTCGAGTACGTGATGTTCCTGGAAGACGGCCTGCCGGTGTTTCCCACCATGCACACGTACTTCATGAACGCCGATAATCTGTTCCGCATCGACGACAACGTCGAGCGTGTGGAAGTAGTCCGCGGTGCGGGCTCGGCCTTGTTCGGGTCCAATACGCCGGGTGCGATCGTCAACCTGATCAATCACACGGGTGGCCCCGAGGTGCGGGGAACCATGACCGCATACGGCGGGACGGGGTCCCTCGCGCGGTACAACTTCAACGTGAACGGACCGATCGGCCCGGACTGGCGCTTCAACGCCGGGGGCTTCTACCGCTACAATCGGGGCACGCGGGACCCCGGGTACCCCGGCACGACCGGCGGACAGTTCAAGGGCAGCATCACGCGGAACTTTACGAACGGGTTCTTCCGCACGTCTCTGAAGATCATCGACGACCGCAATCAGTTCATCTTGCCCCTGCCGTTCGCCTATCCGGACACGAGCAATCTCCGTTCTTACCAATACGTCCCGGGGTTCTCGAACTACGGATCGATGAACACGAACGAGGGCAACAACATTACGGTCCCGACGCCGGACGGCCAGTTGCTTTTGCCATTGGACAACGGGCTGCGCACCAAGGCGTACTGGCTTACCGTCGGAGGGGGCTTCAATCTCGCGCACGGGTGGAGTGTCGATAACACCGCGCAGCTCATGCATGACCAGCAGGAGTGGAACGCCATCCTGCCCTTCGATGTCCAGGATACCGCCACGGCCGTGAGCAGTTGGCTCACGCAGTATTGGGGAAGCTACCGCCAGGGCAGGGTGACGATTCCCGCGGGGGATACCATCTACAGCGTCACCGCGAGGGGGTCTAAGTACACTCTCACGTATCCCAACGTGCTCGACGTGAATGGCAACCGGACGGCATTCAACAATTCCAATGGCCTCCTCTCTCCCGGGGGCGAATGGCACGTGTCGAAGCCGCTCTCGGCGTTCCAGGATCAACTCACGTTCAAGAAGGCCATCGAGGGCGGGCACAACGTCTCTTTGGGCGCCTACTTCGCCAATTACTCGCAGACCAACCAGTGGTATTTCACCGACATCCTGATGGATGTCCGGGACAATCCGCACTTTGTCGATCTGCGAGTGGACAGTGCGGACGTTTACTATCACTACCGGAACCGGACCACGGGAGCCAACGACTCGGCTCTCGTCCCGGTGCGCAACCTGGCCGCCACGAAGAATGGCTTCCGCCGGTTCGTGTCGAACTACGCCAACGGGGAAGGCCAGACCACTGTCTTCTCCGTGGTGGGCGGCGGCTCGCTCCAGTTGAGCAAGCGTCTGCGCGCCGATCTCGGGATCCGTTACGAGAACGACAAGTACGTTCAGACCTCGCAGAACTCGACCACGATCCCGGTCAACGGCGACACGCTCAATTCCCTGAACCTGGTCAACCAGGATGTCTGGGGGATCTCGTCCTCGTACCGGCACTTTAGCCGCAGCATCGGGGATTGGGCGGGATCAGTAGGGGTGAACTATGCGCTGACGGATCAGACGTCGTTCTACGCCCTGGGCGCCCGGGCCTACAAGATGCCGGCCCTGGACGACTTCCTGTTTGCCTCCGTCCAGCAGCAGGTTGCGCTGTACAGCCCCAAGCGTAACTGGACCGGGGAGGTTGGTGCGAAACACGCGTCCCGCAACGTAGGCGTGACCCTCGACGGGTTCTACACCGTCCTCAAGAACATCGTGAGCCAGGGCTTGGTGGTGGATCCCATCACCGGGCAGTCGATCTGGACCATCCAACAGAATCCCGAAGTCCGCTCGTACGGGCTCGAGCTCGAGGCGGAAGGGCGTCTCCCCAACACCGGCTTCGGTGCGGTGACGAACTGGACGTGGCTCCGGGCCGAGTTCGCAAGCTGCCCGCCTCCGAACTTTTGTGGCTCGGGTGCGGATGTCGGCACGCTGATCGCCGGCGTGCCACCGATCGTCGGCAACCTCGCCCTCACCTACGGCGGGAGGTCGGGCGTGAACCTCGACGCCGATTGGCACTTCGTGGATCGGCGCTGTGCGGGAAACGGCAACTGTTCAAACCAGCTGCCTACCTACACCTATCTCAACCTCGGAGCCCAGTACCTCATCCCGGAAAGCGGCGTCACGATTCGCGCCGACGTGCTCAACGTCTATCAATCGAAGGGTCTTGAAGAGGGGAACCCGCGTTTGAGCCTCCTCCCGAACGGTCGCACGAGCAGCCTGTTCCTCGCGCGGCCGATTCTGCCGCGGGCGCTGATGGTGTCGTTGGGCTACAAGTTCTGACCGTGCGACGCGTCTCGACCGCCGCGTGAGACTGGGCGAGCCAGCCATCCGAGACCGAGTGATCTCGGTGGCTGGCTCGTTGCTGTTTCTGCTGTCGGTTTCGCTGTCCGCCCAGGACTCGACGTTCGTCCTGAGCACCACCGACCCTGCCTACCGTGCCCCCGCCTTCATCGGCAACGGCGCGTTCAGTCTGGTCTCCTCGCCCCTGGGCACGGCTCCGGCCCTCTCGTTCGCCGCCGGCGTGTACGATCACGCCCCGGACGACGTGCCGCGCATCGTCGCGCTGCCTGCCTGGAACGCGATCGACGTGTCGGACGATGCCGGGTCGTTGAACGGCACGACCCCCGGCAGCAACGTCCTCCGGTCCTACCGTCAGACGCTGGATCTGTACAACGGCCTGCTGCACACGACCTACGACTGGGTGCACGGCGCTCGGCACACGGCGGTCGAGGTCACCGCCTTCGTCTCGCGGGCCGACGCCGAGCTCGCCGTCGTGCGCCTGCAGCTCGTGCCCCGCGAGGCCGGACGCGTCACCGTGCGATTCGGGCTGCAAGCGTGGCCGCCGCCCCGCCGCCTGCCGCTCGCCCGCCTCGAGAAGTCGGACCCCGCGTGGACCCTGGCCGCGGTGTGGTATCCCGGCTACCTGGTACCAACGACGACGGACTCCGTGTCCATCTTGGCTCGCGCGGAGGGCGGGACGACCGATGTGGCGGTGGCGGAGCAGCTCACCTGGTCCGCCCGACTCTCGAAGCTCGAGCAGCGCGGCGCCGAGATCGCGTTCGACGCGCGCGCCGGCGAGCCGGTGGTCCTCACGAAGCTCGTCGGGGTCGCGTCGTCGCGCGACGGGCCCGATCCGCTGGCACGGGCGCGCGCCGCGGTGCGCCGCGCCGCAGAGCGGGGTTTCCGCGTGCTCCAGGCCGAGCACGCCGCGGCTTGGCATCGCCTCTGGGAGACCGACGTCGTCGTCGAAGGCGACCCGGCGTTGCAGCGCGTCATTCACACCATGCTCTTCTATCTGTTGGCGAGCGCGCGCGAGAACAGCGGATCGAGCATTCCCCCCATGGGGCTCTCGAGCGCGGGCTACTATGGCCACGTGTTCTGGGACGCCGACACCTGGATGTTTCCGGCGCTGCTGCTCCTGCACCCCGACATCACGCGCTCGACGGTCACGTTCCGCGCCCGCGCGCTTCCCGTCGCCCAACGCAACGCGCGCGCCAACGGCTTTCGCGGCGCGATGTATCCATGGGAGTCGGACGAGCTGGGTGAGGAGACCACGCCCAGGTTCGCCTGGCAGAACGCCACGTCCGAGAACCATGTCACCGGCGACGTGGCGCTCGCCCAGTGGCAGTACTATCTCGCGTCCGGCGACTCGGCGTGGCTCGCGCGCGAGGGCTATCCCGTGATCCGCGCGACCGCGGATTTCTGGGTGAGCCGGGCTACCTACGACTCGGCTGCCGGCCGTTACGACATCCGCAACATCGTGTCCGTGGACGAAGGGTTGATCGGGATCGGGAACGACGCCTACACCAACGCCGTAGCGCGGCGCAACCTCGAGATCGCCGTTGCCGCGAGCCGCCGCCTGAACCGCGCGTCCGACCCGCGCTGGGCGCGCACGGCCGCGCTGCTCTATATCCCCTACGATTCGCTGGAGCAGTACCACCCGACGTACGAAGGAGCGCCGCCCGCGAAGCGCGGCTCCGTGGTGCCGCTGCTCGCCTACCCGTTGGGGCTGCCGATGACCGACCGGGCCAAGCGGAACGACCTGGACGCCGCGGTGCGGCGCCTCGTGACTGAGGGCACCGGTGCCATGATGACGACCACGCTCTACCCGGTCATCGCGGCCGAGTTGGGCGACCAGGCGCTGGTGGACACGCTGCTTCCCATCAGTTATCGCGGTCACCTGCGGCCGCCGTTCGACGCCCTGGCCGAAACGCCCGAGAACGACGCCGTCAATTTCGTGACCGGCGCGGGGGGATTCCTGCAGCAGATCGTATACGGCTACTCCGGGCTGCGGCTCGACGAGACCGGCTTCCGCCGGGCGTTCCGGCCGATGCTGCCCTCGCGCATCCGGCGGCTCGTGCTGCGCAACGTCTCGGTGCGTGGTCAGCGATACGACATCGTGGTCGACCACGACTCCGCGCGGTTTGTGCCGAGATGAACACCGTGGTTCTTCGCCCTCTTGACATTCGGAACTGGAGGGGAAGAATGGAGCTTCATGCGCTGGGTCCCCCTTCCACTCCCCACCTTGTCTTGTAGAGGCAGATCTATGCCGTTAGGTCGTCATACCATTCTCACGCTCGCCGGTGGCCTGGTGTGTGCGGCCCAGCTCGGCGCGCAGCAGCCCACGGGCACAATCCGCGGACGCGTCACCGACAACGCGACGCAGCAGCCTATCTCCGCGGTCACCGTCACGGTCGGGAGCCGGGCCGCGCAGACCCAGGCCGACGGTCGCTACCTGATCGCCGGCGTGCCCGCGGGCACGGAGACGCTGCGGGCGAGGATCATCGGCTACGCCTCGGCGTCCCAGCCCGTCACGGTCGCGGGCGGCGACACGGTCGTCGTCGACCTGGCGCTGAACGCTCAGGCCGTCGGCCTGTCGGAAATCGTGGTCACCGGTTACGGAACGCAGCGCGCGGGGAACATCACCGGCGCCGTCACGCAGGTTTCGTCGGCGGAGTTCAATACCGGTCGCGTTATCACCCCGCAGGCGCTCATCCAGGGCAAGGTGGCGGGCGTGCAGGTCGTGGACAACAACGAACCCGGTGGTGGTCTCAGGATTCGGATTCGCGGCGCAACCTCGGTCAACGCGAGCAGCGACCCGCTGTACGTGATCGATGGAATGCCGGTCACCAGCACGCTCTCGGCGGGCCGGGACTCCCTCAGCCGTGACGCCCTGAACTTCCTCAATCCCGACGACATCGAGAGCATCACGGTGTTGAAGGACGCCTCGGCCGCGGCGATCTACGGGGCGAACGCCGCCAACGGCGTCGTGCTCATAACCACCAAGAAGTCCAGGCAACACGGACCGGAGATCCAGGTCAGCACGAGCATGTCTTCCTCGTCGGTCACCCGGCTCCCGAGCGTGCTCAACGCGAGTGAGTTCCGGGCGGCGGTGAACGCGCAGGCGCCGGCGAGAAGCGCCAGCCTGGGCAACGCGAATACCAACTGGTTCGACCTCATCGATCGCAGCGGCTTCGGCCAGCAGCACGACGTGGTCGTCTCCGGGGTGGGGCAGAGCAGCAACTACCGGTTCTCGGTGGGCTATCTCAACCAGGACGGCATCATCCGGAGCAGCTCGACGGAGCGGCTCTCCCTGGGCATGAGTTACGAGCAGCTCCTCCTGAACGACAACCTGGTTGTCAAGACCAACGTGCGCGGGGCCCGCTCGTCCGAGCAGTTCCAGGCCGGCGATGTGCTCGGCAACGCCGTCGCGATGGCGCCGACGCAGCCGGTACTCGATCCGACCAACCCGACCGGGTACTGGGACTGGCCGACGACCGGCGCGTCGGCGAGCAACCCCGTGGGGAGCCTGAACCGGTCCCTGAGCCAGGGCACCACCTGGCGCAGCATCGGCAACCTGCAGGGCGCGTACCACCTCCCATTCCTGAAGAGCCTCACGGCCAACGTCAATCTCGGGTACGACCTGACTCAGGCCAACACCCAGACGTTCATCCCCAACGACCTCGCGGCGCAGATCCGCCAGGGTCAGGGCTTGCTGAGTCTCTCGAACCGGAACCAGACGAGCCTGGTCGGAGAGAGCTATCTGAACTATTCGGCCCCGATCATTGCGGTGCCCGGCAATATCGATCTGACGGCCGGCTACTCGTACAGCACTTCGCACTCCGAGAACCCGTTTTTCCAGGAGACCGGCCTTCCGACCAACCTGCTCGGCATCAATGGTGTTGTGGTGGATTCGACCTCGGTCGTCCAGAACAGCAACAACGTCGTGGATTACAAGCTGATCTCCTTCTTCGGTCGCTTCAACTACAACCTGAACGACCGCTACCTCCTCGCCGCGAGCGTCCGGCACGACGGATCATCGCGCTTCGGGCCCGGGCATCAGTGGGGCACCTTCCCCTCCGTGTCCCTGGCCTGGCGGGTCTCGCAAGAGGGGTTCCTGCGGAACGTCGCGGCTCTGTCGGACTTGAAGATCCGCGCGTCGTGGGCCAAGACCGGCAACCAGGCGTTCGGGGACTACTTGCAGTACCCGACCTACGCCTACAGCAACGGCCAGGCGCAGTACTACTTCGGCGGGCAATTCATCCCCACCATCCGGCCGGGGGCGGTGGACCCGGACATTCATTGGGAAAGCACCAAGTCGTATAACGTCGGCGTGGACTACGCGCTGTTCGGTCAGCGGATCAGCGGCGCGCTGGACTGGTACACCAAGACCACCAGCGACTTGATCTTCACCGTTCCCGTCCCCGCCGGCACGAATTTCACGAACCTCGTGACGACCAACGTGGGCACCATGCGGAACCGGGGGATCGAGCTCAGCGTCAATGCCAAGATCCTGGAACCGCGGGCCGCCGAGGGCCTGGGCTGGGCGGCGGGCTTCACCATCAGCCATAACGGCAACGAGCTGCTGAGCATCAACCCGAGCCACAGCGTCTCCCAGATCAACGTCGGTCCCATCGGCGGTGGAACGGGAAACACCATTCAGGTGCTGATGCCGGGCCAGCCGATCAACTCGTTCTTCGTGTGCCAGCAGTTCTACCAGAACGGGCGGCCGGTCCAGAACACGTACGTGCCCCTGGTTCAGAACGCGGCCGGCGACAGCACCGTCCGGGGCTGCACCAACGACCTCCGGCCGTTCCACTCCCCGTCGCCGACGGTGGAGCTGGGTCACTCGTCGTACTTTACCTTCCACAAGTTCGACCTGAGCTTCACGCTGCGGGCGCAGCTGGGCAGCTACGTCTACAACAACGTCGCGGCATCCAACGGCTCGTTCCAGAACATCACGTCCGGCAACGTGACGCCGACGAACATGGACGCGTCGGTCTTGCAGACCGGCTTCACGGCGCCCCAGTACCTGTCGGATTACTACGTACAGAAGGCGTCGTTCCTCCGGATGGACAACATCACGCTCGGCTGCAGCTTCCAGTACGGTGGCCGGCCGTGGCGCGCGTACGCGACGGTGCAGAACGCCTTCACCATCACGGGCTACGATGGCGTGGATCCGACCGCAGGGCTGAACGGACTCGACAACAACATCTATCCGCGCTCGCGCACCTTGACCGGTGGCCTGAGCGTCCGGTTCTGACACGTGGACACGGCCACTCGAGAAGGGACCGAGAGAATGAACCTCAGGACTTGTAACGCTGTCGTGGTCGTCGCGCTGCTCCTCGCGGCCGGCTGCACGGATCCGACGGTGGCTCCGAAGAGCGCTGTGACCGGCGCCAATATCTGGGCCGACCCGAACGCCTACGCGCAGTATATGGCGAAGCTGTACGCGGGGCTCGTCGTCACCTCCCAGATCGGCCCGAATGATCCCGGGGACAAGAACGGGGACATCAAGCTGATCGACGAAGGGACATCGGAATTCCTGCGCCTGAACTGGTATCTGCAGGAGCTGCCCACGGACGAGGCAGTGATCGGCTGGAATGATCCCGGCGTTCCTGACCTGAATAGATGGCAATGGAATTCGACCAACACGATCAGTCAGGCGATGTACTACCGGGTCTTTTTCGAGACCGTGTTGGTGAATGAGTTCCTGCGCCAGACCACCCCGAGCGTGCTGGACTCGCGGGGCGTCGGAGCGGGGCTCAGGGCGAAGATCAAGGAATACCGCGCCGAGGCCAGATTCCTGCGAGCTCTGTCCTACTGGGTCGGTCTGGATCTCTTCGGGAGCATCCCGCTCGTGACCGAGGCCGACCCGATCGGCGGCCCGCCGCCGAAACAGGTGACGCGCGACAGCATGTACCGCTACGTCGTGAGCGAGTTGCAGGCGATCGTGGACTCACTGCCGACACCCAACGGGGTGGTCACCTATGGCCGCGCCACGCCCGCAACGGCGAACATGCTGCTGGCCGAGCTGTACCTCAACGCTGAGGTCTACAGCGGCACGCCCCATTATGCCGACGCGCTGACCGCCGCGTCCGACGTCATCACGTCGGGCCTGTACACCCTGGAAAGCAATTATCGGCACAACTTCACGTCCGACAACAACGCGTCGACGGAGGTCATCTTCGCCGCCATCCAAGACGGGAGCCATACCCAGACGTGGGGGGGGATGACCTTCCTGGTCCACGCCGGGTGTGGGGGCAGCATGAATGCCGCCGACTACGGCATCGACTATTGCTGGGGGGGCTACCGCATGAAGCAGCAGGCGTTTCGCCTGTTCAGCCCAGGCGATACGCGGGGCTCGTTCTTCTATACGAGCGGCCAAACGGACTCGGTGATCGACATCGGCAACTTCAACAACGGGATCGCCGGGCCCAAGTTCACGAACAAGACATCCACCGGCGGCCCCGGCTCGCAAACGACGATGATCGACACGGATTTCCCGGTCTTCCGCCTCGGCGAGGCGTACCTCATCTACGCCGAGGCCGCCGTGCGCACGGGCACCAACGTGGCCCAGGGGGTGACCTACTTCAACCTTCTGCGTGAGCGCGCGTTCGGCGACGCGAGCCACGACATTACGGCTGGCCAGATGACGCTGGACACCATCCTGGCCGAGCGGGGCCGTGAGCTGCTGTTCGAGGCCCGCCGCCGGACCGATCTGATTCGGTTCGGCTTGTTCACGGGTGTGACGTACCTCTGGGCGTGGAAGGGCAACGACCCGGGCGGGATTGCTACGGATTCGAAGTACAATCTCTACGCGATCCCGCGGAACGAGCTCAGTGCCAACCCGAACCTGAAGCAGAATCCGGGCTTCTGAGCGCGGCCGGACCATCAGGTACCTCTTGCCCGCAGCTGCTGCGACAGGGTGGCTCGCGCTCGCGCCACCTGTCCTGACGCTCGCGGAGCGTGATCCGGCTCCCTCCTGGACTCGCGGCGGCGTGTGCTACGAGATCTTCGTCCGATCGTTCTTCGACTCGAACGGCGACGGTATCGGCGATCTCCCCGGTCTGATTCAGAAGCTCGGCTACGTGAGCGGGCTCGGCGTCGACTGCATATGGCTCATGCCGGTCACCGCGTCCCCCAGCTACCACGGCTATGACGTCAGTGACTATTACCGCGTGGAGCCCGCGTACGGGACCAACGACGACTTCAAACGTCTAGTCGCGGAAGCGCACCGCCGCGGCATCGTGGTGCTCGTGGACATGGTCCTGAACCACAGCTCGAGCGAGCACCCGTACTTTCAGGCCGCCTTGCACGACACGACATCGCCCTATCGCGCCTGGTACCGCTTCGCCCCGAGGCCGCTCGGCAATGGCCCGTGGGGCCAGGACGCGTGGCACCGCTCGCCCGTGCGGGACGAGTACTTCTACGGAGTCTTCTGGAGCGGGATGCCGGACTTGAACTACGCAACGCCCGCCGTGCGGGACGAGGCGAAGACGATCGCCACCTTCTGGCTGCGCGACATGGGGGCGGACGGCTTCCGCCTCGATGCGGTGCCCTACCTCGTGGAGCAGGGAACGTGTCTCATGGGCTGCCCCGGCACCCACGCCTTTCTTCACGAGTACGCCGCGCACATCCACAGCGTGAAGCCCGGCGCCTACACGGTCGGCGAAGCGTGGGGCAGCATCGACCAGATGATGCCCTATTACCCCGACCAGCTCACGTCGTATTTCGGCTTCGAGCTCGCGGATTCGCTCCTGTCGGCCGTCCGCACTGGATTGGCGGCCGGGCTCCTCACGGGGTTCCTCCGGCTCCAGGACACGCTGCCGCCATACCGCTGGTCGCCGTTTCTCTCGAACCACGATCAGACCCGCGTCATGACCGCGCTCGGTGGCGACGTCACTCGCGCGCGGCTCGCAGCGACGCTGCTCCTGACCCTGCCGGGCCTGCCTTTCATCTATTATGGCGAGGAGATCGGGATGGCGGGCGACAAGCCCGATCCGAGGCTGCGCACCCCGATGCAATGGAACGCGGGTCCGGGACTGGGGTTTACGTCCGGCACGGCGTGGGAGAGCGCCCAGCCGGACTCGCTGACCACCAACGTGGCGCTGCAGGATGCCGACGCCGGCTCGCTCCTGAACCTGTACCGCCGGTTGATTCGCCTGCGCAAGCAGACCGACGCCCTCGCGACCGGAAGGCTCGTGCCGGTCACGGCCAGCGGCGCCCAGGTGGCGGCATACCTGCGGCGCGCCGGCAACCATTCCGTCCTTGTCGTAGCGAACTTGGGCGCCACAGCGGTGTCACGCCTTTCGATCGCCTCGGGGTACAGCGTGCTGCCGGTCGGGACGTATTCGGCGCGGAATCTGCTCGACGGGCGGCCCGCCACGGCCCTACAGGTGAGCCGGGACGGACGGATCCGAGGCTACGCTCCCCTGACGGGCACCCTCGGACCGCGGCAGAGTCTGATCCTCGACCTTCACCAGCGATAGGCGAGATGCGCCCCGTCCGCACCCTTACGGCAGTTGCGCTCGGGCTCGTCTTGCTGACAGTGGGCGCGTCTGGCCAGCGACAGCGCCTGTCCATGGATTCGGACTGGCGATTCACGCTCGGGGACCCGGCCGGCGTCGAGCGGCCCGCGTTCGACGACCACCTGTGGCGCCGCCTGGACCTGCCGCACGATTGGAGTATCGAAGGGGCGCCCGCCCAAGACGCCCCGGCGGGCGGGCGCGGCGGCTACTTCCCCACGGGAATCGGCTGGTACCGCAAGGCGTTCCGGATGCCGCCCGGTTCGCGCGGCCGCATCGCGTCGCTCGAGTTCGACGGCGTCTACATGAACAGCGACGTCTGGATCAACGGCGTTCATCTGGGTCGGCGACCGTACGGCTACATCGGTTTCATGTACGACATCACCGCGCACCTTGTGCCGGGCCTGAACGTCGTCGCGGTGCGGGTGGACAACTCGTTGCAGCCCAACTCGCGCTGGTATTCGGGCAGCGGCATCTACCGCCACGTCTGGCTGACGCTCGTCGATCCGCTGCACGTCGGTCATTGGGGCACGTACGTGACGACGCCGCGGGCTGACGTCGCCGGCGCCACGGTGGTGATCCACACGCGCGTCGAGAACGACCGAGCTACGGGGCGCGGGGGCGTACTCCGCACGCTGATCGTCGATGCCGAAGGCCGGGAGGTCGCGCTCACGGATGCGACGTTCTCGCTGGCCCCGAGAGCGAACGTCGAGATCGAGCATCGGTTGCAGGTCAAGGCGCCGCGGCTCTGGTCCCTCGAGACGCCGACCATGTACACCCTGCGCTCCGAGCTGCTGGACGGCAGGCGGGTGGTCGACGTGGTCACCACGCCGTTCGGGATCCGCGGCATCGCTTACGATTCAGACCGCGGCTTCCTGCTGAACGGTGCGCGGGTCAAGATGAGGGGCGTGAATCTGCATCACGACGGCGGCGCGGTGGGCGCGGCCGTGCCGGAGCGCGTGTGGCGGCGCCGCTTGGAGTTGCTCCGGGCGATGGGTGCGAACGCGATCCGCACGTCCCACAATCCGCCCGCGCCCGAGTTTCTCGACCTATGCGATCGCCTCGGCTTCCTGGTCATGGCGGAGGCGTTCGACGAATGGACCATCGGCAAAGTGTCCGAGGGATATCACAAGCATTTCGGGGAATGGGCGGAGCGAGACGTCACGGATTTCGTGCACCGTGACCGAAACCACCCGTCGATCGTCCTGTGGAGCGCCGGGAACGAGATCGGCGAGCAGAGCACCCCGGACGGTGTCGACGTGCTGCGGCGGCTAGTGGACATCTTCCACCGCGAGGACCCGACGCGCCCCGTCACCACCGGCAACGACAACATCGCGGCCGACGGCCATCCCGCCACGCTCGCCTTCCTGAGCGCCGAAGACCTCGTCGGCTACAACTACGTGGACCGCTGGCACGAGCGCCGCGAGCTGTTTGCCGAAGAGGACCGGCACGACCACTCCGACTGGAAGATGATCGGTACCGAAAGCGGCTCGGTATTCCAATCCTTCGACGAGCGCTACTCACTCGGCACCGACCCCGGCGCCGTGCGGCCCAATTACGTGAGCGGTATGGTACAGGCCGAGCGGCTCTGGAAGTGGGTCATGCTGCACGACTACTTCGCCGGCAACTTCATGTGGACCGGCGTCGACTACCTGGGCGAGAGCACCTGGCCCTTCAAGGGGTTCGCCTCCGGGGCCGTGGACATCGTCGGACATCCCAAGGACGCCTACTACCTCTATCAGAGCCTGTGGACCGATCGCCCCGTGCTGCATCTGTTGCCCCACTGGAACTGGCCCGGGCGGAATGGGCAGGTGATCCCGGTGCTCGCGTACACCAACTGCAACAGCGTGGAGCTGTTTCTCAACGGGCGCTCGCTCGGGGAAAAGCGGATCGAGTTTCCGGCGCAGGGGACCGCCGGCGGCTGGAATACCTACCCGCAGCCGGTCGTCAGGGCCACGACCAACGATCTCCACATGAGTTGGGACGTGCCGTACGAGCCGGGTGTGCTACGGGCGGTGGGCAAGCGCCGGGATGGGACAGTGGCGTGCGAGGCGGAGGTACGAACGGCCGGCGAGCCCGCGGCCGTCCGGCTCTCGGCGCACCGGGACACGATCACCGCCGTCCCGGGCGACGTAGCGCTGGTGACGTTCGAGATCGTGGACTCCGCCGGCACCGTCGTCCCCACCGCGGACAACGTCGTGCGAGTCGCGGTGACCGGCGGCAGCATCCTGGCGCTCGACAACGCCGACCTGCAGGACCACGACCCGTATCAGACCGACCATCGTCACGCGTTCAACGGGCGGGGCCTGGCGATCCTGCGCGCGGTGGGGCGCGGGCCGCTCCGCGTGACCGCCCGTGCGGACGGACTGCGCGAGGCGACGGCCACGGTGATCGTGCGGTGATGCTGCTCGCCATACTTCTCGCCGCCCACGCCCAGGGCGTGTACCTCGACGACCAGGGCGTGGTGCGGTGGAACGGCAGCCGGCAGGAGGTCACCCTCTTCGGCGCGAACTACGTGTTGCCCACCGCCTCCGACTATCGCGCCGCCGGCTACCTCCACGCCGATCGCAAGAAGATGATCAACGAGGACATGGCGCAGTTCGCCCGCATGGGCTGGGATGGCCTGCGGCTGACCTTCTGGGGCGACTGGGAGGCTTCGGACAAAGCCGGGAACTTGATCGGCAACGATCACCTGGATCTGCAAGACTATCTCATCGCCCGCGCGCGCGAGCGCGGCATCTACATGCTCTTCAGCCCGATCCAGCTCTACGGCTCGAACTGGCCCGACGCGCTCTCCGACACCTCGGCGCCGGGCTTCGGCCGGCACTTCGGCAAGGGCCGGATGGGCACCGACCCGGCTGCAATCGCGGCTCAGGTGAACTACCTGCGCCAGATCTTGAATCACGTGAACCGCTACACCGGCGTGGCGCTCAAGGACGAGCCCGCCATCCTGTTCATCGAGTTGGTCAACGAGCCCTGGCATCACCCCGAGGACCTCAAGGGCTCCATCGCCTACATCAACGCGCTCACCGACGCCGTGCGCAGCACCGGCTGCGAGAAGCTCATCTTCTACAACGTGAGTCAGGATTTCCGGATCGCGGAGGCGATCAGGCGCAGCCGGGCACAGGGTGTGACGTTCGGGTGGTATCCCACGGGCCTCAACTCCGGCCACGAGCTGGAAGGCAACTACCTGCGTGCGGTGGACACGTTTCCCGACATGCTGCGTCCCGAGCTCGCTCTACGCCCTCGCATCGTGTACGAGTTCGACAGCCCCGACCTGCGCACGGGATACCTGTATCCGGCGATGGCGAGGACCTTCCGCGCGGTGGGCGCGCAGTTCGCCGCCATGTTCGCCTACGACATGCTGGAAACGGCCTCGCGCAATCTCGGCTGGCAGACGCATTACTTGAACCTGGTCTACACGCCGCGCAAAGCGATGAGCGCGATCATCGCCGCCGAGGCGATGCGCCGCCTGGCGCGCCTGCAGTCGTACGGCCCCTATCCGCGAAACACGACATTCGGCGACTTCCACGTCTCACCCGACAGCAACCTGGGGGAGCTGGTCGCCCACGACGCGTTCCTGTACGCCGGCTCGACGCACTCGGCTCCGCCGGAGCCGACCGCGCTGCGCCGCGTGGCCGGGTATGGGTCGTCGCCCGTGGTGACGTACGAAGGGGAGGGCATCTACTTCCTCGACAAGGTGCGCCTCGGCCTGTGGCGCCTGGAGGTCTACCCCGATGCGGTGCCCGTGCGCGACCCGTTCGAGCCACCGAACCCCGACAAGGTCGTGACCCGCGCGATCAGCCGCGCCTGGCCCATGACCGTCAGGCTCCCGGACCTGGGGAGCGAGTTCGCGGTGCAACCATTGAACGGCGGCGGTCGGGCGGTGGGGCGGTCAGAAGCCGGTCGGTTCGCCGTCACTCCCGGTGTGTACGCGCTGAGCGCGAGCGGACCAGTGGATCCCGCGACGCTCCCCGCGCGAGTGGGCCAGATCGGGTTTACCGAGTACCATGCTCCTCCCGCCGACTCTCTGCCACCGTCCGTCCAGCCCCTGGCCGCCCCCGAATACCTTGCCGGGCGACCCGCGGAGCTGCGGGCACGCGTCGTGGATCGGACGGCACCCGACTCGGCCGTGCTCTTCATCAAGCCGACCGCTCGAGGGTCCTACCGCGGCTACGGGATGCGGCCGGCGGGCGGTTACGAGTACGCCGCTTCCGTGCCTGCGGAGGCGCTACCGGAGGGACCGTACGAGTTCGTCATCACACTCTTCCGCGGCGACTCGAAGGTGACCTTGCCGACAGGCCTCGGGCGCTTGCCGACGGATTGGGACTACTACGGCCGGGGGTCCTGGAAGCTCGACGTGGTCGGCGCTCGGACGCCGCTGCGACTGTTCGCACCCGATGCCGACGCGGGCCGCATGGCCTTCACGCGCATCGGGGACGCGGGGCGCCGCGGGCTCTTCCGGCTGACCTGGTCCGCGGTCACGGGCCGGCCGGTGTTCCACTTCGAGCTGCCCGCAGACACGAGCGGGTGGAGCCCTGCCGATTATACGGCGTCGCTGGTCGTCAAGGAGAAGATCGCGGCCCGCCATGGGACCATCGGCGGTGCCGACGTGCTGCGCGTTCGACTGCGCGGCTTGGGGTCCCAGCAGATCCTGTACGTGACCCTGATGGAGGACGACGGCACGAGCTGGACCGCGGCGCTGCCGGTAGACAGCACGTGGCGCGAGCAGGCACTGCCCCTCGCCGGGTTCACGCTTGGGCGCGGCGTCCTGCTTCCCGAGGGGTTCCCCGGGGAGTGGAACTACTGGGTAGGACCTGCAGCGGGGCGGGGCGGCAGCGGCGACCGTCCGCGGCTCGAACGGGTGGAGCGACTACAGCTCTCGCTGCGGCGCGAGGAGGGTGTCGCGATCAGGGCGGGCCGCTATGGTGTGGAAGTCGAGTGGATCACCTTGGGCTTCGGGAGCTAGGTGCGACCCCTCACCTCAGGGTCGCACTGTGGCGCGGCTGCCCACCAGGTTGGTGGTGATCTCGAAGTCCACGACGTCCCCGGGTGCGACCAGGACCTCATCGGTCGAGACACGGGGACCGGCGCCGGTCGCCTGCGCCAGGAATTGTATGTGACCGCAGGCGGCCACCATGCCCGGGGGGAGGTCGAAGCTGCGCGGGACTCCCGGGGCCACCGATCCCAGGTGGTAGGAGGTCCCGTTTCCGAAGACGAAGATCTCCATCGAGCTCTGGGAATTGTTGGTGACGTTCACGCTGACGCGAGCCGCATGAGGTTGTAGCTGTTCGGGAGCCGCCGCGGTCTCACGACGATGCCCGCACCCGAAGGTGGTCACGAGCAGCGCGGCGATCGCGAACTGCAGGCTGCCTGTCATACCTTCCTCCCCGTCCGGACCGCGAACGTGAGCATCACGAGGCCGAACGCCAGCAGCACGAGCCCCCACCACAGATTGACGTCGATGCCGAGGGAGCGCTCGTAGATCGTCTCGTTCGACACGAGCCCGTACACCGTCAGCACCGCGCCGAAGATCGTGAACATCAGGCCGATCGGCAGTCGCAGGTCGAGTTTCATGGCGCTCCTACCAGAAGATGATGTTGAGCACGACTGTGAGTCCGAGGACCACGACGGCAAGGGAGGCGGGTCGCTTGTACCATAGCATCTCGTGGTCCGTGAGGCGCGGGGTCAGGGAGTACACGAGGCCCCGGAGCTCGTCGTCGGACTTGGCGTGCCTCGTCACGAGCGAGATCGCGATCGTCCCCACGAAGCAGGCGGTCCACGCGAACATGGCGGTCCAGAAGTTCTGCGCCATTTCGCTCGGGTAGGTGTGCAGCACCGTACCGAAGAACGCGCCCTTGAGGCCGGGCGCCGCGCCGTGTGGCAGCACCAGCCCGTGGTGGATCGCCGCGGCCGCCGTCCCGATCAGCAGCCCGAAAAACGCGCCGTGGCCGGTGGTGCGACGCCAGAACATGCCCAGCAGGAACGTCGCGAACAACGGCGCGTTCACGAACGCGAAGACGAGCTGCAGCATGTCCATGATGTTGTTGAACCGCGTCGTCGCGTACGCCGCCGCGACGCTGAGAAGGATCCCGAACACCGTGGCCACGTGACCCATCCGCAGATAGTGCCCGTCGGGCTGCCCCGGCCGGATGTACGACTGGTAGATGTCGTAAGTCCAGACGGTGTTGAAGGCCGTCACGTTCCCGGCCATGCCGGACATGAACGACGCCATGAGCGCCGTGAGGCCGAGGCCCAGGAGGCCCGACGGCAGGTAGTGCCCGAGCATCACGGGGACGGCGAGGTTGTAATTCGGCGTTCCGTCGCTGCCGATCGGCAGCAGGCCTCCGCGGGTGACGTGCAGCGCGATGGCGATCATCCCCGGGAGGATCACCAGGGCGGGGAACAGCATCTTCGGGATGGCCGCGAGGAGGGGCGTGCGGCGCGCCGCGGTCATCGAGTCGGCGGCCATGGCCCGCTGGACGACCAGAAAGTCCGTGCACCAGTAGCCGAACGACAGCACGAACCCCAACCCCATGACCATGCCGAACCATTCGACGCCCATCGGGTTGGCGCTCGCGGCGTTCAGGTGATGCCACGAGTCGGACCACGCGCCGGCGGAGTAGCCGGCGCTTGTCGCGACGGTCGCGAGCTTCGCCTTCAAGCCCGTCCATCCGCCCATGTCCTTGAGGCCGAGGAGGACCAGCGGCAGGAATCCCATAACGATGAGGAAGAACTGCAGCACCTCGTTGTAGATCGCGGAGGTCAGTCCGCCCAAGAGGATGTAGGCGAGCACGATCACCGCCGAGAGGACGACGCTGGTGTGAAAGTTCCAGCCGAGCACGAGCTCGAGGAGCTTAGCGAGCGCGTACATCGAGATCCCGGAGGAGAATACGGTCATCACGGCGAACGTGATCGCGTTGAACCCCCGCGTTTTCTCGTCGAATCGCAGCTTCAAGTACTCCGGCACGGAGCGGGCGCGGGATCCGTAGTAAAACGGCATCATGAAGATTCCGACGAACACCATCGCGGGAATCGCCCCGACCCAGTAGAAGTGGCTGGTCATCATCCCGTACTTGGCGCCCGACGCTCCCATCCCGATCACTTCCTGCGCGCCGAGGTTCGCCGAGATGAACGCCAGCCCCGCGATCCACGCGGGGATCGAGCGTCCCGACAGGAAGAAGTCCTCGCTGCTCCTGACGAACCGGCGCAGCGTCCAGCCGATGCCGAGCACGAAGGCGAAATAGACGGTCAGGATCGTGTAGTCGATCGCGCCAAGACTGATACGCTCCACGTCAGCCTCCCACGCCGAAGGCAAAGACGGTCCGCGAGCGGAACTCCACGCCGGGCCTGAGAATCGTGGACGGGAAGGTCGCCTGGTTCGGCGAATCGGGATAGTGCTGGGTCTCGAGGCACAGGGCTCGGCGGTCGCCCGAGTAGACCTGTACGCCCGGCTCGGTGGTATGGACCGCCAGCGTGAGGCCCGAGGCCGGATCCAAGACCCGCGCCGCGAGCACCAGTCCCGGCCCGCGGCGGTTCAACACGAAGTTGTGATCGTACCCACGGCCCCGGCGGAGCTGCGGGTCGTCCGTCGCGATTCGCGCGCCGATGGCCGTGGGCGAAAGGAAGTCGAACGGCCCGCCCGCGACGGGGAGGATCTCACCCGTCGGGATCAACGTCTCGTCCACAGGCGTCATCGCATCAGCATTGAGCTGGAGCACGTGGGCGAGGATGTCGCCGCCACCCGCCAGATTGAAGTAGCTGTGCTGCGTGAGGTTGACGGGCGTGGCTTTATCGGTGGTTGCCAGGTAGTCGACCATCAGCTCGTTGCGGTCGGTGAGCGTGTACGTGACCCGGGCATTCAGGGTGCCCGGGTAGCCCTCGTCCCCGTCGGGGCTCGTATAGCTGAGCACGACGCCGGCGCCGCTCGGCGCCTGAAACGGGACGGCGTGCCACACCACCTTGTCGAAGCCCTTGGGACCGCCGTGCAGGTGGTTCCGCCCGTCGTTGGCGGCCAGCCGGTACGTCGTCCCGTCGAGGGTGAACCGGGCTCCCGCGATCCGGTTGGCATACCGTCCGACGACGGCGCCGAGATACGCGGAGTCACGCAGGTACTCGTCGAGCGTGTCGTACCCGAGCACCACGTCTCCCGGGCGGCCTGCCCTGTCCGGGATCAGAATTGACACGATGATGGCGCCGTAGCTCGTGGCGCGCACCGCGACGCCTTGGGCGTTGGTGACAGTGAAGACTTCCACGGCGTCCCCGGCGGGCGTCGTGCCAAACGGCGACGTGTCTACCGTGAATCGCGTCAAGGCGGTGACAAGGTATCCCGATCGCGGCTTGGCCGCATCACCGGCGCTGCAGACGATGGGCTTCCGCCACCCGGTGGTCGGGAGCGACATTAACCCACCTTCCACTCGATGGCGGAGATGCACACGCTGCGTTGTCGGACTCGCTCTCTCGCGCTTGGCCTCGCTGCCGGCATGCTCGTCGCCGCCAACGTCCGCGCCCAGGCGCAGTTCGGCGTCGCCTCGCCCGACGGCCGGAACCGGGTCACGGTCGAGATCCGCGAGGGCAGGCTTTACTATGGCGTCCAGCGGGACGGGCGCGCCCTGCTGCTGCCGTCGCTGCTGGGCTTCGAGTTTCGCGGAGCCCAGCCGCTGCGCGACGCCCTGCGCGTGGTGGATACCGCCCGAAGCACGTTCGACGAGACCTGGCCGCAGCCGTGGGGCGAAGTGGCGCGCGTGCGGGATCATCACAACGAGCTGCGGGTCTCCGTCGCCGAAGTCGCGGCGCCCGGCCGGCGATTCGTCGTGGTGTTCCGGGTCTTCAACGACGGAGTGGGATTCCGCTACGAGCTGCCCGAGCAGCCCGCCCTCGGAGCGTTCGTTATCACCGACGAATTGACCGAGTTCGCGCTGGCGGACGACGCCCGTGCCTGGTGGATTCCCTCCAACCGCCCGCGCCTCGACCGCTCGGAGATGCTGTTTTCATCGTCCCCGGTGAGCGTCCTCGACAGCGTGCAGACGCCCCTCACCATGGAGACGCGGGACGGCCGCACGTTCATCGTCATTCACGAGGCGAATCTGGTCGATTACGCGCGCATGTTCCTGGCCGGTCCTCGCATGCAGTCTCGCACGCTGCGTGCGGCGCTGGCGCCCTACGCGGACGGGATCAAGGTGCGCGGCCACACGCCGTTCGTCACCCCGTGGCGCACGATCCAGCTGGCCGACCGCGCGACCGATCTAGCGCCGTCAGTGCTGGGCCTCAACCTCAATCCGCCGAGCGTCATCCAGAGCACGAGCTGGATCAAGCCGATGAAATACGTGGGCATCTGGTGGGGCATGCACATCGGCACGATGACGTGGAGCTCCGGGCCCAAACACGGCGCCACCACGGCGAATACGAAACGGTACATCGACTTCGCGGCCGCCAACGGGTTGGGCGGTGTACTCGTCGAAGGCTGGAACGTCGGCTGGGACGGCGACTGGATCCAGAACCGGAACGCGTTCTCGTTCACGAAAGCCTATCCCGACTACGACCTCCCGGAGCTGGCCGGCTACGCTCACGAGAAGGGCGTAAAGCTGATCGTCCACAACGAGACGTCGGGGGGCATCGAGAACTACGAGCGCCAGATGGACAGCGCCTTCGCGCTGTACCATTCGCTCGGGCTGGACGCGATCAAGTCGGGGTACGTGACGGACTTCGTAGGCGAGGGGCACTCGCACTACGGCCAGTACATGGTGCGGCACCACCGCCGCGTGATCGAGAAGGCGGCGCAGTACGGGATCATGCTCGACGTCCACGAGCCGATCCACGACACGGGAGAGCGGCGCACCTACCCGAACATGATGAGCCGCGAGGGCGCGCGCGGCCAGGAATACAACGCGTGGAGCGCCGAAGGGGGCAATCCCCCCGAGCACGAGACGATCCTGTTCTTCACGCGCATGCTCGACGGCCCGATGGACTTCACGCCGGGCATCTTCGACATCCTGATCGAGCGGGGTACGGGACGGCCGCGGCGGCCGGATGAGCCCCGCGTCCGGACGACGCTCGCGAAACAGCTGGCGCTGTACGTCGTGCTCTATTCCCCGCTCCAGATGGCGGCGGATCTGCCCGAGAACTACGAGCACCAGCCGGCGTTCCAGTTCATCCGCGACGTAGCGGTCGACTGGGATACGACGCGCGTGGTCGCTGGCAAGATCGGCGACTACGTCGTCGTTGCGCGGCGGGAGAGAAATGGTCCGACCTGGTACCTGGGCGCCATTACCGACGAGGAAGCGCGGACCTTCGATGTCCCCCTCTCCTTCCTCACGCCGGGGCGCAAATACGTCGCCGAGATCTACGCGGACGGACCGGGCGCCCACTGGCTGACGAACCCGCTGCCCGTCGTCATCTCGAAGCGCGCGGTGGACGCGACGTCGCGCTTGCACATCGTGCTCGCTCCGGGCGGCGGCCAGGCGATCCGGATCCGGCCGGCGCGGTAACGGCAAGTGGGAACGCGGAAGTCGGAACGCGGAACTGGAAACCTGTTTCGGATCGCTATTCCGCGTTCCGCGTTCGATTCTGCCTCTCCTCGTCACCGCCGGCGTGGTATGCGCCGTCACCCGGGTGGCGGAATCCTACGTCATGCCGTACGATTCCGCCGCCCATGAGCCTGCTCGCCATCGTGCTCGCGGCCGCGACGGCCGCACGAACGGACACCGTTCCGCCTTACCTTGCTTTCCCCGAGGCCGGGCTCGATGACCCCGCCGCGTATGAAGGCTATACGACACGCGTCTACCAGGACGCGAGCGGCAACGCGTTCCAGGTCTACCTGAAAGGCTCGACCGGCCGCGTCGTGCAGCTGTGGGCCGACGCCG
>Ga0209056_10001838_pt1 | contig 23197 bp, 18 predicted proteins | sample GraSoiAngelo_114_FD_185876 | JGI IMG/M metagenome (GOLD analysis project Ga0209056, IMG submission 185876) | Grasslands soil microbial communities from the Angelo Coastal Reserve, California, USA - 14_0903_13_40cm (SPAdes) (version 2) | ecosystem: Environmental > Terrestrial > Soil > Grasslands... | reverse complement strand
AATCGTCATTGCCGTGCCGTTTCTCAGCGGCGGGATAACGCGGATCATCCTCATGATTCTCGTTTACGGTTCGCTGGTTGCGATCAACGTGCGTGGGGTGCGCGGAGGCGCGGGCGCGGTGACCGTCGTCACGTTCGCGAAACTCCTCCCACTGCTCGTGTTCGTCTGCGTGGGAATCTTTTTCATTCATCCGGCGAATCTCATCTGGCAGGCGTGGCCGAACAGTAAGTCGTTAGGCGACGCAGTGATTCTCTTGATCTTCGCCTTTGTTGGGATCGAGGTCGCGTTGATGCCGAGCGGCGAAGTAAAGAACCCTGCGCGCACTATTCCGCGGTCGATTTATCTGGCGCTCGTTATCACCACGATTACCTACATGATGATCCAACTCGTCGCGCAGGGAACGCTAGGCGCCAATCTGGCAAACTACAAGGACGCGCCGCTGGCTGAAGCGGCTGCGAAATTTCTCGGCAACACGGGCCGCACCCTGCTGCTCGTAGGCGCGGCGATCTCCGCCTTCGGATTCGTCACCAGCGACATTCTGAGTTCGCCGCGGATCATTTTCGCTTTCGGCCGCGACGGGGTGTTGCCGCGATGGTTCGCGCACGTCCATCCGCGTTACCGCTCGCCTGACGTGGCGATCGTCGCGTACGCCGCGATTGGCTTTGCGTTGTCAATCTCCGGAACATTTGAACGGCTGGCCGTTCTCTCCAACGTCGCCGTGCTGTTGATGTATCTGCTCTGCTGCGCCGCATGCTGGTTTTTAGTGCAACGTGACATCCGCACCAATGGCGGCGAGCGGGTGTTCAATTTTCCCGGAATGAAAATCGTCCCTGCGCTTGCGATCGCAGTGATCTTCTGGATTCTCGGCCAGGCTTCGCTTAGCGAAAGCTCTATCGGCGACGATACGCGCGCGGGTCTGCGGCTCGCAGTCGTCGTGCTCGCCATCGCGTCGGTGTTGTATTTCGTACGGAAATTCACCGCACGTTCCGAGCGCGCGAACGCGTGATTCCGGGGAGCGCACGCGCCTCGCGTGCTGGCGATCGCGCCCTCGCGATCGCGAACTTCGTTCAGCGTTGAACGTTGAGCGTTTTTCCGCGAGACTTCCGCCCATGCCTCAAAATTATCTCGGCGAGTTCTATTCTTTCCTGCGTTTCCCCAGTGTTTCGACTGATGACGAGTACAAGGCAAACCTGGTGGAATGCGCAGATTGGCTTGTGAATAAGCTCGGGAGCATCGGGCTGGCGACACAGCTCGTTCCCACACGCGGCCATCCCATTGTCTGGGCGCGCAACAAACATCAGCCCGGGCGCCGCACTGTTTTGATCTACGGGCATTACGATGTGCAGCCGCCGGATCCGCTGGAGCTGTGGGATTCGCCGCCGTTCGAGCCTGTGTTGAAGGACGGCTACGTTTTCGCTCGGGGCGCGACCGACAACAAAGGCCAGATCCTTTCGCACATCCTCGGCATCCAGGAAACGATAGAACAAAACGGCGATCTGCCGGTGAATGTGCACTTGGTGATCGAAGGCGAAGAAGAAGTCGGCAGCGTGAGCCTTCCAGGTTTCCTGAACGAAAATCGCGACGCGTTGAAATGCGATGTGGCGGTTGTTTCCGACACCGGAATGATCGCGCGCCAGACGCCGACGTTGAGTTACGGGCTCCGTGGAGTCACAGCCATGGAAATCAAGGTCACCGGCCCTAAAATGGATTTGCACTCCGGTGTTTTTGGCGGCGCGGTGGCGAATCCGATTACTGCGCTTGCGCAGTTACTGGCGATACTTCACGATCGCGACGGTCGTGTGGCGATTGCCGGTTTTTACGACCGCGTGAAGCCGTTGGAAGATTGGGAACGCGAAGCGTGGCGCAAACTTCCGGTTGATGGCGACAAACTGATTCTGGAGGAAACAGGAGTGCCTCAGCTTTTCGGCGAAGCTGGCTACAATTCGATTGAGCGCATCTGGGCGCGCCCTACTGCAGAGATTAATGGCATAGGCGGTGGCTATCAGGGAAAGGGAACGAAGACCGTGATCGCCAGCCACGCTTTTGCAAAATTAACGTTCCGACTCGTCCCCGAACAACGAGCCGACGAAATTCTCGAATTGGCAAAAGCGCATTTACGAAAGAATCTGCCCAAAGGCGTGACGATGGAAATCACCACGGGTCATAGCGGTCCATGGTACATCACCGATCCGCACTCGCAGTTGGGCGAGGCTGCGCAACGCGCGCTGCGCAAAGCATTCGACCGCGAGGTCGCACTTATTCGCGAGGGCGGCAGCATCCCTATCGTCTCGCAGTTTCGAGAAATCCTCGGCATCGAGACGCTGCTAATGGGACTCGCGCTGCCCGATTGCCGCGCTCATTCGCCAAACGAAAATTTTCCTCTCGAAAATTTTGAAGGCGGCATCCGTCTCAACAAAGCAGTCCTTCAAGAGCTCGCGTAATGTCATGTCGACCGAAGTGGAGACATCTCTCGATCCTTGAACGGTCGTCAGAACAAAAATCAGAGATTCCTCGACGGAGCCTGTCCTGAGCGAAGTCGAAGGGCTCGGAATGACAGCGGGATGAAGTGGCTTGTGATTCTCGCGATGTTATTCGGCACAGTTTGCGTTGCCAACACGGCCGAAGAATCCCTCAGCACAAAGATTAAAAAAGTTTTTGAGCCTGAACGTACGCCGACTCCGGCGCGCAAACATCGAAAGCACGCGACGAAAAAAGAGTCGCCGACACCGTTTCCAACGCCTTCGCCAAAAACGAAGAAAAAGATTTCTCCGACTCCATCTCCCACTGCGACGCCGAAGAGCAAATCAAAGCGCAAAAAGGCAAGCCCAACGCCATCACCCGCGCCTGAAGAAACTCCGTCGCCAACTCCGGCGGAAACACCAGCGCCTTCGCCCTCACCACGCGCTGGTGCAGGAAAGAAAGTCGCGCCTAACGTCAGCCTTTCACCTGATGAAATAGCTGGTTACGAAAATTACCCGTCCAAAATGCGGCAGATTCTCGACGCCGGGCTCGCGCTGACAAAACAAAATCTTGGTTACACCTATGGCTCCGCAGATCCCAAAAACGGCGGCATGGATTGCTCCGGCTTCATTTACTACGTCCTTCAGCAAAACGGCTTCCCCGACGTGCCGCGCGATTCCAGTCAGCAATATGTCTGGGTGCGCAAGGCGGGAAATTTCAACGCGGTCCTGAGCCGCAAGGAAGATTCATTCGAGTTCGACGCGCTCAAGCCCGGCGACCTGCTCTTTTGGCGCGGTACCTACAATATCGATCGCGATCCGCCAATCACGCACACTATGATTTATCTCGGTCGCGAGAAACGAACGAAAAAGCGCGTCATGCTCGGATCAAGCGACGGCCGCACCTACGACGGCAAACAGCGTTGGGGCGTTAGCGTTTTCGATTTCAAATTGCCGCCCCCAGCCAGCAGCGGTGATGCCAAGCTCAGCCCGGTCTTTGTTGGCTACGGCCGAATTCCCGGTTTGAGTGGAGATTGAACTGTCAGATGTGCAGATTTGATTCCTTGTCTGCTCACGGCCGCTGGATCAAATCGAATAGGAAATACAATCCGGTGCCTAAGATGAGAACGCCGAGTAATCGAAGCTGCCACACGTACGAGCGGCTTTCGATGTACTTTCGTGGAGGGTACCACTTGAAGATCGGCAGCCAACGCTCACAAGAGCGGAGGTAATACCGTTGGATGCGGCGCGCAAAGAACGTGCAAGCAATACCGATGACTATAAATCCCGACACGACAAGAAAGGAACCCTACATAGCTTCATTTACTCTCCGGTGAGCATGGGATTACACGCCGGGGAATTGTAACGCGGTAGAGCTTCTATCGACAGCCCCGAAGAAATTTGAATGGGAAGATTAAGACTATTGATCATCTTCAGTTTCTGGAGGAGTTGGAGATGTCTTCGGTTTTGTCGCTGATGTTAGCTGAGCCGGATGACGATGAATGCGACGCTCGTATCCGACAAGGGCAATCGCGATCAGAACGAGCATTGCGATCAAAACGACGCGTTGTTCGTTTTTTGAGAGATCGAAAATTCTGAACAGGCGCTTCATCTGTAGTTAATTCTATCACGTTGAGCCCTTCGGCGTTGCTCAGGAGAGGCTTCGCGAAACATCTCTGGCTCCTTCGGGTGCCGCGCGGATGAGATCATTCAGAGATTCCTCGACTTCGCTCGGAATGACAAAGAATACCAGGCGTTTCATTTTTTGCGTAGCGAATCGGATCTTGTATTCCGGCTTCGCGAAAACCTTTGAGCCGCAGGAGACAGGAATCGCATTCGCCGCAGGCGAGACCTTCCGATGTTGGATCGTAACAACTGTGGGTGAGCGAGAGATTGACCCCGAGCTCGACCGCTTTGCGAATGATTTCGGCTTTCGACGATTTGATGAGCGGCATGTGAATTTGAAAGCGTCTGCCTTCGACTCCGGCTTTTGTTCCGAGGTTTGCGAGATTCTCAAACGCTTCGATGAATTCTGGTCGGCAATCGGGATAACCACTGTAATCAATCGCGTTTACGCCGAGAAAAATGTCGTTGGCGCCAATCACTTCCGCCCAGGCAAGCGCGTACGCGAGAAAGATGGTGTTGCGCGCGGGGACGTAGGTGATTGGAATGCCGTGCGCGATTTCTTTTCCTGAACGTTGCTTCGGCACAGCAACATCATCGGTGAGCGCCGAGCCGCCGAAGACGCGCAAGTCGATCTTTGCCACGCGATGTTCTCTTGCGCCTAACGAGTCGGCGACGCGGCGGGCAGCCTGCGTTTCGATCTGGTGGCGCTGGCCGTAATCTAATGAGAGGGCGTAGGTTTCGTAGCCTTCCGCGAGCGCAATTGCCAGCGTCGTGGTCGAGTCAATTCCGCCGCTTAAAAGAACGACTGCAGGGTTCTCTTTGTTCATAACGCAAGGCGCAATGTCAGGTCATTCGCCGGCGCGCCCGGCGGTCGCGCCCTACCAGTTTACTGATCACCGCGCGTAGCTTTCTTGTCGGGATACTCCGCGCGCACGGTGAGCGCGATTCCGCCGCGGGCGGAGAATTGCGCGGTCACGATCGCTTCGCGCGGTGCGCAGGCTTTGACGAAGTCGTCCAGAATGCGGTTGGTCACCGCTTCGTTGAACGCTCGCTCGTTCCGATACGACGCGAGATAAAATTTCAGCGATTTGCTCTCGACGCAGAGACGGTCCGGCACGTAATCGATGTCAATCCTGGCGAAATCGGGCTGGCTCGTGATGGGACAAACGGAAGTGAAATCGTCCGTTTCAAAATGAATCCGATAATTTCGGCCAGGTGCGGGATTTGGAAAGGTCTCGAGACGCGCCTCCGCGGGCGAGGATGGCAACTTCGCATTGCTGCGTCCGAGCAATGTTAATTGGTCTGCACGTTGTCGTTTTGCCATCGCGGTGAAGTTAACGCGTCACTCGCACAGCGTTCAACCAGCGCTTCTGGGGAGCACAGGCTGCCAGCCTGTAGTTGCCGGCAACCCTGCCGGCAACATCTTCGCGCACGTAATTGGAACAGAAACTATTTGGCGGCGATCCCCTGTGCGCCGAGCGGCAGTCCTCCATCGGTGTCGATCAAAGTTAAACTGCCATCCTGTTCGACCCGAAAAGAGACGACTGATTGTAAACCACCGGCAAGCACGTACAAAAACTTACTACTGACGTTCAGCGCCATATCGATCGGCGCGCTGTTGGCACCAATATCGCCAGCGACAGAATTAATCAAGGTCAGTGTTCCGTCATTGCTGGTGATGTCATAGCTGGAGATCGTACCGTTGCCAGTATTGGACACGAAAGCCGAATGCCCGTTGTTGGTGATGACCACCCAGCACGAGGCTGTTTGGGAATTTGCTACAGAGCCGCTGATCACACTCAAAACGCCGTCGTCTCCGGCGCTGTACGAAGATGCCGCTGATTGGTTTGGCGAGCCGCCAAAAGCCTCTGAAACAACCAAAAAGCCGGGGTTGTTAAAAGCGAAGCCAAATGGCGTCATGCCATTGGAAGGATTATCTATCGGCGCGCTGGGCAGTCCGTTGCTATCGATAGTGTAAGTATCAATCCGGTTGCCCGCCTTTTCAGTCACCACCAAGAGTGTGCCGTCGTGATTGAAGCTGACCTGAGCAGGATCTGCCGCCGTGCCGCCAATCAACGGCTGAGTAGAACCCGCTAGTGGCGTCAGCGTTCCGTCGTCGCCTACGGTGAACCCAGTAATGTTAGGAGTTCCGCCTTCGTTAAGCACGTATAGCAGATTGTCGTGGACCGTCAGACTGATTGGCCGGACGCCGCCCGAATCAACGACATCAACGAGATCGAGGCCCGATTGCGATATGTTCAGCACGGAAATCTGATTGCTGCCAGCATTGACAGCAAACAGGAATTGCTGGCTCTGATCTAAAATTAAGGCGCCTTGTGAAGCGAGCGGGTCAGTCGGCGGATCTGTGCCTTGTGGAACCGGATCTCCGGCGCCGCCAGTGGAAAATTCACCCGCAGGAGTTAGCATTCCAAAAGCATCGCGGCTGAAAACCATCACTGCGTTGTCGGACTGATTCGTCAAAACATAAACCGCACCGGCTTGGAAGTTCCGGGGCGCCGGCGTGGGCCTCGGTCGTGGTGCTGGATTTGGCCGTTGAGCTGCTGCATTGCTAAGTGACGCCAGCATCAATAAGCTGGCAAATATTGCGATACCCTTTGCTTGCGTGTGCATCTTTTCTCCCTGGTTGATATTTTTTAGTGGTAATCGCATCCGCTTTCGTAGTTGGCCTTAATTTTTTACGCCTTCAAATTAGCGATTTGATGGAATCGTGGCGTCTCCAGTGAGGTCGGCCGTAAGTGACGTGCCGGGTAGAGTTATGATGCTTAGGCCCGCGCCGGATCACTAATATCTTGCGAGCGGAAGCTTTGGCGTGAATCGTCCGTCCGTTGTTCAAGTGCACGCAGATCTTCGGCCGCATCGGGATACCTTGCCGCCAGCGCTTTGACATCGCCGATTTCCACGTCAGCGGGTTCGACGCCCGGCCATTCGGTGCTCGCGCCGAGGAACCAGCCCCGAAAGCTTTCGGGGATCACTCGCGCGGTGTAAAAGGTATTGCCAGAAATCAGAAGCTGGCGAGCGGTCCGGTCATGTTCGCGTCTGTTTCTCGTAACAGGAAGTAGCTTGAAAATCCGCCCGGTCTGATCAAGCTCATGGACTTCAAATCGACATCCTTCATGGCACATCAATCTACCCGATCAAAACGGCTCCTGTCGCACACGATTGCCGAATGGGCTTGCTCGCTAAAGTACGAACATCTTTCGCCCGAAGCGATTCAAGCGGCGAAATTGTTTTGGTTCGATTCCTTCGCCTGCGCGCTCGGCGGTAGTCAGCAAGAAGACGCGAAAATTCTGCTGAAGCATTACCGGGCGATGTCCGGCATCCAAGCGACTTCCAGAGATTCCTCGACGGAGCCTGTCCTGAGCGAAGTCGAAGGGCTCGGAATGACAAACAAACACCACCACGCGACGAGCAACGGTCGAGCCACTGTGTTTGTATCCGGCTTTAAAACGAATCCGGTCGATGTCGCATTTTTGAATGGGCATATGATCCGCGCGATGGATTACAACGACATCTATTGGAAAGCTGATCCATGTCATCCGAGCGATCTCATCGCTGCGCCGCTGGCGCTTTGCGAAAGTGAAGGTTTGAGCGGCAAAGATTTGATTCTCGCCACCGTCATTGCGTACGAAATTGAAATGCGCCTTTGCGAAATCGGACGCCCGGGTGTACGCGAATACGGCTGGCATCACGCGACATTGAGTGCTTTCGCAGCGCCGGTCGCCGCGGCTCGCGTGCTGAATCTCACACCTGAGCAAATGGTTTCGGCGATGGGCATTAGCGCGTCGCGAACGTTTTGCCCCGGCGCAGTGACAGCGGGGAAATTGACGAACATGAAGAACACCGTCGATCCGTGGGCTGGACGGATGGGCGCCGAGAGCGCGCTGCTCGCGCGCGAAGGATTTTCCGGGCCAGAGCACATAATCGATGGGAAAGAAGGTTTGTTCGCCGTGTTCAGTCATGTGGAATACAAAGGACAGCCGGCAACGTTCGACGGCGAAGGATTAGTCAAAGATCTGCCGGCCTCGCCGAAGTCGCACTATCGCATTCTCGATTGCGGGATGAAGAGTTTTCCGATTGAAGCACTAAGTCACTCGCCACTCACCGCGATGATGAAGACGGTGAAGGAAAACAACATCAAGGCCAATGAGGTGAACGAAATCAAAGTGGAAGTGATCGCGCGCGCCGCCGACATCCTTGGCGATCCACACAAATATCGGCCCACCTCGAAGGAGACTGCCGATCATTCGCTGCCCTACTGCATGGCTGTCGGACTCGTCGATGGCATGGTGACCCCGCTGCAATTCCGCGAAGAACGCGTGCGCGATCAGTCGCTGATTCCGATCATGGACAAAGTAAAAGTGGTCGCCAACGACGAGTTCGAAGCGCTATTCCCGAAATTCCAGCCGAGCCGCGTGACCATCACCACAAACGACGGCAAATCACATTCTACGCGGGTCGATGTTCCCAAGGGCGATCCGCGTGATCCGATGACCGAGGAGGAAATCGCGGTCAAATTCAACGCACTCGGCGGTGATGTGATCGGAAAGGATCAGTGCAAGAAGTTGCGGAAGTTCGTGATGAATTTGGATAGCGCTAAGAAGCTTGACGAGCTTCTGGATCTGACAATCGCACGCTGAATTCGCACCGTCATCCCGAGCGAAGTCGAGGGAGCCCGTTGCAATCCTCAACGGTAACGCCGAGGGGTGCTTCGACTCCGCTACGCTCCGCTCAGGATGACAACGCGAATTGTTACGCCGTCCCGCTCCCCTCGCCTGCGCCAAACTGAATTCCCTGCGCCAGTGGCAGCTCGCTGGAGAAATTGATCGTGTTCGTTTGCCGCCGCATGTAGCTCTTCCAGCAATCGCTGCCACTCTCCCGACCGCCGCCGGTGTTTTTCTCGCCGCCAAACGCGCCGCCGATCTCCGCGCCGCTCGTGCCGGTGTTTACGTTTGCGATCCCGCAATCGCTTCCCACGGCGCTCAGGAATTTCTCCGCCTCACGCACGTCATTCGTGAAAATCGCACTTGTTAGGCCTTGCGGCACATTGTTGTGGATGGCGATTGCTTCATCGAAATCGCGATACGTCATCAAATAAAGCAACGGCCCAAATGTTTCATGCTTCACGATTTCGAAATCTGGCTTTGCGGTTGCCAGACACGGTTTCATGTAGCACTCGCCGGGAACTGTGAGTCGCTCGCCGCCATAGAGCACCTCGCCACCTTCATCTTTCAATCGCTGGATCGAATGCTGGACCATATCGACGGCGTTCTTGTCGATCAGCGGCCCCATCACTGTTTTCCGATCCAGCGGATTTCCAATCGACAGGCTCTTGTAAGCAGCCAGAAGTTTATTGCGAACCTTTGACGCAACCGATTCATGCATAATCACGCGCCGTGTGGAGGTGCAGCGTTGACCGGCAGTGCCGACTGCGCCGAAGAAGACCGATTGCGCTGCCATGTCGAGATCGGCGCTCGGCGCAACGATGAGCGCGTTGTTGCCGCCGAGTTCCATGATCGTTTTGCCCAGGCGACCGTGCACTGTTCTCGCGACGTTCAGACCCATGGCTACAGAGCCAGTGGCCGAGACCAACGGAATCCGGGGATCGTCGGCTAATTTTTGTCCAACCGTTTTTCGATCGCCGACCAGCAGAGTAAAAATCGCCGGATCGGCGCCCGTGTCGCGACACACCCGCTCGCAAATTTTCGTAACTGCAATCGCGGTGAGTGGTGTTTTCTCTGACGGTTTCCAAACCGTAGCGTCGCCGCATACTGCGGCCAACGCCGCGTTCCATGACCAAACCGCAACGGGAAAATTAAACGCGCTAATTACAGCGACGACGCCCAACGGATGCCATTGTTCCATCAGTCGGTGACTCGGTCGTTCCGATTGAATCGTCAGGCCATAGAGCATGCGCGATTGGCCGACGGCGAAATCGCAGATGTCGATCATCTCCTGCACTTCGCCTTCGCCTTCGGCGATGATCTTGCCGGTCTCGAGTGTGACCAACTGGCCAAGCTCGTGTTTTAGCTCACGCAGTGCGTTACCAAGCCGCCGCACGGTCTCGCCGCGCACCGGCCCGGGCGTGCCGCGCCATTTCAAAAACGCTTCCTGCGCTCGCGCGATCGCTTTGTTGTAATCATCAGCGGAGGCCGTGTGCACGCCAGCGAGTCGCCGGCCATCTATCGGCGAAATTTTGTCGATTTTGGCACCGCCTCCGCGCCATTCGCCGTCAAAGACGCCGGGATTTTCGTCCGTGATACCGAGTTTATCGAGTACTGTTTCCATAATTGAAATGGTAGGACGGACCGCCGGGCCGTCCGTCGCGTTGCGGCACGCCCGGCGGTCGCGCCCTACCGCCGCTGCTGCCTGCAAAATTTTCGCATCAACTCCATCGCTTCATCAATCACCTCCGCCGTAATGTCGAGCGCCGGACGAAACCGAATCGAATTCTCGCCGGAGCGAAGCGTAAGAACCCCGAGGTCGAAGAAGCCGTGCCAAAATTCTTCGCGAGTTTTCGCATCCGGCAGGTCGAAGGCGAGAAACAATCCGCGGCCGCGCGCGGCTGAAATCAGCAGCTCTTCGCGCTGCAAGTCGCACAGTTGATCCAGGAAATATGCGCCCACTTTTCCAGCGTTCTCCACTAGATGTTCCTCTTCGATGATGCGCAGAAAATGCGTCGAGCGCACCATGTCGGTAAAATTCCCGCCCCAAGTCGAATTCAACCGGCTGGGCAGCCGGAAGGCGTTATCTGCGACTTCGTCGATGCGCGGACCAGCCATGACGCCGCAAACCTGCGCTTTTTTTCCAAACGCCAGCAGGTCCGGCATCACATCGAAATGTTCGCAACACCAGTTCCGGCCGGTCACGCCCATGCCGCACTGCACTTCATCGAAAATCAGAAGGATATCGTTTTCGTCGCAAATTGTGCGGAGCTTTTGCAGCCATTCACCGCGGAAATGATTATCGCCGCCTTCGCCCTGGATCGGCTCGATGATGATCGAGCAGATGTCGATGCTACGCTGATCGACGAATTCGCAAATCTCGCGCTCGGCTATCTGTTCCCGCTCAATCACGTCCGCCTCGCGCTTCGATTCAGGCAACGAAAAATCGATGCACGGACACGACACGCGCGGCCAATCGAACTTCGCGAACAAATCCGTCTTGCGCGGATCGGTGTTCGTCAGGCTCATGGTGTAACCGCTTCGTCCGTGAAAAGCGCGACGAAAATGTAAGACCTGTGTGCCGTGCTCGCCATGACCTGTGGCCATGTTTTTTCGCACCTTCCAGTCCATCGCCGCCTTCAAACAATTTTCGACGGCAAGCGCGCCGCCCTCCATAAAAATATAGCGTTCGAGGGGCGGCAACCCCATCACGTGCTCGAACGTCGCTACAAATTCGGCGTAGCCTTCTGAATAAACATCCGAGTTGGCGATCTTGACTTTCGCCGCGCGCAATAGATCGCGTCGCACTTGCGGATCGTCGAAGTATGGATGGTTAAACCCGACCGGCATTGATCCGAAGAAACCGTAAAGATCGATCAACCGCCGATTATCAACCGCGTTGTATAAATGAGAGCCGCGGCTTTTGTCGAGATCCACGACGATCTTGAAACCGTCGAGCAACACGTGTTGCTCGATCGTTTCAAGAACTTTCGACGACGCGATTTGTTTTTGTTTGTCGCTCTTTGCGGTTCGGTTCCTAGGTGAAACTGCTCCCTCGAGCACGGGTGGGATACTCATTGTTGATCGTAATCTGTGGCGTGAGCGCGGTCAATGGGTAGCGCACGCGTCCCGCGTGTTGGTTGCGGTGTCTCGCCGCAACAATCTTCTTCGAGCCGCCGCGAGGTGGTGGTAGCTTTAAGAAAGTTCGCGATGGCGGGACACCATCGCCAGCACGCGAGACGCGCGCGCTACCCTACACAATCCCATCGTGCAATAGCGCGTGTTTTCCGGCCAGCAAATCTTGTACGAGAGCGTAGCCGCGCTTGTCCACGTTGCGCGTTGTGCCAGCGAAGTGATGATCGATACGCATCCGGGCCGAGCGGCAGAAATAATCCGCGACGGAAAGAACTTCGTCAGCCGGTTTACCTTGGCCAATTAGCCATTGAGCATAAGAACATGTCGCGCTGATCGCAAATAACTCGGTCGCGATCCCAACAAATCTCGAGAGGAGCAATTGCTCCCGATCCAGTTTCGGACCGAACCGCGCCATGGCATGAAATAAACCGCGGGCGAGTCGTTTGCTCGTGCGCGCGGCGTAATTGACGTGGCCACGGAGTGTTTCGTGCAGATTGTCGATTTTGCCCGCGCCGTTCAGCAGCCACTGGCGCGGATACCAACCGGCATAAAATTTTCCGGAACTTAAAACGGCCTTCGCTCGCTCGGACATGGGCAGTTGCGTGTTGAAAATCGCGCCGCCCACTTTTAAATGCGGATCGAGCGCTTCCCGCGCAATGAACAGCCGCATGATTTCGCTCGACCCTTCGAAAATCATGTTGATGCGGCAATCACGCAGGAACCGTTCTACCGGCACCGGCTCCTCGCCGCGCCCGGCGAGTGATTGCGCAGTTTCGTAGCCGCGCCCACCGCGCACCTGCATGGCCTCGTCGGCGATGCGCCAGGTGGTTTCCGTGGCCCACATTTTGCACATGGCGGTTTCGATACGCAGGTCGCCTGCTTTGCGATCGACCAGCGCCGATGTGAGAAACGTCATCGCTTCCATGGCGAATACGTTGCCGGCCATCTCCGCGATTTTTCCCGCAATCGCCGCGTGTTTGCCGATCGGGACACCCCATTGAATCCGTTCGCCCGCCCATTTCCGGCAAATCTCGAGCAAGCGCTTGGATAAGCCCGTGCACGCAGCGGGAAGCGTAAGTCGCCCGGTGTTGAGGGTCGTGAGCGCGACCTTCAAGCCCTGGCCTTCCTTGGCGATCATGTTCTCGCACGGCACGCGGACGTTCGTGAATTTCACGATGCCGTTGTAAAGCGCGCGCAACCCCATGAAGTGACAGCGATACGTAATATCGAGTCCGGGTGAATCGACATCGACAATGAACGCGGTGATCTGTTTGCGCTCGCGGCCGCCGACCATTTTCGACGGCGTGCGCGCCATCACCACAAGCACGCCGGCTTTGATCAGGTTTGTGCACCACAGTTTTTCGCCGTTGAGGATGAACGCTGAGCCGTCTTCGGTCGGCTCCGCGCGCAGGCTCATGTTCGCCGGATCCGAGCCGGCGTTCCATTCCGTTAGCGCGAACGCAGAAATCTCATGGCGCGCGACGCGCGGGAGATACTTTTTCTTTTGTTCCTCCGTCCCGAAAAGGAGCAACGGTTGCGGCACACCGATCGATTGGTGCGCGGAGACCAGCGCAGTGACGTTTGCGTCCCAGCTTCCAAGCAACATCGCCGCGCGTCCGTAATTGACCTGTGATAAACCGAGGCCGCCGTACTGCTTCGGGATTTTCACCCCAAACGCGCCCATCGCGAAAAGATCGTCAATGTTCTTTTGCGGTATTTCGCCCGTCCGATCGATTTCGTCGGCATCGACACTTTCGCGCAAATATTTTTGCAGGCTGGCAAGGAATTCCCCGCCCGCCGCGCGATCCTCGACCGGTTGCGTTGGATAAGGATGGATCCGCGAAAAATCGTAGCGGCCGATAAAAAGATTACTGGCGAAACTGCCGCGGTCTTCGAGCGGATCGCGCGCGGCCTCGGCCAGCTCAAGTGCTTCGCGCTGGCCTTTGGCCATCTTCGATGTATCGATGACCGTGGCGGGCGGAGGCCTTTGCCGCTCGCCACCGGACGAGTCCGCCCGACTGGCGGACTTCGCGCTGGTTTCCTCAGTCCCGCGACTGCGGGATTTTTCCGGCGCTTCCAGTGGCGATTTCATATCAAACACCCGTCATGTCGAGCGAAGTCGAGACATCCCGTTGCGAAACCTGGCGTGATTCCACGGGATTCCTCGACTTCGCTCGGAATGACGAAGCATTAGTCTTCATAAAATTTCGATCCGTCTCTGGCGTGCTTCTTCAAAATCTCGCAGGGCGAAAATTTCTCTTCGGTTTGCGCCACTCGTTCCAAATGTTCGGCGATCTTCTTCAGTCCAAAATGTTCAGCGAAACGCAACGGTCCGCCGCGGAACGGCGCGAAACCTGTTCCTAAAATCATTCCGTAATCTGCGTCCTCCGGCGAATCGATCACTTTTTCTTCCACGCAGCGCGCAGCTTCATTGACCATTAGAAGAACAAGCCGGTGCGCCAGTTCATTTTCTGTAGCTGGCGGCGGTGACACCGGCTGGGTTGTTGCGTTACCGGGGTCACCGCCCCCGGCTACAACGTGCGCGTGCCGCCATTCCACCAGCGACTCGTTAGGCGTCTGCGTCTTTCCTTCGTACTTGCGAAAACCCGCGCCCGCTTTGCGGCCCAGCATCTGCTGATCGCGCAACCAAAACAGAACAGCGGGAACGTGATCCCGCTGGCCGTAGGCTTTCTCGAGTGTGTTGCCGATATCAATTGTGATGTCCACGCCGATTTCATCGATCAATCGCAACGGCCCCATCGGCATTCCCCACTCCACCAGTGCATGGTCAATCTTGTTCGCGTCCAAGCCGCTTTCGAAAAGCTCGGCAGCATCGAGCAGATACGGAAACAAAACCCGGTTCACTAGGAAGCCCGGGCTGTCGCGCACGATCACTGGCAATTTTCCGATCTGTCGGACAAAGGCGAGACTTCGGTCGCGCGCTTCCTCAGATGTTTCCTTCGCGACGACGACTTCCACTAGTTTCATCCGGCTCACCGGATTGAAAAAATGCAGACCGATGACGTGCTCGGGCGAGACCGTCACTTCGGCCAATTCGCTGACCGGAAGCGCTGACGTGTTTGTGGCGATGATGGTTTTCGGGCCAGCTTCCATCGCTAGCTCGCGGAACACTTGTGTCTTGATGTCCATCTTCTCCGACGTCGCTTCGATCACAAACTGCACATCGCGCAATTCCATCGGGGCCATTGAGGCCACAATGCGTGCGCGACCTTCTTTTGCTTTTTCCTCCGTGATCAATCCGCGCTTCACCGCGTCGCCGTAAATTCTTTCGATCGTCGCCAAACCGCGATCGATCTGTTCGCGCGCGATGTCGCGCAGGATCACAGTCACGCCGCGAGAGCTGAGCCATTGCGCGATGCCCGAGCCCATCACGCCCGCTCCAATCACAGCGGCGTGCACTACTTTTTCGGGCGGCGTTCGCGAAGGTCCTTTCTTGTATTTTTCGGCGAGGAAGAAATTGCGGATCAGGTTTTGTGTCGATTCGGTTTTGCCCAGTTCAACAACCGCTTCCAGTTCCATTCGCAATGATTGATCGGCCGAAATTGAGAGAGTTTTGCTGACGATTTCACCCGCACGTGCTGGCGCAGGATTGCCGACTTGCCGTGGAGGGCGGAGCTCCTGCGACGCCGGGCTCGCGGGAGTCCGCTCCTGCATTTCGCGTTTTCCGTCGCGCAATTTGTTGCGTGCCTGATCGATCAACTGATCGCGCGGCGCGAGTTCATCCACCAGTCCCAGCTTCAAAGCTTCCTGCGCAAAATGAAGTTTGCCTTTCAAAATCACCTGCGTGGCTTTCTCAGCGCCGATGAGGCGCGGGAGGCGGGTGCACCCGCCCCACGCCGGTATCAACCCGAGCGTGGTTTCGGGAAGGCCAATCCGCGTCGCGGGATCATCCGAAGCGACGCGATAATCGCACGCCAGCGCGACTTCGTACCCTCCGCCGGCGGACGCGCCGTGGATCGCAGCAACGGCCGGAATTTTTAGATCGGCAAGCCGCGTAAAGATCTGCTGGCCTTTGGCAATGAATGCGCGCATGTCGCCGGACTGCGCCTGTTGCAACAATGTCTTCAAGTCCGCGCCAGCAATGAAGATCGATTTTTTCGCCGAGGCGAGAATCAATCCGCTCAACGAGGCTTCCTGCTCAATGAAATCGAGATGTTCATTTAGTTCATCCAGCGTGGCGGCATCGAAAATATTCGCGCCCGAATCCGGGCGGTCGAAGGTCAGTACACAGATGTGGTCCTGGCCAATCTCGCGCCGAATCATTGGTGCTGTAGCAACTGAGGGCATCACATTCATTTTGGCTACTTTCTAGCAAATTCCAAGCGGAGAGGTAGGGACGCCGCGCTGTTCCGAAAGCTCTCGGGAGTCATCACAGGCGCGACGAGCCTACCATTGCGTCTCTCCAACGCGAATGTTACAAACGCGGCGTGGTCGGCAAGATTCTGGAACCCGAGATCAGAAGCATGATCGACGCCCGAAATTTCGGCGCGTTGCGTGAGCTGTTTCGCGAGTGGCCGCCAGCCGACGTGGCTGAAGTTATCCTTGATCTGCCGGAAAACGAACAAGTCATCATTTTCCGGATTCTGCCACATGCTCTGGCAGCGGACGTCTTTGAATACCTCGATTTTGATGCGCAACAGAAGTTGTTGCATGCCATGGCCCACGAACAGGTGGTTGGCATCCTGAACGAGATGTCGCCGGATGATCGGACGGCGCTGCTCGAGGAAATGCCAAGCGCAGCGGCCCGGCAGTTGATTCGATTGCTCTCGCCGGAGGAGCGCCGCGTGGCCACGGCGCTGCTCGGTTACCCCGAAGACAGCGTGGGCCGTTTGATGACGCCGGACTTCATCGCGGTGAAAGAAGATTGGACCGTGCAACAAGTGCTCGATTACGTTCGCGAGCACGGCCGGGACAGCGAGACGCTCAACGTGGTCTATGTCGTCGACGATCGCGGCAAGCTCATCGATGACCTGCGGATCCGCGAATTTCTTCTGCGGCCGCTCGACGCGAAGGTAAGCGATTTCCGCGATCACACATTCGTGGCGTTGAACGTGACCGAATCCCAGCAGGACGCGCTGAATATGTTTCGCAAATACGATCGCACCGCGCTGCCGGTGGTTGATTCCAGCGGCGTGCTAGTTGGGATCGTCACCATCGATGACATGCTCGACGTCGCCGAACAAGAAGCCACCGAGGACATCCAGAAATTTGGCGGCATGGAGGCGCTGGACGAGCCCTACATGCGCATCTCTCTCTGGAAAATGATTCGGAAACGCGCCGGCTGGCTGGTGATTTTGTTTCTAGGCGAAATGCTGACCGCGACCGCGATGGCGAATTTTCAAGATGAAATCGCGCGCGCCGTGGTGCTGGCCTTGTTTTTGCCGTTGATCATTTCCAGCGGCGGCAATTCCGGCTCGCAGGCATCGACGTTAATTGTGCGCGCGATGGCGCTGGGAGAAGTGACGCTGCGCGATTGGTGGCGCGTGGCGGCGCGCGAGATTCAGGCTGGTCTCTCGTTAGGCGTAATCCTCGGCGCGATCGGCATCTTGCGCGTCGCGCTGTGGTCAATCGTTGGCGAGAAATATTTTCACCGCAGTTTGTACGGTCCGCACTGGCCACTGGTCGCCTTAACTGTCGGGTTTGCGCTTGTCGGCGTGGTGCTTTGGGGCTCGTTCTCCGGCTCGATGCTGCCATTTGTCCTGCGCCGCGTCGGCGCGGATCCGGCGACTTCGTCTGCGCCATTTGTCGCAACACTGGTCGATGTCACCGGGCTGGTCATTTATTTCAGCATCGCGTTGGTCATTATGCGTGGTGTAATGCTGTAACCCTGCCGAAAACCAATGGCATTGCCGAGGTCAACGCCCTCGGCTACAACTGAGGAGGAATCATGTTCTCGATCCAAAAAATCCTCGGGCACGAGGAAAAGTTTTATGACTTGCTCGAGGCAAGCGCGCAGCAGGCGGACGCGAGCGTGCATCATCTCGTGGCGCTCTTGGAAAAACTTCAGCAACATGGGACGCCGGAGAGTTTGGAGGACTTCGCCCACAGCCGGCGTGAGGACAAACGGATCACCCAGGAATTGACCGAGCAGCTTTCCAAAACCTTTGTCACGCCTCTTGAACGGGAAGACATCCAGGAATTGGCGGCTGCTCTCTATAAAATTCCGAAGACTGTCGAGAAAATCGGCGAGCGCATTTTAATCTGCCCCGAGGACTTGCGCGGACATAGTTTTCAAAAACAGATGGAGCTGCTAGATCAGGCGGCCGAGACAGTCCTCGCAATGGTCAAACAATTGCGCAAGGGAATTGACGCTCGCAGGGCGCGCGAAATGAATGCAAAACTACAGGCGATCGAAGGGGAGGCCGACAAACTGGAGCTGGACCGGCTGCGCGATCTTTTCCAGGGCAATTACGAGCCGAAGCAGATCATTTTTCTGCGCGATCTTTACGGGTTACTGGAAAAAGTGATCGACGGCTGCCGGGACGCCGGAAACATCATTCTTCAGGTGGCGCTCAAGTATTCGTAGGCAAGCTCATCGCGTGCTCACGTTCATTTCCGTCGTTATCGCGGCGATCATCTTCGAGTTCAGCAACGGCTTTCACGACGCCGCGAACGCGATTGCCACGGTGGTTTCGACGCGAGTTCTGACGCCGCGAAAGGCGATCGCAATGGCGGCATTCTTCAATCTCACCGGCGCATTATTTGGCGCCGCAGTGGCGGCCACAATCGGCAAAGGACTGGTGGACACCAACATCGTCACACTGGCGACAGTCCTTAGCGCGGTGATCGCCGCGTTCGCCTGGAACATCATCACGTGGTGGTGCGGTTTGCCCTCCAGTTCGAGTCACGCGCTCATTGGCGGCCTGTGCGGTGCTGCACTCGCTGCCGCGCGCGGCGACTGGTCGGTGATCAAATGGAATGCCGGCGTTTGGCCAAAAGTAGTCGTGCCCATGATCACTTCGCCATTCGCCGGCTTTATTTGCGGCGGCTTGATCATGTTTTTGCTTTTTGTCGCGCTCCATCGGTTGACGCCGCACTTCGTTCATTCATTGTTCGGCAAACTGCAAATCCTTAGCGCGGCCTGGATGGCGCACAGTCACGGCACAAACGACGCGCAGAAAACCATGGGCATCATCACGCTCGCGCTGTTCACAGGAACCAAAGCCGGAAACTTTGATCATCTACCGGCGTGGCTGGAGTTTCTCAAAACGCCAGAATTCATTCTGCCCAAATGGGTCATCGGCCTTTGCGCGCTGACGATGTCGATAGGAACAGCTGCAGGCGGCTGGCGCATCATTCGCACACTCGGCCATCGCATGGTGAAATTGCAACCGGTGCACGGCTTCGCCGCGGAAACGACAGCCGCATTGATCATTCAAGGCGCGAGCTACTACGGCATCCCGCTCTCTACTACACACGTGATCACATCGTCGATCATGGGAGTCGGCGCCGTGAAACGCCTCGGCGGAATGAAATGGACGGTCGTCGAGCGAATCGTTTGGGCCTGGATTTTCACGCTGCCGGCCAGCGGGCTGATCGGTTACGCACTCGCACGCATCACGGTGTCTCTCTGACTAATGGCCTAACGAGAGAGAGCTAAGGCACGACCGCCGAGAGCGTTCATGGGTTAGAGCCTCTGCTGTGCCAATATCCGGCGCCTCGGAGACGGTGCCACTGACGGAAGAAGTACGTAAACGGAGGAACTGCCCCGAGAATCCCGAAGCTGATCGCGAGCGCGTACGCTGCGTTAGTGAGAGGGAACGAGGCACCAATGACCCCTAGCGCAAAGAAGGGGAAAAACATCGGTGCTGACAGAGTGAAGGCGAAGACGAAGTGCACGGGCAACAACAGCAAGATTCGCCACGTTTGAAACACTTTCGGGCCGATACGACGAATGCCGGCGATATAAAGGTACGCGGCAGTGAACGAAAATGCGCTGCCGATGAGCGCACCGAGAAAGACGGCAGTAACGTGTCCCATACATTAGGGTCTAACGGGAATTATACTGAATTATTCGACCTATTCAGATTGTAAACCGGATGGCAATAACTTGCTTTTCAATCCTGCCAGCGCGCGAATCGCGAACTGTCATTGCAAACACGTCCATCGAAATCGTCTTAATTGGCTGCCCCTCTCCGTGCACAAGCCGGCGAACGCGTTCGGTGGTTTCTCGCGACAAAGTCACCTCCCCACAATGCTCGCACGCGAGGGCAGGAATGCGCTCCACCAGCACGCGGCGACCATCCAGATTAAAAACCTCGCTAACGAGTTCGGGTTTCGCGACGGTATGCCCACAGACATGGCACTTCAAACGTCACGTTGTCTTCGTTTCCGGTATTCGATCCATTCGTCCGGGTCGGACCCATAAATAGTGATGATCCTAGCTACCTGCGATTCCATCAAGGATATTTGAAAATGCAACGCACGTTTTGAGACAGCGATTTCATTTCCAGTGCCGGGGTCACCGACCCCGGCTACAGTTTATTCAGATCTTCGATCACTTTCTCGATGCCGCTGACCACCAGCGTGAAGCGATCGTAATCGAGCTTGTCGGGCGTGTCGCTCGATGAGTGGTAGTGCGGATAACGAAATGGCGCGGTGTCGGTGACCATGATGCCGGGGTAACCGTGTCGCCAGAATGACCGTTGATCGGACCAGCTGACACCGGGAATAAACGCGGGAAGGGCCGCACCCTCGGATGGAATCTTTGCGTGTTTGCGAAAGAGCGCGACGACGCGACGCAGCAACCCCCGCGAGTGAACGTTGCTCACGAATCCGATGAAATTGCCGACTTTGGGATAAAAGATGCCCAGGCCTGGTGCTGGATACGTTTGCGAATGCGGCGCATCGGAAAAATAGCCGATCGTTTCCAGGCTGATCATCGCGTCGATTTGATCGCCGCGCGCTTTGCATCTGCCGGCGTAAATAAAGCTTCCCATTTCATCCGATAAAAAATACGGCGGTTCCTCGTTCACGAACGCGACGAAACGCAGAGTGTGTTGTGGCTTTTTGCCAGCAAAGCGTCGCGCCAGGGCGAGCATTGCAGCCACGCCAGTGCCGTTATCGTTCGCGCCAGGCGAGCCAAAGACAGAATCGTAGTGTGCGCCGATCAGGATGATCGGCAGATGCGACGGCTGGGAAGCCGTCGCTTCTTGAGGCGCGGCAGATATTTCTACTTCGATGTTGTGACAGGCCTGGCCGCGCAGCTCGTAAGTGTCTCGTCGCGGGTGAAGGCCAGCGCGCACGAAAGAATCTTCGATGAAATCGGCGGCGGCATTGAGTTGTGCATAATGCCACATGTTGCGCTCGCCGATTTCGCCGGCCAGCTTTTGCACATCGGTGCGGAGCTCTTCGCGCAACGCGATTTCATCAGGCGAAAGCGGCGCTGCGTGTGAAACGTTTTTGCCAGGCATTCTCACTCCAAACCACCAGAGTAACGCCAAAACCGCGGCGACCGCGATGCTAATGCGCAGGACGCTGAAAAGAATTCGCCAGAGCACTCACAATGGTAGGGACGGATCGCCGAGCCGTCCATCTGCTCCGGCGCGCCCTCGCCGCGGCGAGCAGGCTGTGGTCGCGCCCTACCAAATCATGCTACCCGATTTTCTTGCTGAAGCGCACCGCGCAAAGGGAAAACAAGGCGGCGCCCATGCCGGCCAGGATTAGGATCGACGACCAGAAATCGGTGAGACTTGCGCCGCGTAGCACGATCGCGCGCATCAGCTCGATGAAATAGGTGGCGGGCATGAGCGCGCCGATGGCATAGAAAATCCACGGCATCGTTTCCCGCGGAAAAATGAAGCCGGAGAAAAAGATTCCCGGCAGCAGGAAAACAAGTGCAAGCTGAAATGCTTCCATCTGCGTTTGCGCCTTGGTCGAGATCAGCAAGCCCAGGGCGAGCAGCGTAAAAATGTAGAGGAACGCCGAGACGAAAAGCGCCACAACGCTGCCATGAATCGGCACAAAAAAAATCCAGCGCAGAATCGCGAAGAGCAGCGCGGCCATCGCCATAGTGATGCACAAATACGGCACGATTTTTCCCAGCATTAATCCCCATCGTGAGAGCGGACTTACCAGCAGTTGCTCGAGCGTGCCTCTCTCGCGTTCGCGGACGATCGAAAGCGCCGTGGCGAACACCGTCGCCAATTGCAACGCCGTGCCGATCACGCCGGGCACAAAAAAATTCGGGCTCTTCAGCGCGGGATTGTAAAGCACCTGAGGCCGCACTTCGACCGGGATGCCGGTGCGTCCGGATTCCTTGACCAACCGCGTCAGCGAATCGTTGAACGTCACGCCGATGGCTGTGTTCAACGCTTGCAGCCCGGTCGTGGAGCTGGATCCATCGATTAACACCTGCACGTAGGCGGTGTGGCGCGCGCGCAAGTTGCGCGCGAAATCGGGCGGAATCTCGATGCCCAGATACGCTTCGCCGCGGCGGATCGTCGCCGCAAGCTCGTCGGCGCTGCCCACCACCTTGACGATGCGAAATGTCCCCGTGTTCACAAATTCATCGACCAGCCGGCGGCTGTCCAAACTCCGGTCCTGATTCAGCAACGCCGTCGGCATATGCTTCACATCCAGATCCAGCGCGAAACCGAACGCGATGATCTGCAAAAGTGGCGGGAAAAACATGAAAAACAGCGCCGTGCGATCGCGAAATACCACGATGAATTCCTTGTAAAGAATCGCGTTGAATCCCCGGAAAAATTTTTTCACGCCGCCTCCTTTTCTGCTGCGCCCCTTGCATGTTTCGCGCTCAAGGTCACAAATACGTCTTCCAGCGACGGCCCGATCTCGTGAATCTCGCTTTGGCTGATCCCGACGCCGCGCAGTTTTTCCTCGATCTGTGAGCGCCGCACGTTTTCATCAACAAGCAGGTGCATCGATTGACCAAACACGGTGGCGCTGCGCACACCGCGCATTTGATGCACGGCCTGCAATGCCGTGGTGACATGATCGCAGGTCACATCGAGCCGCCGCGTTCCCGACGGATTCACTTCCGGCATTTTTTTCAATTCATCCGGCTCGCCGCACACGATTAACTTCGACATGTAAATGTAACCCACGTGGTCGCACCGTTCCGCTTCGTCCATGTAATGTGTGGTGACAAACAGCGTCATGCCGCCCGCGGCAAATTCAAAGAGCAAATCCCAAAGCTCGCGACGCGCCACCGGGTCGATGCCGGCGGTCGGCTCATCCAGGAACAACACCGTGGGTTTGTGCATGAGGGAGCACGCCATGGCCAGACGCTGCCGGATGCCGCCGGAAAGGTGC
>Ga0209056_10001836_pt1 | contig 23206 bp, 22 predicted proteins | sample GraSoiAngelo_114_FD_185876 | JGI IMG/M metagenome (GOLD analysis project Ga0209056, IMG submission 185876) | Grasslands soil microbial communities from the Angelo Coastal Reserve, California, USA - 14_0903_13_40cm (SPAdes) (version 2) | ecosystem: Environmental > Terrestrial > Soil > Grasslands... | reverse complement strand
AAGACGCATGCGCGGCCTCCTGCGTCTTGCCCGGAGCCATCGGGTCGAAGAGCGTCGGCCCGGGCACGGCGATGGTCAGCGTCTCGAGCGCGGTGGTCACGATGCGCATGCCGAAGGCGTAGTCCTTCTCGGGGCTCAGCGTGGGATCGCCGCAGACGTGCTCGATGCGCGCGCCGCGGATCACCCGGTTCGCCCCCGTCGTGAGCGCGAAGTTGTAGATGGCCGAGATCATCCCCACCGGAATCCCCGCCCGCTCGATCTCTTTCGCGATCGTTGCGCCGCAACGATTGCAGGTCCCTCAGGTCGCGACGAGCAGCGCGCCGTCGACGCCGCCCGCCTTGAGATCTGCCGCGATGCTGCGCCCGTGCCCCACCGACACCGCCACCGGAGTGCTCACGCCGGGCAGCGCGTAGATGTGCTCGTGTACCTTGCCGATCCGGCCCTGACGCTCGAGGTCGCGCAGGAAGGAGAGCGGCAGGATGTAGTTCGGGTTGCTGTTGACGATGTGATTGAAGTAGCCCGCGTGGTAGGCCTCCCAGTCGCTGGGCGAGAGCGATTCGAGCTCGGCCACCGGGTGCCGGTGATAGCGCACGGCATTCGCCGACACTTGCCTGTCGGGGTTGCCCTTGCGCACGAGGCCACCCGTCGTGACCATGGCGATGCGGGCGCGCGAGAGGTCGGCGATGGGCGGCGCGGGCGGCACGCGCTCGGGCGCCGCATAGGGCACTTCCGACCGATACGGCCGGCCGTGAAGCTTGTCGAGCAGCATATCGAGCGCGCGCTGATAGCCCAGGCGCCCGCGATCGTGGACGCGGCGCATGCCGCGCGCCACGTAGCCCTCCACCTCGGCCGGTCCGAGAGTCTCGCCCCGGCCGAGGCGCCGCGCCAGGGGCGCCAGCGCGGCGAGCGCGGCGGGCATGGACGTCGTCGACGCGCCCGTGGGCACGATGTAGATCTCGCGCCGCGCGCTCGACGCACCCGGGTTCTCCGGATGCATGGCGGTGATCGCGGCGACGCCGCGGCCCTGGGCCACCTTGCAGGCGAGCGCGCATGCCAAACCGTACCGCCCCGAGCCGAATGCGGGACCCGCGACGAGCACATCGGGCTTCAGCCGATCCAGCTCGGCCGCAATGGCGCGCGAGGCTTTCCCCGCCTGCTCGCTGGCGAAGTTGTCGCCACAGATGATGGTGGCCTCGACGCGCGCGCCGTCCCCCAGCGTCGCCTCCAGGAGGCGCCCGGGGCCCACGGCCCCCGCCTTCACGGTCACCCCGACGTGCGCCTGGTCCTCACCGCCGATGCCACCAAAGAACTGGTTCACGTAGTGCACGACGCGAAGCAGACCGCTCATGGGGCCATTCCTCCCGCGGATCTTCGGCTCTGGGTCAGCAATTCTAGCCGGAGACGCAGAGAAAGGCACGGTCACTCATATCCGACTACCTGCCGAAGTCACCTGAGAACGCTGAAGGCCAGCCCGGCCTGCGCTCCAAACCCGAGCGCCGCGAAGGCGGCAGCTCAGAACCGGATGTGCACCCTGCCGACGACGAACGGCGCGGCCCCGATTTTGATTCGGTTTTCAGCGCGATCCGAGTAGCCCTCGCCCTCGAAGTAGAAGCGGTTGAACGTGTAGCCGCCCGAGACCTCGAAGCCCACGTGCCGCAGGTCGAACCGAGCGCCCGCGTAGCCCCGCATCTCGCGGTAGAAGATCTTGTCGTGCTTGTCGCCGCGATCGGCGCGGTAGAAGTGGTCGCTGTCCCACTGAAAGCCCACATAGGCTCGTAACGGCTGGAAGATCTCCCAGGTGGCGCGAGAGCGAACCGTCCAGAACGGAAAGTATTCGGCGTCCAGCGTGACGCTCTCCACCGGCTTGAACTGGATCGTCGAGAACGGAAAGCCGATGACCGCCCGAAATCGATCGGAGGGCACCCACGCGTACGCGATGCCGGGCACCGGCACGGTCAGGCCGAAGATCTCCTCATCGCTGGCGTAGATCAGCGTGAAGATCCACGAGTTCCGCTCGCCCTGCGGGACGCGAAGTAACCCGGCCACGCGAAAGTACATCTCGTCCACGCTGTGGAACGGCTCGTCGCTGGCGGAGCCCACCGTCGCGGCCAGCCCGCCGGTCCAGCCGTTGTCGAACTTGTGGCGATAGCTGAGACCAGCGCTCACATCCCAGAGCTCGCTGGGAAAGCGGCCGCCCGTATCCGGGAATCGCGCCTGAGTGTCGATGTCCTGAAAGAGCCCCTTGGCGGCGAGCGCCCATTCGTTGGCGGAGTCCTGATAGAGGGGGAGGATGAGCGAGACCCGGTGCTCGCTGAGTTGGAAGTGTGCCTCCTGGTCTTTGACTTTTCGATCGGAGTAGTAGGTGAAGCGATAGTCGGACCGCGGGATCTGCTTGCCCATCTCGGGATTGAGCCACATTTGGAGCTCGGCCTGGGCGCCGGCAGGAAGCGGCAGGACGACCAGCAGTACTACCCCAAGGACGAGCACTCCCACCAGCGCAGGGGGAGGCATTCTGGCCCTCCTTTGGCCGATCTCGTTGGGTGAGACCAGTCTAGCAAGAGAGCCACCCGCAATAGGCGCTCCAAAAACGCCGGTCGGGTGCCCTTTTCACTGCGCTGGTTCTCATCCACGGCGGCACTGCGATTGGTACCATTGCCGAACGGGACCGATCGGGAGAGGTGATCACATGAGTCACCAACGTGGCGGAGAAGGCGAAGGACCGGAGAAGTCGCTCGAGCGCATGAATCGCTTTCAGGCGCCCGAGGCCCGACGGATCATCGCCGATCTCAGCCTGCCCAAGGGTTCACGCGGCCTCGATGTGGGCTGCGGCATCGGGCTGTATGCCCTCTGGCTGGCGGAAGCCGTCGGGAGCGCGGGTCATGTAGCCGGCATCGAGCCGGAGACGGAGCGCGTCGAGGCCGCCCAAGCTACGGTCGGCGGCCTGCTCGAGTCCGGGCGCCTGGAGTTTCGCCAGGGCGACGGCACGAGCATCCCCCTGCCCGACCGGAGCGTCGACTGGGTGTGGTGCGGAGACGTGCTCCACCACATCGTGGAGACGGAGCAGGCCCTGCGGGAATTTCGGCGCGTGGTTCGCCCCGGAGGGCAGATCATCATCAAAGAGTCACAGGTGCTCTCCGCCCTGTTCCTGCCCGGGCACCCCCAGCTCGAGCGCCGAATCCAACTCGCCGAGATCCGTCGCACTCTCGACGAAGGCGGCGGGCGCTCGTTCCAGGAGCGCCGGCAGACCACCCTCGCGTCGCTCCGAGCGGTCGGCCTCACGGATGTCGCCGTGCGAAACTACCTCCTGCAGCGCCGCGTCCCGCTCGGCGCGACCGACCACGACTACATCCAGAACACAGTCTTCACGCGAAACTGGGGCGCCCGCCTGCGTGACCTCCTGACTCCTGCCGACTGGGACGCGCGATCTGCGCTGTGCGAGCCCGACTCGCCGAAGAACATCCTGCGAAGCCCGGACTACTTCTGCCTGTATCCGATCACCGTGTTTCACTGCGGCTCGAGACCATGACGATGAGCGACTGGAGCAACGTGACCAGGCCAATTCCTGTCCCGAACGAGTGGACGAAACCATTCTGGGAATCGGCCAAGCGGGGCGTGCTGGCGCTGCAGCGCTGCCAGGCGTGCGGACACTTCCAGCATCCGCCGTACGCGACCTGCGTGAGCTGCATGGCGAACGACCTCGCGTTCGAGCCCGTCAGTGGCAGGGGCGCCATCTACGCCTACACGATCATGTACCACGCCGGTGACCGGCGATTTGCCGCGGCGATTCCTTACGCGAGCATCATCGTGGAGCTCGACGACGCGCCAGGAGCACTGCTGGCGGCCAATCTGCTGGGAGCTCCGTACACGGAGGCGAAGGTGGGGCGTCGCGTGGAGGTGATCTTCGAGCCGCTGAACGACGACTTCACGCTGCCGCAGTTCCGGCTGGCGGCTACACACTAAGGAGAGCTGCCGCATGTGGGAGCACCGGTGCAAGGTCGCGGTGAGCGGCGTGGGATTCTCGCGCGTGACGCGCTCGGCCGAGATCCCCCTGGCCGCGCATGCGCTCGAGGCGGTCAAGGGCGCCGTGGAAGACTCCGGGCTCGCCATGTCCGACATCGATGGGCTGGCCACGTATCCGGAGCTGCCGGCAACGGGGCACGCGGTGGTGGACGGCATCACCATCGTGTCCGTCAACTGCATGATGGCGATGCTGAAGCTCCCGAACCTCTCCTGGCACGTCCAGGTGGAGACCGTGAACATCGGCGGTGCCGTCCAGCAGGCCGTCAACGCGCTTCTCGCCGGGGTGTGCCGGTATGCGGTGGTCTGGCGAGCGATGCACAACCCGCGCGGCACCTATCAGAACTTGCCCGGTACGTACGCCCAGGGCGCGGCGCAGTTCACCGCTCCGTACGGGTTCGGCGGTCCGGGACAGGGCATGGCCGTCGCCTACACGCGCTGGCTGGAGCGGCACCACCAGAAACGGGAGAAGATGGCGACGCTCGCCGTGACCCAGCGCCGGCACTCACACATGAACCCTCACGCTTATTTCCACAAGGTGGAGCTCACGCGAGAGGACTACCTGAATTCGCGGATGGTCGCCTACCCGTTCTGTCTCTACGACTGCGACATCCCGGTGCAGGGGGCGGTCGCCATCGTCCTCACCACCGCCGAGCGCGCACGTGATCTGCAGCCGCGCCCGGCGTACGTCGCGGGCTACGGTCAGCGGCTGGCGTTCGAGGTGGCGGGACGCATCGGCAGCCTGTCGAGCTACATGGAGGGCGGCCGCAGCTCGTCGCGCCTCACCTGGGAGCGATCAGGCTTCTCCCCGAAGGACGTCGACGTGGCGCAGATCTACGACGGCTTCTCCGCCTCGGTCATCTACGGCCTCGAGTCCTACGGGTTCTGCAAGGAGGGCGAAGCGCTGGATTTCATCCAGGACGGACGCATGGAGCTCGACGGTGAGCTCCCGCTGAACACCTTCGGTGGGAGCCTGAGCACGGGGCGCATCCATGGTCTCTGGCACATCATCGAGGGGGCGCTGCAAGCGTCGGGACGGGCCGGGGAACGCCAGGTCAAGGACGTCAACGTCTCGTTCGTCGGCGCGAGCGCTCCCATAGTCCAGGGCACCACTTTCATCTTCGTCAAGGAACCCTACTGAACGACATTCAGATCACGGCCTCCCCATCCCACGTATCGGCCCCGCGACAGCGAGCACCTCTCCCTTCCTTCGCGAAGTCTCGGACCGCGGCGGCGGCAGCGGCCTGGCCCGCTTCGTCGAGAAGGAGTTCCGCGAGTTCCTTTCGTGTGGAGTGCGGGCCCACGGCTTCACGCGGCTGTCGGCTCGGCGACGGCAGGCGGGCAAGCCACGTTCGCCTTCACAGGAACGGCGGTCGATTGGATCGGCCTCCTCGGGCCCCCTGCCATCCACCTCTTTCGGTGTACTGGTGGGCCGGGGGAGATGCGCGCGTCGCATGCCGGCGCGGCTTACATTCGGAAATCGCTCGTATTTCTTGACTCCGCCTGAGCCGCTGAGCTAGGTTTACTCCTGGAACGGAGGCGACCAACAAGACATCCATATCGAAATCCTCGACTGAACCCCCGCGTCTATAGGGGACCAACTCATGGCACGGAAAAAAGACGCGCCGCTCGATCTCAGGACGTCCCTTGCGAAAGCCCGCGGGGGGACCACTAAGGAGTATCGAAAGAAACAGATCATCTTCTCGCAGGGCAGTCCCGCGGACGCGGTTTTTTACATTGAGAAGGGTAAGGTCAAGCTGACGGTCCTATCCACGCGCGGGAAAGAAGCGGTCGTCGCGATCTTGGACGCCGGAGATTTTTTTGGTGAGGGAAGCCTCGCCGGACAGCCGCTTCGCATGGCCACGGCGACCTCGATGACCGAGTGCTCCATCCTTCGAGTTCAAAAAGAAACTATGATGCGGATGCTACACAATGAGCGCCAATTGTCAGAGCTTTTCATGTCGTACCTGCTGTCCCGCAACGCTCGGATCGAAGAGGATCTGGTTGACCAGCTTTTCAATTCCAGTGAGAAACGGCTGGCTCGGATTCTGTTGTTGCTGACCCGCTTCGGTAAAGACGGACAACATGAGCACATCGTGCCCAGGATAAGTCAGGAAACACTGGCCGAAATGGTCGGGACGACGCGGTCACGGGTGAGTTTCTTCATGAACAAGTTTCGGAGGCTGGGCTTCGTCGACTATAACGGTGGCTTGCAAGTTCACAGTTCCCTCCTGGGGGTCGTCCTCCACGATTGAGGGGCGCCAGCACCACCTATCTGTAGTAGCTGTCGAACAAAACAATGCTCCTCCATTAGTAACCAAAAGTGATAGTAACCAAAAGTGAGCAATTCTGAGCAGACATCAGGACCCGTATCGATCATCCTTACGATATATGGCGAGAGGTGCATCGTCCGGTCGCCTCCCGGAGACTGGTGTGGGGCCTCGGAGCCTTCGAGCCGGAGGCCCAGGCCGAGTCGCCCCCGGTGCCGCCGGCCTTCATGGGGACGGTGGCCATAATCGCGCTGCCGCTGGCCACGTCGTCGAGGAACGCGGCCGGGCCGAAGCGGCGCTCGCCTTCGCCGCTTCGATCGTGGAGTCCTCGGACGACGCGATCATCGGCCAGACGCTCGACGGCATCATCACGACCTGGAACGAAGGCGCCGGGCGAGTCTACGGCTACGCGGCCTCCGAGATGATCGGGCAGCCGATCTCGATCATCATCCCGCCGGAGCTCGGCGAGGAGTCGCCCAGGATTCTTGAGCAGGTGAGGCAGGGCCAGCACGTCGACAACTATGAGACCGTGCGGGTGGCGAAGGACGGGCGGCCCATCGGCGTGTCGGTCACCGTCTCGCCGGTGCGGGATGCGCGAGGCCGGATTGTGGGCGCGTCGTCGATCGCTCGTGACATCACGCACCGCAAGGAGGCCGAAGCGGCCGTCCGGGAACGGGACATCCTCCGGTACATCGCCAGCCTCGCCGCCGCGGTCTCGCACGAGATCAACAATCCGCTGGCCGTCGTCATGGGATATACCCAGCTCCTGGCCGACGAGATGGACGCGAAGGGGTGTGGGCGCGTCGACGAGATGCTGAAGGCCATTTCGCGGATTCAGGAGGTCGTCATTCGGATGAATCTCGTCACCAGGGTCGCGCTGAGCGACGACGCGCCGTATCTTCCCGAAATGCTTGACCTGAGAGGGTCGAGCGAGCCTGGAGCCCCACTACAGTAGCAGGCGTGACGCCCGCGAACTAGCGAGTCTGCCGCGGGGGCCCTCACCCAGACCGCGCGTTTTTTGAATCGTTCGCGACCTTCATCTTCCATCTTCGTCAAGGATCCCTACTGACCGACATTTAGACGTATTCTTCCAGGGACTTTCCGGCGCGGGACCGAATGAGTTATAGACTCGTCGATGAGGCGAGCCGGGGACGAGCGAGGAGGGCACCGATGGCGGTTGAGACGGCGGCACGACGACTCTTCACCCGTGAGGAGTACCACCGGATGGGCGAGGCCGGCATCCTCAAGCCGACCGACCGGGTCGAGCTGATTCGGGGCGAGATCGTCGAGATGTCGCCCATCGGCCGACGGCACTACGCCTTCGTCAACAATTTGAACCAGCTCCTGGCCGTGCGCCTGGCCGGCCGCGCCATCGTGGCGGTCCAGGGTCCTATCGCTCTCGCCGACGACACCGAGCCCGAGCCGGACGTCGCCATCATCCGGCGCCGCCGGGTGCCCTACAAGGAGCGCGAGGCCTACGCGGAGGACGCGCTCCTGCTGATCGAGGTCGCCGAAAGCTCCCTGGCCTACGACCGATCGACCAAGCTCAGGCTCTACGCCGCAGCCGGGATTCCGGAGTACTGGGTGGTCGACTGTGTTGCAGAAAGCGTCGAGGTCCATCGCGCGGGCGACGCCGACGGCTATCGCGACGTCAGCCGCGTCGCTGGGACCGGAACGGTTACCGTGCAGGCGTTTCCCGACGTCACGCTGACGCTCGACGAGATTTTCGCGTAAGCGCCACAAGGAAAGGAGACCAGAATGCCAACCTTTGAACACCACGGAGCGTCCATCTACTACGAGGAGTTCGGCCAGGGGTTCCCCATCCTCACGTTCGCGCCCGCGGGCCTACAGTCGGTCATCGACGTCTGGCGGGGCCCCTCCGCTCCCGTGAACCCCACCACCGAGTTTGCGGCAACCTACCGGGTGATCGCGATGGATCAGCGCAATGCCGGCGGCAAGTCCCGCGCTCCCATCACCGCGCAGGATGGCTGGCACACCTTCGCCGCCGACCACATCGCCCTGCTCGACCACCTGCGGATCGACCGGTGCCACCTGTACGGCCAGTGCATCGGTGGGTCCTTCATCATGAGCCTGCTGAAGGCCCAGCCCCAGCGCATCACGGCCGCCGTGCTCGCGCAGCCCATCGGGCGGGTGGGCGCCATGGCGCCTGGCCGCTCCGCCCGATTCAACGCGTGGGCCGAGACCCTCAAGGACCACCCCGAGGCCACCCAGCAGGTGCTGGATGCGTTCCACCAGAACCTGTACGGTCCCGGCTTCCTCTACAGCGTGGACCGCGCGTTCGTGTCGAGTTGCCGGACGCCGTGCCTGGTGCTGGCGGGCAACGACGAGGCGCATCCGTTCCCGATCTCCGAGGAGACGGCGAAGCTGCTTCCCAGCTGCGAGTTCATCCGGGAGTGGAAGTCAGGCGCGCCCCTGGCGGCGGCGAAGGTCCGTGTCAAAGAGTTCCTGTCGAAGCACACGCTCAGATGACGCCCTCTTCAGCGAGGGCCTTGATCTCCTGGGAGGACATCCCGAGCAGCGCGCCGTACACGTAGTGGTTGTCCTCGCCATAGCAGGGCGCGCCGCGGTCGATGCGTCCGCCGATGTAGGCCGGGCTCTCGCTCATCTTGACGGGCACCTCGGCAAGCGGCCATCGACCGATCTTCGTGCCCGTCACTTCGGTCAGCCACGAGAGCGCCGCCAGTTGCGGGTCATGGTCGCAACGGTCCGCCGCCGTCTGGCACACTCCGGCCGGCACGCCGGCGCGCTGCAGGGCGAGCATCGCCTCGTAGCTGTCGCGCGATTTCGTCCAGCCACCGACGAGGGCATCGAGGGCATCCTGGTGCCCGAGCCGCCCCGCGAGATCTTTGAAGCGGCCGTCGTTGGCCCACTCCGGATGTCCCGCGACTTCGGTCAGCGCGCGCCACTCGGCGTCCGTGAAGCAGGCGATGGTGAGCCACCGATCGTCGCCGGCACAAGGATAGACGTTATGGGGTGCCGCCGGCTTGTACGGGGAACGGTTGCCGTAGCGTGACCAGATGCGCCCGTTTGCCGACCAGTCGAGGATGGTGGTGCCGCTGATGAAGAGCCCCACCTCGGACTGCGAGGCGTCGACCCACTGCCCTTCGCCCGTGCGCGCTCGATGGAAGAGCGCGGTGAGAATCGCCAGCGCGAAGCTGTAGGCTCCCATCCAGTCCAGGTATGAGTAGCCCCACCCTGCCGGCATCGCCGGCTCAGGGAGCCCCGACATCTCCGACAAGCCGGAAAAAGAGTTCGCGATCGGGCCCACGGTTCGAAAGCGGCCGTACGTACCCTTCGCGCCCATGCCCGACTGCTGGACGTAGATGATGTCCGGCTTGATGGCACAGAGCGCGTCGTATCCCAGTCCCCAGCTGTCGAGGACGCCCGGCGAGAAACCCTCCGCGACGACGTCCGACATCGCGACGAGACGTCTCGCGATCTCCAGACCTTTCGGGTGCCTGACGTTCAGCGAGATGCCCCGCTTGCCCGGGTTCTTGTTGTTGAACTGCCCACCCATGTCCGGATCGGTGACTCCCGGCAGCGGTCCCGTAGCCTGCTCGCGAGCGGCACGACCACCGACCGGCGCCATCGCGGCCATGCGCGTGTCCGGATGGCTCTTCAGCTCCACCTTGATGCTCTCGGCGCCGAAGGCGCTCAGGAACCTGGTGCCCCCGGCCGAGGCCAGGAACCACGTGAAGTCCAGGATGCGGATCTTGTGCAGCGGGAATGGTTTGCCGTGAGGCGACAGCTCCTCGCCGACCGGCGCGCGCTCGGAGCCATCGATCACCGGCAGATCGCGATCACGCGGGAGGATCACAGTCTTCGCGTCCTCGTTCAAGAGCGGCGCGCGCCGACCCACTGACCAGGCGGTACCGGTCGCCAGCCATTTGCTCGTGGCGTAGCGGAAGGAGCGGCCGAGTTCGGGATGCTCGACGTCCGTACAGCTCTGGCGCGCGAGCCAGTGCGGATCCATGGCGTTCTCGTGCGGCTTCCGCAGCGGCGCCCAGAGCATGCCGCTCTCCTGGGCTTCGCGCCACGGCACGTTGTCGTAGGTGAACGCGCGCACGAAGCGCTGGACGGCCTCCATGCCGTGGTCGCGCTTCTCTGTGCTCGGCCCGGTACCTGGAACGAATCGTCCGCCCGACGGCGGGGCGGCCTGCTCCGCGTCGAGGCCGGCCGCCATGCCGTAGCGCTCGAGCAATTCGACGAGCCGCGCCGATTCACCCGGGCGCGTTCCCAGATTCGCCATCACCCAGCGGCCGTCCTTCGTGTGCACAATGGATGGATGCGGCGTGACGTTCTCTCGCGCGTGGCGGCATGTCTGGCGCAGCACCAGGGAGCGCCGCATCACCCACGTCATCAGGTCGACCTCGGTGGACTTCGCCACCGCCTCGTGGATCGCGCACGACAGGCGCTGTCCCCTCCCTGTCCGCCAGCGAAAGAGCAGCGCGGCGATGATGGCCACGGCGAGCTGCTCACCGGCGATGTGGAAGGCGTGCCACATCTGCGGGGCGATCGGAGGCAGATCGTACTTGCCGCCGGGGGCGGGATCGTAGCCGCAGTTCATCATCACGCCCCCGAGTGCCAGGTGCACCAGGTCCGAGCCCTTGAAGTCGGCCCACGGGCCGTGGTCACCGAACGGGGACATCCTCGCGACGATCAGGGTGGGATACTGCCGCATCAGCGTGTCCGCGCCGAGCCCGTGCCCGTCGAGCTCACCCCTGGGAGTCGACTCCAGCAGCACGTCGGCGGTGGCAATCAGCGAGCCGAAGCGATCTCGGTCTTGCGGCCGGCGCAGGTCGAGCACGATCGACCGCTTTCCGCGGTTGTACTGCCAGAAGAACAGGGAGCGCTCGCGATCTTCCCGGTCCTGGTAGAAGGGCCCGATACGGCGCGTGGGGCTGCCGCCGGGCGGCTCCACCTTGACGACGTCGGCGCCCAGACCCGCCAGCGTCAGCCCACAGTACTCCGCCTGCTCGTCGGCCAGCTCGACGACGCGGATACCGGTGAGAGGACCCCGGCTGGGCAGGAGGTGGCTGGGAACGGAACGCTCGTCCTGGGCTGCCATTGGGGCTCTCCAATCGTGGCCGTGGCGCGTCCGACCGCGCGCGTTGAACGGCTCGCGCCGCGAATATATCCTGTTCGGACAAACGAGGCTCGGCTCGAGTAAGGAGGTCTTTCCGGTGAGCGAATTCGACGGCAAGATCGTGCTGGTCACTGGATGTGCCCGGGCGAGCGGGATGGGCCGCGCGATTTCCGTCGCGTTCGCCCGCGCGGGTGCCGATGTCGTCGCGACGGACGTGGCGGTCGGCGGGACGCGGAACGAGAACGAGGAGGGGCTCGCGGAAATACGTCTCGGGTGGAAGGGCCTCGAGAGCCTGGCCGGGGAACTCCAGGGCCTGGGGCGTCGCGTCCTCACGCTCGTCGGCGACGTGAGCCGCGCCACTGACGCCGAGCGCTTCATCGCTGACGCGCTGGCCCGGTTCGGCCGCATCGACGTGCTCGTCAACAACGCCGCCGCCCCGCACGGTGCCGATCGTCGCCTGCTCTGGGAAGTGCCGGAGGACGCCTGGGACCTCGTCATCGACGTCAATCTCAAGGGCACGTTCCTGATGAGCCGCGCCGTGATCCCTCACATGCTGTCGCGCGGCAGCGGGCGGATCATCAACATGGCCTCGGTGTCGGGCAAGCGCGGCACCGCCCGGCGCGGCGCCTACACGGCGTCGAAGTTCGGCGTGATCGGCCTCACCCAGGCCATGGCCCAGGAGCTGGCCGCGCACGGCATCACGGTCAACGCCATCTGCCCCGGCAGCGTCGACACAAGCCGGCGCGAATCGACTTCACGGCGCGAGCGCGCGCTCGCCGAGCGTGACCCGAACGCCCCGGTGCTGTCGCTTCCTCCCACCGGTCGCATCGCTCGTCCCGACGACATCGCGCGTCTGGCGCTGTTCTTCGCATCCGAGCACAGCGACCACATCACCGGCCAGGCGTGGAACGTCGACGGCGGGACGGTGATGCACTGACCGACGACGGAGGAGATCCCGCGCCGCTGCCTCTCTACGACGCCCGGCGCGCCGCCGTCAGATTCCGCGCGATGAACGCCTTCACCATCTCGTGGGCGCGGTCGGTCTGCGGCCCCGGCTTCGCGACCCACTCGTGTTCGCACCCTTCGAATACGTGCAGCTCGCAATCGCCGCCGGCCGCGCGGTACGACGCGGCGAATTTCTCCTGCACCGCCGGCAGCACGTTGTCGTCGAGCGCACCCTGCATGATCAGCAGCGGCGGCAGCGTCACCGCCTCGCGGCGATCGAGGATCTGTTGCGGATTCCCTTCGAAGATCGTTTCCCACGGCCGGAAGTACGTCTTGTTGTTCTTGATCATCCCGTCGCGCTTCATCTTCTCCGCCTGCTGGTACCGCGCGTAGGTGTCGCTGATCGGGGAGCGCGTGGCCACGTAGGCCACCGTCGCATCGACGTTCGGGCTCGCCCCTAACGGAATCGCGTTGTAGCGCGCATCGCGCGGCCGCATGCCCAGCAGCTCGGCCACGTGGCCGCCGCTGGAGCTGCCCAGCACCCCGAGAGTCACCGCGTCTGCATTCCACTCGGCCGCTTTCGATTTGAGCCAGCGGACTCCGTAGTTCGCGTCCTGGACCGAGGCGGGATACGGCGCGTCCGGCGCGAGCGTCAGGTCGACGGCGACCACGAGCACGCCGCTGGCCGCCACGGCGCGGTCCATCGGCTCGTTCGCCCCGCGGTCCTTGTTGTTCCACGCGCCCCCGTGCAGGTCCAGCAGCGCCGGGAACGGTCCGACGCCCTGCGGCTGGTAAATGCGGGCCATCAGCATTCGCCCGCTCGGCGCGCGCCGGAACTCGACCTCGCTCACCTTGAGCTCGAACCGCGCCGCCGGATCGTACGCCGTCTTCATCAGGGGTCCTCCTGTCGCACTGTTGGAATGAGCCGGGGCCGACCACAGCGTCGATACGACAGGCACTCCGGCCGCGCCCAGCGCCGTCAGCTTCTTGAGAAAGTCCCGCCGTCCGAGCTCCGTCTCCATGCTGGCCTCCTTGCCACACGGGCGTTGCCAGCCGCATTATTCCACGTCCCCCTACATCTCGCCGCCTTGCGCGCCAGATGTGAATTGACAACACTGTCCCTATGGGGAAGGTGCCGCAGACCGTTCTGGAGGTCGCCGGGCGTCAGGTGGCGATCACCCACCCGGACAAGGTGGTCTTTCCCCGGGCCGGCCACACGAAGCTGGACCTGGCGAAGTACTACGCGGCGGTGGCCGACGCGGCGCTGCGGGGGATCGCGGCGCGGCCGGTGGTGCTCAAGCGCTACGTGAGCGGCGCGGAGGGTGAGCCGTTCTTTCAGAAGCGGGCCCCCGAACAGCATCCCGAGTGGGTCGAGACGGTCGAGCTGCGCTTTCCATCCGGTCGGACGGCGCGAGAGATCGTCGTACGCGACGCGGCACAGCTTCTGTGGATCGTCAACCTCGGGTGCATCGATCTGAACCCGCATCCGGTGCGCGCCGACGATCTCGAGCACCCCGACGAGCTTCGCGTCGACCTCGACCCCGGCCCGGGTACCAGCTGGGACGACGTGCGGCGCGTGGCCCTGCTCGTCCGCGACGTGCTCGACGAGCATGATCTGCGCGGCTGGCCCAAGACGTCGGGCTCGCGGGGCATGCACGTCTACGTGCGCATCGAGCAGCGCTGGAGTTTCGACCAGGTGCGGCGCGCCACACTGGCCCTCGCCCGCGAGGTGGAGCGACGCGCGCCCGCGCGGGCGACGAGCAAATGGTGGAAGGAGGAACGCCACGGCGTGTTCCTCGACTACAACCAGAACGCCAAGGACCGCACCGTGGCGTCGGCCTGGTCGGTGCGGCCGACGCCCGACGCGCGCGTGTCGATGCCCCTCGAATGGGACGAGGTCGCCGGTTGCGATCCGGCGGCGTTCACGTTGGTCACTTCCCCGGCGCATCTGGCCGAACGCGGCGACGCGTCGGCGGCGATCGACGCCGCCCCGGGATCGCTCGACAAGCTGCTCGAGCTGTCCGCCGCCCAGGAAGCCGCGGGCCTCGGCGACGCACCCTGGCCGCCGCACTACAAGAAGCAACAGGACGAGCCCCCGCGCGTCGCTCCGTCACGCATGAAGAGCGCAAGCGCCGGGCAGGGCGCGAACGCGACGACGACGGGCAGCGGCCACCGGCGGCCGACACACCCTCTCATCACGGTCGCCAGGGCGAAGCACAAGGAGGACGCGTTCGCCGGCCTCGAACGCTGGAAGGCGCGCCATCCGGCGGCCGCGGCAATGCTCCAGGTGGACGACATCCTCGTCGACTCGATGCGCGGCCGCTCCTCCACGTGGACCCGGATCCGGGTCAATTTGCGCCACGTCCCCGAAAGCGAGCGGTCCTCTGAGGAACCGCCCGATCCCGACTACGATCCCTGGCGGGGCTCAGACCCAGGGCCGCGGGCGCCGAAGACGAGCTCCAGCTCGTAGGGGGGCGTGACCTCCAGCTGGTCGTAGCGGCACTCGTGCGGTCGCTTGTCGGGACGCCAGCGCACGAACTGCGCGGCATGCCGGAAGCGGGTCCCCTGCATGTGGTCGTACGCGACCTCGCACACATGCTCGGGCCGGAGCGGCTCCCAGCTCAGGTCCTTGCCCCGGTTCCAACGGCTGCTCGCCCCGGGCAGGCGCTGCCCCGGTGCCGCCGCTTCCGACTGCACATCCGCCCAGTCGCGCCAGGGATGGCGTTCGAGCGCGTTTCGCCGCAGCGGCGCCAGCTCGGCGACGAGCTGCTTGCGCACCGTGTTGGTGAACGCTGCGGTGACGCCGACGTGGTGCAGCGTGCCCGCGTCGTCGTAGAGGCCCAGCAGGAGCGAGCCGATCATCGTGCCCACTCCGTTCTTGTGCCAGCGGAAGCCGGCGACCACGCAGTCGACCGTGCGCGTGTGTTTGACCTTGATCATCGTGCGCTCGCCGGCGCGGTACGGCGTATCCAGACGCTTGGCCATGACGCCGTCGAGCCCGGCGCCCTCGAAGCGACGGAACCAGTCCTCGGCGAGGGCGCGGTCGCGCGTCGCCGGTGAGAGGTGCACCGGCGGCGCCGTGCCGGCCACCACCTGCTCGAGCCGCTCGCGCCGCACGGCGAGCGGCGCCTCGCGTAGATCTTCGTCGCCCAGCGCGAGCAGGTCCCAGGCCACGAACGAGGCGGGCGACTCCGCGGCCAGAAGCCTCACCCGCGACGCGGCGGGATGGATGCGCAAGAGCAGCGCCTCGAAGTCGAGGCCCCCGGCGCCGACGATGACGATCTCGCCATCGACGACGCAGCGCTCGGGGAGCGCGTGGGCGAGAGGCGCCAGGAGCTCGGGGAAGTAGCGGTTCAGCGGCTTCTCGTCACGGCTCTGCAGCAAGATCTCGTCCCCGTCCCGAAACACCAGCGCGCGAAAGCCGTCCCACTTGGGCTCGAAGAGCCAGCCCTCGCCGGCGGGCAGCGCTTCGGCGGCGCTGGACAGCATGGGCTCGAGGGGTGGACTGAAGGGCAGGCCCACGGCTCGATCTTAGACCCGGGTTCCCGGGTATGATATGCGGCGATTCACGAGCAACCGCATCCGGGCCGAGCATCCGGGCCGAGCCAGAGGGGGGATCTGCCACGGCGCCATTTCTGACCGTCACCGGCGTCACCAAGCGCTTCGGCGGCGTCGAAGCGCTCGCCGGATGCACACTCGCCATCGCCGAAGGCTCGATCACGGGCCTCATCGGACCCAACGGCGCCGGCAAGACCACGCTCTTCAACGTGATCAGCGGGCTCACGCCTGCCGACGGCGGCGAGATCCGCCTCGGCGCCGATCGGCTCGACGGGCATCCAGCGCACGCGATCGCTCGGCGTGGTGTCGGGCGTACGTTCCAGATCCCGCGTCCCCTCGGACGGATGACCGTGATGGAGAACGTGCTCGTCTACGCCAACGACCACCCAGGCGAGAAGCTCGCCCGCGTGTTCACGGCGCCCCAGCGCGTGAGGACCGAGGAGCATCGCGCCCGCGCTCGCGCGCAAGCGATCCTCGACTCCATGGAGCTCGCGCACCTCGCTTCCGCGCGTGCGGAGACGCTCTCCGGCGGCCAGAAGAAGCTGCTCGAGCTGGCGCGCGTGCTGATGAGCGACCCGCGCATCATCCTCCTCGACGAGCCCGGCGCCGGGGTGAATCCGACCCTGATGCGGTCGCTGGTCGAGACGATCCGCGCGCTCCGTGCGGCTGGGCGCACGTTCCTCCTGATCGAGCACGACATGGATCTCGTCACCGAGCTCTGCGATCCGGTGATCGTGATGGCCCAGGGGCGCAAGCTCATGGAGGGGCCGTTTGCGGAGGTCCGGCGTGACGCGCGGGTGCTCGAGGCCTATTTGGGAACATGAGGGGCCCCGACCGAGCTGTGGCGCTGCTCGAGGTGCGCGATCTGTCGGCCGGCTACGGCGACAACGATATTCTCCATGGTCTCTCGCTTCGCGTCGACGACGGCGAGTTGATCGCCGTGATCGGACCGAACGGCGCAGGGAAATCGACGCTGCTGAAGACGCTGGCCGGGCTCGTGCCCCCGCGCTCCGGTCGAATCACGCTCGGCGGCGCCGACATCACCGGCGCGGGCACCCAGCGCATCGTCGCGAGTGGTCTCTGCTACGTGCCCCAGGAGGCGAACGTCTTTCCGGCGCTCAGCGTCTGGGAGAACCTCACGATCGGCGCCTGGACGGCTCCGGGCACGTCGACCGCGCGGGCGCGCGCCGTCGTCGAGCTCTTCCCCGTCCTCGCCGAGCGCCGGCGGGCCCGGGCCGGAACGCTGTCGGGCGGCGAGCGACAGATGCTCGCGATGGCGATGGCCCTGATGGTGGAGCCTCGCCTGCTGCTCCTCGACGAGCCGTCGGCGGGGCTCGCGCCCGCGCTCCAGCGCCTCGTCTTCGACCGCGTTCGCGAGATCAACGCTCGGGGACTCGGCATCCTTCTCGTGGAGCAGAACGCGCGCGAGTCGCTGGCGCTGTGCCAGCGCGCCTATGTGCTCGCGATGGGCCGGGTCTGCGCCGAAGGACCGGGCGGGATGCTTCGGCCCCGTTCAGCGTCCAACAAGTACGCAAGGGCAAGTCCGAGCCCGTCATGATCATCACCCCCTGACGATCCCCCGCGGAGGATGCCGCCGATCGCGCAGTACGTCTTCAACGGCGTCGTCACGGGCGGCATCCTCGCGCTGCCGGCCGTCGCGTTCTCGCTCCTCTGGCGGCTCTTGCGCTTTCCGAACTTCGCCGTCAGCACGTATCTCACCGTCGGCGCCTACGCCGCGCTGGTGCTGAACCACGGCGTGCGAGCCCCGATCGCGCTGGCCTGGCTCGGCGCGCTCGTCGTGACCGGCGCCGTCGCGCTCGGGGTCGATCGCATCGCGTTCCGGCCCATGCGCGATCGGCGGCCGTTCTCGCTGGCCATCGCATCGATCGGCGTCGCGTTCATCCTGGAGAACGTCGTCCGCTTCATCTGGGATAATGACTTTCGGAGCTACGACGTGCCGGTCACGCGCTCCCTGAGCGTCGCTGGGCTCCGGGTCGGCCGTGATCAGCTGCTCATCCTGGGCGTCGCGGTGATCGTGATGGCGCTCGCCCAGACGTTTCTCCTCCGGACACGGCTCGGCATCGCGATGCGCGCGACCGCCGACAATCCGCAACTCGCGGCCGTCAAGGGGGTGCCCACCGAGCGCGTGATCGCGCTCGCCACCGTCGGCGGCGGTGCGCTCGCGGGCGGCGCGGGCGTGTTCCTCGGTCTCGACGCCAGCATCGATCCGTTGATGGGGGGTGGGCTCATCATCTCGGTCTTTGCCGCGGCCATCCTCGGCGGCGTCGGGTCCGCGCCCGGCGCGCTCGCGGGCGCCTTGATCGTCGGCATCATGGAAGAGGTCGGCACCCTGGCGGTCCCACCGACGTACAAGACGGCGATCGGCTTCACGATCATCCTCGCGGTGCTGCTCGTGCGGCCGACCGGTCTCGCCGGCGCCCGCTCGTGAGGGATCGCGCGTGACCGCGTACCTCACCGCCATCGTGACGCTCGTCGGGGTGCGGGCCCTGCTGACGCTCGGCCTGAACGTCCAGTGGGGACTGGCCGGTCTCGTGAATCTCGGCGTCGTCGCGTCCTTCGCCGTCGGCGCGTACACCTCCGCCCTGTTGGCCGTCGGGGGCACGCCACTCGTCGTCGCGTGGCCAGCGGCAATCGTGCTCGCCGCCGCCGCCGGCGCCGGCCTGGCGATGATCGCCCTGCGGCTCCGAGAGGATTACCTCGCCATCGTCACGCTCGGGTTCGCGGAGGTCTTGCGGCTGTTCCTCCTGAACGAAGCCTGGCTCACGCACGGCGCGAACGGCGTGACCGCGATCCCGCGCCCCTTCCACGGGCGGTTCGCCGCCCACTACGACCTCTTCTACCTGGTGCTCGTGCTGGGCGCGGTCGCGTTGGCCTACGCCGCCCTCGAGCGCCTGCGTCGCTCCCCGTTCGGCCGCGTGCTCCGCGCGATCCGCGAGGACGAGACCGTCGCCGCCGTCGCCGGCAAGCCCGTGTTCAGGTTCAAGGTCCAGGCGTTCGCGCTCGGCGCCGGCGTCGCGGGACTCGCCGGCATGCTCTTCGCGCACTACCTGGCCTACGTCGAGCCGAACATGTTCCTACCCCAGGAAAGTCTCTTTGTCTGGCTCGCGCTCATCCTCGGGGGCAGTGGCAACAACCGCGGCGCGCTCCTCGGCTCCGCCGTGCTCCTCGGCCTTCTCGAAGGCAGCCGATTCGCGAAGGACGTCATCCCGTTCCTGACGGGCGTACGGCTCGCCGCGGCGCAGCAGATTCTCGTCGGCCTGGTGCTCGTGGTCTTGATGATCCGGCGTCCCGAGGGACTGCTGCCGGAGAAGCCGGGTTCCGCGTGAGGGATCGAGTGTCGTGCCTGGTGTACCGTGCTCGCAGCGGGAGGAAGCGATGCGTGTAGGATTCATCGGCCTGGGGAACATGGGCGAGCCGCTCGCGGACTTCGTGCGCACGGCCGGGTTCTCGCTCGTGGTCCATGACGTGAGGCACGAGGCGGCGGCGACGCTGCTCGACCGTGGCGCCGCGTGGGCGGCATCGGCGAGGGACGTGGCCGCGCAGTGCGAGGTCATCTGCGTCTGCGTCCCCGGTCCCCCGGAAATGCAGGCCGTCACGGTCGGCGCCGGCGGACTTGTGGAGGGTGTGAAGGCCGGATCGGTGGTGATCGACCACACCACGAACGCCCCGGCCGTCGTGCGTGGCGTCGGCGACGCCCTGAAGGCGCGCGGGGCGCACCTGCTCGACGCGCCGCTCGACGGCGGACGCGAGGGCGCGCTCGAGGGGAAAGTCACGCTGTTCGTCGGCGGCGACGAGGCGGTCCTGCACCGCGTGAAGCCGGTGCTCGACACGTTTTCGAAGAGCGTGGTCTGGGTGGGTGAGCTCGGCGCGGGATCGATCACCAAGCTCGTCCACAACGCGCTCGCGATGAGCATCGATCTGCTGCTCGCGGAATGCCTGACCCTCGGCGCGAAAGCCGGCGTCGCGCTGCCTCGCCTCGTCGAGGCCTTTCGCGAGGGATGCATCGTCGGGCAGAACATGACCTTCACCAAGCGGTTGCCGGCCACGCTCTTCCGCGGCGACTTTGTCGCGCGGTTCGCCCTGGCCCTCGCCTACAAGGACTTCCGGCTCGTGGGCGAGCTCGCGACGCAGCACGGCGTGCCAACGCGCCTGCTCGACCTCTGTCAGGGGGAGTTGCTGGAGGCGATGAATCGCGGCTGGGGCGATCAGGACCGCACGAAGGCGTCGACGCTCCAGGAGGAGCGCGCCGGCATCACGCTCCGACTCTAGCCCCTCGCGATCGCGGCTTAGCGCGCCGAGATCGTGCCCGGCATCGTGGCGCGCCGCACCGCGTCGGGTTCCGGGCGCGTCACCGGCATCCCGCGGCGGCCGAGCTTCGCCTTGTCCATACCGTAGAACGTCAGGCTGTTGTCGAGCAGCATCTTGCGCTTGGCGGAATCCGGCACGTCCTTGCGCCCGAGCAGCGACGCCACCGTTCCGGGATAGGGATTGCCGTCGTGGCCCGTCTCGCCGACGAACAGCGCGTCGAAGTGCAGATAGTCCGAGGCGAACAGCATCGCGTCTTCGCCGACGTGTTCGAGGAAGAAAGGAATGAACTCGTCGCCGGGCTCGCAGCTGAAGAACACGCGGCCGCTCCGGACGTACTCGCTCGGCTTCGCGGCGATGTGCGCCCATCGCTCCGGCGCGACCTCGTGGTACTCGTCCATGCGGTGCATCCAGTAGGGCACCCACCCGGCGCCCGCTTCCAGGAACGCGACTCTCAACTGCCTGAACCGCTCCAGCACTCCCCCCGTGATGATGTTCGAGCACGCGAGCATCTGGGCGAACGTGTGCGCCATGTGCGAGGCCTCGAGCATGTGATCCGGGCGGTTGACGTCGAAGTAGCTCCGGAACAACGACGGCAAGGCCGGGCCGTGGACGGCGATCGCCACGTTCAGTCGCTCCGCTTCGGCCCAGAAGTCCGTGAGCCGCGCGTCACTCAGCAGCGTGTCCTCGCGCACCGTGCACCCGATCTGGATGCCGACCATCTTCAAGTGGGTCACCGCCCGATGCATCTCCTCGATGGCGCCCGGCACGTCCTGGAGCGCCACGAGGCCGATGCCCTTGAGCCGCTGCGGACAGACGTCGCAGTAGTCGTGCAGCCAGTCGTTGTACGCCCGCGCGCGCGCCCCGGCGAAGCCGGCGTCGTGGGTGACCGTGAGCGGCAGCTCGTCGGTGGGATAGATGACGGCCACGTCGATCTGGTCGCGGTCCATGTCCGCGAGGCGGGCCCACGGATTGTAGGTCCCCATCCGGCGATAGTGGATGGCCTTACCCTTCGGCGGCGGCAGGTTGCCGTTGACGCCCACGAACCCGCACTCCGTGTCGGGCCCCCACACCTTGCCGTCCACGAGCCTCACGATGTTGCCGCGGGACGCCTGGGTGTAGACGGGGCGCCGCTCCCGGTACTTCGGGTCGATCCGCTCGTAGGTTTCGTTGACCTCGATCACATGGCCATCGCCGTCGATCACCAGGTCGAGTCCGTCGATCATCGCAGGCTCCTTTCGCGAGAGAGGTACTCTGTCACTTCTTCTCGGGAGGCTTGGTCGCGGAACTCTTCACGGCCGCCGGTTGTGGCATCGGCGCGGTCGGCATCATGATGTGCGCGTACTTCGTGCCCTTCCACATCACCCACGGTCCGCCGTTCTGCGGATCGGTCGGCAACGCGTCGAGCTGCGCCGGGTCCGGCAGGACGACCATCACGTGCGGGCCGCTCACCACCCACTTATTGTCGGACGTCGGCTTGTCGGCGTAGGGGTCGGTGTTGCTGGCGCCCTTGTCACCCTTGAGCATGTAGGCGAGGCCGACGTTCTTGACCTGAGGATCCTTCTTGTTGATCCAGCCGTCGGCCCAGCTCTGCCATTCCTTGTCGAGGCACATCGGAGTCCCATTGGCTTCGGTCATGCACATCCAGCCGTTGGTGCCGACCCGCAATTGTTTCATCTGGCCGTCTGCGGTCATCTCCATGATCGTCGCGTTCTTCGAGATCGACGGCGGCGCGGCGCTCATCGCTCTCGCGATCTTCGCGGCGTCCGCGCTTCCTCCGCCGCCCTTGGCCATCGTCTCGTGCCCTGATTTCGCCTTGGGCTCGCCCTTGTCGGGATTGGCCTTCTCCTGGGCGGCAACCGTCCAACTCGCCATGATCAGTAGTCCTGCCACCATCACCATCGTCTTCCGCATCGTTTTCCTCCGTGGGATGTGGGTCCGGTATGTGTTTCGCCTGCTGACTCCCCCGAGGCCGGGCCGTTCAGGACGGTGCCGCGACTGTGTCCCTACTCCTACGGGTTGTCAACGGCAGTCTTAGGCGTCACGACGACCCATTGCACTGCCAACATGAGTTACCGTACCGTTGCCGCTGGCCGAACGAGGGGTGCCCACGGCGGGTGACCCAAAGGGAGCCCCGTCCCCCCCCCAAGGAGGTTCCATGGCCCGCATACCGCTCGTCACCAGAGATCAGATCGTCGAGAAGGAACAGCCCGCGTATGACGCCTTCATGCGGAGCCGTGCGAACCGGCCCAACATCGGCCCGTACTCGCTCCTCCTGCATATGCCCGAGATGGCGCAAAGACTGGAAGCCCTGCGGACCTATCTCCGCGACGAGGCCAGCCTGCCGCCGAAGCTCCAGGAATTGGTCATGATTTCCGTGGCCAGGGAGATGAGTTGTGCTTTCATCTGGTACGCTCACGCCGCCGCGGCCCGGCAGGCCGGAGTACGAGGAGACATTGTGGACAATATTCGCGAGAAGCGCGCCCTCGCCAACCTCGATCCCGAGGAGCAAACGGTGGTGGACTTCACCCGCGAGCTTCTCCAGAACCGCAAGGTCAGCCGGCCGACATTCGATGCCGCCACGGCTCGACTCGGTCCTCGTGGAACCATGACCCTGACGAATCTGATCGCTTGCTATGCGGTGTTGGCGTACAACATGAACACCTACGAACTGGAGGCCCCGGCGCACCCGACGGAAAAGGCCTTGGCGATGTAGGCGGGAGCGAGCCGTTGGCAGCCTGGAACAGGAGGCGTCGAAGGCCATGAGGGACGACACGCACTGGGTCGGCACCTGGACGGCGGCCCCTGCGCCCGCCGAAGGCGCCGCCTTCAACAACCACACGCTGCGGATGATCCCGCGGGTCAGTATCGGTGGTAGCAGGCTGCGCGTGCGCATCTCGAATGCCTGTGGCATTCGCCCGCTGGCGATCGGCACGGCGTGCGTCGGCCTGCGCAGCACGGGGCCGGCGCTCGTGCCGGCCTC
>Ga0209056_10001834_pt1 | contig 23209 bp, 21 predicted proteins | sample GraSoiAngelo_114_FD_185876 | JGI IMG/M metagenome (GOLD analysis project Ga0209056, IMG submission 185876) | Grasslands soil microbial communities from the Angelo Coastal Reserve, California, USA - 14_0903_13_40cm (SPAdes) (version 2) | ecosystem: Environmental > Terrestrial > Soil > Grasslands... | reverse complement strand
CCCACAAGGCATTCTTTCCCCACAACCTGAACCGGCTCTTGTGGAACTACGCAGGAGCTACCGGATTGAAAACGGGGCTCACGGACGGCGCCGGCGGCTGCATGCTCGCCACCGCGACGCGTGATGGCCGCCACCTGATCGCGGTGGTGCTCAACGCCACTCTGCATTCGACCGACGACGCCGCGGTGCTGCTGAACTACGGGTTCAACGTCCATCCGAGCCGCGCCTTCGGGCCGTTCGCCGCCTAAAGCTAGACTTCGGGATCGTGACTGCGCTCACGGGGCTCAGCGCCCTCGAGGTGCTCGACTCCCGCGGCAACCCGACAGTTGCCGTCACCGCCCACACCGACAAAGGCAGCGGTCGCGCCATCGTCCCTTCGGGCGCTTCCACCGGTGTGCATGAAGCAGTCGAGCTCCGCGACGGCGACCCCAACCGTTACGGCGGCAAGGGCGTCACCAAGGCCGTAGGCAACGTCGAAGGCGAGATCGCGCGGCGCCTGAAAGGTTTCGACATCAGCGATCAAAAACGCATCGACGAGGCGCTGATCGAGCTTGATGGAACCCCAAACAAGTCACGCCTCGGAGCGAACGCGATCCTCGGCGTTTCTCTTGCGGCCGCGCATGCGGCCGCGGCAGTAAGCGGCGTTCCTCTCTATCGCCACCTCGGCGGCGAGAAAGCATCCGTGCTGCCGCTGCCGATGGCGAACATCCTCAACGGCGGCGCGCACGCGGACACGTCCGTCGATCTTCAGGAGTTCATGGTCTGCGCGGTTGGCGCGACCACGTTCAGCGAGGCGATGCGCGCGACCTCCGAGGTGTACCACGCGTTGAAAAATGTGCTCAAGGCGCAAGGTCTGGCGACCGGAGTGGGGGACGAGGGCGGGTTCGCGCCGCAGCTGCGCTCCAACGAAGACGCGCTCAAGCTCATCATCGATGCGATAGGAAAGGCGGGCTACGAGGCGGGCAAAGACGTGGCCATCGCGCTAGACCCCGCTTCGAGCGAGTTCTACAACGGCGGCAGGTACGACCTGAAGGGCGAAGGGCGGACACTCGACGCTGCCGCGCTCGTGAAGCTTTATGGCGACTGGCAGAGACGCTATCCGATCGTTTCCATCGAAGACGGCATGGCCGAAGACGACTGGGAAGGCTGGAAGCACCTGACCGACGCGATCGGAGACAAGGTTCAGCTTGTCGGCGACGACCTCTTCGTCACCAACGTGACGCGGTTGAAGGAAGGGATCGACCGCGGGGTGGCCAACTCGGTCCTGATCAAGGTCAACCAGGTCGGCACCCTGACCGAGACCCTCGAGGCGATTGAGCTCGCTCGCGAGGCTGGCTACAGCGCGGTCATCTCCCACCGGTCCGGGGAAACCGAGGACACGACGATCGCCGACCTCGTCGTGGCGACGGGCGCGGGGATGATCAAAACCGGCGCCCCGGCTCGATCAGAGCGCGTCGCGAAGTACAACCGCCTGCTTCAAATCGAGGCCGAGCTCGGTGAAGCGGCGAGCTACGCCGGCCGCACCGCGCTGAGGTGAAGCCGGCCTCGCGCGCCGTCCACGCGGGCCGCGAGCTGGGGGCTCGCAGTCCTCTGGCGCCCGACTTGAGCCCGGCCGCGGTCCACGTGTTCACCGACCTGGCCGACTACGATGCGGTCGCCCGCGGCGAGAAGCCTGGCCACTACTACGGACGGAATTCCAACGCCAACCGCGAGATGCTCGAGCGTGCCGTCGCCGAGCTCGAAGGAGCCGAGGCGGGTGTGGCGACCGCATCGGGGATGGCGGCGCTGCACGGCGCGATCCTCGCCCTTGTCCCCAGGCCGACGACTGTCATCGCCACCCGGGAGCTGTACGGCGGCACCGCCGCGCTGCTGCGCCAGGACTTCGAGCCCGCGGGTTATGAGGTTCGCTTCGTCGACCTGACCGACCTCGATGCTGTCCGCCACGGCCTGCAGGGCGCCGGCCTGGTCATCGCCGAGACGATCACCAATCCGCTGTGCGGGGTCCCGGACCTGGAAGCAATCGCCACCATGGCTCGCGAGCGCGGCGTGCCCTTTCTCGTCGACAACACGTTCGCCACACCACTGCTCTGCCGGCCGCTCGACCTCGGCGTAACCGTGGTCATGCACAGCGCCACGAAATACCTCGGCGGGCATTCAGACCTGGTCGCCGGCGTCATCGTGGGCGACACCAAAACGATGGGTGTCGCGCGCGCACGGTCCGCGCGCACAGGCACCCCCCTGGGCCCATTTGACGCGTGGCTTGCGCTGCGAGGCCTGCGCACGCTTGACGTCCGGATGCGCCGGCACAGTGACAACTCGCTTGCGCTGGCGCGGGCGATGCAATCGATGCCGGGCGTTCAGCGTGTCCACCACCCGTTGCTGGAAACCTCGCCCTCCTTCTCCGTCGCGCATCGGCTGCTGCCACGAGGGGCCGGGGGCATGATGGCTTTCGACCTGGAGGGCGGGCGGAGCGCGGTCCAGCGCATGATCAAGCGCTTCCAGCTCGCGACGTTCGCAGCCAGCCTGGGCGGAGTCGAGACGACGATCTCCTACCCCGAGATCACATCTCACCGCTCGATCAGCCAGGCGGAGCGGACCGAGCTTGGCGTGGGCCCCGGCACGGTCCGTGTCTCGGTCGGGATCGAGGACGGGGCCGATATCATCGCCGACTTTACCCACGCCCTCTCGGAGTAGCGTGGCGGCCTACACCCTGCTTCAGCTGTTCGAGGTTGCGCTGGCCAGCGCGATCCTGCTGATCGGGGTTCTGACCAGGTCGGCGACGGTCGCGCTGCTCGGCGGTGGTTTGCTGATCGCCAAGGCGATCCTGAACATCCTTTGGCCCGAAGGCGGCTCCGTTTACCGGCGCTCTGATCGGGTACTCGGTCGCGGCGATCTTCTGGCTCGGGGGCACCATCGTCTACCACTTCGCCGGCTGAGGCCCTTCCACCCATTCATGGTGAGGGTGACCCGGGTCGTGTATGCGGGGTCCGGTCGGGTGAGGCTGCCTATCCTTTCTTGAGCATGCGAGACATCGGCACCCCTGGCATCACCGGCCTCGTCGGCCACACGCCGCTTTTGCGCGTGCGGCTCTTCGAGCGCGCGTTTCCACGCGTCGAGGTTTACGCCAAGGCCGAATGGTTCAACCCCGGCGGGTCGGTGAAAGATCGCGCCGCCTTGTCGATGATCGAAGACGGCGAGCGGCGCGGAGCGCTGACCCGCGAGCGGACCATCATCGACTCCACTTCCGGCAACACCGGCATCGCATACGCCTTGATCGGTGCGGCGAAAGGCTACCGGGTCAAGCTCGTGATGCCGGGCAACGTCAGCGTGGAGCGCAAGGCGTTGGTCACTGCGTTCGGGGCCGAGATCGTGTACAGCGATGCCGGTGAGGGATCGGATGGCGCCATTCAGATGGTCCGCGAAGTCGTTGCGGGCGATCCCGGCGCTTACTTCTATCCCGACCAGTACTCGAACCCCGCCAACCCGCGGGCTCACTACGAAGGCACGGCGGTCGAGATCCTCGAGCAGACGGCGGGTCGAATCACTCATTTCGTCGCCGGCCTTGGCACGACCGGCACGTTCGTGGGCACGGCACGGCGCTTGAAAGAGCACGATGCCTCGATCAGGACGATCGCCGTCGAGCCAGAGGACTCGTTCCACGGCCTGGAAGGCCTGAAGCACCTGCCGACCGCGATCGTGCCTCGGATCTGGGATCCCTCGGCCGCGGATGAGGTGTGGGGCTGCCCGACAGAACCGGCGTATGACCTGGCCCGCGCGCTCGCACGCACCGAAGGATTGCTCGTCGGCCATTCGAGCGGCGCGGCGCTCTGGGCGGTGCGGCGTCTGGCCGAGACGCTTGGCGAGGGGGTCGTCGTCACCGTGTTCCCGGATTCCGGCGACCGCTACCTCTCGACTGGGCTCTATGGCAACAAGAAAAGTTAAGATCTGGCCACGACGACCCGCGTTCGGGTCCCACCGGCGTCGCTATGATGTCGCCGGCCGTCTGGCCTTTACATCGTGCTGCGTAACTTTTCATCACTGCACCACGTCAGACTCTCGTGCTGAAGCTCGCCGGGGGAGCGGTCACCGTCCTGGTGCTGGTTCTGCTCTCGGGAGTCTTCGTGGTGGTGGTCGTGCCCGGCGTGGTGCCGCTTGTCCTGGTCGGCAGCCGAGGCGGGCCATCGCCGAGTCCGGTAGCCGTGACACCGAGTCCGAGCCAGGAACCTGGCCCGTCCCCAAGACCCAGCCCAAGCCCCGTCTCCCGGACCGCAGACCTGAACAAGCTGGCCGCCGATTTGACCAGCATCGCCGCCGCGGGCGGCGTCAAGGCCAGCGTGTCCCTGGGCGAGCTCGGGGGAAAGACACCGGTCGCACTGTGGTCTTTAAACGGCAATCTCGCCTGGCCTGCATCGAGCACATACAAGCTGCCCGTCCTCATGGCTGAGGCGCAGGGGATCGCGAGCGGCACGCTGCATGGTTCCGACAAGCTCTGCTACAGGGAGGCCGACTACGAGGCGGGCTGGTTCGACGACTATGCGCCGGGCGTGTGCTTCACCCGCAACGTGCTCGCGCAGCGCGTCGGCTTGCGCTCCGATAACACCGCGGGGCATATGCTCGTGAGGTATCTCGGGGGTGCGTCGGCCGTGAACGCATTTGCCCAGTCGATGGGTGCCACCCAATCCACGTTTTACGTCCCCAACACCACCACCTCGTCCGACCTGGCCCTGATGTGGATCTCGGAGGCTTATGGGGTGGGCGGGGGTGCAACGGCACAACAGTGGCTGTATCCGCTCATCACCGGTACCAGCTACGAGCGCGGCATTCCCGCCGGAACGCCGAAGGGACCGGTCGTCCACAAGGTGGGTGTCCGCACCCTGGGCTTGAACGACGCGGCGCTCGTCGTCAACGGTCCGCAGGGCGCCTACGTGCTGGCCATCTGCTCGACTGCGCCGGACTCGGTGGCGGGCTGGCAGATCGTCGCGCGGCTGGCCAACCGCGTCTGGCAGTTCGAAGCGTCGCGGCCGGCCTAGGCGAGGCCCGCCGCTTCCTTAGTCTTTAGCGCGTGAAAATCGCGCGCGAGGCGCTCGATGCGATCCGGGCCCACGGCGCCGAGGGATACCCGCACGAGATCTGCGGGATCATGATCGGCCCTCGCGGCGACCGCACCGTGAGTGAGGTCAAACGTGCGCGCAACATCATCGTCGAGCGCGCGCGGGATCGCTACGAAATCGATCCGCGTGACCATATCCGGATCCAGCGCGAGGCAGATGCCGCAGGCCTGGACATCGTCGGCTACTACCACAGCCACCCCGACCATCCGGCGCAGGCGTCACGCTTTGACACCGAGCGGGCCTGGGCCGGTTACGTATATCTCATCGTTGCGGTTCACGAAGGCGAGCCAGTCGAGGCCAATGCCTTCGTGGCCGAGAAAGACGGCGGCCCCTTTCATCCCGAGCCACTGGAGACCATCTGACCGCCGAGGCGGCGACACGACAGCCGGTGAAGTGGCTGAATCGAAACGTCCTCGGGATCGGGCTCGCCGACCTGGCCGCCGACGCCAACTACGAGATGGTCTTCGCCGTCCTACCCCTCTTCATCACTGCTGGCCTTGGAGCTCCCGCATTCGCGGTCGGTTTGATCGAAGGAGTGGGCGACGGATCGTCGGCCGTGGTCAAGCTGTGGAGCGGCTGGTACAGCGACCGCATCTCATGGCGACGGCGCCTCGCGGCTGGGGGCTATGGGACGACGGTCATCGGGTTGGGCCTGCTTGTCGCCATCACCAGCTGGCCCCAGGTCATCGTCGCTCGCGCCCTGGCGTGGATGGGACGCGGCCTTCGCCAACCGATTCGGTCGGCGATGCTCGCCGGGTCGGTCGAGAAGAAAGACCTTGGGAAGGCGTTCGGGTTCCACGAGGCGCTCGATACTGCGGGTGCGCTGATCGGACCGGCGGTAGCCCTCCTGCTCCTATCGACCGGTCACGGGTTCCGGACCATCTTCTGGGCCGCGCTTGCACCAGGTGTCATCTGCGTGATCCTGTTCGCCCTGATCACGCGGGATCCGCGACGCGGACGGCCCGAACCGGTCCCGCTCCACGTGCCCATGCCTCCGGGCTTTTGGCGGCTCATGGCGCCGGTTGCGATCTTCGGCCTGGGAAACTTCGCGACCGCCTTCTTCACACTTCGCGCGGCGCAGATCATGCAGCCGGAGCTGAGCCATGCGGCTGCGCTGGCCGCAGCCGTCGGCTTTTACCTCGCACATAACGCGGTCGGCGCGGCGGTCTCATTCCCCGCCGGCTGGCTCGCCGACCATGTCGGAAAAGCGCCCGTCCTCGCCGCCGCCTACCTCACATTTGCGGCCGCATGCCTGGTCGGCCTGGTCGGACATGGCTGGTTTGCCCTCGGGCTCATGGCGCTCCTGGTGGGGGCGCAGAATCCGGTCGTCAGCGCGGTCGAAGGGTCGCTTGTCAGCTCGCTGGTCGATGTCCGCCGGCTGGGCACTGCTTTTGGTTTTCTCAATGGCATCAACGGCGTCGCAGACCTCGGGTCAAGCGTGGTCGCCGGAGCGCTGTGGACCGTGGTCAGTCCGGAAGCCTCGCTCGGCCTGGGATCGGTTCTGTGCGCGGTCGCGGCGCTGATCTTGTGGGTGAGGCAACCAAAACCCGTCTAATTGACAGGTGGCCAGGCCAATCGTCGCGATCGTCGGCCGCCCGAACGTCGGGAAGTCGACCCTGTTCAACCGGATGATCGGTCAGCGCAAAGCCATCGTCGATCCCGTGCCCGGCCTCACTCGCGATCGCCTCTACGGCGTTGCGGACTGGCGCGGACGGGAGTTCACGGTGGTCGACACCGCCGGGCTCGACCTGGACACCGCCCAGGATTCGTCGCGGGCGGCGATCGAAGCTCAGACCCGGATCGCCATCGACCAGGCCGATGTCATCCTTCTGCTCCTTGACGTCCGGCAAGGCCTGACGCCGATCGATCGCGACATCGGTCAGCTGCTTCGCAAATCGCGACGGAGCGTCATCGTCGTAGCGAACAAGGCTGACTCTCCCACCGAGCGGCATCTCGCGCACGAGGTGCTCGAGCTGGGCTTCGAGGAACCCTCCTTGATCTCCGCCCAGCACGGTCTTGGCGTGGGGGAGCTTTTGGACCGCGTCCTGGAGGCTTTGCCTGTTCCCGAGGCTGCGGCCGCGTCAGAGGAAGCCGCCGACCGTCTTGCCATCATGGGCCGGCCCAACGTCGGCAAGTCGTCGCTGCTGAATGCGCTCCTCGGCGACGAGCGGGCGCTGGTCAGCCCGACGCCCGGCACGACGCGCGATCCGATCGACACGGAGTTGATGTTCGACGGCGTGCCGGTGGTGCTGGTCGACACCGCCGGCATACGCCGCAAGTCGTCGAGCCGCGACCGTCTCGAGCGCTACAGCCTGCTTCGCGGCATCCATGCGATGGAGCGCTCCGACGTGGTCCTGCTCGTGATCGAAGCTCCGACCGGGGTGCTCGCCCAGGACCAGCACGTGGCGGGCTATGCGCTGGAGGCGGGGAAGGGGTTGGTGATCGTGGTCAACAAGATCGACCTCGTCGAGCCGGCGACGCGCAAGCCCGCCTACTGGCGCATGGCGCTGGCCGGCGACTTCAAGTTCGCGTCGTTTGCCCCCGTCGTCACCGTTTCGGCGAAGACGAAAGAAGGAATCGGATCCATCATGCCGGCCGCGCTGGAGGTGGTCGGCCAGCGCCGGATCAAGATGCCTCCGAACGAGCTGAATCGCGTGCTGCGCGAGGCTTTCCTCGAGCACCCGCCTCCAAGCTTCAAAGGTCGCCGGCTCAAGGTGACGTACGCCACGCAGTCGAGCGATGAATCACCGACCGTCGTCCTGTTCGTCAACGACACCGGCTTGCTCCATTTCTCGTACAGGCGCTACCTCGAGAAGAAGGTCCGCGAGCGTTTCGGCCTGAGCGGCAACCCGCTGAAGCTGGTTTTGCGTTCAGAAGAAAGCCGTCGCAGCCGGGCGAGAGCCGCAAAATAGACGGCGTTTACATTTCACTTACGTGTGTAAAACAGACAGCTGACGCGGGTCATGATCAATTGACGCTGTGGGCGGAACGATGAGCTCGAGGATCATGGTCGTCGATGATGAGAAGCACATCGTTGAGCTGGCGCGCCTGTACTTGACACGCGAGGGCTACGAGGTCGAGGGAGTGGGGGACGGGTCGCAAGCCGTGGCCAGGTTCGGCCAGCTGAAGCCTGACCTGGTGATCCTCGACATCATGCTGCCGGGAGTCGACGGCCTCACCATCTGCAAGGAGATCCGCAAGCAGAGCCAGGTCCCGATCATCATGCTGACCGCCCGCGACGAGGTCACCGACAAGGTCGTCGGCCTCGAGGTCGGCGCCGATGACTACCTGACCAAGCCGTTCCATCCACAGGAGCTCGTCGCGCGTGCGAAGGCTCTCCTGCGCCGCGCACGCACTGAACCGGACCAACCCAAGCTCGTCCGCGCGGGCAAGCTCGAGGTCGACATCGACCGTCACGAGGTGCGACACGGCACCGAACGAGTGCACCTGCGGCCCAAGGAATTCGACCTGCTGACGCTGCTGGCGCGACATCCCGGTCGCGTCTTCCAGCGCAGCGAGCTGCTCGACCTCGTCTGGGGTTATGACTTTCCCGGGTACACGCGGACGGTCGACGTTCACGTACAGCAGGTGCGCGAGAAGCTCGCCGCGGCGAAGATCACCGATCCGAGCATCCAGACCGTCTGGGGCGTCGGCTACCGGTTGGAGCTGGCAGGGAGCTGAACCTGCGCCTTCGCCTCCTCGCCGCCGCGGCGGGCATAGTCGCCGTCAGCCTTATCCTCGCGGGGGCGTTGACGTGGGTCTTCGTTCGCGACCTGGAGTTTCAAAGCGCGCAAGCGCAGCTGGGACGAAATGTCATCACCGTCACCGCACAGGTGAGGCACGAAGAGTGCTTCAACCCGCTGCCTCGGATCGCGAGGCCGGCCACCTGCCCTCGACCTGGCCTCGACACGCCGAGCGACTTTCTGGATCGCCTGACCGGCCTGATCGCGCCCACTTTGAGTGGCAATCGGCTCCTGCTGCTGCGTGCCGACCACGTGGTGGTGTACGACAGCCAGGACTCTTTGCTGGGTCACCAGATCTCGATTGCAGCCGGCGTGCCAAGCCGAGCCTCCTTGGAGGGTCACTCCTATTTCGTGGCGGCCCAGCAGATCCCGCCTGGGCAGGATCCGCTCCACGCCAGTTACGTCGTGCTCGCGCAACCACAGACGTTTGCCGCCTCGGCGGCCGCCGGCGAGCTGGCCAGCCGGCTGCTCGAGGCGGGCGGCGCCGCGTTGGTGGTGGCGATGCTGCTGGTGCTCTTGATCAGCCAGTCTCTGACGCGGCCCCTCACGCAGCTGGCGTCCGCGGCAGAGGACATCGCCGCCGGCAACTATTCACGTCGCGTGAGCATCAAAGGTCAGGACGAGATCGGGATGCTCGGCTCGGCGTTCAACCGGATGGGCGAGGCCGTCGAGCGGGCACGGAAGGTCCAGCGCGATTTTCTGGCCAATGTCTCGCACGAGCTCAAGACGCCCCTCACCAGCCTGATCGGGTTCAGCCAGGCTCTGGTCGATGGCAGCTTGCTGAATGAGAACGAGCGCACTCGCGCCGCGACGATCGTGCACGAGGAATCCGAGCGCGTGCTTCGGATGGCGCAGGAGCTGTTGGACCTGGCGCGTGTGGAAGCGGGCTCGATCTCGCTGCACATCACCGCCGTCGACCTTGGCGGCCAGCTCCAGCAAGAGCTGGAGATCGTGCGGCCTCGGGCTCGCGCCCGCGAGCTGTCTCTCAACTTGAACGTTCCTGACGATATACCGCCGGTGGCGGCGGATCAGGAGCGCCTTCACCAGATCCTCGACAACCTGCTCGACAACGCGGTCAAGTACGCGCCCGTGGGCTCGACCATCAACGCCGCGGCCCGCATGAGTGGCGGCTCGGTCGAAACGGTGGTTTCGAATCCGGCCGGCGTGCATCGTCCTGACCCAGACCGGATGTTTGACCGCTTCTACCGCGCCGACCCCTCGCGTTCCGCCGCCGCGGGTGGGGTTGGACTCGGGCTCTCCATCTCGCGCGAGCTGGCGGCCGCGATGAAGGGGCGCCTGTGGGCCGATTTCGACGACTCGGGCAACCTGCGCATGCACCTCATGCTCCCGGCCGCACGCGACGCCAGGGTCGAACCCGACTCAGCCGCGGCGGCTGTCGCCTAGGCGCTGCTAAATCGCTGGGCGTTGCCCATGCGCGGCCAGACGTAAGCCTGAACGTTCGCATAGGCCTGGCGCAGGTGGTTGCCGTCGTGGTGAATCCACTCGTGCAAAAGCTCGTCCACGGTCAGCTGTCCAACGTCCGGGTGGCGGCCGGCGCGCAGCAGATGTTTGCCGCTCAGCGAACGCACGAGCTCGACACTATCGCGGCGCAGCGGTTCGAATTCGTCGAGCAGCTCGTCGGGTTTGCGATCGCAATCGCCGCGTGACCTCGCCACAGCTGCGGAGTCCCATCCTTCGAGCTCCGGATTGTCGGCGCCGAGGATGGTGCGAATTCGTCCCCCGAATCCGCGCCTCTCAGCTTCGATCAGATGCCCGATCACCTCGTTCACGCACCACTCTTCCGGCGCCGGGCGCCAGGCTGCCATGTCAGGTGTTATGGAGCGGAGAAGGCTTGCGCAAGCTTGGCCCGAGGTCTCGAGGACGTTCGCGATCTCGTCCGGGGTCAAGGCAGCGAGATGAGCAGCGTCACCGGGTTTTCGAGCAGCCGCTTCACCTCAGCCATGAACTGGGCGGCGGTCGCGCCGTAAAAGACGCGGTGGTCCACGGACAACGTCATGCGCATCACCTTGCCCGCGACTATCCGCGCGTCCTCAACGACAGGCACGTCCTTGATCGCACCCACCGCGAGGATCGCCGCTTCAGGCGGGTTGATGATCGCCGTGAACTCGTCGACTCCGTACATGCCGAGGTTGGAGATCGAGAACGTCGCCCCGGTCAGGTCGCCTTCATTCACACGCCCTGAGCGCGCACGTTCGATGACCTGACGCGACTCGATCGAGATCTGGACCAGATCCTTGATATCAGCGTCGTGGACCACCGGCACGAGCAGGCCCATGCCCTGGCTCGGGGCCACTGCCAGCCCGATGTTGACCGAGCGCTTGCGCTGGAACCGCCCCTCGACCCATGAGCTGTTGACCTCGGGGAACTTCCGCAGCGCCAGCGCGCAGGCGCGGACCAGGAAGTCCGTCATCGTCACCTTCTCGGCGCCGGGCACGGAATCCTTGAGCTGCTGGCGAAGGCTGACCGCGAGGTCGACTCGGGCTTCAACCGTGACCTGGAACTCGGGGATCGTCGACTTGGCCTCGGCCATGCGGCGGGCGATGGTGGCCTGCATTCGTGAGGGTTCGACGACCTCGACTTCGGGTCCGGCGGCCTGACCCGCCGCCGGCTGGGCCCGCCGGCGGTCGGCCTTTGGTCGCGTTCCACCGGCGGCGATCACGTCCTCTTTGACGATGCGGCCATCCGGGCCGCTGCCTTTCAACGAGGAGAGGTCGACGCCCATCTCCTCGGCGAGTCGCCTGGCGAGGGGCGAGGCCCTCACCTCCGCGCCCTGCTGCTGGCCGTCCTGACTCTCCTCGCGCGGGGGGGCCGGTCTTTCAGCTGGGGATTCGGGGGGAGGCGACGACTCCTGCGCAGGCTCACGCTCGTCGGCCATCGTGGCAGGGGTTTCCGGTTCCTTCGGCTTCGGCTCCGCCGCGCCGCCCTTGTGGGCAGGGGCCTGCTTGGCGGGCGCCGGCTCGGACTTGGCGGGCGCCGACTCGGACTTGGCGGGCGCCGGCTCGGACTTGGCCTGCGCGCCGGCTTCACCGATCTTGGCGATGGGGGCGCCGATCTTGGCCGGAACCCCCTGCTCGACCAGGATCTGCAGGACTCCGTCGGACTCCGCTTCGAGGTCGAACGTCGCCTTGTCAGACTCGACCTCAGCCAGCACCTCCCCGGCCTTCACCTGGTCGCCGCTCTTCTTCTTCCACTCGACGATGGTGCCCTCCTCCATCGTGTCGGAGAGCTTGGGCATGTTGATGTCAGGCATTCGGGTTCTTCCCGAGCGTCGCTCGCACCAGGCGCTTGATGTCCTCGCTCGTCGGGATGGATGCTTTCTCCAGGCCCATGCTGTAAGGCATCGGCACCTCCGCGCCGCCCAGGCGGCGGATCGGTGCGTCGAGGTAGTCGAAGCAGCGCTCCTGCACGCCGGCCGCGATCTCCGCGGTCACGCCGTACGTCGACCAGCCTTCCTCGACCACCACGCAGCGGCTCGTCTTGCGCACGGAGTCGATGATCGGCGGCCAGTCGATGGGGCGGATCGAGCGCAGGTCGATGACCTCGGCATCGATGTCCTCTTCCTCGAGCTGCTTTGCAGCCTCGTTGGCCAGCACGGCCATCCGCGAGACACCGACGATCGTCACGTCGGAGCCGGTGCGGCGGAGGGCTGCCTTGCCGAGCGGCGTCGTGTAGTCGCCTGGGGGAACGTCGCCCTTCACGTTGTACAGGCTCATCGATTCGAGGAACATCACCGGGTTGTCCGAGCGGATGGCAGACTTGAGCATTCCTTTCGCGTCTGCGGGTGTCGTCGGCGCAACGACCAGAAGGCCCGGGATCAGGCCGTACAGGACCTCGAAGCTGTGCGAGTGCTGGGCCGAGAGCTGGTGCCCCGCACCCCCAGGCATCCGAATCACCATCGGAACCTTGACCTCGCCGCCGAACATATAGCGGATCTTGGCTGCGTTATTAACGATCTGGTCATACGCGATCAGCGAGAAGTTGATGGTCATCATCTCGACCACCGGTCGCAGGCCGAGCATCGCGGAACCGATGGCGGTGCCGACGATCACCTCCTCCGCGATCGGCGCGTCGACCACGCGTTCGGGGCCGAACCTGTCGAGAAGTCCGTCCGTGACCCGGTAGGCGCCGCCGAATTTCCCGATGTCCTCGCCAATCAGGAAGATGGAGTCGTCGCGTTCCATCTCCTCGGCCAAAGCCTCGCGCAGCGCGACGCGGTAGAGCTTTTCCTCAGCCGCGGCCGGCGCCTTGGCCGATGTTGCGGTCGCCATCAGACCCGCTCCGCGCGCAGCTCGGGCCGGTTGTCCCACTGCCCCGCGTACGTGTACTTATAGAGGTCGCTCGGGTTTGGGTCCGGGCTGGCATCAGCGAACTCGATGACGTCGCGGACCTCGGCATCGACCTCCTGGCGCACGTTCTTGAAGTACTCCTCGTCCGCCAGGCCGCTCTCCTCCAGCTCGTGCTCGAAGGCGACGATGGGGTCGGCCTTGCGATACTTCTCCTTGTCCTCCGCGGACCGGTACTTGTCCGGATCCACCACCGAGTGGCCTCTGAAGCGGTAGCAGAGCGATTCGATGAAGCGCGGCACGGAATCTTTGCGTGTCTTCTCGACGATTTCACTTGTACGCAGCAAAACCTCGCGCAGATTCATGCCGTCGATCTGGATCGACTCCATGTCGTAAGCGCACGCCTTCTTGTAGATGTCCGCGACCGCGGACGCCTTCTCTACGGGCGTGCCCATGCCGTAGCGGTTGTTGACGCAGAACCAGACCACGGGGAGCTCAAAGACCTTGGCCATGTTCAGCGACTCGTGGAACGCGCCGATGTTGGTGGCGCCGTCCCCGAACATGCAGAAGATGACGTCCTTCTGCTTGCGGTACTTGACCGCCCAGGCGCCGCCCACCGCGAGCGGCAGGTGTCCGCCGACGATGCCGTAGCCGCCCATGAAGCGGCGGCCGTAGTCGACGAGGTGCATCGAGCCGCCTCGCCCGTGCGAGGTGCCGGTCTCCTTGCCGAAGAGCTCGGCCATCACCGCCTTGGGATCCACACCACGCGCGATCGCGTGGCCGTGCTCGCGGTAGCTCGTGAAGATCCAGTCGTTCGCTTTGAGCGCGAGGATGCCGCCGACGACCGTGGCCTCCTCGCCGATGTTGAGGTGGCAGTACCCGCCGATCTTCGCCTTCGTGTACTGCTCTTGCGCGCGCTCCTCGAAGCGGCGGATGAGCTGCATCTGGCGGTGCATGCCGAGCAGAAACTCGCGATTGTTCTTGGTCAGCTCGAGGACTTTGGGGTTGATCGCGCTGGGCGTGGGGGGTGGGGAGGAGGACTTGACTGGGGCAGACATCTTCTCTCCTCGATTCTGCATGTTCGCGGTGGGTGTGCTCACCTCCCCACCCTGAGGGGAGGTCCCGCCGCTTGCGGCGGGGTTGGGGAGGCCCGACTTCCTGTTAGCGATATGGATCGCGCGTCCCTGCGCGGCCAGCGCGGCCTCCATCAACGATTCGGGCAAGGTCGGGTGAGCGTGGATGGTGAGGTCGATCTGCTCCAGCGTCAGCCCGTTCTGCACCGCCAGCGCCGCCTCCGCGATCAGGTCGGTCGCGCGCGGCCCGATGATGTGCGCGCCCAGAAGCTGGCCCGACCCGGCATCAGCCACGACCTTCACGAAACCCTCGGTCTGGCCCAGGGTCAGCGCGCGACCCGCGGCGGCGAACGGGAAGCGGCCGATCTTGACCGCGATCCCTTTTTCCTTCGCCTCTTTCTCGCCCAGCCCGACGTGTGCGATCTCGGGGTCGGTGTACACGCAGTTGGGCGCGGCGTGATAGTCGGGGACGCGGTTGGCGTGGCCGGCGATGTTCTCGACCGCGCACACACCTTCGTACGACGCGACGTGGGCGAGCATGATGCCGCCGATCACGTCGCCGATCGCCCACACGCCATCCGCCGTCGTGTGCAGGTGGTCATCCACCACGACGCGGCCGCGCTCGAGCTTCACGCCGGCCTTCTCGGCCTCAAGCCCCTGGGTATAGGGCACGCGGCCAACCGCCAGCAGCACCTGGTCGGCATCCACCGCGCCGCCCTCGCCGCCGGTTGAGAAACGGACCAGCAGGCTGCCGTTCTGCTTCACGACCTCGGAGACTTTGCTGTTGGTGTGGATCTCGGCGCCGAGGCTCGCGAGGTGCTTGGAGTAGGCGGTCACCAGGTCGGCGTCGACCATCGCGAGCACCTGTGGCAGCATCTCCAGCACAGTGACCTTGCTGCCGAGCGCGGCGAACATGGCGGCGAACTCCATCCCGACCACGCCGCCGCCGATCACGGCCAGCCGCCGGGGCGCCTCCTTAAGCTCCAGAATCTGGTCCGAATCGATGGTCAGGTCGGCGCCCGGAAGTGGAATCCGTGCCACCGCCGAACCGGTGGCGATGATGATGTCCTTGCCGTGCAGCTGGTCGCCGCCCACGTCGACCACGCCTTTGCCGGCCAGGCGCGCTGAGCCCTTGTAGCTCGTCACGCTGCCGGCTTTGAGGAGGCCTTCGACACCCTTGACGAGCTGATCGACGACCGAGGATTTTCGCTTCTGGGCCGCCGCCCAGTCGAAACCGACGTTGTCTGCGACCAGGCCGAACGCGGCCCCGTCCTTGGCCATCGTGTAGAGCTCGGAGGACTGCAGCAGCGCCTTGGTCGGGATGCAGCCTCGGACCAGGCACGTGCCGCCCATGCGGTCCTTCTCGACGATGGCGGTCTTGGCGCCCAGCTGGGCGGCACGGAGGGCCGCCACGTAGCCCCCCGGCCCGCCTCCGATCACGACTACGTCAAAGGACCCGGCCATAGCTCCTATCTATAAGTGCCATTGATAGAAATTATGCCGCGCGGACTACCGGGTCCGGACGCCGCCGTTCGGGTTGTAGCGGTTCACGATGGGCATCCGGCGGTCGCGTCCGAACGCCCGGGGGGTGATCTTGACGCCCGGCGGCGCCTGGCGGCGCTTGTACTCGCTCCGGTCGACGAGCTGGATCACGCGCGCCACGGTCTCCGGCTTGTGGCCCGCCGCGACCAGCTCCTCAGGGCTCAGGTCGTCTTCGACGTAGCCGCGCAGGATCGGGTCGAGCTCCTCGTATGGCGGCAGGCTGTCGGTGTCCTTCTGGTCCGGCTTCAGCTCGGCTGACGGGGCCTTGGTGATCACCCGTTCGGGAATCGCCACCCCCAGGGAGTTGCGGTGCCGGCAGAGCTCGTAGACCGTGGTCTTGGTGATGTCCTTGAGCACGGCGTAGCCGCCGGCGATGTCCCCGTACAGGGTGCCGTAGCCGGTCGCGAGCTCGGACTTGTTGCCGGTGCTGAGCACGATGTAGCCGAACTTGTTGGAAAGCGCGTGGAGGATGGTCGAGCGGATGCGCGGCTGAATGTTCTCCTCCGCGACCCCGGGCTTGGTGCCCTGAAACACCGGGCGAAGGATCTGCTCGAAACCCTTGTGCGGAGGCTCGATGGAGAAGTCCATCAGCTGCATGCCAAGGTTTTCCGCGGTCATTCCGGCGTCGTCGAGACTTTCCGACGACGTGTGCCGCGACGGCATGCGGACGCCGATCACGTTCTCCGGGCCAAGCGCGTCACAGGCGATGGCGGCCGTCAGCGCCGAGTCCACACCGCCCGACATGCCGATCACGACTTTGGAGAACCCTTGCTTGCGCATGTAGTCATGCGTCGCCAGGACGACGGCGGTGTAGATCTCGGCCGCGCCTTCCAGCGGCTGGGTCAGGCGGTTTTGGATCGCCGGCTTCGGTCCGCGACCCGCGGCGCCGGACAGGGGCACTTCGGTCACGTCGAGCTCGAGTCGCGCCGCCGCCTCGGCCTCATAGCGCAGCTTTTCGGGCACGTGGTGGACGGGCTTGTTCGTGTCAACATCGGTGACGAGGAAATCCGGAACCATCGACTCGGCGTGAGCGAGCAGCTTGCCGCGTGGATCGAAGACCACGCTGTTGCCGTCGAAGACCAGCTCGTCCTGACCGCCCACGGTGTTGACCCAAGCGACGAAGGCGCCATAATCGGCGGCGCGTCCACCCACCATCGCCTCGCGCGGCGCGCGCTTGCCGTAGTGGTATGGGGAGCCGTTGATGTTGATCAACAGCTGCGCGCCGTGGTGCGCCTGCCACGCCATCGGTCCCGAAGGAAACCAGCAGTCCTCACAGACCGAGAGTCCGATGCGCACGCCGTCGAGCTCGACGATCGGGCTCTTGTGGCCAGGCACGAAGTAACGCTTCTCGTCGAACACGCCGTAATTGGGCAGGAAGACTTTGTGGTAGACAGCCTTGACCTCGCCGTCGTGGAGAAAGGCCGCCGCGTTATAGATGTCGCCTTCCTGGTCGACGAAGCCGACGACCGCCGCGACGCCTTTGGTGGCCTGCGCGATCAACTCCAGCTGGGCGAGGTTGTCGCGCACGAAGGAAGGTTTCAGAAGCAGGTCTTCGGGCGGGTACCCGGTGATGACCAGCTCGGGGAAGCAGACGATGTCCGCCTGCGCCTCGCGCCCGCGCTCGATCCCCTCGATGACAAGCTGAGCATTGCCGGCCAGGTCGCCGACGGTGGGGTTGACCTGCGCGAGCGCAATCCTCACAGCTCAATTTTGACGGGCCGGCGCCCACCGCCGCGGCACTCTGACAAAGCGTCTTGAATGGGCGAGAATGCCGGCAGCCGTGAAGCCTGTTCTCTTCGAGGTTTTCGGGGTCAAGGTCTACTCGCACCCCTTCTTCCTTGCGCTCGGCATCGTGGTCTTGCTCGTTTGGGTGGCTTACGAGGCCAGGCGACGGAATTGGCCGCTCCATGAAATCGTTCCCATTGGTCTTGCCGGATTCGTGGGAGCTATGGTGGGCGCACGGCTCTCGATCCTATTCTTCAATGGACCGTCGACCGCCCCGATTGTGCTCGACTTCTACAAGCTTTTCGATCCCCGCATCGGCCCCGGCTCGATCCTTGGAGCAATTGCTGGAGCGTACATCGCAGGCTATGTGGCCAGCCGTGCGATTGGCAAGGCGGGCTGCGCATGCGATGCCTTCGCGCCGGCGATGGCCCTGGGCATGGCCGTCGGGCGGATCGGGGATTTTCTCTCGGGCGAGGACGGCCTCGGCAAACCGACGTCGCTGCCGTGGGGCGTTCACCCGATTGCGGGGTCGGACTACTTGGTGCATCCCGCGCCGCTATACGACGCTGGATTCAACCTGGTGTGGTTTGTCGTGCTGCTTGCGTTGCGCGACAACCCCCATTTCCAGAGCGGCAGGCTGCTGAAATTCGGCGTCGCGGGGTACGCAGTAGTCCGGTTTTTCATCGAGTTCGTCCGCAACAACGAAGTCATCGCCTTGGGGCTCACAGGGCAGCAGTTCTTCTGCCTCGGGCTCCTTGCGCTCGTCGCCGGATACTTCGTGCAGGCGCAGCGTCGCAGGCCGGCAACGCAAGTTGTCTGAGGATCGGCCGCCAGACATCACACCGAAGCCACATCAAGGACCCGGGCCCAATGCGGACGATTTCGACCCCAAACAGCATGTCTGGGATGGTCAGGTCTGGTGGACGGCCGACCATCAGTACTGGTGGGACGGCTCCAGCTGGCAGTCGGTGGACAATCCTTATTCAGCCCCGGATTTTGTGGCGCCTTTACCCAAGCGTCATCGACCCCCTGGCTGGTGGCGGGATTTCTGGCTTGGTTTCGTCGGGATCATCGCCGGCAACGTAATTCTTGTCATCCTGATCAGCGTTTTGGCCGGAGCCACTAATGGCCAGCCGGGATCGCTTGTTGGTCTGATGCCGTGGCTGCTGAACTTCGGCGCGCTGGCGCTGTTCGCCATCATCCGGCCTCCAGTCGCCCTCGGCATGTTGCTCGCATACGGGATCGCTCTAGGTCTGGTTCTGCTGGCCGGGATCTTCCTGGCGATTATTTGCTTCGGCGGCCGCGGTGGGGTGCCCTGATATGGCGGCTCGCGTCGAGCGGCCAGAGATCTTCTGGGAGCTGACCCGCAGCCTATGCCCCGAATGCAAGCGCGTCATCGACGCCCAAATTTTGTTTCGGGACAACCGCGTGATCATGCGCAAGCGGTGCCCGAGCCACGGCTGGTTCGAGGCGCTGGTGTTCGGCGACGCCAAGCTTTACGCGGACATCGCGCCGTACAACAAGCCTGGAACCCTGCCACTGAAGTTCCAGACCGAGGTCAAGGACGGATGTCCCCATGACTGTGGCCTCTGCCCCGAGCACAAGCAGCACGCCTGTCTCGGATTGATCGAGATCAACTCGGCCTGCAACCTCGACTGCCCCCTCTGCTTCGCCAATTCCGGCACGCACCTGGCGCGGGATGGCTTCGAATTGGACCACGGGCAGGTGGGATTCATGCTCGACAGCTTTGTCGCGGCGGAGGGCACGCCCGAGGTCGTGCAGCTCTCCGGCGGCGAGCCGACCCTGCATCCTCTGCTCCCGGACTTCGTCGCGCTGGCGCAGGGCCGCGGGATCAGGCACGTGATGATCAACACCAACGGGTTGAAGCTGGCGCACGACGACCGCCTGCTGTCGCGGCTCGCCGATTTGAAACCCACCGTCTACCTGCAGTTCGACGGGTTCGACCCGGGAACCAACCTCGCGCTGCGGGGCCGGCAAGACCTGGTCGAAACCAAGCTGAAGACGCTGGACCGGCTGGCGGAAGCGGATGTGCGCGCGGTCCTGGTGGCAGCCATTGAACTAGGCGTCAACGACCACGAGATCGGCAAGATCGTCGACTTCGGGCTCCGCCACCCCGCCATCTTCGGGGTCAATTTCCAACCTGCATTCCGGGCTCAGCGCCACCTTGCCATGGATCCGATGAACCGAATGACCATCCCCGACGTGCTCAAGGCCCTCGAGCTGCAAACCGCCGGCCGCTTCCGCATGGATGACTTCGTTCCAGTGCCGTGCTGCATGCCGACGTGCAACTTCGTCACTTATGCCCTGCTGAGCGGTGATGAGGTCACGCCCATCACGCGTCTGGTCGACGTCGAGGGCCATCTCGATTACTTGAAGAATCGGACTCTCGCGACGTTCGACCAGGAGATCCTGGCGACCCTCGAACGCCTGTGGAGCTCCTCGGCCGCGGTCGGTTCCGACATCGCCGCCGGCGACGTGCATCGAGCAGTAAATGGCTCGGCCTCGCGCTGTCCCGCTTGCCACGTGGGACTGCCGCTGTCGAGCCACGGTTCGTCCGACCTTGCGCGCCATGTCTTCATGGTGAACACGCGCGACTTCATGGATCCGTGGACCTTCAACGTCAAGAACGTGATGAAGTGCTGCGTCGAGTTCGTCATCCCAGACGGACGCCTCATACCGTTCTGCGCGTACAACTCGGTCGGCTATCGGGAGCGCGTGACGGCTGACTTACACGCGGCTGTGCGCTCGACGCGCCAGGCGCACACGCGCGGTACCTAATTGCGGCAGGTACGATTTATCGCTCGGAGTGGGTTACTTCGAACGTCTCCGCACTCTTTCGCGCGAGCGCCAGACGCTGCTGTGCGTCGGTCTCGATCCCGACCCTGAGCGAATCGAGGGTGGCGCCGCGGGCGCGCTGCGACACTGCCAGGAAGTCGTGCGGCAAACCGAGGAACACGTGTGCTGCTTCAAGCCAAACAGCGCCTTCTGGGAGCAGTACGGCCCGGACGGCTGGTCGGCGCTCATGGAGTTGCGCGACCAGGCGCCGGCCACACCCTTCCTGCTCGACGCCAAGCGAGGCGATATGGATAACACAATGCGGGCGTACGCAATTGCGGTCTTCGGGACACTCGGCATGGATGCGGCGACGGTGAATCCTTACCTTGGCTCGGATTCGCTTCGCGAGTTCACCAAGTACGAAGACCGTGGCGTGTACGTGCTGTGCCGCACCTCCAACCCGGGCGCCAAAGAACTGCAGCATCTCGAGTCAGGCGGCGGGCCGGTCTATCAACACGTCGCCGCGCTGGCCGAGCGCTTGAACTCAAGCGGCAACGTTGGGCTGGTGATCGGCGCGACCGCCCCGACCGAGGTCGATGAGGTCCGGCGCCTTACGAAGCTTCCCTTTCTGCTGCCTGGCGTCGGGGCGCAGGGGGGCGACGTGGAGGCCGCGGTGCGCGCAGCCTGGAACGGGGATCCCGCCTCGTGCCTGGTCTCGGCCAGCCGCAGCGTGATCTTCGCCCCGAGCCCGGCACGCGAAGCTGCGGCGCTGAAGACCCAGATCAACGCAGCGGCCGGGGTGCGTACATGACCGAGGGACGCCACACGGCCCGCCTCGTCCTGCAGGGCCACATCATCGATTCGATGATGCTGCCTCAGGTGATGGACCTGGTCATGGACCTGGGCGGCAACTTCACCATCGAGGAGCTGAAGGTGGGCCAGCACAAGACCGATACGTCGATCTGCCGAATGGAGGTTTACGCGGACTCTGCCGAACAGCTGGATCGCATCGTCCAGCGCGCCCGTGCGCTTGGCGCAACCGCGGAGCACGAACAACCCGTGCGCATCGACAAGGTGGCGCACGACGGGGTGTTCCCCGAAGGCTTCTATTCGACGAGCAACCTGCCCACCGAGGTGCTGGTCGACACCCGATGGCTCCCGGTCGAAAACATCGAGATGGACGCCGCGATTGCGGTTGACCGCCAGGCGGGTCGAGCGTGGTGCATCGTCTTCCAGGACGCGAAACCGGGCATGGAGGTGGTGATCGGCCACCAGGGTGTGCGCGTGACGCCGCTCGAGCGCTCGCGGCACACCGAGATCTTCAGCTTCATGGGCAGTGAGGTCTCAGCCGAGAAACCAAAGAAGGTCCTCATCGCCGGCATCGCCGACGAGATGAGGCAGGTTCGCGACTCGGGCGGCAGGATCCTGGTCGTCGCCGGTCCGGCGGTCGTGCACACTGGCGCCGGGGTTTATCTCTCGCGCCTGATCGAGCTTGGTTTTGTCCAGGTCCTTTTCGCCGGCAACGCACTGGCGGTCCATGATGTCGAGGCGGCGCTGTTCGGCACCGCGCTTGGCGTCAACATCGCGAGCGGGCTCGCAATCGAGCACGGCCATGAACATCACATGCGCGCCATCAACCGCGTGCGTGCGGCTGGAGGTCTGCGCCAGATGGTCGAGCGCGGGCAGCTGCGCTCTGGGGTCATGAAGTCCGCGATCGAGCACGGAGTCGAGATCGTCCTCGCCGGCTCGGTGCGCGATGACGGGCCGCTCCCCGACGTCATCACGGAAATGGTCGAGGCGCAGCGGCGCATGCGTACCGCCCTGCGTGGAGTGCGCATCGCCCTGATGCTCTCCACCATGCTTCACTCCATCGCCACCGGCAACATGCTGCCCGCCGGCGTGCGCACAGTCTGCGTCGACATCAACCCGGCGGTGGTGACCAAGCTCGCCGACCGCGGCAGCTGGCAATCGATCGGCCTTGTCACCGACGTGGAATCGTTCTTGCGCGAACTGGCTCTGGTCGTGGAAACTGGGCGCCATGGGTAAAGGACGCGACAAGCAGGGGCGCGAGCCAAAGAAAAAGAAGAAGGCGAAGCAGACCACGGCGGCGGTGCCGTCAAACGCCCAGTTCCGGCACCACTCCGTGGTGACAAGCCAGCCCGAGACGCCACCCAGAACCACGGAATAATCGACCGCACACGCCGCCAAGCCGTTTTCCTGGCGATCGGCTTTCTGGGCGGGCTGCTCGGAGGGCTGCTCGGTGTCGGCGGCGGCTTCGTGCTGGTCCCGCTGCAGGTGCTGTGGGCGCAGGTTCCGCAGCGATACGCCAACGCCAATTCGCTCGTCGCCATCATCCCGATCGCGATTGCTGCCCTGCCCATCTATTACTTCCGCAAGGGATCACCGCAGGTCGATCTCCACGTCGCGGTTTTTCTGGTCATCGGGAGCGTGGTGGGCGCCTACGCCGGCGCGCGCCTGCTGCGCCGGATCCCCGAGCGTGAGCTCAAGATCGCCGTCGCCCTGGTCCTGGGCGTGGTCGGGATCAAGGAGCTGCTGCTTCCGTGAGCTGGTCTGATGTGCTCCTGATCCTGGGGGGCCTCGGCGCCGGCTTCCTCAGCGGCACGATCGGGATCGGCGGCGGCCTGCTTTTCGTACCGACGATGACGATCGGCTTCGGACTCTCGCAGGCGGTCGCCCAGGGCACCTCGCTCGTCGCCATCATCCCGACCGCGATCGTCGGCGGGGTCACTCACCTTCGACAGGGCAACGTCCTGCTCCGGCCCGCGCTCTGGATGGGAGGTGGGGGGGTGGTCGGCGCTGTGATCGGGGCCCTGGTCGCGGTCGAGGTCCCGGGCCCGATCCTGGCAAGGTTCTGGGGGGCATTCCTGGTCTTCAGCGCCTACCGGCTGGGGCTC
>Ga0209056_10001832_pt1 | contig 23230 bp, 26 predicted proteins | sample GraSoiAngelo_114_FD_185876 | JGI IMG/M metagenome (GOLD analysis project Ga0209056, IMG submission 185876) | Grasslands soil microbial communities from the Angelo Coastal Reserve, California, USA - 14_0903_13_40cm (SPAdes) (version 2) | ecosystem: Environmental > Terrestrial > Soil > Grasslands... | reverse complement strand
GAGCCGGAGGCGGCGCTGCCGCCGGAGGACGCGCCAATAGCGGTGGGGCTGTTGCGGTCTGTGCCGCCTCGGGCGCGGGTGAGCTAGTCGGTTTCAGCAACCGCAATTGCTGCATCGCCTCGCCGGCCCAGAAGCTCGTTCGGTATTGGGTCAGGACGGTTTCGCAGATGCGGCGAGCGTCGTCGTTTCGATTTTTCGCCTTCAAAATGTGCACCTGTGAAAGCAACGCCATCGGGGCAGTAAAGCTATTAGGGTAAGCCGATGCGATCTGCTGATACATCGCCAACGCTTCATCCGTCTTTCCCAATGACTCCAGATTAGCTGCCATTGCCATCCGTGCTGTGCTCAGAAGCTCGTGCTGTGGGTACTTGGCAATGAAGGCTTGGAGCGTTGTATTCGCCTCCGCGAATTTCTTTTCATTCCGCTGAGCTTCAGCGAGCAAAAGGTAAGCGTCGGCGGCCGCGGGTGTGCTGGCGTACCGGAGTATTACCTGTTGGTACTCTTGTGCATCCTTCGCGCTGGCTAGTAAAGCCGATGCGGCTACGGCGCGTCGATCGGCATAAAAGCGATAACCGGTAAACGCGATCACGGCGAGCAGCACGATAACGAGCGCCGCGGCGATTTGTTTTTTGAAACGTTCCCAAAAGACGCGCGTTTCCAGTGCGACGTCACGAGAAGGAGGTGGGGCCGTTGGCATAAATTTCGTGCGCTCGGCGGGTCAAATCCTACGAGCGGTCGTTTTATGCCACGCGACGGTTTCTCGCGCAAGCGTGGCAGAGCAGATATCGATCGTCACCCGATGAGTGTGGATTGGTTGACGCTACTAGTAGTCGTGCACGCGACAAAGTTTTCTCCGGCGATACAATCTTACGTATGAATGCACTCTGGAATTCTTTTGTAACGTTACTTGGCTTGGGGGTCGAACCCAAGGATCTCACGTTTATTCAAATCTCTCTGCGTGGGATTATCGTCTTTGTTGTCACACTGACCACAGTGCGGCTTGGACACAAACGCTCACTCTCGCGCAAGACCCCGTTTGACGCCGTCCTGCTCGTAATCCTTGCCGCGGTCCTTTCGCGCGCGATCAACGGCTCAGCAGCTTTTTTCGCAACGCTCGGCGGAGGCGTGGTCTTAGTGGTGCTGCATCGGCTGTTTGCATATCTGGCATTTTATTCCCACGGCTTTGGCATTTTGGTCAAAGGCAAACCTGATGTCATCGTGCGCGATGGCCAGTGCGATTTCCGTATGATGCGGCGCAACCACGTCTCAGTGCACGATTTGGACGAGGACATGCGTCTTAGCGCACATACCGACGAACTTTCCAAGATCAAGCTTGCTCGCGTCGAACGCAGCGGCGACATCAGCTTCATCAAAAAATAATTTGACCAGCACGACCCATTTGACCTATGACAGCTACGGGACTCATGAGACGAACCAAAAAACGCTGGATCAAACCGATGCTGAAAACCGTGCCCATTTTCTTTGAGTGCACATGTTACGCGGGCGCGGTGTGATCGAACGGGCCTCATACTGCGTAACTTCGGTTGATTCGCATTCATATTCTCGGCAGCGCAGCCGGCGGTGGCTTGCCGCAATGGAACTGTGCCTGTGCGAACTGCGTCGCCGCGCGCGCGCGGGAAATTGTCCCGCAGACGCAATGCAGCATCGCTATCACTGGTGACTCGGGAGCCGGTCAGCGCTGGTTCTTGATCAACGCATCGCCTGATTTGTCACGACAAATCGAACGGATGCCGCAATTGCAGCCGGACCGCGACTCGCCGCGGAACAGTCCGGTCGCGGGAGTTCTTTTGACAAATGCGGACATCGATCATGCGTTGGGTTTGTTGCTCTTGCGGCAACAGGAAACGTCACTGGTCGTTTATGCCGCCAATGAAACGCAAAACGCGCTTGCGTGGATTGAGGGTGTTTTGGCGCGGTTCTGCGGAATCGAATGGCGACAGATCAGCGCTGAGTTTCAATCGTTGAGTGGCAACATCGGTTTTCGAGCGATCCAATTACCCGGCAGCGTTGCCTTTCAATTTCGAGACGAGATGTCCGGAGCAAATGCGCTGTTCGCGCCAAGTGTTGGCGAACTGACTGATGAATTGCGCGATGCAGTTCGCTCATCCGATGTCGTTATATTTGACGGCACATTCTGGAGTGAGGGCGAACTCGGTCTTGTGCGGCCAGGTGCGCGTACTGCGCGGGAGATGAATCATCTGCCTATCAGCGATGGCACTCTTGATTTGTTGCGCCGATCGCCGGCGCGTCGGAAGATTTACACACATATAAACAACACGAACCCGATTCTGATGCCTGGTACTCGAGAACGTGCAGAGATAGAGCAGGCTGGAATCGAGATCGCGCGTGATGGATTAGAAATCGTTTTATGACCACGGGACTTTGGGACCGCCAAACTTTCGTGGAAAAGCTACATGCGATCGGTGCGCGGGCTTACCACGATAAACATCCGTTCCACGTCGCCATGAATGAAGGCCGGCTCGCGCCGGAAGCATTGCGCGGCTGGGTCGTCAATCGTTTCTATTACCAGCGAAATATTCCGGTCAAAGACGCTGCAATTCTCTCCAACTGTCAGGTGCGCGATGTGCGCCGAATCTGGATTCATCGCATTCTCGATCATGACGGCAACGCAGATAACGAAGGCGGCATCGAAGCTTGGCTGCGCTTCGGTGGAGCATGCGGGTTGTCGCGGAATGAACTCTTGGAAGATCGGCAGTTGCAACCTGGCGTTCGCTTCGCTGTGGACGCGTACGTAAATTTCGCGCGTACTCAGCCGTGGCCAATTGCGATTGCATCATCCCTCACCGAGCTTTTTGCGCCGGATCTGATGGCGGCACGACTCTCGGCATTCGAAAAATTTTACCCGTGGGTCGACCCCCACGGCCTCGATTACTTCCGTCGCCGCACCACACAAGCGCAGCGCGATTCGAACGAGGCGCTCACGATCACGCTCGAGTATTGCAACACGCCCGAGCTTCAGCGCGAGGCCGTGCGGGCGCTCGAGTTTAAATGCGATGTGCTCTGGTTGATGCTCGATGCCATTCATCACGCCTATGGCAACTCTGACAATTGCTGATGCTGCACGGCCGCGCCTTGCGAAAGGAGTCCGATTGCAAAGCGATTCGGTGACGGGCAAAAGAGTTTTGCTTTTCCCGGAGGGCATCGTCGAATTGAACGAAACCGCGCACGAAATTCTTTCACGCTGTGACGGGCAAATGTTGAACGAGATCGTGCACGCGCTGGCCGAAGAATACGATATTGATCCAACGCCGTTGGCCGCGGATGTACGCGAAACGCTGGCCGATCTTCACCAACGCAAGCTGATCGAATTCACATGATTGCCTCCCGTCCATACGCATTGCTCGCCGAACTCACGTATCGGTGCCCGCTGCATTGCCCGTACTGTTCCAATCCGACGCGCGCCCGAAACGATCATCAATTGATCACCGACGAATGGAAACGCGTGATACGTGAAGCCGCCGCGCTGGGCGTGTTGCAAATCGGCTTCTCCGGCGGCGAACCACTTGTCCGGCGCGATCTGACCGATCTAATACTCGTCGCCCGCGAGACAAACCTTTACACGAACCTCATCACCAGCGGCATCGGCCTGGATGACGATCGCGTGTGTACATTGCGCGACGCCGGCCTCGATTCCATCCAGCTAAGTTTTCAATCGGACAGCTCAAATCTGACGGACGAAATCGCCGGCGCGCGCGCGCACCAGCGCAAGCTGGACGTCGCGGCGAAAATTCGCGCAGCAGGAATCCGGCTCAGTCTCAATTTTGTTATTCACCGGCGCAATATCGATCGGCTGCCGCAAATGATTGATCTCGCGGAAACGCTGGGAGCCGAAAGAATCGAGCTGGCAAACGTGCAGTTTTACGGATGGGCTTTTGTTAATCGCCCGGCGTTGCTCCCAACACGCCAACAAGTCGTTCGCGCGCGAGGAGTCGCTACTGCAGCAAAGGCGCGACTAGCCGGCAGGATCGACATCTTTTATGTACTGCCGGACTATTATGAAATCCGTCCCAAACCGTGTCTCAACGGGTGGGGACAACGTTACATTACCGTCAACCCGATAGGTGACGTGCTCCCCTGCCCGACCGCTTCATCGGCCATCCCCGATTTGCGTTTTGAAAATGCCCGGGCGCACACGCTCGATTGGATCTGGCGCGAATCGGAGAGTTTCAATCGATTCCGCGGAACGGAATGGATGCCGGAACCGTGCCGGAGTTGTCCGCAAAAGGAAATTGATTTTGGTGGTTGTCGTTGTCAGGCCGCGTTGCTGACCGGAAACGCCGCGAACACAGATCCCGTTTGCACACTGTCTCCAAACCGCACAGCCGTAGATGCGGTGTTGCACGATATAAATTCGTCAAGCGAGCAGGCGCGCGATTGGACCTATCGTATTAACCCGGGTGTACCTGTTTCAGCATGGTCGACCGGCTGTAACCGCGGGCGCTGATCGCGGTCTCGCCCGCCGGTTTTAATCGCGCATCTAACCGAGGTCCTTCGACCTCGGCTTCGATAGCCGCGCCTTGTCTAATCACCGATAACTAGTTTACTGATCATCTACTCCGAAGGCAATATCACGGGCGTGGAGGCGGAGTATGATGTGGCCTGTGTGTGGGGTGTGGTCTCGGAGTAGCCGTTGCAGTAGCAGTAGCCGTGGGTGTAGCTGTCGGAGTAGGATTGGCAGTCGCAGTGGGTGTTGCTGTTGGCGTTGCTGTTGGTGTGGAGGTCGCAGTGGGCGTTGCAGTCGCGGTAGCTGTTGCAGTTGCCGTCGGAGTCGCCGTGGCGGTAACTGTTGGCGTTGCTGTAGCTGTAGGTGTTGGCGTAGGCGTTCCTGTCGGCATGCGGAACGCATACACCTTGTTATCATTCGCGATGTAGATGCTTCGGCGAGCTACCATGCCGCTGTTCCATTTGCGCGTGCCCGTCATCAACTCGTTGGCGCCGCCGCCTGCATAAACCGGGTTTCCGGTGTCACCATCGTAACCGTTTTACCGCGGCACAACTGGGCAGAAAAGTAACGCGACTGTCAGTTTTCGTCGATTTGACTGAACTGTAACCGGGATCGCTTTGTCACGCCGTAGCCGGGAGGCGAAGGGGGAATGATCCCGGCCCGCGGAGCGCGCACTGCTTGAAAACCGGCATCAACGATGGCGGCTACAACACTACCTGCTGGATTCTTTGGGTGATCCCTTCTCAGCTGTCTTAGTCTGAGCAGGCGAAGAACCTTTCGCGGTCTCGTTTGGTACGGCGGATTTTTCGTGACAGCACGGGCATTGCAGAGTTTCGGGGTGCTCCGCGGAAACCTTCGCGGTAGTTGCCTACAGTCCTGCTGGCGATCACCGCCACGGTTACCCGCCGCCGTTAGAACGTCACCGTTGCTTGATTAGAACAGGTTTGGCTGCCCGCGTTGCACACTTGATAGGTGTAGGTGGCATGGCCACGGCCACCGACGGGGTCGGTATAGAAACCGTCATTCGCGGTAGTGACGATCAGCACGCCATTACGATGAATGTCAACGTTGGTCGACGTGGCCCCGCTCCACGAGAGGTCCACTGTCTGCCGCCCATGCACTTTGTAGCCGCGCGCCGTGAGGGTGATCTGCCCGGGTGTGGGTGTAGGTGTAGCCGTTGCTGTAGGTGTCGCGGTCGCAGTTGCGGTAGGTGTCGCAGTAGCGGTAGGCGTAGGCGTGGGCGTGGGCGTTCCAGCCGGGAGCTTAAAGGCATAGACTTTGTTGTCGGCCGCGTAGTAAATGCGACCGCGAGCGACAATGCCGGTGTTCCATCTGCGTGTCCCGCTCATCAATTCGTTAGCGCCACCACCGGCATAAACGACGGCGCCGGTATCGCCATTGTAACCATGCAAACGCTGGTCGCCTCCAGCACCTGCTACCCACACAATCACATCACTAGCGCCATCTGTTGAAGTGACCCAGGCTGAGCCCAGGCCGGTCTGGCTTACGGTCCAAGCAGAGCTTATGATAGGCGGACTTGTTGGGTTAACTTTGTAAGCTGAAACCGCGTTGCCTTCAGTATGAAAAACAAAATATGTTCCCTGGCTGGTTCGGTAGGTGGCAGCCGATTGACCCCTCACAGCAGTTGGAAGGTTCGCCGAAGCCACCGGCGCAGCGATGCCGCCCAGATTGCTGCGGTTGAGTAAATATCCCTTGCCGTCTTTACCCAGTGCGAGCACTAGTTTGGAAGGCGTAGCTCCAGGCACGTCGATGAGCGTGGTGCTGCAACCGCCCAGATCTGTGTCGCCTTGATCCAGCGTGAACCAATTCGTAGGCGCCCAATAGTCGGTGGACTGACCGGTCCAGATCGGCCCGGCTTGCAGGCGAATAATTGCTTCGCCGCCCATCCAGTTACCTCCAGTGTTGAACGTGTTGCCGGTGACCACGAACATGTTGGTACCATCACTGGCCACGCCGCCATGTCCCCAAATTCCGCCGCCGATGGCCGTTGTCGCCCAGGCGCCCACGTTCGAAGGATTATTGATTGGCACGCCCACTACCCAGCCGTGGTAAGTGCCGCAATCGCCCAGGTGGCCGGACCAGGCGACATAGACAATACCGTTGACGACAGCCAGTCCGCCGCGCTCGTTCTGCACCAACGAAGTAAAGGTGATGCCGTTGTAAGTGGCGGTGGCGTTCACATCCACTGGCCAGCCTGCATTGGTCGCGCCAGTGTCCACGTTCAATGAATTAATAAAATGTTTCTTGGTCGCGCCATCGATCATCGTATCAAAGAAAAGTGAGCGGGAGGCGAGATCGACAACTGGTGTACCGGTGATGCCGAGCGGGTTGATGTTGCCGCATGGAAGACCTGATGTGACGGGCGGGCCGACATTGCGCTGCCAAATCACCGTGCCAGCAACGGCGTCGAGCGCATAAATGTTGTTCGATTCGGTCACGGCAATGATTATCGGCCCGTTCGGACCGCCCTCGATGTAAAGCGGTTGGGCGTAAACGTTGCCGGAAATCGTGCCATTAAAGTTCAAGTCACGCGTCAGCCCGTCCGCAGCCGCAGACGTAAAACCGGGATCGATGTAAACGCCGTCGCGGGAGAGATTGTTGTGCTCCTGAGTGACGTTGACCTGCGCGTTTGCTTGCAGAACCGCACACCACAAGCTGGCAACGAGAAGTAAAAAAATGCGAATCGAAGAATTCATACGCCGGCCGCTGAAACGCCCGCGCTACCTTCTACCATAATGCGCCTCCGGCTTGCCAAGGATTACAGCAAAATTACCCGCTGGATTCTTTTGCTGATCCTTTTTCCGGTGTCTTGGTCTGCGGAGGAGAAGCAGCTTTTGCCGGTTCTTTCGGGGCGGCTGACTTTTCTCCACCAGCCGAAGTGGCGGGAGATTCCTTTTTGGCAGCTTCTTTGTACGAATCGCTTCGGTAATCAGTGGTGTAGAACCCCGATCCCTTAAAGATCAGACCCGCGCCCGTGCCGAGCAGACGTTTCACTTTTCCGTGGCCCCACTTTGGCAACCGGCAAAGCTCTTTCGGGCACTCGCGGAACGGCTCATCGCGCATCGACTGGAATGCTTCGAAATTCTGGCCGCACTTCTGGCAAGAATACTCGTAAGTTGGCATGAGGAATGTGAATCGGTCCGCTCTTGAAAGCGACGCTGGGAAGTCTGCATTAAACAAATTACAATTCAACCCAGAGCCGATGGTTAATTGACGAGAGCCGGCTCAAACGCATGCTTGTGAGGTTCAGTAATGCGAGTCTAAGGCAGGAATATTCAAACAAATAAGACACATGCCAGAAGAAAAAATCCTTACCAAACACCCGCTGGGTAAAAGCGGGCGAAATATCAGCAAGCAAAAGTATGAAGCACTCAAGCGAGCTATCTTATCAGCTTTGAAGAATCGAGACGTGACTCACACACAACTATTCTATCACCTCAACAAGAGCTTAAAGGGCAGCTTTTCAGGCAATATAAGTTGGTATGGGGAGACGGTTAAACTCGACCTGGAAGCTAGAAAAATTATCGAACGAACCTCTTCAAAACCTCAAAAATATCGGCTCAAACCGAACTAAGCACAATGAAAGCAAACGAACCGACCGTCTACGGTGTCACTAAAATCGCGCAACTCTTTCCCAGCATCAGGAAGATCAAGAACAAGTCGCTGCGCGAAAAGGTCGCCGCGGTCTGGAGCGAGGCCATCACCACGGGCTGCGGCGGCAAGGGCTGGACGTTCGATGAGTTGCGCGCGGTAAAGTTCACCCTGCTGGCCGGCGACATCAACATGACTTTCGTCGAACATCTCAACTCTTGTTCGCGACAGTGCATCGCCATCGCTGATGTGCTGAAGAAATCCTTCCGCTGCAGCATCCCTATTCAGCGCGATTATCTCATTGCCGGTGCGCTCCTGGCCGATGTGGGCAAACCGCTGGAGTATGATAAGGACGCGTCGGGCAATGTGATCCAGGGGAAGTTTGGGCAGCAGATCCGTCATCCTTTCAGTGGCGTCGCCCTTGCCTACAAGCACAGAATCCCCGGCGAAATCCTCCACATTATCGCTACGCACAGTCACGAGGGCGACAAGGTCGAACGCTCGATCGAATCAATCATTTTTCATCACGCCGATTTCGTTGATTTCGACATCGCCAAGGTGCTTGGGAAGCGCACGGCGAAGAAGCTGTAGCCGGGATCGGTGATCCCGGCCGACCGCCATCAGCGATGCCGGTCACAGCGACACTGGACGCGCAAACGGCGACTGGATACTTTATTGGACAATTTATATGGGCCTGACGCTTGTTGAGAAGATTGCCGCGCGTCACGCGGATGGACTCGCTGCGGGCGCGGTGGTTCGCAGCGGCGACTTCATTTCCATTCGACCGCGCCATGTGATGACGCATGACAACACCGGCGCTGTGATCCCGAAGTTCAAGCAGATCGGAGCAACGTCGATCGCAGATCCGGCGCAACCAGTGTTCGCCATCGATCATGATATTCAAAACGTCACGCCAAAAAACCTGGAGAAATACGCCAACATCGAGAAGTTCGCTGGCCAGCACGGCATCGATTTTTATCCGGCGGGCACCGGTATCTCGCACCAGGTGATGGTGGAGCAGGGCTATGTTGTTCCGGGCGCCATGGTGGTGGCCAGCGATTCGCATTCGAATCTTTACGGCGCGATGGCAGCACTCGGCACGCCGGTCGTGCGGACCGACGCCGCCAGTATTTGGGCTACCGGAGTGACTTGGTGGCAGGTTCCGAAGGTCGCCAAAGTTGTGCTCAAAGGGAGACTCTCACCCGGTGTCGTCGGCAAAGACGTCATCATCGCGTTGTGCGGACTCTTCAATAAGGATGAAGTGCTCAATCACGCTGTTGAATTTGTGGGAGATGGCGCAGCGAATCTTCCCATGTCGGCCCGCATGACCATCGCCAACATGACTACCGAGTGGGGGGCGCTGGCAGGCGTTTTTCCGTTCGATGAAGTGACAGTGAACTATCTGCGCTCGCGTGTGCCTGAGTTCACGAGTTCGAATCGTCCGGGAAAACGTGGGCCGAATAGTCGTTCCGGCTACAACACCACCGACATTGACAATTGGTGGAAGAACCGCACCGATTTGAGCGCTGATTCCGATGCGGAGTACGCGATTGAGCTTGAACTCGATCTCGCGACCGTCGTTCCGCATGTGTCCGGGCCTAACGAAGTGAAGACGATGGTGTCGCTGCCGGAAATGGAGCGGAAGCATGTGGCCATTCAGAAGGCGTATTTGCTCTCGTGCGTCAACGCCCGCTTCGAGGATTTGCATGACGCGGCCGAAGTGGTGCGCGCCAAGGGCGGCCACGTTGCCAACGGTGTGGAATTTTATCTCGCCCCGGCGAGCGCCGAAGTCCAAGCCCGGTCTGAGTCCACTGGTGATTGGCAAACTCTGATAGGCGCGGGCGCCATTCCGCTGCCGCCCGGGTGCGGTGCCTGCATCGGCCTGGGTCGCGGTCTGGTGCAAAAAGGCGAGATCGCGATCAGCGCCACGAATCGTAATTTCAAAGGCCGCATGGGCGATCGCGATGCGTACGTGTATTTGGGTTCGCCCGCCGTCGTCGCCGCCAGCGCACTGGCCGGATTTATTTGTGCGCCAAAAAATTTCGCGGAACGCGCCGCGGGCACCGCTGTTCGACGCGCCCAAAGGAAACCAAAACCGCCGGCTTCGGTTGAGATCATGGCCGGTTTTCCGCCAAGCGTGCATGGTCGCGTTCTCTTCATCGACAAGGACAATTTGAACACGGACGGCATCTACGGCAGCAAACACACTTACCGCGACGACATGACGCCGGAAGAAATGGCCGCGGTCACGTTTGAAAATTACGATCCGAACTTCAATACGCTCTATCAAAATGGCGACGTCGTGGTCGGCGGCCTGAACTTCGGTAGCGGCTCGAGCCGCGAACAAGCCGCGACGGCGCTGAAGTTCAAAGGAATTCCTTGCGTGATCGCAGCCAGCTTTTCGGAAACCTACAAGCGCAACGCGTTTAATAACGGCTTCGTCGTGTTCGAATGTCCCGAGTTAGTAACACACCTGCGAACCATCCCGCGAATGCGGGACGCGCCCACCACCGTCGGCCAAGAGATCACAATCGATTACGCCGGGTCGACGCTCACAGTGGACGGAAAATCATTCCCATTCCCGCCGCTCAGTCCCGCCGCGCAGGAATTGATTGTCGCAGGCGGCGCCGAAAAACTCGTAGCCTCCCGGCTTCGGCGGGGTTCGGCAGGGGAGTGAGCCTTATTCCAAGCCAAGCTGTTTGCGGATGGCGCGAGCAAGCGTGTTTTTGATTTCAGCGTGACGCGGCACCGGAGCGACTCTGCCGTTCGCCGGATTTAGATAAATGTCGTGATTCGCACCGTGGCGTTTGACGTAGCAGCCTCGATCAACGAGACCTCGGACAAACTCCCGCCGTTTCACAGCGAGATCGACAGTTCCTGCTTCTCCTGCGGGACAAATGTGTTTTCGGCAGCGTCCTCAACCATCAGTTTATAGGCGTCACGAATCATGGCCTGAAGTTCTTCCAACGTTTCACCCTGACTCATTACAGCTGGCATTTCTTTCAGGCGGCCAACGTACCAACCATCATCCTTCCAATATTCGAGCGTGAACTGCTTCATCGCGTTCCATTTTAACAGCGAAGCTTGGAAGCGTAAAGCTATGCTCTATTCATCACGGCGACCGAAATTGATTTTAGATCGGAAAGATGTGCTTCCTACAATCGATCCGTTGCATCCGCGTAATCCGCGGTCGCAAAATTTGCGGCGCTTGCGGGTGGTGACGCCCGCCGATAAAATCGCCTTCCTATGGCTAAATACAGAATTGCATGGATGCCCGGCGACGGCGTGGGCAACGATGTCATGGAAGCGGCGCGGATCGTTCTCGATCGGATGAAACTCGACGCCGAATACGTGCCATGCGACATCGGTTGGGAGTTTTGGTGCATGGAAGGCAACGCGCTTCCCGATCGTACCGTGAAAGCGCTCAAGGACACGACGTGCGCGCTGTTCGGCGCGATTACAAGCAAACCACAGGACAAAGCGAAAGAGGAATTGAGTCCGGAACTCAAAGGAAAAGGGTTAAGCTATTTCTCGCCCATCGTGGGGCTGCGGCAGATGTTCAACCTCCACACCAACATGCGCCCCTGTAAGAGTTATCCGGGCAACCCGCTGAATTATCGCGGCAGCAAAATCACGAATCCAAGCGGCGAAGATGTGCCGATCGATCAAGTCGTGTTTCGAGAAAATACCGAGGGCATGTACGGCGGAGTCGAGTTTTTCCCCTTGCCGGAGTCGGTTTACACGGCGCTGTGTGCGAATCCAAAAATGAAGAAGTGGAAAGACAAAGCAGGCCTTGAAAACATCGCGCTCTCCACTCGCATCATGAGCGTGCAAGGCTGCACCAACATTTGCAAAGAAGCGTTCGAGTACGCCAAGAAAACCGGGCGTAAGCGCGTGACGGTAATCGAGAAACCGAATGTGCTCCGTGAGACTGGCGGCCTGATGATGGATTGTTTCCGCGACGTGGCGAAGAGGTATCCGGACATCTGGGCGGACGAAGTGAACATCGACGCCATTTGCATGTGGATGTTCAAGAACCCGCAGGATTATTCGGTGCTCGTAGCCGAAAACATGTTCGGCGATATCGTGAGCGACCTGTGCGCCGGTCTTGTCGGCGGACTCGGTTTCGCTCCGAGCGCCAATCTCGGCGACAACTACGCGGTCTTTGAGCCGACACACGGTTCGGCACCGAAATACACCGGTCAATACAAGGTCAATCCGATCGCCATGCTGTTGACTGCAAAGCTAATGCTCGACTGGCTCAAGGAAACCGAACTGGCGACGCGCCTGGAGTCCGCCATTGCTCGCGTGATCGCGGAAGGCAAAGTCCGCACCTACGATATGGGCGGTAAGAACTCGACCCTTGATGTCGCAAAGGCGATTGCGGACTACGCCACTTGATGCCTACGACATGTCCGGTCGTGGCGACACGGATTCGCCGTGGCGAGGGCGGCAAAGATTCCACACTCGACGTGGCCAAAGCCATCGCGCAGTACTCCGGTTCGTAAATCAAGAGACGCCAGTTGGTCCTGTTCTCTTTTGGATTCTTGACCAGGAAAAATGAAACTGTATCTCGAAACGACGGTGCCGAGTTTTCTGTTCGCAGACGATGCGCCCGAGAAGCAGCAAGTGACGCGACAGTTTTTCAAGTGGCTCGCAATCAGCCCTGACAAGCTTTACATCTCAGAATTGGTGCTGGCCGAATTAAACCGCGCCTCTCCAGATGTGCGCAACAAGCTGTTGGAAGCTGTAGTGCGGTTGCCGGTGGAAAATCTTTCGATCACCGATGAAGCCGTGGATTTGGCGGGGCGATATGTCAGAGACGGTGTAATTCCTGCCCGCTATCGGGATGATGCTGTGCATGTGGCATTGGCAGTTCTCAATAATCTGGATGTTGTGGTAACATGGAACATGAAGCATCTAGCAAACGTGCGACGGATCGAAGGAATCAACCGGACAAATCTGGCTATGCGCCTTCCGCTGATCCGCATCCACACGCCAGAGGAGGTGATTGATTTGTGAAAAAGATCGAATTGCGCGAATCGAAAAGGTTGTTGCAGGTTCGGAAAATCAAACAGGAAATAGCCCGCGAAGCGGAGAAAGACCCCAAATATTATCAGCGGCTCAACGGCTTGGGAGCGAAGCTGCTTGAATCCTCCCACACACGGCGGAACTCAAACGCGAAGCAGTCGAGGCGATGAAGCTGACCTACGATCCGCGTCGGAATATCGGTTACCTGCGCTTTCACGAGAAAACCGCGGAGGTCGAAACCATCCAGGTGAGCGATTCACTCAACGTGGACATTGCGCCAGATGGTACGATCTATGGCATCGAGCTTTTGAACGCCAACCAACAGCTCCGTGGCGACAATGGCGGTCACTTTGTCATCGTCAACGAAGCGGCCGGCAAAACCGAAGATATCGCGCTGGAGATTTAGACGCAGATTGCCCGCGTCATCGGGGAAGGCAAAGTCCGCACCTACGAAAAACATGTCCGGTCGCCGTGGCGACACGGACTCGCCCCACCGCGGCGGGCAGGCTGTGGCGAGGGCGGCAAAGATTCCACACTCGACGTAGCCAAAGCCATCGCCGAGTACGCCAGTTCGTAAACCGGAAAGATCGACATCTTCTTTTCTGGTACGCGACAAACCCCGATAAAAAGCTTTCAACGTTGCTTAGTTGGGAGCGTGACTTGTCGACACTTGGATTGTAGAAAGAATTTCGCGCGTGCTGTTTGGGTAGTGGCTCTTAATAAATTTAATGATTTGTTTGGCGGAGCGAGAACGGCACAGCGGCTTCAGTTGTCCCTTGGCCAATCGATATAGATGTGCGGTTGTTTTGCCAAATATCTCCGGACCGTGGATATCAGTCCATTTTCTTAAACCTGCTGGGGGCGCGTGTAGGAAATGATAAGGAAACTCGAGCAATTCACTCACATCCGGTCTGATCGTTTGCCGCTCAATGTATGAGATGGCAAAGCTTTCGGCGCCGCGATCGCTGGAAAGGTTCTCTTCAGGCAAAAAGTATCGAACATCGAACTTACCTGAGGATTTTGCGCCATACACAATGGGCAGATATGGGAACTCCCCCTTAAAATGAGAGAACGTCATGCTCAGATCTACCGGAACTGTTCCATCAATTTCGCACCATGCGTGATCAGCGCCGCTATTGATTGACGTTATGCCGGTTCCGTTCTCTGAGTGAATGACGAAATCAGCCGTTTTGATGCTCGCGCGTTGACGAAGCATGATGGCGAGAATGTACATGTGCAGCGCGTGTTCCCGACAAAACCACCCGCAATCCCATCCGTCCTCCATCATGAATGGCGGCTCGGTATAAATGGCATTTAACTCGGGCTTGATAGTCGACTGCAAGACAGCTTCTAAATTCATCAAGAACCAATCTCGCTCGTGCTACTGGATGGCCCTCTGCCGGTCGCTGAAGTCGCCGTGTTTTTCTCCATGGCATCCATTTCCTCTTGCATTTGACTCAGTCTTGGCCACACCCATTCATTCGGGCGCGGTACTGTCATTTCGATTTTAAATTCATCGACGAGATGAACCACAAGTTTATCGAAATACTTAGTTGCCTTTATGACCACATCGGGGTGCAAGCCGTGCGGAAGATTGGCGGGTTGCCAGATATGTTTGTGAAGCGGCTCAGAACTTGGAAAGACGTCAAATCGCCCGACGTGATTCCATGTGCTGTGCGTGGCGTTACTCCAGCCACCATAAGCAAAATCGTATAGATCCAAACAATCCGCTTCTTCGGCCATCTTCCGCGTTGAGATTCCTGACCAACTACCAACGTCAACATGTTGTAAGAATGAATAATGTTGCCAACCAATCCACGCTTCCCGTGCTTTGATCCCCTCCCGCAGTTCGTCGGCTTCGTCAGGTTCTTCATCCTTTATCGCCGCTTTCAGTCGTTCGACGTGAAGTTTCTCCTGTCCCAAACCGTAGTGGATAAATTGCCTCGCCCGAACAAGAGGATCCTTAAGAATCCAAGCCACTGTAATATAGACATCAGTCATCGATCGGAGGAACAGTGGCCCTGCGTGGTAGTCCCATAGGTCCGGATTCCGCGCGACTTTAACGGCAAGATTGCATTGCCGCGCTAACAATGCCCCGATGACCTCCGCAAACTTACTCTCGAAAATGTCGACAGGGAATGTCGCCCAAATCGCATCGACAACGCCCCAAGCGTAGTGCTCGTAATCAATTCCGAAATTGATCATTGGATGCATGCTCTCGGAAGCATTTGGTTCTTCGACGTTATCCGCGCGGAAGGGCGCAAGGTCTTTTCCACGATTCCAAAAATCCCGCGCCCACGACGCGCCAATTTGGCCTTCGCACATCATGAACGATGAATTCGCGTGCATTCGTACATGTGAACAAAGGCTATCGGTGTGCTCCGAGTTGAACGCTGTGATTATGGAATCAAAGTCCACAAACGGATAGTCCTGTGGGACATGAAACGTTCCGATTTCAATCTCGATCTTGGGGATAATCGATTGGACGACAGACGCTGTTTGGCTTCGGCGATCGAACAATTGCGAGATGACGGCGCGGGCTTTTTCGACATCCGACACGGAAGGCTTCTTCACGTCGATTTTTTCTTCAAAGAAGTTCTGTAAGGGATTGTTGTTTGGATAACAGCGCACATAGGGTGTTAACGCGTCCAAGACTTCCAAAAAAATTCCCTTCGCCTTGCAGGCTTTGCGAATACTCGTCCAATCATCGGCTGTTAAAGAGCGGAAGGCCGAACAGAAAAAGAACTTTGAGCCAGACGACTTAATCGAATAGCAAATTCGCAGAAAGGTTTCTACGAACTCCAATCCCCGCTCAGTGCCGAATCGCTCAATAAAATATCCCAGCCATGCAATTTCCGGCAGAATACGTTCGACATAATGAACCTCCGTCCAGCCAAATCGAGCCGCAGGTGGGAAGAATTTCTTTCCTACCCGGGTGTGACCTGAAAGCACTTTGGTTTTCGCCGGTTTACGCTTCCCCATAAAGACAATCTAGCATTGACCGCTGCCGGTTTCTGCTCGTGCGCGAGCAAACCATTCGTTAGAGTCCGGCGTGGTTAGACGCTTATTTCGAGGACGAGCGATCCCTGGTTGGCTCTTGGTATTGTGGGCGATAACAATCGAAATTCTCGATTGGTGGGGGCGTATCGAACTCGTCAAAGAAAAAGTCGGGAAAGTGTCACCGGATCTGTTTCAACCAACTGTGAGTTTTGTTCTTTCCCCCGCGGGACGGCTCTCCATCATAATTCTTGGATTTGGTTTGTTACTCTTGTCGACCGTTCGCTCAAAAAAATCGAGACTCCAAATCGATCGATTTAACGCGGCGCGGATGCCCGAACCGGTCTCAAGACGTCATGCAGAACGAACGGTCGACCGGGAATTTGTTGGTGCCACGCCTGACGATTTAATGAACATGTGTCGCAATCACATGGACATTGAGGCCCAAAGACTCATAAGACCGTACACCGGCAAATGGATGAAGGTGGCAGGACGCATCCGCAACGTTCGTTCTTCGTCCGTCAACAGCGCACAAGTCACTTTCGATCGGCCGACCGGGCCGGAAATACGCGATTTCTATATGTACTTTCGGGACCCGAAATGGATTGATACACTTGCTGTCCTAAGTCGCGGAGCGGAACTAGTTGTAGCAGGAAGGATTACCGAGATTAGCGCCATTTGCGTAACGCTCGACGATTGCGAGATCATAAGCTAAATCGGATTGTGACGAGCCAAAGCAACTAGCCATCGACAGCGTAATTGAGCTGACGTTCGTGCTTCCGCGCTGTCGAAATGGCCTTTCGATTCGCCGATGAGCCCGTCGTTGTCGATCTTCAAAAGTTTCGTAGCCGGTGATTCGAAGGCGTCGTCGCCACAAACAAAAATCCGTTACTTCACATTTGCGATCTTTACGATCGCTGCCCTTTGCCTGCGGATCCTTTGGATCCTTCACCACAGTCACGTACAACTCTTTCTCGCCTTCGCTGAAGGCGACGTTTGTTGTGCCATCACCCGCAGCGATCTCAAACATGTGTAGAAGCTTGCCCTCGGGAGAAACAGGTCACTTGTCAGTACTTGGAACAATTACCGTTCTGACGTGATCAATGGAATCCTGAAGCGCGTCTAGTGCCGCATTAATTTGGGGCGAGTCGAGGTCGACAAAGCGCAATGTCTCTGGCGGAAAACCAAGTTTTCCGCTGCACGCGAATTCGATCAGTGCCGGAAGTTCAGTCGCGAGATGATCGGAGACGCCGATGATCTCCGCTTCTTTGTTGATCAGTTCTGTGTACGGAAGGATCCACATCGTCTCCGCCGTTAATCCGACAAGCGCGGCGCGTCCGAGAAGGCCTAAGCAGAGCACGGCCTGGCGCATGGTTTTTGCAGAGCCGATCAATTCGAGTGCGACATCGACTCCTGTTCCAGCGGTTGCCTGTTTGATTTGCTCGACCGGATCGGTGGACCTGGCATCGATCGCCATAGCTCCCATGCTAGCGGCTGACGCGAGCTTCGCAGGATTGATTTCAACGACATAGACATCTTCGCAATCGAAAGCGCGTGCCAATTGCAATGCGGAGAATCCGAGTCCGCCGAAGCCAAAAATCGCAATCGACTCGCCGGCTTTAAAGCGCGCCTTGTTCAGAGCATGAAACGCCGTCGCCGACGAGCACATCATGATTGCGCCGACTTCGAATGGAATCTCGTCTGGAAGCAAGAACGCATTCGCACCGGGAACCTTGATGAATTCGGCGTATCCGCCGTCGCGATGTTTGCCGATCATCTCGCCTATGCGGCAAAACTGCTCCAAGCCGTGAACACAAAACTCGCACGATCCGCAGCTGAACAGATAATGCACACAAACGCGGTCGCCCGCTGAGAGGTGCGTCACATCGCTGCCGACTTCCTCCACGCAGCCCGCGATTTCGTGCCCGAGCGTGAGCGGTAGATCGTCAATTCTCGAAATGCCAGCGCGATAATGCGCATCCGAGTGACAGATCCCGGCAGCCATAACGCGAATCAAAACCTCGGACGGGCCAATCTCCGGAATTGGGACGTCAGCCTCCTCGAGCGGTTTTCCGACCTGCACGAGCCGCACCGCTCTCATTTCCAATCAGCCCTACGAGCGCTTTGAAGCCGCGGACCCTAGACCTATTTCTTCTCCGTTACCCGCGTCACAGTGAAAATTTCGCTCGGAAGAACCTGACCTTCAGGCTTACCTGGGCCTTCCTGTGAAATGATTCGGGACTTAAAAATCTTTTCGGTAAGCTCGATGATTTCTCGTTGCTGAATCGCCAGGTCGTAATCAACCGGCCGTGCTCAATCCGCCATTTTCCGCGGGAGTTATCGCCTTCGTCCGGCGGATCCAGGATCCAGGTCCCGTCAGCGCGATATTGAGTCTCGTGTCGATGACCGTGCCAAGTTCCAACAAGAAGCCGCGATAAAGTCGCATCGTCCGGAAGCGCGAGCGCGATGACCGGTGCAAGGAAACCGACAATGACGAAGGCGCTACGCATCAATGCTTCTGACTGATGTAGGCAAACATCTTCTCGTTGTACCGGCGCGCGTATTCTTGCTGTCGTTCTCGAAGTGGTATGTCGTTAGTGACACAACCAATTCCAGCGTCAGCCTTCGGGTACTTCTTAGCCACGTCGAACGTGACACCAACCGGGAAGGATGCAATACTGCCTGCCCAATAAAACTTGATGTGCCCTGTGCGAATATCTTGCTCGGCTTCCTTGACGGCATCAGCCGGATTCCAAGTCGGCTCCGCGGCAACGCAACACGCAGCAACAAAGGCAACTGCGAAAATGCATAAGGTTTTCATCTGAGCTGATACAAGATCAGCTATCGTCAGTGAACGCGAGCTTTTTAACGCGGTGTTATTCCACAGTGATTATCACTTTCCCTCGCGCGTGACCTTGTTCGAGGTATGCCATAGCCTCGCGGATCTGACTTAGCGGATAAGTTCGGTCGATCACTGGTTTCACTTTTCCGGACTGCATCATCTCGGCCACAAGATTGAGATCCTTTTGATTTGGCTCTGCGAGCATCATGCCCATTTTCTGGCTGGTGAAGGGTGACACCAGCATCGCTTTGATTGGACGCGCCATGGGGCCGATCCATTTGCCGTCGTTTGGTCCACCGCCGCCGACCATGACCAGGATGCCGTTGGGTTTCAGGACACGTCTAAATCCGGACAATGGCTGCGTGCCAACATTGTCGAGAATCACGTCGTAACGCTCGTTGCCTTTGGTGAAGTCTTCTTTCGTGTAATCAATGACGTGATCTGCGCCGAGCGATTGAACCATTTCCGTATTCCTTCCACTGCATACGCCGGTCACCTCTGCGCCCAAATTCTTCGCGATCTGCACAGCAAAGGTACCGACTCCTCCAGACGCCCCGTTGATTAAGACTTTCTGCCCAGGCTGAACCTTTCCGTGATCACGCAGACCCTGCAATGCAGTGAGACCTGCGACCGGTATACCAGCAGCTTGCTCAAACGTGATGTTCGCAGGCTTCATCGCTACTGCCCTATCCGCGCGTGGGCAAAGATACTCGGCAAAAGCACCGATTTTATTGCCAAACACTTCATCACCGGGTTTGAATTGCGTTACGTTCTTGCCCACGGCTTCAACCGTGCCCGAGTAATCAACGCCAAGTCGTGGATTCTTTGGTTTGCGCATCCCGCCCATCATCCCACGCATGATGTAGGGTCTGCCTTCGATGAAATGCCAGTCGAGCGGATTGATTGAAACGGCGCGGACTTTAACGAGGACCTGGTCATCGTTAGGCGCGGGCTTCTTGATCTCTCTGATTTGGAGAACATCCGGTGATCCGTAATCGGTGTAGACGACCGCTTTCATGTGCGGTTCGTCGGTGTCGATTGGATCTTGTTTCTCAGTCGCCAACGCATAGAGGAACAAACCTCCGATCAGCAAAATAATCAGGCAGAAAGCCCAAAGAAAAATGCGGCGAATTCTACCTTTGCGGCGTCGCGGTTTTTCTGCAGGCGATTTCGTTGTTAGGTTTGCGTTCATTTCTTTCCTTCTGTTACTGCACAGTTATTACGACTTTTCCCCGAGCGTGGCCTTGTTCCAAATACTGAAGAGCGTCCCGCACCTCGCCCAAAGACTTGTAAGTCCTGTCGATAACGGGCGTGACCTTTCCTGATTGCATAAGATCGCCGAGCAACGCCAGATCGCCGTGGTTCAGTTGCGAGATGTAGAAACTGAACTTTTGGTTCGTGAACTTCGACATCAGCGGCGTTGTAAACGACCGGCTCAAATGCGTCCAGGTATCCTCGTGCCAGCCCGCGCCGCCGAGGCCGGCGAGAACGCAAATGCCATTTGGACTTAGAACACGGCGCCGGTCGGAAAACGTGTGGTTCTGCACGTTATCGAAAATCACATCGTAACGCTGATTGCCCTTCGTGAAATCCTCTTTCGTGTAATCGATCACGTGATCCGCCCCGATGGAGCGAACAAGATCAAGATTGCGCGTGCTGCAGACGCCGGTCACCTCTGCGCCAAGGGATTTTGCAATTTGCACTGCGAAAGTGCCTACGCCGCCCGACGCGCCGTTGATCAATACCTTCTGCCCTGCCTGAACATGTCCCTTGTCGCGCAGACCCTGCAACGCAGTGATTGCCGCCACGGCGACGGATCCTGCTTGCTCAAACGTCATGTTGGCCGGCTTCAGCGCTATCGCGCGATCGGCGCGCGCGCAGACGTACTGAGCAAGCGAGCCGGTGCGCCCTCCGAAGACTTCGTCGCCAGGTTTGAATTGCGTGACGTTCTTGCCAACTGCTTCAACTGTTCCCGCATAATCAACACCTAATCGCGTGTCCTTTGGCTTGCGTAGCCCACCGCCCATGAGACGCGCCAGCCACATTCCGCGCACGAAGTGTCCATCAAGTGGATTTAACGATGCCGCGCGAACTCTAACCAGGACCTGATCGTCTGTAGGAGCTGGTTTTTCGATCTCCTGAAGCTTGAGATTAGTTATCCCATAGTCGCAATAGACAACCGCTTTCATCGAGTTGCCTGGAGTGGCAGTGTTGCGGTCGCAGTCATTGGTCGATGTCCAGTAGGCGACAAAGCCCCAAAGAATCAACGCGACAAAAATCGTCCCGAAGGTCCATTTAAGGACGCGCTTCCATCGCTTACCAGGGCGCTTTGCCTTGAGTTTATCCTTCATTTCTGCCGTCACTCCTTTTTCTTGCTAGTTGCATCGGTGTCACTAGCGCCGGTTGGTTTTTGATTCGGCAGAAGTCCGAGTTGTTGCATCAACGAAAGTTGATCAAAGGCAGACCACTCCTCTTTGATTTTGCCGTCCACTATCCGCCAGATCGTAATCCCGGACTGTTCCGCTTTCTTCCCGGTGGCGGGCAAGCCGTTACCTGTGCCGGTGTTGGTGCCGCGCGCAATCCAATACACCGCGACCAGGTCACCGTCGGCGATCAACTTTGCGGGTACTATAGATAGATCAGGAAACGCCTCGTGCCAGCCTTTCAAAGCCGTTTGGTCTTCCTGCAAGCTGATATCTCGGTGGATACCATGATTCACGAAGTCCTTGGCATAAAGTTGCTCCGCGAGTTCGAATCGTCCTCCGCTGAGGAGTTCTTCGAATGCTCGTTTCGCGAGTGCCTTGTTTTGTTCTTGCAACGAGGATGCACAAACGACGCCTGCAAGTAGGAATGAGCAATTGATAATAGCAGTAAGTATTTTCATAAGAGTTAATGCGAAGGTTTGGTGATAAAAGTTTTCTAATGCAGCGCACGCTCAGGGCGGTGATGTGCGGTAGCTCTCCTGGATGACTGTAAGCCCTTAACTAAGAGCCAAAGACTGACCACGAGTTCAAAGATAGCCATCGGTGTGTCGAAGATGTAATCGTTCACGATTTTGTTGAAGTTCGGGAAGATGAGGAAAACAAAAGCGCAGAGCACGCACCAGGCGGATGAGATTACGCCAAAGATCGCCAGTCCTTTCGGGATGTAGTTCGACTTGAGCCACAACCAGGCGCAAACAGTGGCGGCCAATCCGAAGAAAGGCAGGCCCACGTAATAGTCATCGAAATTCGCGCCGAGATGTAATCGCGCCAGCGCTTGCAATCGATCCGGCTCAAAAACTTGCAAGTAATTCGCGTTACTCAAGAGCCGCAGCGCGCCCAGCAGATTGAGCGGCGCAAGAAGCCACAACAAGGCGAACACGAAACGGAAGAGCGCTCCGGCCAGGGCGAGGCCGGGATTTATAGGTTTAAAAATCACGTAGAGTGCGGTGAGCAGAACGACAACGCCGAGGGTGTAGGTGAGAAAGCAAACGACCGTTATGCGCAACTGGGTTTGGTGCGCCACGATGTTCTGAGCGGTCGCCGCAGCGTTGCCGGAAACCACGAGAGGATTGAGCAACACGTAGTTGCCGAAGACCACGATCGCGAAAGTGAGCAGACCGCTCCAGCCGGCAACTTTTGCGGCAGTGCGTTGCGAATTGTCGATCGTACTAATTGTCATTTTCATTCTTCTCCAGGTGGTCAGCTATTCTTGTTAGTCCATAATGAGTACTACTTTTCCCCGCGCGTGCCCTTGTTCGAAATAGCGCATTGCTTCTGCGGTCTCGCTCAACTTGTAAGTCCGGTCGATGACGGGTGTCAGCTTCCCCGTTTGCATGAGGTCGCCCAACAATTTCAGATCCTCTTTGTTCGTTGTCGTAGTATACCTGACGAACTTCTGGTTACCGAACCGCGACAACAGATCCGCTTTGAAAGTCCCACCTATACGTCCCCACGTTTCCGGGTGTATTCCTGCTCCTCCGATTCCGGCAAGGACGCAGATGCCATTAGGAGTTAAGACGCGCCTGCGATCTGCGAAGGAGTGGTTGCAAACGTTATCAAAAATCACGTCGTAATGCTGGTCACCTTTAGTGAAATCCTCTTTGGTGTAATCAATGACGTGATCTGCGCCGATTGATCGGACAAGATCCATTTTCCCCGTACTGCATACGGCCGTTACCTCTGCGCCGAATGACTTGGCTATCTGGACAGCGAGAGTGCCCACACCTCCCGTTGCGCCGTTGATCAGAACCTTTTGCCCCGGCTGGATGTTACCTTTGC
>Ga0209056_10001831_pt1 | contig 23232 bp, 16 predicted proteins | sample GraSoiAngelo_114_FD_185876 | JGI IMG/M metagenome (GOLD analysis project Ga0209056, IMG submission 185876) | Grasslands soil microbial communities from the Angelo Coastal Reserve, California, USA - 14_0903_13_40cm (SPAdes) (version 2) | ecosystem: Environmental > Terrestrial > Soil > Grasslands... | reverse complement strand
GGCGACGAAAATCACAAGCGTGATCAGAATTCTTCGCACGTTTCCGGTGTAGCCACGCGGCTGAGGCGCGTCCAGTGATTAACGGCCCGCAGGGCGGTGGCTACAACTCCGCTTGGGCTTGGGATTTGGAGCTTGAAGCCTCCGACAATCGATTCTGAGCTGACGAATACTACATCCCAACGGGATGACGCGCGGCGAAGCCGTGTGTGTTCCGCCCATCAACGTACCAACGGGGGCCGACATCGCCACCGTAACGCAGGTCGGTCGTGTCGAGTCGCAGGCCGGCGATGACGGCAAAGGTGTGACCGCGGCGTGCGTAGATGGTGATCCACCGGCCGCGACCGCATTCGCCATAACGGAGAAAATCACTCGATGGCAGCGGCGCCTCGAGAAGATTGGCATGATGCAGCGCGAAGGAAACGCTCCCAGAGCAGTCGTAGCCGTAATCGTTGAACGAGCCGTGGCCGCCGCCCCAGACGTACGGTTTGCCCCGGAGAGTGTTCGCCGCCCAGATGGCGGACTTCACGTTCGCCGGGGCATTCGATGGCGCGTAGGCGATTCCATTGCGCAAAACAGCCCGGCTGCCGGCAACAATGGGATGAGGGCTGGCCGTTGTTTCCATCTGCGGAATTGCTTCCGGTTCGTTCTCTTCAGAAACCGGTTCGGCGCGCGGGAAGCGGCGCGGCGCGTAATAGGCAACGCGGACGGGAGCAGGCTCATCAAGAGAGAAAGGCTGGAGCGCGACGATGGCTTCTTTGGGGCGATCGATGCGAGGGGCTTGTGCCTGCGCCTCGAATAGGGTCGTGACAAAGATGGAAAGCGCGAAGAAAAAGCAGAATGCCGCTTGTCCGCGGCGTGTTGCGTTCCACCGGAGGGGAACCAGATCCAGCATGTTAAAGAAAGAAGCTGCTCGCGCGCCACCCCGGAGGATTTTTACGAGCCGCGCGCGCGAAAATTCGGCCCGCTGAGATTGCCGAAAAGATTTGGCGAGAAAAAGCGCATTCGCTAAAGGATGCATTGGTCTATGGGAAAAAGATCCGCGGGTTGATACTTACATCGCGAAGTCAGCAGACTTTGCGAAGTCAATCCACGCAACCGCCACGACTCACGAGTGCGCCGTTTGGGTGTCGCTCAAAACGCGTATTTCTCAATTAAAGGCGCGGCGCAATCACCGTGACCTAGCGCCACCAGATTTTATTGACCGCAATTGCAGCCCCGTCATGCTCTCCTCAGTCCGACCGGCTTAATCAAGAGTCGGTCAACAATTGAGGAGGTCGGCCGCGATCGTCTATCGGCGAGTCGCTGAATCGACAATCGTGTTCGAAAAACAAATTGCTGACTGATGCGCGACCAGCGCACCCTATTTCGCCGTGCGGGGTGATCGAGGATCGCGCCGGTACACACGCTGCGCCTAAGAAGCCCACGCCGACGCGGCGGAATCCGTAAATTGGTTTAAGGGCGGGTTGGATTCCGGCTCGCTATCGGCGGTCGGATTGCGGCGCATAGTTCTTGCTGCGACCAAAACAGCGTTGACTCACGAAGAGTCTAGTGCTGTTCAATCCCTTGCGGCTCTTAAACTTTGGTGCGATGAATTCGGTTCAATTTACCGTCGGCGGTAGTGCGCGGAATCGGCATTTCCGGGCGGTGAATTGGGTATCCGAAGCATGCGATCCACTGGTCGTCCTCCTCTATGAAGAAGAATCATCCTTCTGCACTCCTGCGTGACAAACATAATGGCTCGCGCCTGAACGGAGATGGTGTTGACTCGAAGCAACTCCTTTCTGCGTTGAGCGCGTTTAAACGCGGCGACTTCTCTGCTCGCCTTCCCGACGATTGGACCGGGATCGGTGGCAAGATCGCCGACACATTCAACGATGTGATCGCGACCAACGAGAAGATGGCGCGGGAGCTCGATCGCATCAGCCGCATCGTGGGCAAAGAGGGTCGCATCACGCAGCGGGCGACTATTGGCGATGTTTCTAATTGCTGGGCGGGATCGATTGGATCGGTCAACGCGCTCATCGACGATCTGGTTCATCCAACTAGTGAGATGGCGCGCGTGATCGGCGCGGTCGCAAAAGGCGATCTCTCCAAGGCGATGGAGACAGAGATCGAAGGACGTCCGCTGGAAGGCGCATTTTTGCGCACGGCCAAGACAGTGAACACCATGGTCGATCAGCTCGGGGCCTTTGCCTCGGAAGTGACGCGGGTGGCGCGCGAGGTCGGCACCGAAGGCAAACTTGGCGGCCAAGCAAAAGTGAAAGGCGTCGCAGGCACTTGGAAGGATCTGACAGAGAACGTGAACCTGATGGCGGGAAATCTGACCGCGCAGGTCCGCAACATTGCCACGGTCACCACAGCCGTGGCGAACGGCGACCTGAAGAAGAAGATCACGGTGGACGTCAAAGGCGAGTTTCTCGAATTAAAGGACACAGTCAACGTTATGGTGGATCAGCTACGTTCCTTTGCCTCGGAAGTGACGCGGGTGGCGCGCGAAGTCGGTTCGGAAGGAATTCTTGGCGGTCAGGCGCGGGTGGAAGGCGTTTCGGGAACTTGGAAAGACCTGACTGATTCGGTCAATTTCATGGCACGGAATCTCACGGGTCAGGTTCGCAACATCGCCGAAGTCACCACCGCAGTGGCGAGGGGAGATCTCTCCAAGAAAATCACCGTGGACGTTAAGGGGGAGATTCTCCAGCTCAAGAACACGATCAACACCATGGTCGATCAACTCAGTTCGTTCGCGGCTGAAGTGACTCGAGTGGCGCGTGAGGTCGGCACTGAAGGCAAACTCGCCGGTCAGGCCGACGTGCCCGGTGTTGCAGGCACGTGGAAGGATTTGACCGACAGTGTCAATTCGATGGCCGGGAACCTCACCGCTCAAGTTCGCAACATTGCCGAAGTCACCACCGCAGTTGCGACCGGCGATTTGTCCAAGAAAATTACCGTCGATGTTCGCGGGGAAATTTTGGAGCTCAAAGACACGATCAATACGATGGTGGATCAGCTGCGATCGTTTGCCTCGGAAGTCACGCGGGTGGCGCGCGAGGTCGGTACCGAAGGCAAACTGGGTGGGCAGGCGGATGTACGCGGCGTCGCCGGGACGTGGAAGGATCTAACCGACAGCGTCAACATGATGGCCGGCCACCTGACCGCGCAAGTCCGCAATATCGCCGAAGTAACGACGGCCATTGCTAGCGGGGATCTCTCGCGAAAAATCACGGTCGATGTGCAGGGCGAAATCCTCGAGATGAAGAACACCATCAATACGCTGGTTGATCGCCTTAGCTCTTTCGCCTCGGAGGTGACGCGCGTAGCGCGAGAGGTCGGCAGCGAAGGGATTCTGGGAGGTCAGGCCGAAGTGCGCGGTGTTTCGGGAACGTGGAAAGACTTGACCGACTCGGTGAACTCGATGGCTAGCAACCTCACTGGGCAGGTGCGAAACATTGCGCTTGTTACCACGGCGGTGGCGCGCGGCGATCTATCGAAAAAAATCACGGTCGATGTCAAGGGCGAGATATTGGAGCTGAAGGACACGATCAATACGATGGTGGATCAGCTGCGCTCGTTCGCCTCGGAAGTCACGCGCGTGGCCCGCGAGGTTGGTACGGACGGAAAACTTGGCGGACAAGCCGAAGTCCGCGGTGTCGCCGGTACGTGGAAGGATTTGACCGACAGCGTCAATTTCATGGCCGGCAACCTCACTGCTCAGGTGCGCAACATTGCCGACGTGACCACGGCCGTGGCCAAGGGCGACTTGTCCAAGAAAATCACGGTCGATGTTCGCGGCGAAATCCTTGAGCTGAAAGACACGATCAATACGATGGTGGATCAACTGCGATGGTTCGCCTCGGAAGTGACGCGCGTCGCGCGCGAGGTCGGCTCGGAAGGAGCGCTCGGCGGACAAGCGCGCGTCGAAGGCGTTTCAGGGACATGGAAGGATCTGACCGATTCGGTGAACGTTATGGCCGGTAACCTTACGGCGCAGGTGCGCAACATTGCGCTCGTCACGACGGCGGTCGCGAACGGCGATCTGTCGAAGAAGATCACGGTCGATGTAAAGGGAGAAATTCTCGAACTCAAGGACACCGTGAACACGATGGTGGATCAGTTGAACTCGTTTGCCTCGGAAGTGACGCGGGTAGCCCGCGAGGTCGGCTCGGAAGGTAAACTTGGTGGCCAAGCGATGGTCAAAGGTGTCGGTGGCACCTGGAAGGACCTTACCGACAGCGTGAACTTCATGGCGGGCAATCTGACAAACCAAGTTCGCGGCATTGCGAAAGTCGTCACGGCGGTCGCAGACGGCGACCTGAACCAGAAGCTCCTTGTTGAAACAAAAGGAGAGATCGCTGAGCTGAGCGACACTATCAACAGCATGACCGACACCCTCGCGATTTTCGCCGATCAGGTCACCACGGTGGCTCGCGAGGTCGGCGTTGAAGGAAAGCTAGGTGGTCAGGCCAGCGTGCCCGGCGCCGCCGGCACGTGGCGCGATTTGACCGACAATGTAAACCGTCTGGCGGCAAACTTGACGACTCAGCTTCGCGCCATCGCCGATGTCGCGACCTCGGTGACGACAGGCGATCTCACGCGATCGATCCAGGTGGAAGCGCAAGGCGAAGTCGCATTCGTGAAGGACAACATCAACGAAATGATCCGCAATTTGAAAGAAACGACCTTGCGCAACGAAGAGCAGAACTGGCTCAAAACCAATCTCGCCAAGTTCTCGCGCATGTTGCAGGGGCAAAGGGACCTGTTGGCGGTTGGCAAACTTATCTTGTCGGAACTGGCCCCGGTGGTTTCCGCCCAGCACGGCGTCTTCTATATTATGAGCAACTCGGCGGACGAGCCAGAACTCAAGCTTCTGGCCAGTTACGCTCACGCCGAAGGGAACGGCGTAAAGACTCATTTCAAACTGGGAGAGAGCCTGATTGGGCAAGCAGCGCTGGAAAAACAACGTATTCTTCTCGTCGACGTGCCTACCGGTTATATGAAAGTGAGCTCTGGCCTCGGCGAATCGCGCCCGACTAATATCGTGGTCCTGCCGATCCTGTTCGAAGGAAAAGTAAAAGCAGTCATGGAACTTTCGTCGCTCGAGCGTTTCAATGCGACACATCAGGCGTTCCTCGATCAACTGGCCGAGAGCATTGGCATTGTCCTCCATACCATCGAGGCAAACACCCGGACGGAAAACCTGCTCGAGCAATCGCAATCGCTCGCGGCGGAGTTGCAAAAGACCAACCAGGAATTGCAGGAAAAGGCGCGCTCAAATCTGGCGAAAGATCAATTTCTCGCCATGCTCAGTCACGAATTGCGCACTCCACTTACGCCGGTGCTCGCCTCCGCCGTCGCACTTGAAAATGAGCCGGACTTATCGGAGAACGTTCACGAATCACTGCAAATGATCCGTCGCAACGTGGAGCTGGAGGCGCGGCTCATCGACGATCTGCTCGATCTAACACGTATCGACAAGGGCAAGATCCAACTCAGTTTCGAGGTTGTTAATGCCCATACGCTCTTGCAAAATGCTTTGGAGATTTGTCAGGCGGAAATCGATCGAAAACATCTCACCCCTCGGCTCGATCTCGCCGCAGAGAAAGTTTATCTGCGAGCCGACCCGGCGCGGCTCCAGCAGATCTTTTGGAACCTGATAAATAACGCAGTTAAGTTTACAGCCAGAGATGGGCAAATTTCTATTTATACCAACGATGATACCGGCGATCGACTGCGAATCGAAATCGCCGATACCGGTCTGGGGATTGAACCCGAATCGTTGCCGAAAATTTTCGACGCTTTCGAACAAGGTGGCCGAACACAATTGGGCGGTTTGGGTCTGGGTCTCGCCATTAGCAAAAGGCTGGTCGAGGCCCACAGCGGAACTATCACGGCGGAAAGCGCCGGTCGCAACAAAGGGGCCAAGTTTACGTTGATTTTTCCCGTCTGCGAGAAGGTCGATGCTCAGGCCCCGCTGGCTGTTTCACCCAGGGCGGCGCACCATCGGGCCATGCGGGTTCTGCTCGTCGAGGACCACGAAGACACTAAACAATCGCTTACCAAATTACTTCGGCTCCGTGGCTATTATGTGGAGTCGGCGAGCAACGTTCAATCTGCACTCGATCTGATAGCGCAGGATCAATTCGATGTGCTCATTAGCGACCTCGGGTTGCCCGATGGCAGCGGAATCGATTTGATCCGAAGGGTGCAGTCTGACCGGCCCGTTCTGGGAATTGCACTCACCGGTTTTGGCATGGAAGAGGACATTCGCAAAAGTCGCGAGGCAGGATTCAAGCATCACCTCGTCAAGCCAATCGATTTGAACAAGCTGGATTCCATCATTCAGGAAGCCGCTGTCGCCAGCTGATCAACGCGGTGACGGCTGACTCCAGCGGTAGGATTCGGCGGTTTCTTCCCCTGTGTTTGACGCGATTACCTGGGTAATCAAGCGAACTCCGCGACTACTCGTGCGAGCTGTTTTACTGCAATTTTGCTGGCGGGTCGACGTGCGTCCATACGAGTTCGTTGACTTCGGTCTTCGTACGAAAAGGCTATCAGAGGGCGTGATCCGAAGCTTCCATTTAGCCAGTTCTTTAGCGCTGTCGCCACCTCCAACATCGATCTGGCTGCCCAGAAGCGAGCTTAAGTCGCGTGGTTACGGAACCACGCCATGAAACAGAGTAGCGGGTAAATGTGCTTCCGGTGATCTCGCCGCTCTTGAAAATGTTCGTCGAGGATTTGCCGGACGAAGCTGGCGTCGAAGAGGCCAGTCTCAGCGACGGCTGCGGGAGAACAGAGATCCTCGATGGTCTCTCGCATGTTCTGGTTCAGCCACACCGCGACCGGCATCATGAATCCTGTCTTGCGCCGATGAATGATCTCATTTGGTAAGAGGCGCCGGACCGCTCGCTTCAAAACATACTTGGTCGTTAGGCCACGCAATTTATCTGCGGGCTGAATCCGAGACGCGTATTCGACCACGTCGCGATCTAGAAAAGGCACGCGCACTTCCAGCGAATGCGCCATGCTCGCGCGGTCCACTTTTAACAGGACATTGTCCTGAAGATAGAGCTTCATGCACAAGTATTGCAGCCGCTGAAAGTCTCCCTTTAACCCGCTCTGTCGAATGTGCGCCGAGATGTCTTCGAAGGCATCCTCGCGCAAGAGACGTTGCTGTAAGTCAACGGACAAAAGCCGCTTCTTCTCCACGTTGCCGTAGCAGCCCATCCAGAGGAGGAAGCGCACTTCTGGCGAGAGCCCGAGGCCTTTCACGAACTGCTGCATGAGAAACTCGACGCTGGCGTAACGATGCGAAACTGGCAGGCGTTGGACGAACGGACGGAGCCAATCACGCCAACCGATGGGCAGGAACGAAAGGTTCTGCACCACCTTATGAGCCTGGAAGGCCGGATAGCCGGCGAACAACTCATCCGCGCCATCTCCCCCGAGAACAACTTTGACGTGCTCTGCCGCTAATCGACTGAGCGCGTAAGTCGGAATGATCGAGGCGTCGGCCAATGGCTCATGGAGTGAACGCATGATCTGCGGAAACAGCTCCGCTGCGTGGCTCAGAGTTAAGACCTCCTCGTGATGTTCGGTTCCGAAGAGTTCCGCGACGCGCCGCGCGTACGGAGACTCGTCATAACTCGGATCATCGAACCCGACCGAAAAACTGTGCAGTCGGTTACCGGATTGTTGCGCCGCGAGCGCGGTGACAGTGCTCGAATCGAGACCGCCGGAGAGAAATAAGCCGACGGGCACATCGCTGCGCAGCCGCTTCGTTACCGAATCACGCAGGACGGCAAGCAGGTCCTCGGCCCACTCGTCGACGTTGCGGTCGCTCACCGGGTTGTCTTCGAGCGGGATGTCCCAATAGCGATTCTTGCGCAGCCCGTTCGGATTGAAGAAAAGATAGCCGCCGGGTTCCAGCTTATGAACGTCTTCGAAAATCGTGTGCGGCGCCGGGATATAGCCATAGGTGAAATATTTGCTGACCGAGAGCGCGTTAAGACGGCGATCGACGCGAGGATGCGCGAGCAGCGCTTTAAGTTCCGAGGCAAAGATCAGCTCGCGACCGCGCACGCAATAGTAGAGCGGTTTGATGCCGAGGCGATCGCGCGCCAGGAACAACCGTTCCTCATCACGGTCCCAAATCGCGACCGCGAACATCCCGTTGCAACGCTGCAGGGCCTCGACACCGTCGAGCACGAACTGATTTAGCAACACTTCGGTATCCGATTGCGTGTGGAAAACGCATCCGCGCCGTTCGAGTTCCGCGCGAAGTTCGAGGTAATTATAAACCTCGCCATTATAAACGATGTAATAGCGCCCATCGTTGGTGCGCATCGGCTGTGCGCCGCCCGTAAGATCGATGATGCTTAGTCGCCGATGACCGAGCGCGATCCCGGGCGCGATGTGGAACCCTTCGCCGTCCGGCCCGCGCGGCGTTAGCAGAGACGTCATGCGTCGGATCAATTCTGCGACATCAGCGGATTGCTCGTGGAGCTGAGTGAACCCTGCAATTCCACACATGTTTTACGATGCCGGTTTCTGCTGCCGTGAGCTTTGGTCTCGCGAATGTAGTGCCGCAGTGGTAGTTAGCAATCAGCGGTTCACGAGATCGTCGAATGAGTAGGGATGCGTCATGGGCAGAAAATTTTCTGGAGAGTCCGCGCACGGTTTGGGTGATGAGCGCGGTCATCCTCTGCTTGTTCGCCCTAACGAATCTTCCGTGGGAGCTGGACGATTACGACCAGGGGCAGCAGGCCTTTACTTCGTTCGAGATGATCAAAGAAGGTCACTGGTTCTTCCAGCGGACCGCACATGACAAAATTGCGCAAAAACCGCCAGTCGTTGGTTGGGCTTCGGCCGCAGTCTTTGCAGTCACCAGGTCGTGGGATATCGCATGGCGCCTTCCTTCGTTTCTGGCGGCATTGGTGCTCGCGGGCATCCTGTTCCGCTCGGCGAATCCCGCTTACGGAGCGGCCGCAGCCTTGATCTTGGGTGCCTTTGGCCTGAATCTACTCAGTGTGCGCCTTGCGACTTTGGTGCGCACGGACATGCCGCTCGCGTTGGTGATCTTTCTGCTGGGACTCTTGATCTGGCAAAAAATTCGTGCCCGCGAGTCGTGGCAGCGCCGCGAACGATGGGAAATATTCGCGTTGCTCACAGCTTCCATGTTCATCAAAGGGCCAATTGTCTTCGCGTTCTTACTTCCAGGCATCGTGCTCTTTCAATGGCTCGCCGTTAAACGGAGTGGGGCGACTGCGTGGTGCGGCTGGTGGCCGTGGGTTGGATCGCTGGGGCTGTTTTCGCTGTGGGTAATTTGTGGCATCAACTTTGTCCCGGGCTTTTATGAGCAGGTCGTTGTAAAAGAATTTCTTGGGCGGTTTAGCGAAACTGTGCATCGCTCGCAACCGGTCCTTTTTTATCTGCCACACCTCCTGCATAAATTCGCGCCCTGGAGTGTGCTGATCGTCGTGCTTTGCGTGTTGTCCTTCCGCAACGAACGCTGGAGAATTCGCGAGCTATTTCGCCAGACAACGCCCGATGTCCTTTGGCTGGTTTGCTGGAGCTTGGGCGGTGTGATCGTGATGTCGCTGGTTCCTTCGAAACGCGTCGATCGCATTTACCCAGTTGTGCCGCCACTTTGCCTGCTGCTCGCCGCACAGATCGCCGGCGGTTTTCGAATTGAGCAAACTCGCGAGCGCGTCCTGCAGTGGAGCGCTGCGGTACTACTCTTCTCGCTCGTTTTTACTGGTGGTTATACCGCCGCAAGGGTCGTGTCCAATTACCGGGACCACGCTGATCATCTCGAGGTTTTCTGCCGCGCCGTAAATGAACAAGCGATCGCAAATCACTGGCGTTACGAGGTTATTTCCGGTCACAGCGGAGGCTACGATGGTATGCTGCTCTACCTGCAGAAACCGCATTTTCTTAAGCCGAGTAAAGCGGTCCAGGAATGGAACGGCGGAGCGCTCGATGCCCTTCTCGTCCCCAAGGATAGAATTTCGGAATTGATGCCTGAGCTACAGAACGCGGCCATCGCGCCACTTCGGTCGATTGATCGAAAGACCGATCCACAAATCGGATATTTACTAGTCATGCGACGGAGCTGATTGACACGAAATCTGCTGATCAGATTCTCCCGCCCTTCGCTGTTAGCGTTTGCCGATGCTCCGACCTTCCTTAACCGCTTCGCGTCGACAGTAGAATCTATAATTTAAGTTGCACGGTTTTCTCCACGTTCAGGAGAATGCACGCGCCTAATCTTTTCTGTTACGGAGTCGTCGTGGAGCAGTGGCAGAGTACGCACGAATTGTTTCATCGTCACTCGATCTGGCAGCATTTCCGCTGGCATTGGGCCTCCGAAAGATCCTGCCGACCAGAGAAACTCTTCGTCGTGAAGAACTTAAATTTGGCTCCAGCGGTAGGATTCAAACCTACGACCAATCGGTTAATCCCGACTGGGTCGGGACTCTACCACTTCGCTACTCATCTAATCCCAGCAGGCGTGTTCGGATTAGGCGCGCCGATTTCCACGCCTTGATTTCCCTTTCGCGCGCCCTGGCGGTGGCACGTGTGCTGTGTGGCTCCGACCATACTAGAGACCAAGGCCCGTTTTTACGTGTGAACTTGCCCGCAGTCTTGTCTGTGCGGTTGTGACTAGCGAGCCTCCGATCGAGATCATCGGTCTGGCCGACGTAGAAACGGCCGGATGCATTCTGCAGGATGTAAACCTGGTGCGTCATGAGGAGAAAAATGGCTCCAGCGGTAGGATTCGAACCTACGACCAATCGGTTAACAGCCGACCGCTCTACCACTGAGCTACGCTGGATCGTTTTCGCGCTCGATTGAGCGCGTGAATTTTGCGCGTCACTGTCGAATCGGCAAGTTGTAGTTTGGCGAAGGATGACGCGCGTCGCAACCGCTCTTATCAGAAACCAAAGCGCAGCATCGAATTGATTGCGGGACGGATTTCGGATCAATCGGTTAATCCCCACTCGGTCGGGACTCTACTACTGAGCTACGCTGGATTTCTTGCCGCCCGATTGAGCGGCGTGAATTTTGCGCAGCCCGGCTCCTGCGGCAAGTGCGACTTTCAACCTCGCACGCAGATCGGCAATCGCTTTTTTGAATTTGATTCCGTGCATCACATCGGCATAATTAGGACGCGGGGTGGAGCAGCCTGGTAGCTCGTCAGGCTCATAACCTGAAGGTCGCGAGTTCAAATCTCGCCCCCGCAACCAAATTTCTGGCCGGATGCCAGCAACTTGCCGGGTTTACGTTCTTCAGAATCGCAGTAGCAAATTTTACATCGGCCTATCCGACGATGTCGCCCGCAGGATTGAGCAGCACAATGTGGGTGTCTCACGGTGGACGCTTTCGGAGGCTCGCAAACTTGAGCTTCTACTGAAGAGGCAAAAAGGAGGCGATAGGTCCTACCGATTGACAGGCTTGCCGCGCACAGGCGCATAATCCCGCGACACCGGATCGCGAGTTCAAATCCCCGCAACCAAATTCTCGCTCTCACACTGTTTGCTTTCGGCAGGAGTCGCGTCTCCTGTTTCTCGTGGCAGAAAAAACTCCGCATCAATCGCATCCCGGGAAAATTCTGGTCGGCACGGCCAGTTGGTCGGATCCCGGTTTTGTTGCACGCTGGTATCCGAAAGGAATGCGCGCGCATGAACGGCTCGGTTGGTACGCGCAACATTTCGAAATTGTGGAAGTCAATTCGACGTTCTACGCAGCGCCCGATGTTCGCATGGTGGAGCGCTGGTGTGCGAGCACACCAGACGCATTTACGTTTGATGTGAAATTGCATCAGCTTTTCTCGTTTCATTCGACGCCGGCAAAGTTGTTGCCGCCGGATTTACAACGACGCGCGGTGACTGACGCGAAAGGAAAACTAAAAGTCGCGCCCGCGCTTAAGGAGGCGTTGATGAAAATTTTTCTTCGATCGATGTCGATCTTGCGCGACGCGGGCAAATTGGGCGTGCTGCTTTTGCAACTTTCGCCGGCATTTTCTCCACGAAAACACGAGCTCAGCGAACTTGAACCTTTGATCGACTTGCTGCGCGATTATCGGCTTGCGATTGAATTTCGAAATCGTAACTGGGCCGTGGACGAACAGCTAAGATCGACAATCGATTTTCTGAGAAAGCATCACGCGATTTTTGTGAATGTCGATGCTCCTGCGGCCGAGCATTTTACGATCATGCCCACAGACTTGGATGAAATCACGAATTCGCGCGTGGCTTATTTGCGTCTGCACGGGCGCAATCCAGAAGCTTACCTCAAAGGCAAGACGGTGGCCGCGCGTTTCGATTACGATTATTCGGATCAGGAGATCGACGATGTCGCCGATCGAACGCACAAGCTCGCTAAAGAGGCAAAGGAGGTGCACGTCGTTTTTAACAACAACAATCTCGATTATGCGCCGCGGGCGGCATCGCGGTTGCGCGTTGCTCTCAGACAATACGTCGCCCCGCTTCCGCAGACACCGGAGTTGTTTTAGATTACAATTCCTCCGTGCAGGATTTGCCACCGAGCGCAGAGACAGATTACGGACCGCGATTACCCGGCCCACTCGCACGGCTCAAGCGCTGGCTAACCGAGCATCACATGACGCTGATGGCGATTGCGGACACACCGCACTCGATTGCACTCGGCTCAGCCATCGGGATTTTTTTTGGCTTCACGCCGCTTTGGAGCATGAAAACATTGCTTTCCATTGCGGCGGCATGGGCGTGTCGATGTAATAAAATCGCGGCGGCAATCGCAGTGACCTTGCATGACGTCATTCTGCCGTTCATGCCGGCGATTTATTGGTGGGAATACAAAATTGGCTACCTGGCCCTGCATCATGCCCGACCACAGCGAATCCGGTTTGCGCATATCTCGATGCACAATTATCTGCACTGGAAAATTTTCGTCGGAGTCATTTGGCCTACGCTTATCGGCTCGTTGTTTTTAGCGGTGCCCTCGGCACTGATCATTTACTTTGTCATGCGAATGCTGGTGAGCTATTCACGGGCGCCTCAGAAATCAAGCTGAGCGGCCGAGGTTGCTCAGACTCTGCGTTTTTTCTCTTCTGAACGGCACGAGAGTTGCATCACAAAGCAGAAACGATTCGTCTCTTGCCTCGTAAAACGGGGCAGGTGGCTGTCGGCACTACCTAATTATGAAACCTTTGATCGGAACTGTTTTCAGCATCCTGCTTTGCTCCTGCGCGGACATGCATGTCACCAGGACCTATGTGGCCACACCGGGCGCCCAGGCCTCGGCAGCAATCGACGCAAAAGATTTTGCCTCGAGGGGCGTGCACATGATCACAAATTGTGGCGTCGGCGCCAGCAACCCGATTGCCATCTACATCCGTCCTTTCTGCATCGACACCGCCGTTTTCCAAGGCGACGAGGCAGCTTCAGACGGCGAAATGCCCATTCGCAAGGCGCTTACTCCGGTTGAGTTCGCGGAAGATTTGAAGCAGGAGCTGGAAAGAATCGCTCCGGCGCGAATTCTCAAAGATAACGAATCGCCCAGAGTCGGTTGGCTGGTGGAAGGCAATTTTACGGCTGTGGATGGCGGGAGTCCGCTCGCGCGGTTCTTCTTCGGAAATCTCGGCGCGGGCCGCTCGTTTCTCGCTTTGCATGTGAGAGTGACCAACGTTAGGAGAGGCCTGGTCGTTTACGAATTCGACATGGCTGGCGGCAGTGGTTACCAAGGCAAGCTTGGGACGGTCCGCGCCAGTGGTCTCGGAAAAGCGACGCACTTCGATCTTCGTAACGCGGCCGAGCGAATCTACCTGACCCTCAGTACCAATCCCCATCACTACGCCGAGCGCGCCCAGATAAGCTTGCAATAATTTGCGACCACGACGGCGCAGGCGAACGCTGCCTGATTGAAGTTGCCAATCGGAACGCGCCGATTAACGTGCTGCGGTTCAGCGCCACCGTGATTGCCTTCCGCCGAATTTTCATCGCCATTGCCGCGCTCGTCATGCTTGCCAGCGGCATCCGTTTGGCCGCGGCCGCACAGGCATTCATCGTCATCGATTCGCAGACTGGTTACGTTCTGCAAGAACAGGACGCGCGGCAAAAACGCCAAGTGGGCAGTCTGACCAAGATCGCCACGGCGGTGGTGGTGCTCGATTGGGCGGAACACAAATCGGGCAATCTCAACCAAGTCGTCGCGATTCCGCCCGAGGCCTTTGCCGACACGGGCGAGAACAACATCGGATTTCAACCCGGCGATGCAATTGCCCTTCGCGATCTGCTCTATGCCGCGCTCGTCCAATCCGACAACATCGCGGCCTATACTCTGGCATATCATGTTGGGTCGACGCTTGAATCACTCGTTCCCGCCACTGCCGCCTCGAAAGTTACACCCGTCATCGCCTTCGTCAGCCAGATGAATGCGTTGGCCAAACAACTGAAAATGGAACGGACCCGTTTCGTAAATCCGCATGGCATCGATGAGAACGTAAAACCAAGACCATTCTCAACCGCCGAGGACATGGCGCGCCTGGCTCGCTACGCGATGAACAAGGCCGGCTTCCGTTTCTATGTTTCGCAGAAGGAGCGGCAAATCTCTTTTCAGCGCGGCAAACGCACGCTGAGTTATCTCTTGCGAAACACAAACGAACTTTTGGGGACGCACGGCATCGACGGCGTGAAAACGGGCCGGACAGCTCGGGCGGGAGAATGCCTGATTCTTTCCGCCAACCGGGAATCCGAAGTGGTCAAGCAGGGCCAATACACCAGCGTTTTCCCGCGTCACATTGTTGCGGTTTTGCTCGGTAGCGCGAATCGATTTGGCGAAGGCGCCGGGCTGGTCGAACATGGTTGGCAGCTCTATGATCAATGGGCGGCCGCGGGACGTCTTGTCGATCCCAATAAGCAGCTTTGATCGCCTCATAACTAAATGAAGCCACGCATCGGTGTCCTAACCAGTGGTGGCGATTGCCCGGGACTTAACGCCGTCCTGCGCGGAGTTGTGCTCGCCGCCGAGAAACTTGGCTGGGAAGTCCTCGGCTTTCGTGATGGATTTGAAGGACTCCTTCCACCCGGAGATCACGTCGTCCTGGACCGAAAAAGCACTGATGGAATCATGACCCTGGGTGGCACCATCATCGGCACGACCAATCGTGGACACTTCATCGCCAAGGTCGGCGCCGGCGACCGCGCGATCGTTCCCGCGGAAATAATCGCGCAGGCTCGCGAGATCTTGAACCAACTTAGAATCAAATCGCTGATTATTGTCGGTGGCGACGGTTCTATGACTACAGCGCTTCAGTTACAGGAAGCGGGCATCAATTGCATCGGCGTCCCCAAAACGATCGATAATGATCTCGAAGCCACGGCCATGACGTTCGGATTTGATTCGGCCGTCGCGGCTGTAATGGACGCGCTCGATCGATTGCACACCACGGCCACAAGTCACAAACGTGTTATGGTCGTCGAAGTGATGGGGCGCCATGCCGGCTGGATCGCGCTCCATGGCGGGATCGCCGGCGGGGCCGACATGATTTTAATTCCGGAGATCCCGTTTGATTACGATAAAATTGCGGCCACGATCAAGAAACGTGATGCGGCGGGCAATCTCGGCTCGCTCGTGGTCGTTGCGGAAGGAGCGCGACCTAAAAACGGTCAACAAGTGATGCGTCCGAGCAAGGACGGCGAATTCCGTCTTGGCGGCGTTGGCGATATCGTGGCGCGGGAGATCGCTCAGCGCACTGGCAAAGAGACGCGCTCCTGTGTGCTAGGGCATTTGCAGCGCGGCGGCGCGCCCACCACGCTTGATCGAATTCTCGGCACCCGCTTCGGCGTGAAGGCTGTCCAATTAGCCAACGAAGGACATTTCGGATCGATGGTCAGTTATCAGAACTATCAGGTGCGCCATGTCCCGATCGCCGATGCGGTCAATCGATTGCGGCTCGTTCCACCCAATGGCGAAATGGTGCAAACCGCACGTGACGTCGAAATTTCTTTCGGCGATTGATTTGTAGCGGCGGTCTATGACCGTCGCACTTATTATCATGAAGATTGTTCTCGCCTATTCCGGTGGGCTCGACACCTCAATCATTCTTCGTTGGCTCGAGGAAAATTATCAGGCTGAGATCATCGCCTTTTGCGCTGACATCGGCCAGGAAGACGAACTCGACGGGTTGGAAGCAAAGGCACTCCGCACCGGCGCCTCCAAATGTTACATCGATGATCTGCAGGAGGAATTCGCGCGCAATTTTATTTTCCCGATGTTTCAAGCAGGCGCGATTTACGAAGGCCAGTATTTTCTCGGCACGAGCATCGCCCGCCCGCTCATCGCCCAACGAATGGTGGAGATCGCGCGGCTCGAAAAAGCGGACGCCATCGCACATGGCGCGACGGGGAAGGGGAACGATCAGGTTCGCTTTGAACTTGCGGCCGCCGCGCTTGCACCAGAGTTGCGCGTGATTGCGCCGTGGCGTGAAGAACGATTTCGTAAGCAATTTCCCGGTCGCGCGCAGATGATTGCGTTCGCGAAAGAGAACAAAATTCCCGTCAAAGCGAGCGCGAGGAAACCGTACTCGATGGACCGAAATCTCCTCCACATCAGTTACGAGAGCGGCGTTCTGGATGATCCGTGGTTTGACGCGAGCTCAAAAGAAATGCGCGACATGTATAAACTGAGTGTCGCTCCCGAAGAGGCGCCTAACGAATCCGAGTACATCGAGCTTGAGTTTGAGCAGGGGGACTGCGTCGCCGTAAGCGGAAAGCCGCTGTCGCCGCTCGGTGCGATGAAAACGCTGAATAAGCTCGGTGGCAAACATGGCATCGGTCGCGTCGATATCGTGGAGAATCGTTTCGTCGGAATGAAAGGCCGCGGCGTTTATGAAACGCCCGGCGGCGCCATTCTCCATTTCGCGCATCGCCAAATGGAAACGCTGACGATGGATCGCGAGGTCATGCATTTGCGCGACAGTCTCATTCCGAAATACTCTTCTCTCGTTTACAATGGTTTTTGGTTCTCGCCTGAACGCGAGGCGCTCCAGGCGCTCGTCACGGAAACACAGCGGGACGTCACCGGCGTCGTTCGCTTAAAACTTTACAAGGGCAACATCATCGTCGCCGGCCGCAAGAGCCCGAAAAGCCTCTACGATCCAAAGATCGCGACCATGGAAGGCGACAAATCGCCATATGATCAAGGCGACGCCACGGGATTCATTCATCTGAACGCGCTTCGTCTAAAAGCTCGCGCCGGGCTAAGAAACGCGCGTAAATAAACGTAAAGGCGAGTATCGCACAAGCCGAGGGGTGACCTGCCGCGTGCCTCTGCGCCGCTCACTCCGCTCCATCCAGGAGCCGACGCCTCCGGCGCGTTGGAAACACAAGTATATCAAGCGATCCTGGAGCGCCGCCCCGCACAAATCATCCCTCGGCTAAAGGAAATCCTTGCCAAGCCTGATCCGGCGTTGGGTTATATCAATGGCGAACTGCGCTTTTATTTAGGCTGGGCGCAAGAAATCGCGGGCGATCATGTCGATCCGCGCTTCCAAAAACTCGCAGGTTCGGACGCGCCAAAAGAAGCGAAATAAGGTGGAACGCGCAGTCCCTTGCGCGTTGCTAAATAATCGCGGCGCAGCCGCTAAGCCCTAACATCGCCCGACGGAGCGGCCGATCCACCGACCCAACCTTGCGAGGCGTGATTGTCGATCTTATATTTAGAAGCGCTGATTGCGCTTGAAAAACGGAGGTCATTATGCCAACGACAATCGCAGCTCGCAAAAAAGCTCCCGCAGCGGAAAAAGATTTCCTGCCACTGCAGGGCACCGACTACGTCGAGTTCTACGTCGGGAACGCCAAACAGGCCGCACATTTTTACAAGACGGTTTTCGGTTTTCAAAGCCTGGCTTATTCCGGTCCGGAGACGGGAGTACGGGATCGCGCGAGCTACGCCATTCGTCAGAACAAGCTGACGTTTGTTCTAACGACGCCGATGCATCCCGACAATCCGATCGCTGATCACATTTACGAACATGGCGACGGCGTGAAAGCGATCGCGTTGAAGGTGGAAGATGCGACTTCGGCCTGGAACGAAACGACGAAGCGCGGAGGCAAGAGTTTCATGGAACCGAAAACGCTCACCGACGATGACGGCGAGGTAGTGATGAGCGGCATCCATACTTACGGCGACGTCGTTCATCTCTTTATCGAGCGCGAAAATTACCGCGGCGCATTCATGCCGGGTTTCCGCAAGTGGGAATCGTCCTACAAACCGAAAGAGACCGGTTTGCTTTATTGTGACCATTGCGTCGGCAACGTCGGTTGGAACCAGATGAATCCGTGGGTGAAATTTTACGAGGATGTAATGGGCTTCAAAAACATCCTGAGCTTCGACGACAAAGACATCTCGACCGAATATTCGGCGCTTATGAGCAAGGTGATGAGCAACGGAAACGGGTTCGTGAAATTTCCGATCAACGAGCCGGCCGAAGGCAAAAAGAAATCGCAGGTGGAGGAATATCTCGAGTTCTATCACGGCGAAGGCGTGCAGCATGTCGCGATCGCCACGAAAGATATCATGAAAACGGTCACAGAACTGCAGAAACACGGGCTCGAGTTTCTGAACATCCCTTCAACCTACTACGACACGCTTCCGGATCGCGTCGGTCACATCGATGAAGATCTCGAGCCGTTGAAGCGCCTCGGAATTCTGGTCGATCGCGACAACGAAGGTTATTTGCTGCAGATTTTCACCAAACCGGTGGAAGATCGTCCGACGCTATTTTTCGAGATCATCCAGCGCAAAGGCGCGAAGAGTTTCGGCAAAGGAAATTTCAAAGCCCTATTCGAAGCCCTCGAGCGCGAACAAGAAGCGCGAGGCAATCTGTAAATGCAAAGTTCTGAAAAATTCAAAACACTCCTCACCATAATCCTCTCCCCTCGCAGGGGAGAGGCGAATAGCGCGCGTCATGGCAATATTTGCGTGCGAGTTCACGACCGTAGTTCGCCTCTCCTCTTGGAGAAGAGGAGAGGGTAGGGTGAGGAGTTGACCATAATTTAAAGGAGGACCTATGCCGTATTATCAAAAGCTCGGTCAAATTCCGAGAAAGCATCATATCTGGTTTCATCGCAATGGCGCCGGACCGAGTTACAAAAACGAAGGCATCGCTTACGAGCATGTATTCACCACTCAAGGATTCGACGAGGCCTATTCGATCATGTATCACCTGCGCCCGCCCACGCGGGTGCGCAAAGTCGAGTTGATCAAACATTGGGAGCCGAAAAAAGTCACGGACAGTCCGCTGCGCCATCATCACTTGAAGACGGCGAACATTCCACGTCGCGGCGATCTGTATACCAGCCGCATCCCGATGTTGTTCAATCAGGACATGACGGCGTACCGCGCGAAACCTGCGAAAGCGTACGACAAGTTCGAGTATTACAAAAACGGCGGCGCCGATGAGATCATCTTCGTTTTCAAAGGCGGCGGCGTGGTCGAAACCGTTTTCGGGAAACTCCCTTATCGCGCGGAAGATTACATCGTTATTCCCCGCGGCATCACTTACCGGATCGTGCCGAACAAAGTTGAAGAAGAAGATTATCTCATCCTCGAATCCGCGGGCCCGGTTCGAATTCCGCAGCGTTATTTGAATCACGAGGGGCAAATCAAAATGGGCGCGCCTTATTCGGAGCGCGACCTCCGCGCGCCGACCGAGTTGCTCACGATCGACAAGGAGGAAGACGTCGATGTTCTGGTCAAAGACGGTCCACGTTTCACGCGCGTCACGCTTGCGCATCATCCGTTCGATGCCGTTGGATGGGACGGTTATCTCTATCCATTCACATTTAACGCGCAGGACTTTGAGCCAATCACTGGCACGGTGCATCAACCGCCCCCGATCCATCAGACATTTGAAATTCGCGGCTACGTCGTTTGTACTTTCGCGCCGCGCCTGCTCGATACCCATCCCGAAGCGGTGAAAATTCCGTGGGTGCACGACAACGTCGAAGCCGACGAGGTGCTCTTTTATGTGCGCGGAAACTTCGGCTCGCGCCGCGGGATCGAGAGCGGCTCGATTACCCTGCATCCGCGCGGCATCCCGCACGGCCCGCATCCCGGCACGATCATGGCCAGCAAGAACGCGACGCGGACAGAAGAGTTGGCAGTGATGTTCGACACGCAGCACACGCTCGAATTGACCGAAGAATCGTTAGCGCTCGATGATCCGAAATATCCGCAGAGCTGGCTTGATTAGAAGATCGACATGCTGAGAAATACGACGATCACCGAAGATTTGGTTCCACCCGGCGCCAAGATCGACAAGCGCAATCTTGAGTTACTCGAAAAAGCTTATCACACCTTGCTCGAAGCAATCGGTGAAGACGTAGATCGTCACGGTTTGCGCCGCACGCCGGTCCGCGCCGCGCGTGCGCTTGAGTTTCTAACTCAAGGCTATCGGCAAAATCTCGATGACATTATCAACGATGCGATCTTCGATTCCGAAGCGAGCGAGATCATCCTGGTCAAAGACATCGAGCTCTATTCGTTGTGCGAGCACCATCTTTTGCCCTTTATCGGGCGCGCGCACGTCGCTTACATTCCGAATGGAAAAGTCATCGGCCTCTCCAAAGTCGCGCGCATTGTCGATGTTTACGCGCGGCGATTGCAAATCCAGGAGAATCTTACCACTCAAATCGCCGAGTCGCTGATGTCGTGCCTGGAACCGGCAGGCGTCGCGGTGGTCGTAGAAGCGAAGCATCTTTGCATGATGATGCGCGGCGTCGAAAAGCAGAACTCAGTGATGAAGACTTCCTGTTTGCTCGGCTCGTTCAAGGATGATGCCCGTACGCGCTCGGAATTCCTCTCGCTCCTCAAAGAATAATTGTAGGGCGTCTGTGTCAGACGCCGTTTAAATTAAAGTGCCGTCTCATAGAGACGGCCTACAATTATCCGTGTCATGTTGTTGACGGTCAGCAAACGGCTCGAATTCTCGGCCTCGCGCCGTTTGTTTGTTCCGCGTTGGACTGATAGCGAAAACATGGTGGCATTCGGTCCTGAGACAGAGGCGCGCTATGGAACCGGGCGCAACTACGCCGCCTATTTTGTTTTTGCCGGCCCGGTTGATCCGGTCACTGGAATGCTGATTAATATCAGTGAGATCAAGGCGCGTGCGGGAAAAATTGTCCACGAACGTTTCGACCATAAATTTCTGAATGAAGATAATCCGGCGTTTACTGATGTGCCGCCAACCGTCGAGAACATGGCGCGACAACTCCATGTCGAGGTTGCACCTCTATTTTCCGATGTCGATGCCAAGCTAGCGGCTTGTCATCTCACCGAATCGCCGGAGCGAAGCGCGACCTATTATTCCGATGGCGCGTGCGAAGGAAATTATTGGTTCGAATTTTCCGCCGCGCGTCAAACCATGTCGCCCCGTCTCAGCAAAGCGGAGAACAAGCGACTCTTCGGCAATGCAGCTGCCATTCACGGTCATAATTATCGGGCACGTCTGACCTTTCGAACTGAATCAGGTGTCCGCAAAGCTCCGCTCGCTCGTTATGACGATGTCGATCATTGCGTGAGATCGCTCCACGCTGAACTCGACCATCGACACCTGAACAAGGAGGTCGCGGCAATGAAAGATCGTCCAATCACGACGGAAAGCCTCGCCGGGTACATTTACGAGCGCGTCAATGCGCTGCGGCCGCTGCATCGCGTCCGCTTGCACGAGCGGGACGATTTCTTCGCCGAGATATGGGATGACGAAAGCGTTTTTCTTGGAATGCAGATGCCGTTTCATGCCGCACATCGTCTGCATGCGGCTGCTCTCTCCGAGGCCGAGAACGCGAAGCTCTATGGCAAATGCAATAACCCACTCGGTCACGGCCATCGTTATCTTACCGAGACAACGGTCGGTGGAGAGTACGATGAACGAAGTGGAACACTCTACGATTTCCTGGCCCTTAGAAACGCCATTAAAGAATCGCTTCAACCCTGGCAAGATCGACATCTCGATCTTGAAACCGGGGAGTTTCGTGAAAGTCCTTCCACCGGTGAAAATATTGTGCGCGCACTTTGGCCAAAGATCGACAATCGCCTTAACCATCAGCTCGTGCGGTTGCGCTTATGGGAAACCATCAACAATCGTTTCACCTTGCGCAGATTGTAGCGCGCCGCGTTGAATGGTGCACGCTGTCGGAGACGCCTGTAGAGGCAGCCGTGTCGGCTGCACAATTCATAACTCTGCAGGCGACACGCCTGCCACCACAGTTTTCTGCAGCGTAAATTCGGCGTTGGACGTTGGGCGTTGAACGTTGGACGTTTTCTATCGTTTATAGATGAAGCGTTATCTCATCACCGGCGCCAGCCGTGGAATCGGCCGCGCGATCGCCGAGAAATTAGCTGCGCCCGACGTCACACTACTTTTGCACGGGCGCGACACCGTTGCCATCGCTAAGACATGTAAATCTGTGAACTCGCGATGTGCGCGTGTCGTTCGACTTATTCACGATCTCGCTGTTCCGAAAGGAGTTTCAGAGTTAATCGCCGAAGTTGGCGACGATCCCCTCGATCTGTTAGCCAACAATGCCGGCGTCGCGGTTGTAAAGCCGTTTGGCGAAATTACGATGACGGAGTGGGAGCAAACGCTCGGCGTAAACATCACTGCGCCGTTTTTGTTGATGCAACGCTTCGCTCCGCAGATGGCGCCGGGCTCGAGTATCGTGAACATCCTTTCCGTTGCCGCCAAGACAGGGTTTGCAAATTGGAGTAGCTATTGCATGAGCAAATTCGCGCTCGAAGGGCTTTCTCAGTCCATCCGCGAAGAATTGCGTGAACACAAAATTCGCGTCATCAACATTTATCCGGCCGCGACAGATACTGAGATCTGGAACAACGTCGAAGGCGATTGGCCGCGTGACAAAATGATTTCACCCGAAGAAGTGGCATCAGCGGTCGTTTTCGCTCTGTCGCAGCCGCCGGATGTCCTCGTCGAAAACATCACTCTCGGGAATTTGAGCGGCAGCTTGTGATTCTTATTTTTTCTAAGTTCGAGACAACGTCATGATCAAAGGCTTTGGAAGCGATGTTACCGTAAACGTAATCGCATCGATTATCGCCTCGCTCGTCTTCCTAGCCGCAGGGTTCGTCTGGGGAAAATATAAAGAGCGCCGCCGCTACGGCAGGAATCTCGAGGAATATGATTTTTATCCTTACACCATCAATCGCGATAACGTGCCCGAGTTTAATCTCAAA
>Ga0209056_10001830_pt1 | contig 23239 bp, 28 predicted proteins | sample GraSoiAngelo_114_FD_185876 | JGI IMG/M metagenome (GOLD analysis project Ga0209056, IMG submission 185876) | Grasslands soil microbial communities from the Angelo Coastal Reserve, California, USA - 14_0903_13_40cm (SPAdes) (version 2) | ecosystem: Environmental > Terrestrial > Soil > Grasslands... | reverse complement strand
GTCCTGTGATTTCAACTCTTACCGGGATATTCTCACGAGGTGAAGCAGGCTTGGGCTATACTCGGGGATCTTTGGTATGAGTTCGACCGTTTTCACTAGCGAAATCTTAACTACCTCAGCGTCAGGGGCTGGAATACTTTGCGTCGTGGTCTGGTACAGTACTTACCCCATCTCATGGTAGCTGTGGCTGTGATCTCTATTCTTGGCGCCTCTTACGCCTCGGCCCTCGCCCTCAGCTCTTCGAGCTCATCACCAAAGGCAACCTGGGCGGTCAACCCTGTCACGATAACATTCCCCGCGACAATAGGCACAGGCACTAATGCAGACTCTTTCACTTGCAGCCCCAGCGCCTCAGGTATCACTCTAATAGCGAAGGCGAGCACATCGAAGGTAAGCCTCTCCGTCGCCCCCTCTAGCTTCGCGTCCTGCGGTTCAACCCCTAACCCCGTCACGCTGAAAGCCCAGTGTCTCGTCCCCGCGGCACAGTGCAAGGGAACCTATAGCGGTCTCGTCCAGATACGGCAGCCAGCCAACTACCGGAACATTCCCGCCAACCTAGCGGTCAACATCGTCGTAACCTGAACACTACTCTATCGGTTTCTTGGTTCTTCCGACTACCCGATTACCCGTGAGCATCCTTGGTGAGTCTCCGCTCAGTGGTAATTGTCATTGTCCAAAAGAGCCAAGATAGTTGTGACCGTGGCCAGAATCATCTGAAAGGATTCCACGTGAAAGATCTGCCTAGCCGAGCCTCCTTCACATGACCTAGTTGAGACCGGCTGGACGACGCTAGCCCGATCCGTATGGACTCGTTAACCATCCTCCTGAACAACCCTAACAGCCCTAGAACATCGCTAGATGAAACATAGTTTTGCCAGACCGACTTAACAGCCAAACGATAAACAACGAGAGCCAAAATCCTAGGTATAAGTCAGAGAGGCGTCCGACGACAAGTTTACAGAACCAAATCTTACAAAAGGGGGGTTCAGGAAGATGTTTTCCACGCGGTTAAGGGATGGAGTTCCCAGTGAGGGCTGGGGTCCTGGTTATCCCAGAAGACGAAGCCCTGGACGGCGATAGGTGTCCCGTTGCAGAAATTCGTCATCGGAGGAGGCACCGGAGGGCAGCGGGGAATTGTTTCGTTGCTATCGTAGGTTGTGGAGGCACCCGCCCAGCCAGCCGCCATCCAATCATGGTCAAACTCGATATGGATTCTTGGATTGAAACTGTTCGTGTCTCCGACCAGGAATAGATTGCCGGTGCTGTCGCAGAAAGTGTTGGGCCTACCATCTCCGTTAATGTCTGGATAGGACGTTCCATTATTAATGGGGTCGAACTTGGTGGAACAATCCTCGGTCTGGTAGCTACTCAGATAGACCCCTGAAACCTGGACCAGCACAGGCTCCGTCTGGCCATTGATGTTGACGATGGAGCACGGCGGGCGTAGCATTCTCTTGTTCGGGATTCCTCCATCGGTCGCGTTTACCTGATACGGACTTCCCATGAGGCTCTGGTTTGGATACGCTGACCCGAGGATAGTCCTGAGATCGCCTAAGACGACTGGGCATGATACATTAGGGTTCCAAGACACAGGTGGCCAACCGAAAATCCCGGTATTGCCGACGATGAGCGAGGTGTTCGCTCCACTGCTTGCGACCATTAACAGGACGAGAATCAAGAGGGACGCGACATGGGTTCTCATAGCCGGTTCTGTCAACTCTTCGGTGGTTGACTCATCTGCATCGACTTTCAGGATTGCCCTCAGTCTGGGGTTCCTGTACCATTGCTTCACTTGCAGACGCGACGGCCGCGAACCTCACGGCTCTCGCCTGGCATTCACCAGGCCAGCTAGACCAGTTGCAAGTCAGGGTTTTACGCCTGGTCAAGGCAACCATCTACCCAGCATCGGCCCAGTCGGCTATTTTCGGGCCAGAGCCCACATCTCGCCTCTGGACTGGGCTTCATCGACTGATGACTACCAACACAGCTTGCCGGAGAACTATTTCAGAGATAGGTGAATGAAAGTGGTCAACAACCGACAACCCTGACAGAGCCTCATAGCCCAAAGCTAGGAGATGGATATGCCAAAGTTCAATGCGACCGGACAGGCAGTGGACAGACACGCAGTTGTGGACGCTGTAAGCGTAAACGTGACCAGCAGAGTCCCCCCGTTTCCGTTCACTGTGCCACCAGCCGAGGAGAAGCTTACCCCGGAAGGTAATGTTCCGGTCCGAGTTATCGTCAAAGTATCAGGCGATGCTCCCGTATTCTTTACGCAAGCATACTTCGATTGCGAGCTTCCCACGGTGAAGTTCCAAGAGTTGATGATCACCCCCGTATCGGAATATCCGGTGGCCGTCCCACAACTTGCCCCCTGGGCTACATCTGCTATGGCGAAGAGATTGTTGCCCACGTTCACAAGAGTGCCTGTGTTGCTAATGGAGAGAAGGGAGGCTCCTATCACTATTGCGACTAAAGAGATGATGACGAGCAGTCCAAGAACGAGCTTGATAGTTTGCCTAGACATTACTCTGCTTCACCTTTCAGTCACCAGAAGTTTAGCGGCTCTCATGGTTTTTGATTTTGGGACGATGGCCATTTAACCTCTCTCAACTTTTTTCACGGGAAAAGATAGGAAGGCTTCTAGTCTTAACTCCCTTAGTTCATCCAGATTGACTCGGAATTTCTCCAGAGCTTCTGTATGGGCGCTGGCATTCTGAACCCGAAGCCTGTTAGGGGTCTGAATCTGAATTTCTCATCGCACGATCTGCCAGCAATGACGCCCAAGCAGGGAAACTAAACCGGTTCATGTGAGCAAGCTTGGAGTGCAAGATGCGAGATTGAACGGGCCCTGAAAGAGCCCCTGAGAGGGTTGAGAAGAATAGCAGAGCCCACTCGAGATCCGACCAAGAGTTAGCAAAACCCTCGAGTATATCTTGGGAGGGGGACGATCTACTGGGTCTTCTTTGAATATTTTTTGGACTTTTTGCCGGACTTGAAACCCTGGCTGAAAGTTTCCGACTCTTTTCGGCTCGATTTCTCGTCCTTTGCAGACTCGGCGTGATCTTCCGATTGGAGGAAGGTGTCTGGAGAATCCTCGGCCTTCTTCCGCTGAGATTCAGACCGACTATTCTTCTCCCTGCGAGCAGTTCCCTTGACTTCTGCCTCGTCTATTGCGTCTTCCGAGGATGAGGGAAGCCGGGTTTGGTGGGTGGTCGCGGTCTTGACCCCGATGTCCTGTTGCAATAGTTCCCACTCGTGCTTTACTTTCGAGTAGCACTCGTCGGCCATGCCGATGAACTGTCGGGCCACGGCGATGTTTCTCTCAAGCTCCTTCAGACGCGACTCCAGCTGATTCGCCAAGGTCGCATTTGCAATATCGACCAGACTACTATCGCTGACTTGTAGCTTGGACATTATCTAATCAACGAACAGTCCCTCCGACCGCTCATCTAACCCTAATGTTCCTAGAGCTGAATGTCCAAGGTAGCATTCTGCCCGTTCTACCCAACGACTAGCGAGTATACTGGGTGTATCTCCGCCCAGTTGTAATGGTCAGTGTCCAGAACATACGGGCCAGTGATCGTGATGTGCTGGCCAGCGCTTGGTACTGGTATCTGGTTGGTATAGTTCTGGCATGCGGGTATCGCATCTGTCTGGCTGGGGGTTGTTACACAGATTATCTCGACCACGAGGTCACCGTAATTTGGATACCCTTCGTTACCACTGTTTGTGAGATTGCTATAAGCCGAATCTAGATTCGTTCGCAGGTGAACATCGCCGTCAGCCTCCTGTATCACTCGGTCTACTGTTCCCGAAGCAGTAATGCAAGACTTTACGATCTGAAGCCTGTAGGGATTATAGACATGGCTGCTAATGGACGAGGAATCGCCACAGGTTGAGGATGAAGCTGAGCCGGGTGATGGTCTGAACCGGTCGTAAAGATAGAAACCTGCTACAGCCCCGACTAGACACAAGATCACTATCGCCACCGCTAGCAGCGGTTTCATAGGCAGAAAAGAGTAGGTTCAGCTAGCTAAGTGTTTTTGCAAACATGTCTTATCGCTGTAGCTTGAACTAGTAGCAGGGGGGACAGATTCTGTTCTCTAGGCGCGACTGCATTGACAGTCCGAGTCCTATTGAAAAGTAGAGGTATCCATCCACAAAGTTGCTGTGTGATGAGACGAAGATGAAGTAGATGTAGTTCCATGGGAGTGCGAACGCTCCTGGAGGTGGGGTCCAGCCCATAGTAATCTGGGCCATGTCTCCAACTGGGATCATGATTGGAAGCTGTGTGCACGTCAATGATTGTGCTGCTCCGCACTGAGCCAGATGTCCAGAGGCAAGTCGCCATGAAAGGCCACCGGCTAATGCAGTGTTGCTGAGATAAACTGCGATGAGTTTCACCGGTATGGATCCCGTGTTCATCACATCCACTTCTGTATTACCTACGCAGTTGCCGCTGATCGAGCCGGAGACTCTGTTGTTTCCGGTGGCGCACCAGCCGTTTGTACCATAGACCACGTAACTATTCACAGTATTCCCTGAGATTACTATAACACCGTTTTGGTCAAGGTCGAGACTAGCAATTGTGTTATTGATTATCTGACCCTGATCGGCGCTTTCAACCTCCAAGTTTCCCGAGATGCGGTTCCCTATGAGGAAGGTTTGATGGCCAACCTCGTTCTCCACCTGTCCGGTCACCGTTGCGCCGGTCATGGTAAACGAGCCTCGACCACCGCCGTACATTGCTGCACCGTTACCAGATGTGTTGAATGAGCCTCCCGAAATGCTTACAACTGAAACATTGTACAAGCCTGTGAATCCGGACACGTTAGCGTTCCTCAGGGTCACACTTGACGAGTAGTTGGCGTTCAGATCCCCGTTGATTGTAGAACCTACTACGGTCAAGTTGGCTCCAGAAGAAACGAACACGTTCCCAACCGATGCGGTGATCACGCATACGCTATTTGAGGGAACAAAAATATTTGCCGAGGTAGCCAAAATCACCGGTGATGATAACGTGCATGTCTGGTATGGGGTGGAGGGAGGAGGACTGTTTCTTACTGTCTCGGGTGTGGATTGGACAAATGTTGCGAACTGCCCCTGTATCGTCTCGAATTTTTCGTAATACGCAGCACCGGTATTATCTTGGCCCGTGTTGGACGTGAAGGTAGGCACTACCCAGACAAAGATGATGGTTGACATGATTATCACGATGACGATCATCAGCACCTCTGCGATGATCGTGCTCATTCCTCTTCGCGAGCGACGGAAAGAAGAGGACATAGCCACCACTACATATTACTCCATCGCGAGGTAAAGGGAACCTGTTACAATTGCTAAGGTCCAATTCGGACAAGCCTAGCTTTCAATCCGCTCCTTGACAACAAACCCGATAACCATAACCTTCTCGCACACTGCTGGTACGGACAGCGCATCAGACTCGTTCAAGTGCGCCCCCACCCAATAGCAAGCGTTTTTGCAGCGAAATATCCGTGTAGAACTGGGATTAGGAGAGGCTAACCTCATTCGAATAACCTAGTTGAGATCGGTTGCAGGACCCTTAGGGCTCTAGTATGGGTCCTGGGCCGAAACTGGGGATTATGCTTGACTAGTCATCTCAGGTAAACCATACTGTAACAGTTGGAGCCGTTGTAAAATCGCCGAAGTTGATCATGTCTCTGTAGGGAACGTAGAAGGGCGTTGTCAGCGTCGCTCCTGGAGAGTAGAGGGTGTTGCCTGCGCCGTCCTTTATCGTGATTATAACCGACGTTCCTCCTGTGGAGGTGAAGTAGAGCCCGGACCCCTCGACAACATAGTCTGTTGATCGATCGACTGTGGAGGATGTTCCCCAAGGAGCGAAGGTGGAACCCGCAACAAAATTCGCGACCTCGTTTATCGGATTGTACCCAGCATTGTCTACCACTTCGACGTTCCCGGTTGGGGGCTGGAAGTAGGCTATCGTGACGGTCTGGTTTGTGAAGATGTTGTCTGCGATAATCCCTGTATTGCTCGGATGTCCGCCTAGGACCAGTCCGTAGTAGGAGTTGTGGCAGTTATTGCCGATGATACTGAACCGTGTTGCACCGTCGAGGTCAATGCAGCCCGCCGAACTCGTCCCGCCGGAAGTAATCTCGTTACCAGTAACTGTCACGTCGGTATTTTCATTACCTAGATAGATGGCGAAATTGTTAGGGTTGTCAGAACTGACCCGGATGCTGTTACCCGATATCGTAACGCCGCGAGCATTATCACCGATGACTATCCCGTGCAGTCCCGTAGTAGGTTCGGGACTGGTGTTGATGAACGTGTTCCCAGTAATAGCCACGTTCGTAAATGTTCCCGCGGTAGCGGAGAAGAAACGCCCTGGGACAGTATCGTTTACAAGATTACCCGTGTAGACGAGATTAGAGTCCTCATCTCCCATAACGCCCAGGGCAAAGGCTTGGGTCCCAGCGTTCCAGACAATGTTGTTACTAACCACCACATCGGAGCACGAATCACATGCAAAGGCGGAGTCAGTGGAATTGTTGAAGAAATTGCCGCTGACCACGATACCTCTGCCCCCGTAGTGAATGTGATCGGATGGGAAGGCTGCGCCGGGGCTTCCTGACCAGAGGAATTCCGAGTTCAGGAACTTCACATCGACACCGTAGCCATCAACACAAGTGCCATACCTGACGTTCTTGCATCCGATGTCTTGAACTGTCACGTGATTGGCACGGTCGGTCGGTGCGGAGCCTCCTATGAAGAGGAGTTCCGAATCCAGTCTACTCGCGGTATCCTTCTGCTGCACACCGTTGCCGTCGAAGGTGATTCCCGAGATAGTTAGATTGTGGACAGGGAAGAGATTGATCATGCGACGCGCCATGCCCGGAGAGAGTTGCAAGACAGTTGAGACACCGTTCCCGGTTAGGGCGAGATTGTTCCAGTCCAAAGCTGGAAGACCACTTCCAAGACTCCCTTCAACAGGATACGTCCCATCGGAGATGCAGATCTCCCCACCGCCACCGTTTATCGCTGAGAGAACATCATGGAACGTTGTAGAGAAGTTGTTGACGTGGTAGACATTGCGTCCGGTCTTGTCGATTGCTTGATAGGTTCCGGCGTCCTGCCAGATTACCCAGGAACACCCTTTGACCGAATTCCCTACTGTCGCAGGTCGCGAGGAGTCGTAAGCTATGAAGGGGCTACTAACTAGGGATACCGCAACGAGTGTCACGAGAAGAACTAAGCTTCTCTTCACCGTTCGAATCCTGACTATCGTATTCACGTCCGTGTAGCTATCAAGCTGATGTCACATCACCCGCTCCTCCATCCTGGACCCGCCGTAACCAGGGCTTTCCCTATCCTCAGCTGGGCGAGTCGAATTTCTGCCATAGCCCATCCGACATCAAGGACCCTGGCCCTCGGTCGAACGAAGTCAAACAGTCCAATGTCCAGCTCGGCAAACCTGCAGGCCTTCGAGACGAGAAGGCGGGGCCTCCACATTCGAAGTAACGATCCTCCTCTCTGATAGTCTCGCAAGTCTTCCGGCAGGGGTCTGTATAAATGAGCATGTTGTTCAAGCGAAGCTGCTGGCCTCAGGCTCTCGATCCTTGCGGCCAATAACCAACCCCAGGGTTGCGAGCCAACCGGGCCAATTTTTCGACGAATCCAGCTGCTTAAGCATCTTCGTGATCGGAAGCCTTCTGTAGAACGCCATTGGAAACTTTAGAACAGGACCGCTGGCAACCGGGGTCAAGCCGCGGCTCCGCATCATTCCCGCAACCTCTCCAATGGTAAAGTACCACTGGTCCGACTCAAACAAGCGCGTCTTAAGCGATAATCGTCTCAGCCAGTTGTCCATCTCGAAGATCAGAACCAAGAACCCTCCCTCTTTCAACACTCGACGTGACTCCTCGATGCACCGGAGGGGTTCGGGAATGAAGTGAAATGTATGAAGGCAAAAAACCGTGTCAAAGATCGAAGATCTCAGCGGTATCTCCTCCCCATCACCTTGTACGAGCTTGCTGCCATTACTCTTGGACAATCGTAGCATTTGAGCCGAGATGTCGATTCCCGTATAGTCCCAACCCATTCGCTCCACAAATCCGACAAATCTCCCGCTTGCAGTGCCAATCTCAAGCAATGATGTCCCGTTCACATAACGAGCAAGAAGACGTTTCTCAGTGCGGTCTATGTATCTCCCACCTTCGTTTGAGAAGCGCTTAGAGTGGTAGACCGAAGACTCTTTGTCGTAAGTCTTCATCACCCTCGATTTAGAGCGAATATTAGTCTTGATCATGGGAGACCCACTAGATGACGATGACTCTCATTATTGTGAACCAGAAGTAGGCTTGCAGATAGATAAGAGCGGTTAACGCGATAACTTCCACTTTGAACTTGGTAGGTTTGAGAAAGACATAGCCTAACAGCATGACCAACATGCTAAGTACAGTGACGGCGTTCACAATCAGCGCATCCGGAAGTCCTTCGAGAGCGCTGAATAAAGCGGAAGGGACCCCAGTAACAAGGTACGTCGAGGTTTGGAGGAGAGTGATTGAGAGGAAGGTGCTCGTAAGGCCGAAGAAGTAAGAGAAGTTTGCAAGTCCGTCCCTCTTTGTAACAAATGCGTAGAGTATCGAGAGCGGGATCAGCCAAGAGAGCCACTGTGGCTGAGATTGGGAGAAGATGTCAAGCGAAACAGCGGCAACGATGCTCCACAACAGGAGAGATTTCAGTATTGGTCCCGAACCTCGTTTTCTGTTGATGACAAACGCCGATACCACAACGACGCCTGCCAACCAGACTAAGGGAGATGAGCCGGTGAACCGGAGCCCTGAGAAGGCGGCGACGATATTATACGAGCGCGACAGAGCCCCGCTGCCGCCGAGAAACCGGAGAACAAACCCGACGTAGAAGTCTTGTAGGCCAGATTGGAAGTATGGGGCGAGTGTTAGCAGTGCCAATCCGGACCCTACGCCGAGCTGGATGGCGAACTCTTTGAAGCGTTTCTGGAATAGATTCTCGATCATTAGCAAACCGAAAGGTATGAATCCGAAAAGTTTGAACAGGCCTGAAATGATGAAAGATATGCTGGCAAAGCGCATTTGATTGCGCGCTACCAAAACGAAGCCGGCGACCAGCGGTAGCATCATAAGCGAGTCATACATCCCCCACGCTCCGGTCAAGTAGATCGAGAACGGGTTCAGCAGGTAAAATGCGGCGTATCGAAGCTTCCCGGTAAATTTCAGAAGCACATAGAAAATTCCAAGGTCAGCAAGTATCGACGGGAGTCGGAGAAATAGCCCTTCTACCATGTAGTCGGGATGGTAGAGGAAAACGAGGTCGACAAGGCCGGCGTCTCTGATCATCGTATATAGAGAATAGAAGAGGAGTTGGACATAGTACACTAGCGGAAGCGACGGAAAGAGAGTATCAAAACGCCCAGTCTCATAATAGAGTCTCACCGAGTATGTGAAGAGCCCCATGTCGACGGGGTGGCCTGCAAAGGATGCTATTTCGAGCCTTACTATCAGACCCACGAGAAGGGTCGCTAATACCTTAGTGTTCATCTTTGAACACCTTTACCACCAAGGCGACCATCGCGACGGGAATTATGAAGAGGAAGACGAAAAAGTAGAACACCAGGTCACGCGATGTTGTAAGGTCGAGACTTGCACTTCGAGGGGCCTGGGTTGAGAAGAATCTTATCGAGATGCTGTTCAGGCGGAAGAAGCTAATGTCTCCAGTTTTTGCCGAGACAACCAATGAAGATGAGTGCACATTGCCAGCGAATAGGGGGGACGAGTTTACCTGTAGAGGTGACAATAGTGCCAGTTCATACGTTGTGGCAACCTTGGTGACGTAGGTGAAACCCTGAGCTGCGACCGTGGCTCCAGTTGTAAAGTATGGAACGTAGCTAAGGTCGGAACTGCCCTTGATATCTAGGCCGACGAAGACTTGGAAAAGTTTCTGAGTTGCAATAGCTGGCCCTAAGTCGGCAACAAGCACCGTAAAGTTCCCACTTACCTCACTTGAGCTCGCCTTCGTCATTAGGACTGAATTGGCTCGTAGGTTGGAGACGTGCATTGAAAATGTTCCACTGACGAGCGGCGCCGCCTCTAAGTAGAGTGCGATTCGTGTGATTCTCGCCCCTACCAAAGAAAGAGTTGGGTTCGGAATGGAGGACTCTGACACAAGATTCGCAGAGACGGTCTCGAATATTCCTAGGCCACGCCTGTGCTGCAGCATGGAACCCTCATGCCAGGCAGAAAATGGCCTGTTGCTCGCGGTGACCCCCCAAAATCTTACCCCATACGATATTCCTCCAGACACCTGTAAACCAAGAGTGACAATGGGACCTTGATCTAGCGGAAGGCTCACGTTGTGAAAGATAGAGATCGCCTGTGCGGTTGTCCTGGAGGGAAATACAATCTTCAAGCTAAGTGAATTGTTCACCTGAAGTATTGCCGGGATACTACCGGACAGAGCCCACGTAGATGCGTTGTCGAAACCTTCTCTCCAAATAACAGGCCCAAGCGACACCCCCTGCATTGAAGCAAACTGAGAGAGACCATCGATCTCGGTAGCGGTTTGTTGCGGCAGCGTTCCGCGGAGGAAGACTGCCGGCAAGACTAAGGTGAGGACTGCGATAATGACTATGGAGTATAATCGAAGCTTCACCTAGGATTCGACCTCCGCGAGAAGCTGCTTTGCCGATCTTTCGAGTGTGAACTTCTCTAGGACCCTCTTTCTCGCCTTCTGTCCCATCTCGTGACGGAGTTCGGGACTAGAGAGCAGTTCTTTCATTCTTTTCGCTATCATGCCATAGTCTCTGGGGTTGACGATGAACCCGGTCTCTCCGTCTACGATTATCTCAGGAGGCCCTCCGTGGTCGGTCACAATCGAAGCTTTCTTGAAGAGCCCTGCTTCCACCGGCGTTAGGCCGAAGGGCTCGTAGAGTGACAGGTGGATGTGAAACATGCATTGCGAATACAGCATAGCAAGCTCTTCTTCGCTGTGACAATTGCCCTTCAAGAAGAGTGGCACTTGCAACATTCCCGCTCTTTCCTCTAGCGAGACCCTGTCTTGGCCTTCTCCGACAACAACAAGTCTGGCCGAGGGCACTTTGGATGCGGCTTGAATCATGCCGTCCACGTTCTTCAGCGGGATCAGTGGGCTCACGGCGAGCATGTAGTCGCCCTCGCCCGTGAAGTCCTTCGATGACAACTGCTCTAGCATCGGGTCCGGTCCAGGGTAGACGACCGGAGGCGTATCATTGAGTTTGTAAATTCGTTTGAGAAAACGTGAGAGGAATTTGCTGTTGGCAACTATCTTCGAGTATCTCCTCACAGCATGAATGTCAACCGTCCGAGCTAGCCGAACGGTCTGGTCGAATACATTATTCGACAGCACGAGAGATGAGAGTGTTTTTCCGTAGTATTCTTGACCAGTCTGCTTCACCGTCTGACTGATCGACCTGTAGTCCTCCCCTGTGATCCATTTTTCCCAGGCAAGCTCGAACATTGATCCAGAATACCAGATCGTTCTCTCTCCCAAGTTCCTGGCAAGATACAGAGCAAGGAGAGGGTCCACATGGTGGTGGATAATAATCGAGTCATAACGGGACAGTTCTCTGAGGAATCTTATCATCGTCACGAGGTTTCGAGGAGTTGGCAGGGTCGACGGTATGGTCCTAATGTCGTAGCCTTTGAGCCTGGTTTGCCAGCCTGGAGTGACTAACCCGCTCCAGAACAGTGTGGCGTCTATGTTCATTCTCCTAAGCTGCTCGAAGTGCGCGAGAGCTACCCTCTCCGCACCCCCGAAGCGGCCGTAGGACTGATGGACGATGGCTAGTGGCAACCTGGACCCAGGGGGTATCAGGGGAGTAGTAACGTGGAACTAAAGGATAGTGGAGTTTCTTTCGTCTAAAGCGTATAAAATGGTATCTCAAGAAATCCTAAGATTGATAGCTCCTTGAGCGCCAATCCTAGGCTTGGACAACCGCCCCAAGCGCGTAATTCGCACCGAACAGCAAGACCGTCGACAGGATCAGGCTCGCCCTCAAGTTTCCTCCTCCCGCTCGGGACATTAGCAGGAGAAGACCCATTGCCGCTAGCGGCGGAATGGGCAGATCGTAGATTAGCCGGGTCTGGTGGAAGCTGTTAAGCAGCACGAACGGCACCGATGCTGATGCAACCCAGCAAGCAAGCATGCCTTCCATCTTGTCATGGAACCTGATCGTGACGAGGCAGAGGGCGCTGAGCCCTATGAGCAACGCGTTGCCTAGCAAACCATCGTAGAAGACGGCCAACGCACCTGCAAGGTTCGGCCAGAAAATCAAGAACTGCGAGATTCCAAATACCGGAGACTTCGTTCCCAAGTCCGTAGCCAGCGTAGTGCTCCCAGCGACTTGGTTCTTGGCAAAATCGACAATGATCCCGCCAACGATCAGGACCAAAGTAGAGATCGTCAAAAGCTTCCTTTTGTCTCGCGACCTAGAGAGTGCAAAAACGAGTGTGGCTGCGAGGATCAGGGCCCACGTCCAGGGATGCGTCAACAATAAGGCTAGAGAAAGTAGAATCAGAGGGACAAGGATGGTTTTCCTTTTGGATTTTTCAAAAATGAAGAAGCTTGCAAGTAGGAATAGAGCTATGATCGTAGCCAACCAGTTTGCAAGGTAGCCGGCCCAGATTCCAACGGTGAGGTCGAAGGAGAAGCTCGCGACCAGTGCGGCAATGGCAGCAGCACCGCTGTCTTCGGATCCGGTCTTGACAAAGACGAAAGATGAGAGAGATAGGAGGGGACCGAGTATGACTGGGAAAAACTTGACCGCCTGCTCTGGCTTTACACCAAGCGAGGCTATGGAGTATAGGAGAATTAGGGGAAGGGGTCTGAAGCCCCGGTCCGCTTCGCTGAACGCGTACGAAATCGCTTGTGGAAGAGGTCTCGCGAGCATCTGTCTAGTCCATTCGATGTAGACGGGCGTATCGGTGCCCACGATGTTTCCATTGGGATTCAATCCTGGCGAATAAGGAAGAAGCCCGAGCAGTGCGGCAGCAGTCATAGCTACGATCAAAAGTAATCGAGGATGATGAAGAAGGATGAACTTCGCTTGAGATGAGTTTGGCTTGTCAAGATCCCTCACTTTCTCTGAGAGGGCTCGTGAGAATCTGTCGAGCCTAGTAGAGTGTTTTCTAGCACCTGTGAGGACCAATCTTGCCAGCCAGGCATATAGAAGGAGGACGAGTAGTAGTGGAGAGAGAGGAACTAGCCCGCGAAACACTTGCGCTTGATACCAGGCGAAGCTTCCGCTTGTGTAGAACGAGAAGGGATACAGGACCAATTGTCCGAGGGCTACTGTCTCGAATATTGTTAGCAGTGCCAGGGCATCGTCAACAACGAACCCGATCCTGAGCTGCAAGAATGGCGCCCCTCGCATTCTGGGAATATCTAAGGGATGCGACGGCAGACGAATCTACCTTGCACAGCGAGAATGCTCTCGATTCTTTTCTAGATCCATTCATACCGTTTGGACAGAACAAAATCCACAATCCTTTAGTTCCTGCTTCTAGCTCCTCTCTTATCCTTCGGAGCCCAATGCCACCAGTCAGCCCTCGGAGAACGTGGAAAAATGACCTACATCATAGGTATTCTTAAATTGAGGAAACAGGAAGAACATTCCTCTTGAAGCTCCCAGTCACTAGGTACCTCCCGTACATTCTCGTTGGCCTCGCAGTCGCTTCTGCACTGGGCGTTGCATACACAACCGTAATCCTTCCTTCCTCCACCCTGACGACCCCGAAGGTAACATGGACGACGAGTCCTCTGACCATCTCCTTCGCTGCTACAGATGGGTCGGGTGTCGCAACAGACACCTTCAGCTGCAACCCTGGCGCGGGCGCCATCACGCTCCGGACCATAAGCAATTCCCCAGGAATTATTGAGCTGACAGTAATTCCTGTGAACTTCAGCAATTGCGCAACGTCTCTGTTGCAGGTGACTGTAGAGGCAACCTGTAATGTTGCGGCCAGCCAGTGCAAAGGTAGCTACACCGGACTTGTACAGGTACGGCAGCCCGTGAACTACCGCGACCTCGCTGCAAATCTCCAAGTGAACATCATAGCAGGATAAGCAACTCGCAAGTAGAGTGTTGCAGACTGACTTAGTCGAGTGAACAAGATCTCAGCCGAAAGCTCTCTGAGAGGCGAATCCGGTCAGTATTAGTTTCTCAGAAGTACGAACATTGACAGTTCGGGTAGTGTTGGAGAGCTTGTAAAGTGCGCTCCAAAGATCACAAATGTGAACTTCAGGACCTACTGCCCAAGTGAAACCGTTCTCTGGGAACAGATGCCAAACCAACCAGCGCACTATGCTGCGTAACAATTCCTCGTCTTCCACACGATGACCCACATAGGGAGATGCGGCAACTACCAGAGTTAACTTCCAATCTTGAATCATACTGTAAGGGTTAACCTTCTGTGACGCCGAAGCCCCCAGCCGGTTTCTACGACCCATGTCCAAGCTGCGGAGCTCCACAGGACCACAGCCGCTGCGAACTCTCCGGTGGCTCTGTCGCGGTATCCGATAAGTGCAGCTTCTTCTCCAGCCATCTCTTCCATCGCTGCACAAAGTGCGGCGGATATTTTTCTCCCCGCGGCAGAGAACCCTCGCCGGACGAGGAAGAGCCGTGGGAGGACATGTATTGAGTCCACAGGAGATCTGCCCACGTTGCGGTGAGCCGGTCATCAACTGCCTCTGCGGCGACAAGGACCAGAAAAGGTCCTAAGTAGTGTCCTTGTTAGCTTTCGACTGCAATAGTTTTACTCCGGAAGATCAAAAATATCCTTCTTCGCTCCCGACTGCGCTTAGCTCCTTGGAGTCCGTGGTACTTTCTCTGCTCAGAAAAAAAAGGTGATTGGGGTTGCTAGGCTGCGACCGTTTCGACTCTGGCTCTCTCGCCCAGTTCTTTGAAGAGACGATTGAAGTCTGCTTTGCTGGTTTCTATGAATAGTCCCCAGTTGCCCATGACCGCCACTGTCCAGTCGCCTCCCGAGTAGGCCCAGCCTAGCGGGGGAACCCACTTCATCTTGCTCAGTTGAGTGAACGCGCCTGCCAGTGTGTTGAACATCATCGACACTGTAGCGACGAATTGAGCCGTCATAGCAGCCATTTCACGGGACATATCCATACTCGCCAAATAGTTGACGAGCTTTCCGTCGGGAGTGAACTCTCCCGCGGCTACGACGCCAGGTATCTTCAAAAGCTCATCCAGAGATTTTGCCAAAACTCTTTCTCATCTCCTTTCTCCATTGGGTACTTCGTGTCATTACGCCCCTCCTCGGCGCTCCGCCAGAAGCATTGTATCGGGCCCGAAAAATCAGGCGGCTATACATAGAAACACGGTTCCAAGGCTCGCCGGTAATAGAATTTAAGGTTCTGTCAGGTCTTCGGTTGTTCGAGGACTTTGACTTGCTCTCATCGACTCTGGGGATTACCATCGTCGGGTTCCTCTTCATTGCTTCGCCTGAGAGCCCGAGTTCAATCCTCAGTCGGTGGAAGCTGCAAGGGGCAAAGAAAAGAGACTTAGGATGGCGAAGGTGGATCAGGATTCGTAACTGACTTCCTTGTTGTCGGGTTGAACTCGACTATTATCTGAGCCGAACATGTTACTCCCAAGTAATCGTGGTTTTTCATGTCGAAATTGGAAAGGGATAAGCTCCAACATGAGATCGACGACACAACCGCAGCAATAGTGAAGACAATTGAGGGCTCTATGGGGAAAACGGCCAAAATGCCGACTAGGCAGTTGTTCGGCATAGGGTCAGCCTTGTTTCTCAGAGGAATTGCGTTAATCGTCGAAAGCAGATACTTACAAGCGACCGGAGAATCAGCACCCCCCTGAGATTATTGGTAGCATCCAGACCGAACCCACAAGTTTCGCGTTGGATACGATTCAGAAAGAGCTCGACCAGCTAAAGCGGAAATAAGCAGGGGCTGCTCTGTGCCCGTTGAAAACTGGCCCTGACTGGGGAAAAGAATCCGAACAAGCTCACCGCGAGACGGCGGAAAAAACTCTGCTTGCTATCAAGGAGTTGAAGCGGTACCTGGAAGGTATGGAGAAAGACCTCAACCGCATGTCAAAAAGATTCTCGAACAGAGAGATTGCCCAAAGTGTTGGATTCGCAGCAACCGGAATCCGTGAAGCCCTAACCTATCTAGCCATAACCAAGAAGGTAGTCGAGAAAACCGAACGCATAGTCACCAAGAAGAATATTGTTTCTGTCAAAGAAACCGACGGGCTTTCCCCAGCTACGAAAGAGCTTCAATAGGAAATCGTGATGGCTGCCTAAATAGAGGAGCCTGGAACGGTTAAATCTCTCTGGGTAGTAGATCGCTGTGACCCTGACTTCCCGGTGAAGTATCAGAGCCCGTCGTCTATTATCAAGAACCTCGCCCGCAGAGTGGGTGTATACTGTTTTGAGTACAGTGTACAGGCTGCCGTTATTAGCCTCGCCTTGTTAACGGGTACTAGGGGTCAGCAGGCAGTGAAGGAGTATCAGAGAGACATTTCTCCGTTCTGCGTTGTATGCGGGAAAGGGATTGATCACGATCAGCCAGCGTACCAGTTGAATGAGGGAACAACCCAATTTGTGACTCCTACGTTTCTCCCCGTGTCTTCTATTGGACTGCTTCACGTGTCCTGCCTTGGAGAAATCTTGGACCAGGTATACCAGACCCTTTTGCCGGCAGTATCTCCATTAGAAAGGGTGATTCCGGCAAAGCCGAGGTCGCCTGTGCCGGTTTTGAAAACTCCTGCTCAAGTACCAGTCAAAACGCCGATCGAAGTGCCCGCCAAGTAGGAAACGGGCCACTATCGTATCCTGCTGCCCGCCGACTACGAAGAAGTCTAGTACACTGGAGTGAGAATGAATCCACCAGCATAAACCATCGCTAGCGTACCTTCAGGCATTTACATGCCTTCTGATGGATTGTTAGAGAAACAGACACTCGTGAATGTTATTCTGGGCTATGACCGAGCCTTACGGAGAGAATGACTGAGAAGATTTCTCAAGCCTGTGCTTAGCTTGCTTTGAATCTCCCGATCCCTACGCGCATTTGCCTAGATCTGACAGAATCTCAGTTAAATGCTGTCCCAGTCGTGGCTGCTGATCGACGCGGGGTCACTGCAGGATGAGGTTGAACCTGTCCCGGACGACTGTATGAAGCGGTCATAGAGATAGAAACCGGCCAAGGAACCGACTAAGACCACGGACAACAATGCCACAGCCGGTCGTGCTTTTACAGATTAGAATTAGGAGGGCGGGCTAGGTAAGGGTTGTCGAGGTTGCCGTGGTGATGAATGGATAAATGAGTCTGTCAACCGACTGCTTGACAAAATTTCCTCTACTAGTGCACGGGCGTCTCGTTTCGGCTCTTCTTAGCGGGAGTATTCCATTTGGTCAGCCTCTTCTCTCTGTACGGTGGTCAATACAAAGGCGAGGAATAGAGCTCATTGAGCTGGTATAGGTACCGGAGGTTTTATGTTCTGATTTACGCGAAACAGATTCGACGGGTCATACTTTTTCTTCAGAATTTCTAACCTCTCGTAGTTGTTTCCGTAGGCTGCTCTAACTCGCTCCTCCCCCTCTTGACTCAGGTAGTTGACGTAGACCCTGTTGGAGAGGAAGGGTTGAATTGAGTTCCAAAAGGTCCGTGTCCACTCTAGGTTTCTCTCCGAGTCCGCAGGGTTTTTCCAGACTGATAGTATACTGAAGTTGTAGAGTTTTCCTCGATGATTAAAGGCGGTCGCATCCGGGGGTACGCGACTCGCGGCACCAGAGTACAACTCTATCATGATGAAGGTGTTCAGTGATGGACACGTCTTCGCATAAGTCTCGATGGTGTCAATGATAGGTTCGGAGAGATCCTTGAAAAAGGCAGATTTCCAGTAATTGTATAGTCCCCACGGCAGTAGAGGGTCAAGCATTTTCTGGACTTGTACGTACTTCATGGGTCCTATGGTGTCAACTAATGGTGGACCGAACTTTCTAATCGGGGCAAGCACTCTCTCTCCTTCTTCGATCGGGCCAGCATAACAGACCGTTATCCCGACTATCGGAATGTCATCAGGGGTCGTGAATAGAGCAGCCACTAGGCCCAGCTCGTCGGGGACTTGGCTCGTGAAGTCTCGGAGAAAATGTAGCACCTCTCCAGTTCGGGCGATGGGCCAAGCTACGCTCCCAGCCAAGACCCGACTTACCGGATGGAGCTTGTACGTGAAGGAGGTAACGACACCGAAATTCCCCCCTCCGCCTCTCAGTCCCCAAAACAAGTCTTGGTTTTCTTCAGAGTTGGCACTAATGAGCTTCCCCTCAGCCGTAACTACGTCCGCAGAGAGAAGATTGTCGGAGGCCAGACCGTATTTTCCTGCCAGCCACCCGTATCCTCCTCCTAATGTAAGTCCCGCTATACCGGTAGGTGAAAAGACCCCGAGGGTTGTCCCTTGCTCATGTGCCTGCGTCTCATGATCAAACTCTCCCAAAGTAGCCCCTGCCTCGGCCTGCGCGGTCCTCCTAGCAGGATCGACCCTAATACCCTTCAAATTCGAAAGGTCTATGACGAGTCCGCCATCACACATGGCATTGCCCGCGACATTATGTCCGCCACCCCTAACTGCAACAACTAAGTTGTTTTGACGAGCAAAATTCACAGCTTGGATGACGTCTGCCACTCCCGCACACCTTGCGATCAGCGCCGGGTGTTTATCGATCATTGCGTTGAAGACCCGACGTGACGAATCATAATCATCGTCTCCGGGACGTAGGAGCTTGCCTCGTAGACCCAACTTGAATTGTTCTATTGAGGATTCCTCTATTGTTCGGCCTGCAACATTCGCTATGATCTTATCCACCGACGTTCCACCTCTCATCCAGAGGGATCGTTCGTATTTAGCGCTAACCCATCAACATTCCCCCAGTAATTCACAATTGGACTACCGGCCCACAACCCGCAGTAAATCCTATCGCGACATATGTCTCAGTCCCAATGCTACCAGTCAGCGATTGTGATAGCGGCTCTAGCTGTCTAAGAGGGCATGGACACTCTCTTCGTTCTCGTCAGAAGGCCATCCAAGAGCTTACGGAATGTCTCCGAGTATAATTCCTTCCGGGCTTCCCAATAGGTCTGCACGAAGATCGACGATACCCTCTGCATGAGATACGCCTGCCATGCTTTCCACAGGTCCGGGTCGACGAATCCGTATTTTTTGAACATGAGGTAAATGGTTTCGGTGAGAGTTAAGTCCTGGTCCACTAGGAACGCTCGGGGAGTGCCGAGGTCGGCCGTCGTAAACGGTCGGTCAGGCTCCGAGGTAATTTCAGGGTGGTCAACGTAGCGGCCTTGCAATTCAAAGTAAAGCTGCACGACAGTAAGATAGGTCTCGGCCTTGAGTTGCCTCGTGTACCTTACGGATTGTAGGATTGTAATCGCCAATACCGCCCCCAGCCCCAGACTTTGAACCAGATCGAGAAGTTCGGCCATCGACTGAACGCCTTGGAGTGGGAGTGCCCTGCCTGTAAGTAGAAAAGGCTCTAGAGAAGACGCACGCATATACCTTCACAAGAGGGCATGACCACAACTCAGTAATTGCGCCAACCGGGTTTCGAGCTCCTTGAAGTGCGAAAGTAACAGACACTTCTTGATTCCGAGCATGTCTCGAGTTTGGCTACTTGTAGCCCGAGAAGAAGACGACGTCGCCGCTATCAACAAGACCATCATCGTTCAAAAACCTCTTGAGCTTGGCTGTGCAGTCTCTTCCAAACTTTGCCTGCCTCTTCGGGTTCATCTCTGCATCCTCTAGGCTTCCACCTAGCTGGTAATCAATGAATTCCTTAATGCTTCCGAAGACGAGTGTGAGAGATGCTATTGAGGCCTCGGAGTTTCTGAAACCAATCGTCCGAATCTTCGAGAGCGCTTCGAAAGGATCTGCATAGTTGCCGATCATCTTTGACTGTAAGGCTATGGCCTGCCTCTTCTTCCTCAGCCTTGGTGAGGGATTCTTGGTTTTGTACTTGGAGAAAGTTTCACTAAGAATCTTGGAGGGCTCTGTTTGGCGGAGACCCTCATGATTGTAGGTCAGTTTTCCGCGTGGCCGGAGAACCCTGTAGGCCTCACGCAGTGTCTTGTCATAGTTGAAGGCGCAACACACTCCAAAGTTGGAGATGACGTGGTCGAAGCTGTTGTCCGGAAATCGGAGCTGTTCCATCCTCATTTTCTTTAACTCGAGGTTAGAAAGGCCGAGTCTTCTCTTCTTATCCGCGGCAACTTCCAGCATCCTCTGGTTTACATCTATTCCATAGATGCGGCCTCTCGAGCCGATGCGCTGCGCCAGCTTGACAGCCATAATTGCAGTCCCAACTCCCAGCTCCAACACTCTTGAGCCTGGCAGAATGCCGGCCCTTCGGATCAATTCCTCGTACAGTGGGTCGTGACGTTGGGCTTCTTTTTCGAGGTAGTCGGGGTCGTCGCCGAGTTCCGCAACTATGCGGAAAGCTTCTTCAGCATCCAAGCTGAGCCACTCAAACTCTACTCTTTTCCTCTTGCTGCACCTAATATGCTAACGGTAAACTCTTAGATGGAGCGCACGCAGAAAGGGAGCAGTATGAGCGTAATACCTCATACGAACACGCCGATGACCCCAAGGAGTGTGCGCCAGGACTACGCTACTAAGTAGGCTGTCGAACTCGATCTATGCCCATGTCTATCCAGAGCCAGCTTTTCCTGACTCCAACCGGGGCTACATCATCTGTGACAAATACGTCGTTGTCGTCGACGCGACGTACATTCTAAACAACGTTCGAAACGACCTAGAAGAGTTGCGAAAGCTTACCCACCGTGAAGTCCGCTACTTGATCAACACCCACTATCACTCCGACCATACGTACGGCAACTGTCTTTTTGACTGTGAGATTGTTGCTAATACAAAATGCTTCGACCTTATGAAGCAAGAGAGGGAAAAACAGCTCTCCGGCGTATTTGAAGAGGTCAAAGACCCTGAGGATAGGAAGCGGCTTGAAGGTTTGAGATACCCGACTGTCCTCTTCGAGGAATCCTTCCAACTAGACTCCGACCCAATCAGAGGTGAAACACCTGGGAGGTCATACACCCGACCTCTCCGCGGTCCACATTCCTGAAGAACAGGTCCTGTTTGCCTCCGACAACCTGTTTGGCTCAAGAAATCCCTCAAGTCCAGTCGAACCGGAAATGAACCCTCGATCCGACCTCGATCAGTGGATACTGGCTCTAAAATATCTGCTTACCCTAGATGCGAAAGTAATAGTTCCAGGACACCTAGGCCTCTGCAACAACGAGGCTATTCGTAAACTCGTTGATTACCTCCAACTTTTCCTTGCCAACGTTAGAGACCTGAAGAGGCAGGGGTATTCCAAGGAGCAGGTCAAGCAGAAACGCGAGCTTGTATGCCTGCCGACACTTGAAGAATAAGGAATAGACCCGACGATTATGGAAGGATTGACAGAACATAACATTGATGTGCAGTATGTGCAGTATGACAAGTTGTAGTGAGACTGGATTGAAAAAAGGGAAATTTGCTTTCGTCTCCGATCGGATTGCTAAATGAGTTCGCAGACGATTTTGAGATTCTCAAGTAGCCGCGCCGCGTTCTTCTCGTTGACCCGCTCAAATAGCAATTTGTTCGCTGCCTTACCCAAGACACCGTGAGACACTTCATATTCAGTGTCCAGTGTGGCCTTCGTCGAGCCGCCGTGGGGTTCCAGGGTTATGCCCATGGTGCCCTTCATGGCGCCGTCGAAGCTCGCTTTGATCTTCTTGTTGCGTTCGTATTCAGTATAGGTAAAGTCCTCGTCAAAGTGTGAGCCGAGCATCCCGTAGGTAACGCGGAATGTGTCCCCCAGACGTTTCTCGCTTCTTTTGACATCGCTGACACTGGTGACGCTGGGAACGTACAGCGGCATGGCGTGTGGATCATCGCATCTCAGGAAGACTTTCTCAACCGGAGCAGCTATGGTTATTGACTCTGTTAATCTTGCCATTCATATCACCTCTCAAGAAGCTCTTTGAGGTTCTTGACAGAATCTTCAATCGCCTTGTCGAGCATCTTCCCGGCTCTGAGTTTGTCCACCAGTCTGCCTAGGTAGGAGTACGGAAGCGTGTATTTCGTGACCCAAGTAACCTCGGATCCCTTCCTGGATGGATGGATTTCTATTCGTGTGTCTCCCTCTTTCATGAACCCCTTTGTCTGGCGGAATTCGTAGACTTTGTTCTCCTCTACCTCAGCAATTTCCGAGTCCGACTGTACCTTCATTCCGCCAAGGTCGTAGATCCAGTGAGCGGTCGGACCATGGCTCGTTGCCTGCTTCACGAAGGTTGACCAACGAGGCCATTTTTCTGGAACAGAAATGGTTGCAAAGACTTTCTCAGGGGGCGCCGCGACCTCGAACTGTTGCACGATCCTTGTCATTTGCCTCTAAGCCACTCGACGCATCCACCGGTAATAAGACGCTAAGGCAAAACCTCTATATGCTCAATTAGCATATAGCGAACCAAAATTTTTGTGAAATTTTGAAAAAGAGAGAGCTGAAGAGAAGCATAATCCGAATAGTAAGCGGCGGCGATACGTACGGCTATGAGATCAAGAAGCGTCTAGCCGCGCAAGGCGAGAAGCTCCAGCTCAGCTATATCTACAAGACCCTCAAGGAAATGTGCAACGAGAAACTTCTTCAAAGCGAACTCCGAGAAGGGGATCAAGGCCCACCTAGACGACAGTACCATCTGACCCCAAGAGGTGAGAAAGCCTTGGGAGTCATTTTTGGAGAGGCTACAGAGCTAATCCATGATTACTACGAGGAATACGTCGCCGGTCTTCCTCCTGAATTCTTCTCAGAGAAGTTTGAGATGATGATGCGCGAGGTATACGGAGGCCGAAAAAATGTGGCGCTTGTGATTTCCGAACCATTAACTCGGTTGCACCGGCTGATTCTCGACAAATTATGTACGAGGGTGGGTGGAGAGCGCACATATCTGATAAAGCCACCCCACATCAAAGCTGACGTGGACCTAACGGGCTTGACAGTGTTAGATGGAGGGTTCGAGGATATTCCGATGAAGGATAAGAGTCTGGATGCCATCGTGGCAGTGGACGTTCAAGACTCTGAGAACCTCGAAGCGTCTTGCAAAGAGTTTCGAAGAGTCCTCAGGAACGGTGGAATCT
>Ga0209056_10001829_pt1 | contig 23253 bp, 27 predicted proteins | sample GraSoiAngelo_114_FD_185876 | JGI IMG/M metagenome (GOLD analysis project Ga0209056, IMG submission 185876) | Grasslands soil microbial communities from the Angelo Coastal Reserve, California, USA - 14_0903_13_40cm (SPAdes) (version 2) | ecosystem: Environmental > Terrestrial > Soil > Grasslands... | reverse complement strand
TCCGACATCAGCGCGCCTGTTGATCGAGAACAACGCGGGCCTCGGCGGATGCGTGGGGGCTCGGTTCGAAGAGATAGCCCAGATGCTCGGCGCGCTCGACAATGATCCAAGGGTCTCGGTTTGCTTTGACACATGCCACGCGTTCGCCTCGGGCTATGACGAGCGCACCACGCCTGACGTGAAGAAGACCATCGACGAGCTCGATCGAGTCGTGGGACTCTCGCGCATCGAGGTTATCCACTGCAACGATTCGGTCACCGGGCTGGGTTCCAACCGCGACCGCCACGCGAACATCGGAACCGGCCAGATCGGCGAGCAGGGCTTTCGCGCCCTCCTGCACGAGCCGCGGCTGGCGAAACTTCCTTTCATTCTCGAGGTGCCCGGCGCGGGCGGCGGTCCCGACGCCGAGCAGGTGGCCGTGCTGAAACGGCTGGCAGCATAGGAGGTCAGAAAATGAAGATCCTGGACCAGATCCGAGAGCTCGTGACGGGGACGACGGTTTTTCGCGAGCCATATGAGAAGAACGGCGTCACCGTGATCGCGGCGCTGAAAGTCAGCGGCGGCGGCGGTGGAGGTGAGGACGCCTCCGCGGCGGGCGGCGGAGGGGTCGGCCTCGATGCGAGGCCGGCGGGTGCCTTCGTCATCAAGGGTGAGGATGTCTCCTGGATCCCGGCGATCGACCTCAACCGGATCATCCTTGGCGCGCAGGTCCTGCTGATCGTCGCCATCCTCAGCTGGCGGTCGGTCGCGAGAGCCCGAGCCCGGAAGCGCTAGGCCACATCCTCGGCGGCCGAGGGTCCCTCGATCTCGAGCGTGGGGCGGCGGCGGGGCGGGCGGCGTGTGGCCAGCCCGGCAAGCGACAGGAGGCGGCGGCCGAGCTGCTGAATCAGCTTCGGCAGCGACGGTCCGCCGCCGTACAGGCGCGAGTTCTCGACCTCGCGCTGGATGTCCTGCAGCCGCTGCCACATCACGTCCTCGTTCGCATAAAGGTTCATCGCCAGCCTCCTCTAACCTACTAATTACCTACGCCAGTTATTATAACCGATGTTCTGGCTTGTGTGGTTACGGGTAAACTAGACCTCAATGTCTGAACGGGAATCCGCCAGGGGCGAGCTCGGCCTGGTCCAGGCGTTCGTCAACTCGGTCGACCTGCAACCCGAAGTAGAGAAGCTCAAAGACCCAAACACGCTTCGGGACTGGCTGGTTGCAAGGGGCCTGATGGACGGCGCCGAGCCGGTGGATGAATCCGACCTGAAAAACGCGATCGCCGTCCGTGAGGCGATGCGAGGCGTGATCGGCGGGAACTCGGGCCTGCGGATCTACCCCGTCGTGCTGGCGACCCTCAACCAGGCCGCCGCGGCCAGCCGTCTGCGCATGCGTTTTGCCCCCGATGGCCGGCCGCGCCTCGAACCGGAGGCGTCCGGCGCCGTGGGCGCGATCGGCCGGCTGGTCGCCGCCCTCTACTCGGCCATGCAGGACGAGGACTGGGAGCAGCTGAAGCTGTGCGGCTCAGACAGCTGCCGTTGGGCCTTCTATGACCGTTCCAAGAACCACTCCAGCCGCTGGTGCAGCATGGCCTCCTGCGGCAACCGCGAGAAGGCCCGCCGCTTCCGGCAGCGCTCTTCCCCATTTATGGGGAAGTCCCCGGCGAAGCCGGGGGATGGGGCTGGCGGGACTCCCTAGGCCCGAGCCTCTCGCATCGAGACGCCGGATCCCCCGAAACGGACCGCGGTGATCTCGGCGAGGATGCCTAGCGCGGTCTCCTCCGCCCCCCGACCACCCAAGTCCAGTCCGATCGGTCCGTGGACGCGCGCAAGCTGCTCCTCGGTGAAGCCCTCCTTTCGCAGCGCGTCGAAACGATTCTGGTTGGTCTTGCGGCTGCCAATCGCTCCGATGTAGCCGGCTTTCTGCTTGAGCACCGAACGCAGGGCGGGCAGGTCGAATTTCGGGTCGTGGGTCAAAACCACGATGTAGGTGGACTCGTCGATCGGAATCTTGGCGAGCGCCTCATCCGGCCAGGCAACGATCAGCTCGTCCGCCTCGGGGAACCGTTCCCCGGTCGCGAACTTCGCACGGGCGTCAATCACCGCGACGCGATAGCCCATCAGCTTTGCGAGTCGATGCAGCGGGATCGCGATGTGGATCGCGCCGACGATCACCAGGTGGGCCGGCCGGCGGAACGGTTCGATGAACAGGTCGCCCTCGCGCCGGGGAAGCTCGCTTTCGAGCGCCAGGCCCTCGATCAGGTCGGCTTCCCCCGAGACCAGGTTCGTGCGCAGCGTGACCGGGCGGTCTTGATTGATCATTCCGAGCAGGTGCTCATGGACCGCGCCGAATGGTTCGATGAAGACCTCGATGTGCCCGCCGCAGGCAAGGCCGACGTCGAAGGCCACGTCGTCCGCAACCCCAAAGGCCGCGACTTTCGGCTTGCGGGTCTTGAGCACCTTCTGCGCCTCTTCGAAAACAGCGCCCTCGATGCATCCGTTGGAGACCGAGCCGGCCATCTTCCCGGAGCGGGTCACGAGCATCTTCGAGCCGAGCGGGCGCGGGCTCGATCCCCATGTTTCGATCACCGTGGCGATGGCGATCTCTTCGCCCTCGCGCGTCCACTCATTCAGCTCATGCAGTACTTCTCTCATGTCGATTTTCGGATTCGTAACTCCCCATCCGACCGGCCGCTCTCGCGGCGGGTCACCTTCCCCGGCGAGCGGGGAAGGGAAGAGAGCAGCCGGCCGAGGTCTTCGAGCGCGTGGACGTTGTGGGCGGTCAGGAAGTCGTCGCAGTGCGGCAGCGCCGCGGCCATGCCGCGTGTCAGCGGCTCATAGCCCTCGGAGCCGAGCAGCGGGTTCAGCCAGATCAGGCGGTGGGCGGAGCGATGCAGGTGCGCGAGCTCGGTGGACAGATGCGCAGGATCGCCGCGGTCCCACCCATCGCTGACGATGATCACCACCGCCCCATGGCCGAGCACGCGACGTGCCCAGCGGCGGTTGAAATCGCCGAGCGAATCGCCGATGCGGGTGCCACCGCTGAAGTCGTGCACGCTCTTGCTGACCGTGTCGAGTGCGCGGTCGAGGTCGCGCTGGCGCAGCAGCCGGGTGATGCGGGTCAGCCGGGTCGAGAAGACGAACGCTTCGAGGTCTTCGCGGCGCGCAATCGCGTGGGCAAAGATCATCAGCAGTCGCGAGTAGCGCTCCATCGAGCCACTGACATCGCTGATCAAGACCAGCGGCCGCCGACGGACGCGCGGCTTGCGCCGGAACAAGGTGATGAGCTCGCCGCTGGAGCGGATGGCGTGTCGGGCCGAACGCCGGAGGTCGATGCGCCCGGTGCGCGAGGGGCGCAGCCGGCGCGTCCGTCTTTCGGCGACCCGCCACGGAGCCTGCTCGAGAAGGCGCCTGACCTGTTCGGTCTCCGCCCACGTCATCTCGTCGAAGTCCTTGTGGCGAAGCAGCTCCTCCGCGCTGTACCCGCTCGAGCTCGCCGGGAATTCGGCGGGATTCTCGCGGTTCATCTGCGACGCATTCAGGCCGAGCGCGTTCGCCCACGCCTTCGCGCGCTCCGGCGACAGCGGCAGCGAGCGGCCTCGCCCCGGGAGCATGCCGGCGGACGCACGCGGGTCCGGTGGCGCCCAGAAGATGTCGAACGCCGCCTCGAAGGTCGGAATGTCTTCCTTCCGGCTCACGAAGACCGAGCGCAGGGCGGTCCGAAAATCGTCCTGCTGCCTGAGGTCGATGAAGGCGAGAGCACGCGTGGCGTCGGTCAGCCGGCGCGGTCCAGCCTCCAGGCCGGCGTCGTGCAGCAGCCGCGCGAATCCTCCCAGGCGCGGCAGGAGATCTGGACGGGCGGCCGGGAAAGCCCTCGACGGAGCTTCGGCGCCCAGGCGACCCATCTCCGGGCTCAGCGGCTGTGCTGCTCGTTCACGCATGCTCGATGCGCTCTCTGCGCTGCTCGCCGCTTCGCCCGGATCTGGGCCACCTGGATCACCGAATCTCTCGCCGAGGTTTTCCGGCCGCCCGTCCTGTTCAGGCACGCTGCGCTTTCTCGACCAGCGCGGGCACCTGCTCGCGTACGCGCTCCAGGTCCTCCTGGTATTTCAGTGCGGCGCCCATCGTCGCGCTGACGAGGTTGGCATCGATGCGCGTCGCGCCGAGCGCGGCCAGCGAGCGCGCCCAGTCGAGCGTCTCCGCCACTCCCGGCACCTTGTAGAGATCCATCCCCCGGAGGCCCTGCACCAGGGCGGCCACTTCGCGCGCCAGCCCGTCCGCCGCCTCGGGCGCACGTGCACGCACGATCTCCACCTCTTTATCCAGGTCCGGGTAGTCGATCCAGTGGTACAGGCAGCGGCGCTTGAGGGCGTCATGGACCTCGCGGGTGCGGTTGGAGGTGATGACCACAAACGGCACCTGCCGCGCCTTGATGGTCCCGATCTCGGGGATCGAGACCTGGAAGTCGGACAGCAGCTCGAGCAGAAACGCCTCGAACTCCTCATCGGAACGGTCGATCTCGTCGATCAGCAGCACGGGCGGCGTCGCATCGTCGTTGTCGATCGCATCGAGCAGCGGGCGCCGGAGCAGGAACTCGGAGCTGAAGATCTCGCGCTCAGCGACGAGCCTGTCTGTCTTGTTCGTGCCCTCGCCCATCAACCGGATGTGCAGGAGCTGTCGCGGATAGTTCCACTCGTACACGGCGTGCGCGAGGTCGATGCCCTCATAGCACTGCAGGCGGATCAAGCGGGCGCCGAGCACCTCCGCCATGACCTTGGCCGCCTCCGTCTTGCCGACGCCCGCCTCGCCTTCGATGAACAGTGGCTTCTGCAGCTTCAGGGCGAGAAAGATTGAAGTCGCGAGCGAGCGATCGCCGATGTAGCGCCGCTCGCGCAGGCGGCTCTCGATGTCCTCGATCGTCTGCGGACCGCTCACGGAGACAAAGCGTACGAGGTGGCTCGGTCAGACGGGCCGAGCCACCCCTGGCATTCTCTTACTGGCCTTGCGCCTGCTGAATCGCCCGCTTGGTCAGGACGCGGGCAAGGTGCTTTTTGTACTCAGGGCTGGCGCGCAAGTCTCCGGCCGGATCGAGCCCGTCCGACGCGTGCTGCGCTGCCTCTTCCGGCTTGGCTCCCGTCTTGAGAGCCTCCTCGACCGCGTTCGCCCTGACTGGAGTTGGCCCGACGTTGGTGAGCCCGATGCGCCAGCCACCGTTCATCTTCTGGGCCGCTACACCGACGATCGCCCAGTCAAAGAGGCGGCGGCGGAATTTGATGTACTTGTGCGGACCGTTGGCGACAGGAAACACGACCTCAGTCACTATCTCGTCCGCCGCCAGCGGCGTCGTGAACAGGTCCTTGAAGAAATCTTTGGCCGCGATCGTTCGCTGGTTGGTCACGATCTCGGCGTCGAGGATCAGGGCGATGGTCGGGTAGTCGCCGGCGGCGTCTGCGTGCGCGACGACACCACCCATGGTGCCCATGTTGCGCACCTGGTTGTCGCCGACCTCGCCGGCGACCTCGGCCAGCAAGGGGAGCTTCTCGTGGACCACCTTCGAGTTCTGGATGGTCACGTGCCGCGTCAGGGCGCCGATGCGCAGCTTGTGTCCATCCTCTTTGATGTGGTCGAGGTCCTTGATGCCGTTGATGTCGATCAGAGCCTTGGGCTGCGCAAGGCGCAGCCGCATCAGCGGGATGAGGCTGTGCCCGCCGGCCAGCACCTTGGCATCCTCGCCGTACTTGTTGAGCAGCTTGGAAGCCTCCTCGACTGAGGAGGCGCGGGCGTATTCGAATGCGGCTGGTATCACTTGCCTGCCCCCTTCATCATGTGCCAGAGCCTATCCGGGCTCGCCGGCATGTCGACATGCTTGATGCCGAGTGGGCTCAGCGCGTCGCAGATCGCGTTGATAACCGCGGCGCTCGCCGCGATCGTGCCGGCCTCGCCTATGCCCTTTACCCCAAGGTCGTTGGTTGGTGATGGTGTGATCGTGTGGTCGAGATTGAGCGTCGGGATCTCTCCCATCGACGGGACCATGTAATCGATCATCGTCCCAGTCTTCAGCTGACCGGTCTCGTCGTCGTACACCACTTCCTCATAAAGCGCCTGTCCGATTGCTTGCGCCACACCGCCGTGGATCTGGCCGTCGACGATCATCGGGTTGATGATGTTTCCGCAGTCATCGACCGCGACGTACTTCTGGAGCTGAACAGCCCCGGTCTCGGCGTCGACCTCGACGACCGCTATGTGTGTGCCGAACGGCCAGACCAGGTTGGGCGGATCGAAGTACGCCACGGCTTCCAGGCCCTGCTCCATCCCCTCGGGAAGGCCCATGCCGTAGCTGGCGAACGCAACCTCGCCGAAGGCCTTCGCTTTGTCCGGCGAGCCCTTGACGTGGAAGCTGCCACTTTCATATACGACGTCCTCTTCGGCCGCCTCGAGCATGTGCGCCGCGAGCTTCTTGCCCTTGTCGATGACCTTACCGGCGGCCATGCTGATGGCCACCCCGCCAACCGCGAGGCTGCGGCTGCCGTATGTGCCGTAACCGAATGCCGTGCCCTCAGACGTATCGCCGTGACGGAGCTCGACGCTGTCGTACGGCACGCCGAGCTGGTCGGCAACGATCTGGCTGAATGTGGTTTCGTGACCTTGGCCGTGTGAGTGAGTGCCCGTGTACACGATCACGGAGCCAGTCGGCGTCACGCGGACCTGGGCCGATTCGACGAGCGCGATGCCTCCAGTGGCCGGCGCGGTGGCCGCGCTCGGACCAAACCCACATAGCTCGATCCAGGTGGAGAATCCGATCCCAAGGTAGCGGCCCTGCTTGCGCAGCTCGGCCTGCTTCTTCCGCAGGTCTTCGTAGCCGACCATCTTCAGCGCCACCTCGAGCGCCTTCTCGTAATCGCCCGAGTCGATGACAAGGCCGAAGTTCTGTGTGTATGGAAACTCTTTCGGCTGGATGAAGTTCTTGCGTCGGATCTCGACCGGATCCATCTTCAGTTCGAGGGCGACGAGGTCCACCATCCGCTCAACCAGGTGAGTGGCCTCGGGCCGCCCCGCGCCGCGGTAGGGGTCGGTGGGTACACGGTTGGTCAGGATCCCGATCGTGCGCGCCGAGATGCCCTTCCATTTATATGCGCCACCTGCCATCAGGCACGCGCACGCCTGGAAAGCGCTGAAGGTACCGACGTAGGCGCCGACATCCAGGTACTGCGTCATCCGCATCCCCAGCAGCGTGCCGTCCTTCTTGGCCGCGACCTCGACGTCGTAGTACTGGCCGCGACCGTGAGTCGCGTTCTGGATTGACTCAGTCCGCGTCTCGGTCCACTTCACCGGGCGCTCCGAGAGCCGTGACAGGGCCGGCACGAGATAGTCCTCGGGATACGGGCTGATCTTGCTGCCGAATCCACCACCGACGTCGGGCGAGATCACACGCACCTGGCTCTCCTTGAGGCCCATCGCGCCCGAAACGAACAGGCGGATGAAGTGCGGATTCTGGCTCGACATCCAGATCGTCAGCTTCTTGTCATACGTCTCGTACTCCGCGAGAACACCCCGGGGCTCCATCGGGATGGGCGCGAGACGGTTCTGCAGGATCCGCTCCTTGACGACGACGTCCGCTTCCTTGAAAGCCGCGTCGCTGACCTCAGCGCCGGTGTAGGTGAGATCCCAGGAGATGTTGTCGGCGGCGCCTTCATGCGCGAGCGGGCTGCCCTTCGCCATTGCTTTCTCGGTATCCATGACTGCCGGCAGCTCTTCGTAGTCGACCTGGATCAGGTTGGCCCCGTCGACCGCCTGACCTCTTGTCTCGGCCAGCACGGCGGCGACGATCTCGCCCTGGTAGCAAACTTCCTTCTCAGCGATCGGGAACCGCTCGGGGATGTACTTCTTCTCCGCGACGAACGCCGGCGCGGCCGGGTGCGTGCCCGCGAGCTGACTTTTGAAGTCGCGCGCTGTGTAGACGCTGGTCACGCCCGGCGCTTTGCTGGCGTCGGTGATGTCGATGCTCTTGATGCGCGCGTGCGCGAAGGGGCTGCGCACGAACGCCGCATAAGCCGTGCCTTGGCGGGTGAAGTCATCGATGTAGTGGCCGTGCCCGGTGATCAGCCGAGGGTCTTCGCGGCGATGGATCTTGGCCCCGACGAGCTGGGTGACCGCCATCTCAGTTGCCTCCCGCCGTGACCGTGGTTTTCCTGGCCGGTGCGGTGCTCATCGTCTTGGCGGCCGTCTGCACCGCCTTGATGATGTTCACGTAGCCGGTACACCGGCAGAGGTTGCCCTCCAGACCCTTGCGGATCTCGTCCTCGGTCGGGTTGGGATTTTGCTCCAGCAGGTAGGCCGCGGCCATGATGAAGCCGGGCGTGCAGTAGCCGCACTGCAGACCATGCTCGTCCCAGAAGGCCTGCTGGATCGGGTGCAGCTGACCATCTTTGGCCATGCCCTCAATCGTCGTCAGGCTCTTGCCCTCGGCCTGGACCGCAAACATCGTGCAGCTCTTGACGGCTTTGCCGTCGACCAGGATCGTGCAGGCGCCGCACTGGCTCGTGTCGCAGCCGATGTGAGTGCCGGTGAGCCCCAGGTTGTCGCGGAGGTGGTGCACGAGCAGCAGGCGAGGCTCGACCTCATGCTCGTGCCGGCGGCCGTTGACGGTTGTCGCGACCTTGTGCTTCATACGGTCCTCCTACTCCCCATGACGGCAGCGCAGGGAGCGCCGCCGTGTCCCAGACCAAGCCAGCGACGAACGGACCTCACTATTGCGCTACTTTTAGGCGGGAAATGCAACTGGAGAATAGTTTTCAGGTGGGCGCGTCACCCGACCAGGTGTTCGCCTATCTCCTCGACGTCAACAAGATCGTGGGCTGCGTGCCCGGCGCCGAGCTGTCGGAAGTCGTCGACCCCACCACCTTCAAGGGCAAGGTGAAAATCAAAGTCGGCCCGATCACGGTCGCGTACAGCGGGACGGCGAGGATCTCAGAGCGGAACGACGCTGACCGCCAGGCGACCCTGACGGCCGAGGGCCGCGAGACGACCGGTCCGGGCTCGGCCCGCGCGACGGCACAGATGAGCGTTCAAACCGCCGGGGAGGGTTCGCTGGTTCAGATCGTGACCGAGTACCACGTAGCCGGTCGTGTGGCGCAGTTCGGGCGGGGCGTGATGGAGGACGTCTCCAAGCGCCTGATCAAGGACATGGCCAACTGCATCCAGGCCAACCTCGAGGGCGCCGACGAGGCAAGCGATGACGTCGCCGCGGCCGTTGCTCGTTCCGAGCAGTCGCATCCGCCACCACCCCGTGCCGCCCAGAACATCAGCGCGTTCTCGCTCCTGCTGCACGTGATCTCCGTCCGGCTCCGGAGGCTCTTCGGCCGGACGTCAGCCTAGATACACCGCCAGCATCAGATCGCGGTTGACCCAGATGTTGGGCTGCGTCCAGCTCTTGCCCGTGACCCCAAAGACGGTCACGGTCGCGTCGAGGATCGGGAAGAACCGGGACTTCATCAGGATCTCCGTGTGCATCGACGGCTCGGTCGCCTTGGGAAACTCGGCCGCCCCGGTGACCATGAAGTTCGAAGCCTGGAACATGACGTAACGCCGAATCATCTCCGCCACCTGGTCGGCGGGAGGCGGCTCGGGCTCGATGGTCCGAATGCCTCCGATCAGGTCTTTGTTGAAGAGACCTTCCGGGACTCCGCTCAGCGGCACCGCCCCTGGAAGCAGCGGCTCGGCGCTGACGTTGCGCATGTGAAACAGCGGTTCCGGATCGTTGATCGTCTCCCGCAGGCGGCCACCGCGAACCTGGACCTCGGCGGTGAGGCGCTGGTAGGGCGTCAGCACGTCGACTTTGCTCCAGGAGAGGTTCGCGCTGGTAAAGCCTCCTGACGGGGTCGACATCAGCCGGCAAGGATAACGCGACGGCCCCCGATCAGAGCCTGACAATGGATTCGATGGACCTCGATCAGGCGCGAGCCCGGATCCGGGAGCGCAGCGAGCTCAACGCCTTCATCTCGGTCTCTGATGAACGGGGCGGCGGGGATGTGGTGGCCGTCAAAGACCTCATCGACGTCAAGGGGATGGTCACCACCGCGGGCGCTGTGATCCTGCCCAACGTTCCCGCCGCCGACGACGCACCCGTCATCAAGCGACTCCGGCGGGCGGGCTGCACGATCGTGGGCAAGGCGAACCTGCACGAGTTCGCCTACGGCGTCACCAGCATCAATCCCCACTACGGGACGGTGCGCAATCCACACGATCCTGCGCGGGTCGCGGGCGGCTCCTCGGGCGGGTCGGCCGTGGCGGTGGCGACCGGGATGTGCGACTGGGCGATCGGCAGCGACACCGGCGGCTCGATCCGAATCCCGGCGTCGCTGTGCGGCGTCGCCGGGTTCAAACCCGCCTTTGGGAGCATCGGCATCGGCGGCGTGATTCCGCTCAGCAAATCGCTGGACACGCTCGGCCCCATGGCCCCGGACATCGCCTCCACCGCGCGCGCCTATTCGTTGCTGTCAGGGGAATCGATCTCTCTCGACCAGCTGTCGCGACCGCGACTGGCGATTCCGCGCGGTTGGGTGACCGGCCTCGATCAGCCGACCGCCGAGGCATGGGCGGCGGTCTCAGGCGGAATCCCCGAAGTCGAGCTCGGGGACCGCGAGCCCTTCTTCCAGGCCGGGCTGACGATCCTGCTCTTCGAGGCCGCGGCCTATCACCGGCGGTGGGCGGACGAGTGCCCCGAGAAGTACGGCGCCGACGTGCTCGGCCTCATTCGTCGCGGATTCGCGATCACCCAAGCCGACTTCGAGGCCGCGATGCGCGAGCGGGCCGGCCTGCAGGACGCTGCCGAACGCGCGCTTGACGCCATCGACGCCCTCATCCTGCCGGCGACGGCGATCGTGGCTCCGCCCGAGGAGACCGCGGACGAGGTTCGAGAGCCACTCTCCCGTTTCACCCGGCCGTTCAACACCACGCATCAACCCGTGGCGGTGGTGCCCGCGCCGGTCAGCGGCCTCCCCGTCGGCATCCAGGTGGCCGGTCGGACAAACGCCGAAACGCTCCGCGCGGCGGCGTGGTTGGAACGAGAATGGAAGAGGCGCGCGGGCTGAAGTCGAAGCAGCTGTTCCCGGCCATCTTCAGCCGTCACGCGACCGCGTACCAGCGGCGGCTGGACGGCATCATGGCTCGCGGAGAGGCTAGGGGCCGGCAGCGGGTGATCGAGCTGCTCGATGTCAAAGCGGGGATGCGAGTCCTCGACCTGGCCTGCGGTCCCGGGACTCTGACCAGGCCGCTCGCCGGCCAGGTCGCGCCCGATGGCGAGGTGGTCGGGGTCGACCTGGCGCCGGGAATGATCGACCTGGCTCGCGCCGCGGGCATTGCCCACGCACACTTCGAGGTGATGGACATCGAGCACCTCGGTTTTGCCGACGCGTCGTTTGACGCCGCGGCGTGCGGCCACGGGCTGCAGTTCGTGCCCGACCTTTCGCGCGCTTTGCGCGAGGCGCATCGCGTGCTGCGGCCGGCGGCACGATTTGCGGCCAGCGTGCCGCTCAACGGCGGCAAGCAGCGGCCATGGGTCCTGCTCGACGAGGTGGTCGATCGATGGCTGCCTCCCGCGCCGGTGGCGATGGACCAGGCGGCGACCCGCACCACGGTGGCCGACCCCGACGTGTTTCGTGACCAGATCCTGGCCGCCGGCTTCGCCGAGGCCGCGGTCGAGGTCATCGAAGAGCGCGTCCACTGGCAATCGGCGGAGCAGCTCGTTGAGCTCTGCATGAGCTGGTGGGATCTCGCCTCCCGCGTGGAGGCACTCCCGGCTGAGCGGCGTCAGGCGTTCATCGACGATGCCATCGCCACTGTCCGGCGCGAACATCCCGGAGCGATCGAAACGGTCGGCCGCAACCACGTGGCGTTCGCCAGCGCGTGATGCGGCGCCCGGCCGCCTCGTTCCTGTGCGGCCTGTCCCTCCTGACCGCGTCGCCCACACCTTCGCCCGCGCCGATCGCGCTCGGGCCGCCTGAGTACCGCGCGATCTGGGTCGACGCGTTCCATACCGGAATCAAGTCAGCAGCGCAGGTGGAAAGGCTCATCGCCGACGCCCGCCGCGCCAACCTGAACACGCTCATCGTCCAGGTCCGCAAGACAGGCGACGCGTACTTCAACCACTCGGACGAGCCGCGCGCGAAGGACATCGTGGGGCCTGCGGACTTCGACCCCCTGGCCTACGTGATCCGGCTGGCGCACGCCTCGGAGCCGCGGATCGAGGTCCACGCCTGGGTCAACACCTTTTTCTCCGGGCAGGGGAGCCGCGTCTACGCGCAGCACGGCGACGAGTGGGGGAACCGCACGGCTGACGGCCAGACCGGGGGCTACCTGGATCCAGGCGTGCCCGAGGTTCAGATCTATATGCACCGCGTCTTCATGGACCTCGCCCAGAGCTACGACATCGACGGCATCCACCTCGATTTCGTGCGCCATCCCGGAGCCGACTGGGGCTACAGCCCTTCGTCGGTTGGGCCGTACATGGCCGCGACCGGCGCCACCAGCGCGCCTGATCCCGGTGATCCGCAATGGCAGGCGTGGCGGCGTGCGCGAGTGACCGCCTTCGTGCGCGACCTGCACCACGACCTGCAGCAGCAGAAGCCGTCGGTGAAACTCAGCGCCGCCCTGATCTGCTTCGGCGGAGGTCCGGTGACTGCCTCTGACTGGACCCTGACCTCGGCCTACTCGTCAGTCTTTCAAGACTGGCGCGAGTGGATCGTCAAGGGATACCTCGACTTCGCCGTGCCAATGAACTACGACAGCGAATGGAGCGCGCGCCAGCAGGGATGGTTTGGTCGCTGGCTGGCCTTCGAGAAGGATTCGGGTTTCGCGAATCGAGTTGTGATCGGAGTCGGCGCGTTTCTCAATTATCCAGAGGACGCGTTGGCGCAGGTGCGCCGGGTGCTCTCTGCATCACCCGGGGGAAATCGAGTGCTCGGCGTCGCGATCTATTCGTATGCCTCCACATCGGTGTATGGGACGGACGACTTCTATACCTCACCTGACCTGGCGAGCGGGCTTCCGCGCCAGCCCTACGCCGACGGAATAAGCAGCGACTCGGGACTCGCCGCCCGGGCGCGGACGTTCAATGAGTGGTTCATGACCCAGCTCGCGCAGCCCGACTACTACCGCGACGTGCAGCGGGGCTGGGTCGCGACGCAACCCGTCTTCGTGCAGCCGGCGCCGGTGCCGGTCGTGACGCCCGCGACCGAGCGGTGATGGTCTGAGAGTGCCGCATCCGAGCGCCGTTTTGCGGCTGCTGGGCTTCGCGGTCGCCGCCGGACTGGCGATGGCCGGGGTTCAACCCCTCGTTGCCGCGACCACCGGCTCCATCGACATCCGTTGGGCGGTCGGGCTGACTGGACCGGCGGTGCTCACGGCCGGCCTCGTCTTCGGCGCGGGGCAGCTGTCCGACCGAGGCGATGGCGTGCAGCCGCCGTGGTACTCGGCGTGGCTGCTGATGCCTGGTTCCTTCCTGCTGGCGGGCGCGGCCGCGATGTGCATCTTCGGCGCCCTCGTCCAGTTCTCGCTCATCCCCTGGACGATGTGGGTGCTGTTGATCAGCGGCGGCGTGCTCTGGACCGCGGCCATGGTCCTGGTCCGCAGCCACTCGCACTAGCCAAGGCCGAGCCGGCGGTCGATCCGGTCCTCCAGCGCCCACCGTGCCTCGCACTCGCGCACGACGCCGAGGATCTCCTCGAGGTGCGCCCGCAGAGGGCGGTCAGCCTGGCGGCTCTGACGCCTTTGCGCCATCTTCTCGAGGTAGAACCTGTAGTTCTCGCTCATGCCGTTCAGACTAAAAATCCGAGGGCCGGCGGCAAAGGTGAGAACTACCTGATCCATGCCCGGGCGGGTACCCCAAGTTGGATACCTGCCCGCGCTGCGGTCCTTACTCTCCCTTCGTCTGGATGTGGGTCAGGGGTCTGGCGGCGGCGGTGGCCGCGCGCGACAGGCGGTCCCGGATCCCTCGGCGCCCGCGCTCGATCGCTCGCACGCCGTCGTCGCCCTTGAAGCCACTGTTCGCCCCACCGAGCAGGCTGTCGAGCTCCCAGGCGAGCTGTTCTGGATCGACACCGGGGTCGATCTCGCCTGCTGCCTGGGCTTCGCGGACGGCACGCTGCAGGCTGTACGACCAGTAGTTCTTTTTCTCCAGCACTGAATCGCGGACGGGCCCCGGCCGACGGCTGTCGAACTCCTCCGCCACCGCCCAGAAAAAACAACCGCCTGGGAAGACGCCCCGCTCGAGGTAGGACAACCACGAGTTGCACAGGGCCCAGACCCGGCCGAGACCTCGCGGCACCTGGAGCGCCGGCCGCAGGACCTCGTCGGTAAAGATCTGCGCGGCCGCCTCGATGGTCGCCATGTGCAGCTCCTCCTTGGAGCCGAAGTGGGCGAAGAGCCCGCTCTTGCTGATGCCGAGGTCGCCGGCCAGGCGCTGAAGCGACACTGCCTCCAGGCCTTCCGCCGAGCCGACGCGGGCGGCGTGCACCAGGATCGCCTGCCGGGTCCGCATGCCGCGCAGCCGGCGCCGGTCGGTCGACTCCCTGATGGCCATCTTGTCGACTCGGATATTAGCACGAACGGTCGGTTACTATTGACTTATACGACCGGTCGTGCTATTTCTTTGGAGAAGCTTTGATCGAGATCGAATCGGCACGCTTCGGAAGGCCCGGGTTGGTGAGCCTCGAGCCAGGTGATCGCGAGCTCCTGAGGCGAATGTTCTACCGGCTGTCGCCGGAATCGGTCTACCGGCGCTTCTTCAGCCCGGTCTTCAGGCCGGATCAGTTCAGCGCATCAGTGCTGCGTGTCGACCATCACGACCGCGAGGCGATCGCCGCGGTGGAGGGCGGCGAGATCATCGGCGTGGCGGAGTACGCGCGGGTTGCCGGTTGCCGGCGAGCGGACCTGGCGGTGGTGGTCGCCGATGCCTGGCAGCGACAGGGTCTTGGCACCCGGCTGGTGGCCGCCCTGTCGGAGCGGGCCCGGGCCGAGGGGATCACCGCCTTTGCGGTCGACGTCCAGGGCGACAACTTCGCGTCGCTGCGCCTGTTGCGCCGAATCGACCCCCACCTCAAGCTGGCGTTTTCCGGCGGCGTGGGCGAAGGGCTCATCCCCCTCATCGCGGACGAGGCAACGCAATGAGCAACCGCGAACGACTGCTGGCTCTGCGCGCTACCCGTGAGCTGGCGCACTTCAGCGATGCCGGGCTCCAGAACCTGCTCCCGTTCATCGACGAGCTCTGCGTGGCGGCCGGAGCGCAGGTGGCGCAGGAGGGGCGTCTCTGCCACGAGTTCGTGATCGTCGCCGCCGGCCTGCTCGAGACGTGCCGGCGGGGCCGGCCCGGTCAGCTCGGCCCAGGCGAGACGTTGGGGTGGGACGCGATGCGCACGCGCGGCGTCAATGACGCGACGGTCTCGGCCGCGACACCGGCGCACCTGCTGGTGATGAGCCACGAGCAATTCCGCGCCGTCGGCGCCCTCGCGCCGAACCACTGACGACGAACCGGACTCAGCCGGCGGCGCGGGAGTGCATCATGCCGGAGCCTCGGGCGAGCGTTCGACGAAGGCAGACCGCCACCCACATCCGATACGGCCGCCACCTGGCTGCAAGCTCCTCGAGCATGGCGAGGTCGGGCTCCCGCGAGAGCCCGTAAGCGTTGTGAACGGCCTGGAGGAGTCGCGGCCTCACCAGCTGCGAGCCGAACTCACCAATCCCTTTGAGCCGCTGGAGACTCTTCAGCGCCTCTTCTCTTGGCATCGCACGCAGCGGCTCGGTTTCCAGCTCGCCCGCGAGCGCGGCCTGGCCCAGCGCGTTCAAGTACTCCACCTTGCGCCCGAACAAGCCCTTGAACGATTCCATATGGACGAGGAATTCAGGCCCGGGAAAGCAGTAGAGCCCATGGCCGTGAATATCGATCGACGCGCCTTGCTCTCGACACATGCGCTCTTTGATCGCCTGGGCCTGGCGCATCGTGATCCGTGACGAGATCAGAGACCATGCAGCCGCCTCGTACGCGTTTGACCAGTTGACGGGACGAAATCCGGGAAACATCTGCTGCAGCCGGCCGACGACCGAATCACGCCGCCCCACCTCGGGCCATGCCCGCCCATCGACGTCGAGACTCAAGATGCGCGCGGTCTGCTGCCGCACGGACTCGACCGGCGCGGTTCCGTAAACGGTCCCCGTCACACGGCCGGCCGCATCCTGAGTCAGGCACACACCCGCCGGCACCCAAGCGCCGTCGCTCAAGAAGGCAAGATGCAGATGACCCTCGACGTGGTCGCCCTCCGATGGCGTCTCGTGCCATGCGTCGATGAAGCCGGCGCTTTCGCGGAGCGAGTAATCGCCGAGCGGCTCCAGATCGAACGTCCGCGACGCGGCGCCGGTGCTCATGCCGCGCGACGGCATGAAAAAAGGCCGGTCGCCAATCGCGCCGGCCTCAGGGAAAACTCTTGCTTACGCGAGCTTGATCCGGTTCGCCCGGGGGCCTTTCTGGCTCGGCTCGATCTCGAAGCTGACCCGCTCGCCCCCCGCCAGCGAATCGAAGTTGACGCTCGAGTCAAGCCCGGTACGGTGAAAGAAATACTCCTTTCCGTCCTCAGCCGCGATGAAGCCGAATCCACGGTCGGAGACCAGCTTCTTGATGGTCCCTGTCGGCATCGACAACTCCTCCTCTCCAAAGCTTTGTCACGAACGCCCGCGTCCTTTCGAGAAGATCCGACCGCGGCGAACATCGCCCGACTACCGGGGACAGGTTTACATTACCACCGGCTTGCGGCCTCTTAAAGAGCCAGCAGCGCAACCCCGACAAGCGTCGCCACGGCTCCTGAAACCTTCATCGAGGCTCGCCTGGTTTCGCGCAGCCGCCACACTCCCCAGACGGCCACGGCCACGACCGATGTCTCGCGCACCGGCGCCACGACCGCCAGCGGAGCAAGCGTCAGCGCCCACAGGACCAGGAAGTAGCCGGCCCACATGAACGCCCCGATCAACGTTGCCTGGCCCCACGTCGGGCCGTGGACGGAATCCGGGATGCGATAAAGACCCAGGCGCGAGGCCACCCAGATGGTCAGCGGCAGCTCGATTGCCATCAGCGTGAAGAGCAGCCACCCATACAACCATGGCGTCGAGAGCCGGACTCCCACCCGGTCCACCGACGTGTACGCCGCTATCGCCACCCCGGTCAACAGCGCCGGCAGCGTCGCCCTGCCGCTCGCCTGCGAAACGGTGACGGCCAGGATGCCGACGAGCAGCAAGACGACGCCGATGACCTGGGCCGGGGTCAACCTTTCGCTGAGGATGGCGAGGCCGACGACGACGCTGAGCAGTGGCGCCGATCCGCGAGCGATCGGGTACACAGCCGACAGCTCGCCTCGACGGTAGGCCGTGGAGAGCAGCCACAGGTAGGCGGTTTCGAGCACGGATGAAAGCAGGGCGAGACCCGCTGCCGCGGGATCCAGGCCTGGGCGCCCGAGCAGGAGCCATGCCGGAAGCAGCGGAATCGTGGCCACCAGCGCCGTCGTCAGCGTGACCCGGCGAAATGTCGCGATCGGGTCGCCGCTGAGTTTGACGAGAACATTCCAGGTCCCGTGAAACGCCGCCGCCGCCAGCGACAACCCGACCGCAATCGCGATCATCTAGGCCGGGCGTGGTGGCCGGGCCAGCAACCGGCCGACGATCCTGTACACCTCTGGGTTCACCACCAGGCCGTTGTGGGATCCCCACACCTGCATCGCCGGAATGTCCGGGCGCAGGCAAGACCGAAAGTTCACAACGTCGTCCGCCCTCGTGTAGATCGAGGTGGTCGGCACGATCGGGGTCAGCTTCAGGTCGTATGTGAAGCGACCCTCAGCGTTCAACCTCCTGCCATAGGCGAGCTCGTTGGCAGTGCGGACCATGCCGACCGCATGATGCGTAACCGCCGCCAGGTCCGTCCAATCCGCGAGCGGCGCACCCAGGGTGATGACCTGCTCGATGAGCTGCGGCTTGCGCTGGGACAGCACCTTGGAGAGCAGGCCACCGCGGCTGTGCCCGATCAGGGTCAACCGCGCGCGGGTCTCCTTTTCGACCTCGACCACCTTGCGCCGAAGCCCGGACAGCATGCGCTCGGAATGATGGATGTTGAGAAAGATGCCGGAGAGATGGGAGCGGTAGCCGATCCGCCGCAGCCAGCCGTCGAGGACACGCATCGTCCAGTCGCCGGCGAGGAAGCCGGGGACGAGCAGGACTGGCCTGCCATCGCCCGGCGGCACGCCGCGGCCGCGAAATACCGGGTCGCGGAGCAGCGCCGAGAACTCGCGGATCGCGAGCGGGTCCCACATCCTCACAGCGTGCGATGGTAGGTCGTCGGCTCCTCGGCCTTGCCGCAGACAATGGCGAACTTTCGTGCTTTGAGTGAACAGACAGTATGTTAAATTATCTCGGTGGGTCGAAGAGCATATCGGCTGGGTCGCCGGAAGGCGGCCGTCGACCTCACGGTGGGCTCGATTCTCGAGGCCGGGCGGCAGCTGGTGGCGGAGGGTGCGGAGTCGAAGGTCAGCGTGGGCGCGATCGCCCGCCGGGCCGGCGTCTCCCGCATCACCATTTACAACCGCTTCGGTTCCAGAGGCGGCCTGCTGCGGGCCCTGGCCCCAGCTTCGCCGCAGCCCGCGCTGCCGGTCGGAGAGCCGCGGGAGGCCCTTCGCGAGCACCTTTATCGCGCCAGCGCCTCCTGGGCCGCCAACCCCTCCCTCTTCCGCCACCTTCCCCAACCCGAGCACGAAGACTCCGAACCCAACCGGCGGCTCGCCGAGCGGCTGGCGGCGGCGGATGCCTTGCGCCCGGGTTGCTCGATCAAGGAGGCCGAGGACGTCATCGGCGCGCTCACGTCGTTCGCGGTCTTCGATCGCCTGCACAAAGACGGAAGGCGGCCGGCCGCGGCCGTCACCGAGGTCTTGATGCGGCTGGCCGCGGGAATCCTGGCGTAGGATTCATGACGCATTGCGGCATAAAGTCGCAGACGTGCGTGGGCCGGTTCACTACCTGGACTTCGGCGGCTCCGGCCCGACGCTGCTCATGGTTCACGGCCTTGGCGGGAATGCCCTCAACTGGATGGCCGTCGCACCGCAGATCGCCATGGCCCATCGGGCGATCGCGATTGACCTCGCCGGCTTCGGCCAGACGCCGCTCTTCGGACGCGCGGCCACTGTGGGCGCCAACGCGGCGCTCGTGCATGAGTTCATCGACAAGGTCATCGGCCAGCCGGTGATCCTCATGGGTAATTCCATGGGCGGGCACATCGCGATCCTGGAGGCGGCCCAGCATCCGGGCTGGATCGCTTCCATGGTCCTCGTCGATCCTGCCATACCAGGTCTTCATGTCCACCGGCCCGAGCCCGTGATGCTCGGCGCGATGGCGGCGCTGTCGATCCCGGGCCTCGCCGAGACCCTGCTCGGCCGTCGCCTTCGAGAGCTCGGACCTGAGGGGTTGACCCGGCAGGCGCTGGCGCTTGTGTGCGCCGACCCGTCGCGTGTCGATCCAGGCATCGTCGAAGCTCACATCCGCCTGACCCGCGAACGCCATGATCTCGGACGTCAGAACGCGCGGGCTTTCATCCAGGCCTCACGCTCGATTGGATTTCGGATGGCGGACCCACGCTTCTGGACGCGGGTGGCGGCGGTCAAAGCACCCACTCTTGTCATTCACGGAAGCCTGGATCGACTGGTACCGGTCGCCGCGGCGCGCGAGCTGGGCCGCCGCCGCCCCGACTGGGAGCTCAAAGTGCTCGAGGGCGTCGGTCACGTGCCGATGATGGAGGCCCCCGATCTCTTCATGGAGACACTCAATGCGTGGAGCGCGTATAGAATCGCCTCGCAGCCCGCTGCAGTCTCATAACGGAGTCGCGAAAAGCAGCACAACGTGGCCACCGTTTCAGAACCCCCACATAGCAAGCGCCCGGGGCGGCTCAAGGTTTCGTCCTCGATCCTGCCCCAGCTACGCCACATGGGCCGCTGGGACCCTATCCCTCCGATGTGGCTCGAAGGGCGCATCTACCTCGAATTCCTGCGCCTGATCCGCGACCCGGTCTTTCGCGGCATCGACGTGCCGCCCGGTCTTCGCAAGCCCGTGCTCTTGATTCCCGGATTTCTCGCCGGCGACTGGACCCTGCGGACGCAGTTCGACTGGCTCCAGCGGGTGGGCTACCGGCCGCGGCTGGCCGGGGTGTCGTTCAACGTCATGTACTCCGAGGTCATGCTCAAACCGCTGCTCGACACTTTGCTGGCGATGCATCGCAAGTCGGGCGCCCGGGTCTCAGTCGTCGGCCACAGCCGCGGCGGGGTCCTGGCGAAAGTGCTGTCACATCGCAAGCCGGATCTCGTCGAGCAGGTGATCACGCTCGGGGCGCCGCTCAACGATCCCTTCGACGTGCATCCGCTGACCATGGCCGGGGTCCATGCGGCTCACCTCTTCAACGCCGTCCGGTACCGGCACCCGGCCTCCGTCGAGATGCGATTCATGCGCGACCTTCGTGCCGCGCCGAGGGTGCCGACGTCGTCGATCTACTCGCGTTCCGACGGGGTCGTGAACTGGAAGGCGTGCTTGCGGGCCGATATCAACTCGATCGAGGTCCACGGCAGCCATGTCGGCCTGGCCCTGAATCCGGAGGTCTACAGGATCCTCGCCCACCTCCTGCCCGCGCCCTGGCGCCATGACTAGCCGGCCCGTGTCTAGCCGGCCCGTGTCTAGCCGGTAAGATCGATCCTTCGCGGGAGCTCGCCCCCCAGCCAAAGGGCAGGGGCGGGCTGAGAGGGCGCCGATGCGCCGACCGCATGAACCTGAACTGGGTAATGCCAGCGGAGGGAGGTCATGAGCGATATCGCCGCTCGACAGGCGGAGGCGGATGCCTTCGGCAGGGTCGAGACGCACGGGATCGAGGCGATCCCGGCAGCTGAGCGCCACGGCGCCCCGCGCGAGCTCGCGTTTCTTTGGGCGGGTGCGTTCGTCAACTACGCAAGCCTTTTCACTGCCAGCCTGCTGACGACCTACTACGGGCTCGGCGTCTGGGACGGGCTCGCCGCGACGGCCGCAGGCACGATCGCGGCGGCACTCATCCTCGGCCTGCTCAGCAACACAGGCCCGCGCTCGGGCCAGCCCCAGATCGTGTTCACGCGCCGCATCTTCGGCTACCACGGGTCCTACCTCGGCGCCGCGCTTACGCTTTTTCTCGCCGTGGGCTGGTTCGCAGTCGACTGCGTGATCGCGGCGCAGGCGGGAGCGCAGCTGTTCGGCGGCGGCAGTCGATGGATGACGTTTGCCCTCGTGCTGCTGATCGCCGCGATCAGCGCCGCCGTGGCGGTGTTCGGTCATCAGACGATCAAGGTCCTGGAGACATATGGTGCGGTCATCTTCGCCGCGCTCACCGCCGCCCTGTTCCTGTTCCTCGCGCCGCAGTTTCACTGGACGCAAGGTCCGAGCGCGTCCGGACCCGATTACGCCGGCGCCCTTGTGCTCGGGTTCATGACCTGTTTCGCGCTGGTCGCGTCCTGGTATCCGTTCGCGAGCGATTACTCGCGTTACCTGCCTGCCTCGAGCTCGACGCGCGCGGTGACCCTGTGGCCGGTCGCGGGCGTGGCGCTGCCGATGATCCTGCTCGGGCTTTTCGGGTTGCTGCTGCCGACGATCGACGCGGGGCTGGCTTCGAGCCAGGGCGTGCTGGCGGTGATCAGCGCCCATTCGCCTTCGTGGGTCGCGATCCCATTTTTCGTCTTCATCGTCGTCGGCGAGATCTGGGCCAACTACCTCGACGTCTACACGGCCGGACTCGTGACGCTGGCGATGGGAATCAGGCTGAAGCGCTGGCAGACCGCGCTCGGCTGCGGCGTGCTCGGAACCGCGCTCGCCACGTACGCGGTTCTGATCAGCGACTTTCACGTCGCCTACGAGGACTTCCTCATCCTCACGTACCTGTGGGCCCCGGCGTGGGCAGCCGTCGTGCTGTTGAGCTTTTTCGTGTTCGAAGGCAAGAGCCGGCCGGCGCTTGCGCTCGCGGCGTGGATCGCAGGCACGCTTACAAGCCTCGTCTTCGTCAACTACGTGAACCTTTTTGGCAACCTGGTCGCCAAGCCGAGCTTCTTCAACGACGGCCTGATCGCGACCCTGCACGGCGCCGACCTGTCCGGGCTGATCAGCGTCGGTGTGGCGACGGCGGTGTATTGGACAGGACGGCGGATGACCGCGGCATGAGGCTGCCGGTCGCGCTGACGATCGCGGGCTCTGACTCCGGCGGCGGCGCCGGCATCCAGGCCGACCTCAAGACCTTCGCGGTCCTGGGCGTTCACGGCACCTCGGCGATCACGGCGATCACGGCCCAGAACACGACCGGCGTGACCGACATCCTCGAACTGCCCGTGGCGCTGGTCAGCGAGCAGATCGCGGTGGTCGTCGAGGACATGGGCGTCCAGGCGGCGAAGACGGGAATGCTTTCGAGCGCGGCGATCATCGCCACCGTCGCCGATGCTGTCCAGCGCTACCAGATCAGGAACCTCGTGGTTGACCCGGTGATGGTCGCCAAGGGCGGCGCCAAGCTCCTCCGCGATGACGCGGTCGCCGCCATGCGCGAGCGGCTGATCCCTCTCGCCGCGGTCGTCACCCCGAACCTCCCGGAGGCCGCGGCGTTGCTCGGGCGCGAGATTCAAAGCCTCGAAGAGCGCCGGCAGGCGGCGCGCGACCTCGTCGCAATGGGCGCTCGGGTCGCGGTCGTCAAAGCAGGCCACGCCGAGGGGGACGTGATCGACGTGTATTTCGACGGGTCACAGCTGGTCGAGCTCAGCGGTGAGCGCATCCAGACCCCGAATACTCACGGCAGCGGCTGCGTTTTCTCGGCTGCGATCACGGCGGGCCTTGCCCGTGGCGAGGACCCCCTCGACGCGGTCCGCCGAGCCAAGAACTTCATCACCAAGGCGATCGCCAATTCGCTCGAGGTCGGCCACGGGCACGGGCCCGTCAACCCGGCATTCGGCTTGAGGTTTGGCGGTTAAGCTTTTCGTCCCATGAGCAAGCGAAAGCGCGCCAGCCTCGGCAGGACTCCCGCCACGCCGACCCCGGGCTCCGGCCCCGAAGATTCCGCCGATGACGCCGCCGTGAAGGAGGACATGGTGCATGTCACTCCCGACCTGCTGGCTGGAAGCCCGGACATCTTCGCCGGCAAGAAGGCGGGGGCCGCCGCCGCTCCGGAGATGGCGACTGAACCGACCGAGGAACCGGCGCC
>Ga0209056_10001828_pt1 | contig 23261 bp, 19 predicted proteins | sample GraSoiAngelo_114_FD_185876 | JGI IMG/M metagenome (GOLD analysis project Ga0209056, IMG submission 185876) | Grasslands soil microbial communities from the Angelo Coastal Reserve, California, USA - 14_0903_13_40cm (SPAdes) (version 2) | ecosystem: Environmental > Terrestrial > Soil > Grasslands... | reverse complement strand
GGGTCCGTGGCACTGCTACTGGCCGGGAACGTCTTGGAAGCCGTCTTCATCAACCGGGCCTTCACCTGGTCCGGTGTAAGGTTCGGATTCTGCTGAAGCAGAAGTACAGCGGCGCCGCTGACCACAGGCGTCGCCATGCTGGTCCCGCTTAACCGCATATAAGATGTCGAGATCGCGTTCGTGGCCACCGTGGAGAAGTTGTTCTTCTTATTGTTCTTATTATTGCCGCCCGAGCTGGTGGTGGTGGTCGTCGAGCTGGAGTACTCGCTCAGATAAACGTCCGTGGGGGAACCCAGCAGGGACGCATTCGGCGCCAGGGTGGAGACGACCTGATTTCCAGGCGCGACGATGTCAGGTTTCACCACATAGTCGTATGCCGTCGGTCCTTTCGAGCTGTAACTGGCAATGGTGTCGTCGATGCGGGTCGGTGTGTTTGCCGTCTTCATCACGCCCACTGTGATCACGTACGGGTCGTTGCCGGGAGCGGAGATGGTGCCGTAACCTTCCGTGCCCGCGCTGTCGTTGCGGCCCTGGTTGCCCGCGGCTGCGAGCACCACGATGCCCGCATTCCAGGCAGCCTCGACAGCCTGACAGAGTGGATCGACCGTATAGCTCTCGTATACCTGGCGGCCAATGGAAAGGTTGATTACTCGAATGTTGTACGTCGATTTCAGTCTGATCGCCGTCTGGATCGCCGCAATCACACTGCTGTCGGTGCCGGCGCCGTTTTGATCCAGCACTCTCAGGTTAATGATGTTTGCGTTCGGCGCTATCCCTTTGAATGTGTGGGTAAAGTTCGAACCGGTGGAAAACCAGCCTGCACCGGCAATGATTCCGGCCACATGGGTTCCGTGCCCATATAAGTCCGATGTATCCGTTGTGCCAGGAACGAAGTTCTGGCTATAGACAACGCGTGAACCGTAGGTCTGATTCGACGGATTCCACCAGTAGAGATCGCCAACGGCAGTCACGCCGCTGTCAATGACTGCCACTCCAATGCCCGTGCCATTCAAACCCCATTGCTTCCAAGCCGTCGGCGCGTTGACTGATTCTGGAGTGTAGTCAAGAGTAGGCGTGGCAGTGCCGCTGAGCGAACGATTGGGCGAGATGTAGGCAACGTCGGGATCCTTTGCCAAGTCCTCTAGAGAACCAGTCGGGACGGAATAGTGAGCTCCTTTGATGACGTCCAGTTTTGTCTTTAGGGCTCCACCCTTGTTCTGCACTTTTTGATGATGGGCATCCGTCGGCGTTTGGTTGAATTGAATGATCACGTCCACCCTGGCACCGTTATGGCCGCCTTTGACAGCGTCAAGGTCTTTCGACAGCTTATGTTTCTTGCCATCAGCAAGCGACAATCCGGCAGCCAGCAAGGTGATCAGGGCCAAGAGCGCGAGCCGCGCGCCCCATGTCGTTGTTGTTAGGATGCCACGGCTAGGCGACTGAATCGTTCCCGGTGCGACTGACAAGGGCATGAGCTGAACTCCTGAACCGGATTGCAGGCCCACGTTGGGGACATGGCCTGCTGCCTTGATTCCCGCTATGGGAATGAGTATCGGGTTTGCCTGCCACGGAGGCGATAGTACAGGGGTGGCATGGGTGTAGTACCGGCGGACAGCTGGTCTCGCGTACCGCCACAGTGACTTCAGGTGGTACTTTTTTCCCACGGTCGTAATGCTCCTATAGGTTGGGCCCGACTCCGATACGTTCGGTGAATGCCAAAAGACACAAACGCGAGCATTTTCTCGGTAGCTTTCGTCCTATACAAGTGATGAGCGAATTCTGACATCCCTCGAAAAAGTGGTAATCGTAGATGCGGCCTTGCCGAGTCTCTTTGACGATTGTGCCCGAATCAGGACGTACCCGGAAACAATCCTGTTTTGCTTGGGCGAAGTAGCCAGCCTGGCAAAGACTCCCTAAAGAGCACATCGGAGACTCCCGCGTACCCGCCGTGTACCTCACTTCGGCGAATTCGCTGTTTTTGTTGTTTCTGCCGTTTAGTAGAATCAGTAAGTTACGTGGAATCAGTGAGGCTCAGAATTCCGTCTCCCCCTGCCCCCACTCCCCGGTGTTTTTTGACAAAGAGTGCGGAATCGACTGAAAACAAAGCAGTTGAGTTTTGAGTGGGCGCAAAAGAGTGCGCAAGAATTTGAAAAGAAAGCACTTGAGTAGAGGGGAGTGCAGGGGACTGGCCTCTCGGCTTGCTCGGGCGAGCTTATTCCAGAACGGAAATTGTTGGTACACACCCCGGCAATTTTTGTAGGAGTGGCAAACAAAGGGCTTACAGGATACGGAACTTGGAAGTGTGTACGGAAGATGGGAGACGGGTGAACAGGGAGACGTTTGGCGAGGATGCGGTCGATAACTCACGAAGGATACTACCATGAATTACATGAATTGTCAAATACTACTGTAGTACTAGTATTTTGGCGTGATGACATCATTTGTTCGAATGATTTTGCAAAGAGAAGAAAACAAAGGGGTAGAGCTCACTATGTGTCCGTGCAATTCTATGCGCGCGGCCCTGCTAGCGGGTGAAGACTTCTTTGAGGAGCGTGGTAACGCGAGCGGCGGGGTCGGTGCGGATCTTCTTTTCTTCTTGACCGAGCATGAAAAACAGGCCGTCCAAGGCTTTGCCAACCACATACTGGTTGATATCGAGGGAAGGGCTTCTTGCAAAGGGGATGGATCGAAATTGACCGACCAGGGCGTTCCATTGCTGCGTGACGGCAAATTTATCCATGGACCGTTCCACGATAGGACGAAATGCTACGGTCAGCTCACCAGTGGTCTTTGATTTGAAGTAATCGGTGGCCGCGGTATCTCCTCCGTTTAATATTTTGCGGGCATCCTCGATGGTCATTTTCAAGATGGCATCCGCGAAGATTTTTCTCGCTTCCGGGGCAGCACTTTCCGCTGCGCGATTCATGCTGAGCTCGAATTCATCAATCTTCTGCCCGCCGCCGACGGCGCGGATGCCTTTCTCCATGCTGCGAAGGTTCTTTGGCATAAGAATCTTGATGGCTTCGTTGCGATAGTAACCATCGGTTTTTCCGGTCAGCTTGACGGCGTTTTCAGCGCCGACTTTGAGGGCTTCCTTGAGCCCGGAGGCGATTTTGCTGTCGCCGAGTTGAGCTTTTGAGCCAAGACCGAGCGCTTTGCCGAGCTGTTCCACTTGCGCGGAGGCGAGGGCGCAGGAAACCAGAAAGGCAGCCAGCCCTACCAACAGTCGAAGATGCATTGAGTTACCGTCGCTTCCGAAACGGCCTCGCAGAATTGGCGGAGAGTAATAGGAGAGTGGCGTATTGGAGCGGGATTTGCAAGTGCGTGTCGGCCCTGCCCGCCGGAAATTTCCCCGAGGCGCATTGCAGCGTTCACCTGATTGAGAATTCACGCGCAATCGTTTACAAACTGACCTGCCTATTGGTCCTTTGAATCCCTCGGGGTCGTTGTTCGATACCAGCCCGCGACGTTGCTCTCAGCAAGGTGGTGTGACTCGGCTGAGGCTTGACTGTCCTCAAAGTGCGGGGACGTGGTGTGTGACCACTGGCGATCTCATCAGGAGGATCGCAACAGGAGAATCGCAACAGGAGAATCGAATGACGAATCATCATCTCAAATGGGTCAAATGGGCCATGTGCATGCTTGCGGTGTCCACGTGGCTTACCGGGCCTTTTTCTAATGCTTCTCAAAGCGCGAACCACACCTCGAAGCGGTCCGATGCCGTTGCTCCAACGTGCGTGGACAATTCACCGGCGGTGTGGTTCGCCTCGCCCACGGGGAACGATGGAAGCTCCAACCCGCACAACCACAATACTCCCATGACTTTCCGTGGCGCGGCAGAAGCGGCTCAGCTTGGTGACAAGGTCTGTGTGATGGGAGGAACTTATGCGCAGGTACAGACTTTTTATCCTCCGCGAAGTGGGACGCCGTTGGCGTGGATCGTTTATCAGGCCTATGGCGACGGCCCGGCTAACATCGTTTGGGCCGCTACTGGCCTGCATTGCCCGCCGGAGGGAACTGACGACTGCACGATGATCAACGTGAACGCTCTACACGGAAACTCGTACCTGGAATTCCGGGGATTGAACTTCGACGGACGAGGCCTGGCCGGGAACGCGTTCGCCTGCAACAATTCGCATCACTTACGGTACATCGGCAATACGGTATTCAACGTTCAGGGATCGGGGATCGGCGCGGTTCAGTGCGACTACCTGACCAGCGATCACAACATTGTCTATCACAGCGGATACTCCGGCACGCTGGCCAGCTGGACCAGCGGGATTTCCTACAACCAAATCAAAGCGTTTGACTGCAACGACGGGCTTCACAACGTAATTTCCAACAACATCGTGGTGGGTCAATACGACAATTCCCCGAACCACAGCGACGGCAACGCGTTCATCCTAGACATCGATGCGACGCCTTCAGCGTGCGCCGGGACGGCCGCTCCCTATGAACCGGCAGCACTGATCGTCAATAATGTCGCCTACGGAAACGGCGGCAGGTGCGCCGAGGCACTTCAGGTGAGTTTCTTCTGGATGATGGCGAACAACACCTGCTTCAAGAATAATTTGGACAATGTGAATGCCAACCAGGCCAACGCGGCTTCCCTGGATTCCAACACGGCAAGCAATGGATATTTCGCGAACAACATCAGTGTTTCCTGGCAAGCGTCGAATCCACCTTACGATCAGCGAAACGCGAACGTGAATATCCAATATTTCGCGAACCTGGCCTGGGGAGCGCCGTGCTTTGCTGATCCTTCCGGAGCCGACTTTTGCGCAAAGAGCCCGCAGTTCATCAAAGCAGACCCGACGACCGTCGCGCCGCCTTATTTTGATCCCTCCGCCTCTGGACAGTATGCCACCGCGGAGCCGCCTTTCTTGCTGAGAAACGGACTGGCACTTCAGCCCGGCAGCCCCGCTCGATGCCGGGGAGTTGATCCCACCACGCTTCCGGGAGTGCCCGCACAAATAGCCGCGGATATGAAAAATCCCTCCAACGTCTATTTCATCTATAGAGACCTCAACGGGAACGCGCGTCCCTGTATGGGAAGCTGCTGGGATTTAGGCGCTTATCAGCACTGACATCACCGCGGTCAAGATATTTGGCACCAAAAAGCTGAGTGAGAGGGCTGGACGGGCCGCTACGATGTCCTCCGCGCCCGCGTCTTTCCGTTTCCAGTGCGCCACAGATTCCCCCATACTGGATTGCAAGATTCACCCGATTGAGTGTTCCCCTCTTGTCGTATACAAACATCACTGTTAAGTGGTCCTTGGAGTCCCGGGGCGGTCCTCAAACCTAGCCTGCGACGCTGATCCCCACCAAGGTGTTGTGAAAACCGCCAAGGACCTGGCCACCCGCAAGAGCTTGCGTGTAATCCACGTGTTCAACAAGGATCGCCTCTGGAGGATCGATTCATGAAACTACTCAGGCTTCTTTCGTGCCTGGCCGCTCTCGGAAACATGCTTACGGGCCCCTTCCTTGGCTCTTCTTATGGCACCGTTCGATTGTTGATGCCCTTTGCCGCGATTGACACGACGAACTGCGTGGCCAACTCCGCAACGGTATGGTTTGCTGCGGCCAACGGGGACGACAGCAATGATGGAAAGACTCCCCAGACTCCCAAGGGGGTTTATGGCGCCGCCCAGGCGGCGCAGCCTGGTCATCGAATCTGCTTTATGGGGGGAACTTACCCCGAGACGGGGACTTTTTATCCGCTGCGAAGCGGGACGCCGTCGGCATGGATCGTGTACCAAGCTTATGGAGACGGGCCCGTAAATGTTGTTTGGACTCCTACGGCGATGCCTTGTCCGCCAGCTGGAGCTGCTGACTGCACCATGGTTAATGCCATACCCCAAAGCGGAAACTCGTATTTGGAATTCCGGGGATTCACGTTCTACGGGCGGGGACTTGCGGGGCATGCCTTCAGCTGTAACAATTCACACCATCTGCGATTTATCGGCAATACCGTATACAACGTTCAGGGAGCGGGCGTCAGCACCGTTCAGTGTGACTACGTGGTCAGCGATCACAATATCGTGTATCACAGCGGGTATTCCGGGACGACTGCCAGCTGGACCAGCGGAATTTCCTACAACCAAATCAAAGCGTTTGACTGCAACGACGGACTGCACAACGTCATTTCCAATAACATCGTGGTGGGCCAATACGACAATTCTCCATACCACAGCGATGGTAGCGGGTTCATTCTGGACATGGATTCCACGCCATCGGCGTGCAGCGGGACGACTGCTCCATATGAGCCGGCTGCACTGATAAGCAATAACGTGGCCTACGGGAACGGCGGCAGGTGTGCTGAGGCCTTCCAGGTGAGTTTCTTCTGGATGATGACGAACAACACCTGTTACATCAACAATTTGGACAACGTCAACGCGAATCAGGCGAACACTGGTTCACTCAGCGCAAATGCGGCCAACAATGGATATTTTGCGAACAACATCAGTGTTTCCTGGCAAACGTCGAATCCACCTTATGATCAACGAAATGCGAACGCGAATATTCAGTACTTCGCGAACCTGGCATGGGGAGGGCCTTGCTGGCTGGACCCGGACGGCAGCGATTTTTGCGCCAATAATCCGCAGTTCATCAAGGCAGATCCCAGATTCGCCGCCGCGCCTTACTTTGATTCCACGGCCGCTGGACAGTACGCGCCCGCAGCGCCGCCTTTTTTGCTGGCGAACGGGCTTACGCTTCAGCCGGTGAGTCCGGGGTACTGCCAGGGCGTTGATCCCACCACGCTACCCGGAGTGCCTGCACAAATCGCAGCAGACATGCAAAATCCCAGCAATGCTTATTACATTTATAAAGACTTCAACGGAAGCGCGCGCCCCGGCGCAGGAGGCTGCTGGGATCTAGGCGCGTATCAGCACTGAGTCGACTCGACTCTCAGCCTTAATCGACGGCAAACTGCTCAGCGTCACCGCGGCGACGCTGCAGCCGCCTTGGATTTTCCATTTTTCGACTTGGCTGATTTCGACCAGCCGCCGAGATCGAGCGCAACGGACATGCAGGCGTCGCGGAGTTCGCTGGCGAGGGCGGGGTCGACCAAGGCGCGGGCGACGACCATGCCGCCGATGCATATAGAAGCGATGCCTTGCGCGGTGGCACGGCGAGGGCAGCCGTTCTGAGTCAAGCTGCGTTCCAGAACATTGACCATGGAGCGAAAAACGGTCTCGAAGGCGCTCCTGGCGGATTTGCCGCTGCGCGCGACATCGGTGGGCAAGGCCACCATGGGGCAGGAGTCCTCAACGTTTTCAAAATGCTGTCGTGAAAGATAGGCGCGGACAACTTGCGGGCCGACGTCGGCGGAAGATAGATCCACCTTCACACCTTCCCAACAACTCTTCCAATTCGGATCGGTGAAGAAACAGTTTAGGACCTCGGCGTAGAGATCGCTCTTGCTGTGGAAATAGCTGTAGAAGCCGCCGTGGGTGAGGCCCGCGCCCGCCATGATTTGCTGGATGGAGACACTCTCAAAGCCGTGGCGATTGAATAGCTTGCGCGCGCTTTCGACAATGGCCTTCTTAACTACCGCACGATGACCAGCGGGATACGGCATAGGAGTTCTCCTTCTGAGTGGCGCTGAAGTATGCCTCGGAGAAGGGTACCGTAGCCAGGAAAAGATTATCTTGAACATATTTTGGCGGGGTGCTCTGATGCGTTGCGGTCGCGCGACGAAAGACGGAGGACAAGAATGAGCGAAAGAAAGAATTCGAGTGCACTTACGAATACGCCGACAAGACGGCAATTGATTGCAGGGATGGCCGTGGCATTTTGCGGCGTGACTCTGAGATCAAGCGAGGCATGGGCACGGGTCGAGGAAGAGATTTCGCATTCGGCGGAAGCGATTCACCAGGAACCGGTTTTCAAAGCGAGCCGGAAACGCGTGTATGAAGCGCTCACCGACGCGAAACAATTCGAGAAAGTAGTGCAGCTTAGCGCAGCTATGAAGTCCGGGGTGGCGCCGGGAGCCAAGTCCGCGGAGATCAGCCGTGAAGCGGGCGGGGCGTTCTCACTTTTCGGCGGCTACGTCATGGGAAGGCAGCTGGAACTTGTGCCGAACGAGCGAATCGTCCAAGCGTGGCGAGCGAGTGGCTGGGATCCGGGAGACTACTCGATTGCGAGATTTCAGCTGGTAGAACAAGGCATGGGGACAAAGATAGTGTTTGACCATGCTGGATTTCCCAGGGGCGATGCGGAACACCTTGCGGAGGGCTGGAAGATTAATTATTGGCAACCGTTGGAGAAATTCCTGGGTTAGACGCGGGGATCGATTACGGATTGAACCTAAATTCCAAGGTAGCCGTTGTTTCGGCACCAGCGGGTGCGTACTTCCAGCTCTTGAGCGTTTCTTCGACTGCGTTCACAAGCAACGGATGGCCACCGATGATTTTGGTGATTTTGATCTGGCCGTCGGGGGCGATCACGACTTGGACCTTTACGACTCCGGTAACGCGGAATCTCCTGGCTGTCTCTGGATAGGCGGGCGCGGGATTTGAAATCACCTTGCGTGTCTCTTGCGCCGGAAGATCAACAGTCGTCAGGAACAGGGCCATGGCCAAAAAGACGCGGATTGCTATTTTCGTAGTTTTCGCTTTCTCGTCCATGACGGTCTCTCTCTATACCAGGCTACGTCTGACCAACATAGCGCGAAACAGACGTCAGGGCACCTTCGCGGGCGTACAGGTGTGTCTCGCGAAAAACTGGCCTGTGGTTCAGGTAAGGAATTCTTACATTGATGAAAAGAGACCTTGCGGCGTTCAGGGTTAGCCAGAAACAAGAGACGGTCACGGAAGAACGAAACAGATCCCGCCGAATACAGCGGACTCGCTTCAGCGCTACGCTAAATGACGCGGCGGGGCAACAACGGGTTGAGGTGCATGGTGAGGTCGTAGACGGAAGCACCGCAGGATTCGGAAACATCCTCGGGGCGGGAGCCCGGCTGCCAGTCAAAGAAAGTGGCGACGTCGCCGATCCTGACGCGCTCTTCGCTTCCCACTTCGACAATGCAATGGCTAGCGGAAACGGAGGCAATGACGGGATAAAGATCTCCGTTGATGCGGACCTTCGCGCCCCTGTCGCGAGTGAGCGCGGCGTTGCGGGGCCAGCCGTCGGCGTGGCCAACGGGCAGCGTGGCCACGCATACGTCGTCCTTGGCGAGATAAGCGCGGTTGTAGCCCGCGCTGTCGCCTTTGCGTAGTTTCTTCACGTAGATGACGCGGGCCTTCAGGCTAATAGCGGGGCGAAGATCCATAATTGATGTGTGCCGAAATTCGTTTTCGGAGCAAATGCCGTAAATGGCCATGCCCGGGCGCACCATATCGAGGAATGCCTCAGGATGCTGGAAAAGACTGAAGCTGGAAGCAGCGTGCTTTCTTCCAAGAGTGATGCCTTCTTTTTCGAGAGAAGCGCAAGTTTCGTGGAAGCGGCGAAGCTGCTCTTTGTCGAAATCGGGATCTTCGGTAAAAGTCATCATCGTTCCATGAATGCTGACAGACTTGCGGCCGGCAAGATCGCGAATGAGCGTTGCGGCGTCACGATAGGGCACGCCGACGCGGCCGATGCCGGTATCGATGCAGATGTGGAGGGGGACGGGCTTTTGCGTTTTGGCGGCACTCTTGTCCAGCGCGGGGCCCAGAAGGGTATAGACCATGGGCGCGATGCCGCGGGCGACGGCGTCTTCGAGATTGCGATCGTCGAACGGGCCGAGAAGGAGAATCGGCTTGCGAATGCCGGCGTCGCGCAAAGTGATAGCTTCGTGCAGCTTCACGACGGCGAAACCGAAGATTTCCCGCTGAGGCTCGAGGATCTGGGCGACATTGGTCACGCCCATGCCGTAGCCGTTATTTTTGACGACGGCAAGAATGGGACGAGAAGCCACACGGCGGGAGATTTCCTGGACGTTATGGCGCAAGTTTTCGCGGTGAATCTCCACCCAAGGATCGAAGGAGGAATCTTTCGAAGTGGCTTCTGAGGTTTGCGAGGTGGCTGCGAAAGATGGAGAAGCTTCGAGGATCGCGGGGAGGGCGAGACCAGTTTCGAGAAAGGACCGCCGCGAGGATTTCATGCCGCAGCTACTTCTTGAACAGATTCTCGAAGGCCTGGCGGGCGTCCGTGTGGCGCGGAGGAGCAGAGGGAGCGGAACCGGATGCCGAAGGCTGAGTATAGGACGTTGGCGCGGTATCTTTTTCGATGGTCGTGCGGAATTCGTAGAACTTGCACGTATTCTTCGCGTCTTTGGGAGAGATGCGCTCCGGGATCGGCTGGGTGCATTCGAACTGCGCGCCGGAATCGAAAAAGCGGCACTGCTTGCAGCAGTGCAATTCGGCCTGGCACTTGGGGCATGTGCCGTTGGGATCGAAGCCCGGCGTGAGGACGGCGCCGCAATTGGAACAGCGCGCGCGTGTGACCGTGCCGACCATGCGCGGCGTGCGAGGCCCGAATTGATCTGCGCCGCGCGGCCCGCCAGCGGGTGGCTTCCGGTCGTGCGACTTATCCTTCTTCTCTTGCTTTTCCGCGTCGCGGTAACCGCGGTGACCGTATTTCCGATCCACAAACGCCTCCGTCCGCCAGTCTCGACGGACTGCAACGGCTACGACTCATACTTTTGCGCTGCCGCGCTTGCCAACTTGGCTTGTATCCAATCGGATTGTTACACTCGGCAGGACGGCTCACTCATTCCCTAGAGATATCTTGCAGAATTGCGAACGTCCAGCGAGCAGGAGATGGGACCTCTATGTTTGTAGCGCTCTGGGAGTACGAAGTCAAGCCGGGTTGTGAAAAAAGGTTCGAGGAAGCCTATGGCCCGTCGGGCGGCTGGGTCAGGCTCTTCCGGAGCGACTTGAACTACTGCGAGACTCGACTCTTGCGTGATCCTTTTCGTCCCGCGATTTACCTCACGCTCGATTTCTGGGATTCGCACGTGGCTTATGAGGAATTCATGACGACGCACAAGGACGAGTACAAGGCGCTTGACTCTCTGGGTCACGAATTAACGAGCAACGAGCGGCGGGTTGGCGGGTACGAAACGGTCGAACGAACTCAAGGCGACCTTTAGGAACCAAATCTTCTGAGCCGGTCTCCTTTGCGGAGCTCCCGGACGTAGGTTTCTGAATCAAGCGATTTTTCCCCGTCTTTCCGAAGACCAATCAGGGCGCGCGTGGATTGCCTGCTGACATCGGGAGAATCAACGAGGGCAGTATGCTTCCCCACCCACATGGCGATGAAACCATCGGGTGGAAGATCGGGCTGGAGGAATTTTAGCGGCGTTCCGTCGGAACGGAGAAGGGCTTCCGCGGCAAGGTAGCCGCTCCGCACCGCGCCTTCCATCGTGGCGGGCCAGCCGGTATCGGTCCAATCACCGGCCAAAAACAAGCGCGGGATCGAAGTTTGCTGCCTGGGGCGCCAGCGATCGACGCCGGGCTCGGGCGAAAAGGTGGCGGCAGCCTCCTTGATCACCGTGGCTTTCACTAATTCGGCGTTGCGTGCCGCAGGCAGAGCTTTCCGCACCTCCTCTAAACAGAGGTCGATGATTTCCTGGCGCGGCTTCTGCAGCAAATCGTAAGAAGCGCTGATGACCAACTGGAGGTACTGTCCGGTCAGAGCCTGTCCGTTCGAATCTCCGTAGAGAGCCGTCTTATTGAAGATCCACTGCGTGGTGGTGTCTAGGAGCGTCACGAAAGGCTCCTTCATTACCGTGCGGTCAAACCAGAAATGCACTCCAGTGATGGGCGCGACTTTGATTTTCTCCAGATTGGAGAGCGCCGGATCGCTTTGCTTCATGCTTTGTGGTAACAGCTCCGCCAGCACAGCGTGAGGCACGGCGAACACGTAAGCATCGGCCGTCTCCTCTCGCCCTTCGTCGAGGCGAATTCCGGCGAGTTCGCCACTTTCCATTTTCAGGCCGCGCACCGGAGCGCGGAGAACCACTTCCCCGCCCCGGCGCTCGATTTCGGATTTGCAGCCGTCGTACAGATTCGCGAGCGGCACGGCGGGCACTCCCATGCGGTAGCCAGTGCTGTTCGAAAGAAAAACCTTCCAGAAAACATCAACGCCGAAGCGGGCGTCGGTGCGATCCAATTCTTCGTCAAGAGCGCTCACGAGGACCACTCGCCAGAAACGCTCGATGGCACGCTTCGTCTGGCCGCGGCGACGGAGCCATTCGAGCATGGAGATGCCGCCCTTTTCCTGGAGATCGGCGGGATTCCCCTGGGTCTGCAAGATGTCGAGCATGGCGCGCGCGATGGAAAGCTTGTCGAGAAGCGAAAGAGGCGCAAAGGCGGCAAACGAACCGGTCAGATGAAATGGCGCGGGCAAGAACCCGGCTTGCATCTTTCCCCGGCGGCCCTGCGGGTCGAGAAAGAGGAGCCGGTCGAAAAACTTGATTTTGCCGGCGGCGCCGATGCGGCGGTAGAAATCCTCAAGATTGGTGCAGCAACCAAGGGTCACATGCTGGCAATTGTCCACGTGCTCGCCGTCGGGCAACACGTAGGAGGTCGCCCGGCCGCCGAGGAAGGGACGCTGTTCAAACAGCCGTACGCGCCAGCCGGATTCAGCCAGCGCGACGCCGGCGGCCAGCCCCGCCAGCCCGCCGCCGATCACGATCACGCTTTTCAAGAATGTTCTCTTCCGTGGTGCGCCCGAAACGCGCCTTGGCGATGAACATCATTTTTTCCGCTTTGGAGAGACGAACGCGCTCGCCGAAGACGGCGAAATCCAGCAACTCGATGCGGCCTAGAAGCGCGCTGTAAGTATGCACCAGAAGCCAGAGCGCGCCGCGGCTGTCGGTGTCGATTAGTCCGAGCAAAGCGGAGCCTTCTTCATAAAGCTGCCAGGCACGCTCGGCTTCGAAGCGAAGCAATTCGCGAACGCCGAGAGTCGTTTCGCTGCGGCCAAAGTCTTTCGAAGAGACTCCATACCGCTGCAAATCTTCTTCGGGAAGGTAGACGCGGCCGAGTTTGTAGTCTTCGTGCACGTCGCGAATGATGTTCGTCAGTTGAAAGGCAAGGCCGAGCTTTTCCGCCAAGTCCAGCGCTCGCGCGTCGTGGAAGCCGAACACATGGGTGCACGTGAGGCCCACCGTACCTGCGACGCGATAGCAGTATTCGCGAAGGCGGTCGAAGGTGGGATACGTCCGAACCATTAAGTCCATCTCAGCGCCGCTGATGAGATCGTGAAGGTAGCGCGCAGGCATTTTGTAACGCTGCATAGTGTCCACAAGAGCCGGAAGGACTTCGGCTTCACCATATACGGTTTCAGAAGGCAACGGCATGGCAGCGTTGCCATCAAAGAGCTGAGAGTGCCCGGTAACGGCCTCGTCGAACGCGGCGCGCCATTTCGCCAGACCACGCTGCTTCGCGAGGAGACTTTGATTTTCATCCGAGACATCGTCGACGAGGCGCATGAAAGCATAAAGAGCAGCCAGGGCGTCGCGCTTCGGCTTCGACAGGAGAAAGAAGGCATAGTAAAAGTTGCTGTGCGAGGCGCGAGCGATGCGGTGGCATTCTTCGTAGGAGTCGGCAACACTGGTGCGCAACTGGGGCGCGGCATGCTGCGCCCCTACAACTGCCAGAAGCGGGGCGCTCTCATTTGAATGCGCATTCCCACCTGCCAAGTGGGCCACGAGAGCGCGGCCCAAAAGAGCCGCTTGCTTCATTTTGTTGACGGCTGGACGACGGTGAAGCGTGTCGTATCCTATAGCTTCGATGGCATCGAGCACGGCCAAACCGCCTCGGCTGAACATCTCCACGTCCACGCTTAGGCGCCCATCCACCATTTTTGCCAGCGGCCGGCCTTCGGCGAAGAGGGCGCGGGTTCGGATAATGAGATCTTTCATCAACCCAACGTAACGTTCATCAAAGCGCCGTTCAACAATGTCGTTCTCGGAGAGCCCGTGCACCGCAGCACCATCGAGCGGAATGTATATGCGGCCAATGTCTAGGTCGCGCGAAACATCCTGCCAGAAGTTCGCGAGTTGCAGCGCGGTGCAGGTAGCATCGGACAGACGCTGACGCTGCTCGTCGCGGTAGCCGCAGAGATACAGGACCAGGCGCCCCACCGGATTTGCCGAATACAAGCAATAGCCCAGGACAGCATCCCAATTCGCGTAGCGCTTAACAGTTTGGTCCTGGCGGAAAGCTTTCAGGAGATCAGCAAAAGGCTGTCTGGGAATATCCTTTGCGACGATTGTCTCGCGCAGCGCTACAAAGACAGGATGAGAGGGCTTGCCTTCATAGCAAGCATCCAGTTCATGCTCCCACCAGGCAAGCAATTCCAGCGCGCGCGCCGCATCGGGAACTTCGTCTCCAAGATCATCGGCCCATCGGCAATAGGCATAGACATTGTAGAAATGCTGGTGCAGCGCTTTGGGGAGAAGCCACGATACGACGTTGAAATTCTCGTAGTGATGCGTCGCCAGCCAGCGCGTATAGTGCCGCGCCACCTCAGGCGAACAGCCGGCTTCAGGCGCGTGCCGCGTGATATTGATTTCGTCCGGGCGCAACATCAGTAAAGAGATTCCTCGCTTCGTAGACCCGTCCGGAATGCAAAATGCGCTCTTCGCTCCCCACCGCTGGAGCCAGGATCCCGAAACAGAAAATGACGAGTGGGTTTGGCTCGCAACTGAAGACTACGGCCGCACGGCCAGCTTGATTTCGCCGCTGCGCGACTTCATCCGCGCAAACGCCTGCGGCAGGTCAGCCAGCCGGATCTCTTCGGTGACAAAATCGCGCGCTGAAATATCCCCCCGCCTGATCGCTTCCAGCGCCTCGCGAAAGAAGCGGGGCGTATGGTGAAACGGCGAAATCAGCTTGATTTCGGAATAGTGGATCGCTGCCGGATCGATTTCCACGCGGGTGCCCGAAGGCAGGCCGCTGAAAAAATTCACAACACCGCCGCGCCGCACCATCGCGAGGGCCTGCTTCCAGGTGGCTGGATTGCCCGCTGCTTCCACCACGGAATCAGGGCCGAGTCCGTCGTCGGTAAGCGCTTTTACTGCGGCCACGACATCTTCCGTCTGCGTGACATTGAAGGTCGCCACCGCGCCCAGGCGCTTGGCGACGTCAAGCGGCGCCGCGCGCCGTGCCAGCGCAATGACGCGAACGCCGCGCCTTGAAAGCATGCGCACAAATTTCAATCCAATGGGACCGCAGCCAATCACCGCCGTAGTATCGCCGGTTCGCACTTCCATCTCGTGGATTCCACGGAGCACGCACGCGAGAGGTTCGGCCAGCGCGGCGCTCTGATCGTCCACGGAATGCGGCACTTCCAACATGTTCTCCACGACAATGCGGCCAGGAATGCGCATGTAGTCCGCGTAGGCGCCGTTGTTGAACAACAGGTCGTCGCAAAGATTTTCCTGGCCGCGGCGGCAATGGTAGCAGCGCAAGCAAGGCGCGGAATTCGCGGCGATCACGCGCATGCCGATGCGCCAGCGTGGATCTACACGCTTGCCCACGGCCACAATTTCGCCAACCAGTTCGTGCCCAAAAACGGCCGGAGGCTGAATCATTTTGGCGTGATAGCCGCGCTTCCAGACTTTGAGATCAGTGCCATCAGTAAGCGCGAGCCGGACACGCACCAGGACTTCGTCGGCGGAGAGAGCGGGCACGTCAATCATTTCAATGCGAAGGTCTTCGCTGCCATAGAGCACAGCCGCGGTCATTTTTGAGGGCACCGTGACGTGGGTTGCGGCAGCTTTCACTTGTTCGCCTGCTTCCAGTTTCTTTGGCGTCGTCGTGCTCATGTGTGTGTGATTAAGATCTTGAGTGATTCCGCTGTCGGTTTGGCAGCAAGGTCCAGCCCTTCCTGGATTCTAGCCAACGGAAATCGGTGCGTCACGATATCCATGACCGGCAGTTTCTTCTTCAGCACAAGATCGGCCCCTGCTTCTTGGATGTCCACGGCCGCACTATAGCTGCCCAGAATTTCTTTTTCGTCGATACCCACCGCCGCGGCAGGAAACTCAATCCTGGTTACCGGATCGTTTGCGGCGAACAACAACACGCGTCCCCCGGGCCTTGCCGCTGACAGCGCATCCACGACCACCGATGGATTGGCCACCGCGACCAACACCGCATCGGCACCCCGCCCTTCGGTCCGGGCTTTGATGTGGTCCACAAGCTTACCATCACTGGGGTCAAAGGACTCCAACGCTCCTAAAGTTAGGCTCTTGGCGCGGCGGACAGCCATGGGGTCGCTGGTATAGAGTTTTGCGCCTTGCAAATTGGCGACCATGAGCAATTGCAGGCCGATGGGGCCGCATCCGACGATGAGCACGGATTCGCCCGCAGTTACGCGGGCTTTCTGCACGGCCTTCAGAATCGTGTTGATGGGCTCGATAAATGTGGCTTCCTCGAAGCTGACGTTATCGGGCAATCCGATGATTCCACGCTCAGCCACCCAGGGCATGGCTTTCACGTATTCGGCGAAACCGCCGCCGTTGGGAGTGAATCCACCGGTAAGACCAGTGGCCTTGTATTGCTTGCACTGGGAGAACAGGCGGCGTTCGCAATAGAAACATTTGCCACACGGGATGTGATGAAAGCTCATCACGCGGTCGCCGAGCTTCCACTTTGCCACCCCGCGGCCAATTGCAACGACTGTACCGGCTATTTCGTGGCCTAGAATTTGCGGCGGGGGGACGTAGGCATGATAAACCTTCTTGATGTCCGTGCCGCAAATGCCGCACGCGGCGACTTTGATGAGCACTTCGCCTTCGGCCACTTCAGGGACAGGGACTCCTTCGACGCGGACAATTCCCTTTTCGCGGTAGACGCCGGCGCGCATGGTCTTGGGAATGGGACCGAGCGTCTTTACGGCTTCTAGAATTGTTCCGGTGCGGCTCATCGCGCGGCCACCTTCAGAGAATCTTGTCCCGCGACAAGTTGGACCACTTCATTTACATAGATTTCCAGGAATCGGGCGAGAGCTTCGGCGGCGCTACGGCTCTGCTTTCCAAAGCGAATAAGCGGCCATAGACTGCCTGGGCGCTTCGCCACTTCTGCTAGAACGCGAGGAATGCTCACCCGGTTATCCGATGACATTGTGCAGTTGAAATCTATCGGCAGATTCTCGTCAGCCCCGTCGCTGATGGCTCGAATGGCAACGCCACGAGCCCCCCGAGCGCAGCCCTCTTTCACCACATAAAAACTCTCCATCTCGACTACGTCCGCTTTTGTGGAAAGCTGCAATTTTTGCTCCGCTGTCGTCAGCACGTTTTTGGCTGTATAGAATGCGTCAACCGGTTTTGCGCCTTGCGCGACCGCCAGCTCGACAAGTTGTTTATCCGCTTCCAACCAATCCCGGCCGAGGTCCCCATGCACGAAATTCGACTTCAGAAGTCTCGCCACAACGATATCACTCAGCCTGTAATCGGAGCGCAGAGCTCCGGCTAGACCGCTTGAAACGCAGACATCAAAATAGCGGTCGCAGTCGGCCATGCGCATCATAAGGTCCATGACGTTAGCCGAAATATCTCCGATACCCGTCAGAACCACGAAAATTTCCGAGTCCCTAATGACACTCTTCCAGAGTTGGAGCCCAGGAGCCTTCTGGCGATCGAATTTTCGGCTCGCCCTCCACGGGGCGAATTCCGCTTCGACGGCGAATGTGACGAGGATGCGCATTATCCCTGTTGAGATGCCGCCCTAAAGGGCGGCCCTACAAAACCAAGCACCGGTTTCCTTCGGCTACGCTCAGCACAAGTTCCGGCCGGCTACGACTGCAACCGAACAGGCTGAAGCCTGTCCTACAAACGCTTACGCGGCGGCGCGGGCCATGCGCTTGACGCGGCCTTTGGCGATGTAACCGTTGGCTTCGTACCAGCGCACGGCGCGCTCCAGCGCCGCAGCCACAGGGCAAGCCTTAAAACCTAATTCCCGCTGTGCGCGCGAGCAATCCACAAACATCATGTGGCGCGCAATCTTCACTCCTTCAATCGGAATGCCCGGCTCACGCCCAAGCAGCCGCGAAAACACTGTATTGGCATAGGCTACACCCAGCGCTAGTCCATGAGGAATCTTCAAGCTCGGTGCGCGCAGACCCGTAACTTTCGCCAGCATGTCCAGCATCGCCTTGAGCGTCAGATTCTCTCCACCCAGCAGATAGCGTTCGCCAACTTTCCCCTTTTCGGCGAGCAGCAGGTGTCCCGCCGCGCACTCTTCCACGCCGACAAAATTCAAGCCGGTCTCCACGTAACCGGGCATCTTGCCGTTTAGAAAATCGAGAATGATCTTCCCGGTCGGGGTCGGCTTCCAGTCCCACGGCCCTACCGGCGTTGTGGGCATGGCCACAATAACCGGCAATCCGCTTTTCGCGGCGTTGAGCACTTCTCGTTCTGCCATCCACTTCGAGCGTTTGTAATGGCCGACCATTTCATCCAGCTTGGCGTCGGTGAATTCGTTGGGAAGCTTCGGGCGGTCGACTGCGATGGTCGCCACTGTGCTGGTGTAGATTAATTGTTCGACACCGGCGCGTTTCGCAGCTGCCAAAAGATTTTTCGTTCCGCCGACATTCGAATCGTAAATCTCCCGCGAGCGCCGCGCCCACAAGCGGTAATCCGCAGCTACGTGAAAGACGCGCTTGACGCCCTTCATCGCGCGATTGAGCGAAGCAGGGTCACGCAAATCCCCGGTCACGTATTCGAGCGACAAATCCGCAATCGCGCGGTTCGTACTCGAAGCGCGAAGGAGCACGCGGACATCATCGCCGCGCGCCACAAGCTGCCGTGCTACGTGACTGCCAAGAAAGCCCGCCGCTCCTGTAACCAGAGTGGTCATGAGATTCTTACGCCTTCTTCATTCGCATGCGATTCCTGGGAGCGGTGGACGCCGCTTCCTCCGACGTTTCGCGCTGCACTCCGCTGGCTGTTCAGTGCCGGTCCGACCATGCACGAAAAAGACTCCCACCAAACGCTCCCAATCAGCTTTCGCACCTCCGCCGCTTTTTGCTGCACGGCTTCGGCGCCCACATCTGCAGAGTTCGATGCGCCATTCGCCGCCGTAACCACAATTCCATCCACGTCGGTGGAGTGGGCATACTGGATTAAGTTGGCCATTGCTCCCAGTTCCGTCTCCGCGTGAACACGCGCATGGGCGCAAATCAGAAACCCGGAGTGCCGGGCCGCACGCATGCCCTCCGCAGCCAGTTCGAATGCACCAGGTCCAAGGTGTTCTGAGACGTCACGCTGCACACCGGGTTCCAGTCGAACGCTCAGAAAGAGCCGCGGCACAGGCTGAAATTCGTGAATGCGCCGGCGAAGAAGCGTTCCATCGGTCTCGAGAAAAACAAAGTGGCCCGTCTGCGTGATGGCCCGGACAAGATGCGAAATGCCAGCGTGATGCAACGGCTCGCTTCCCCCAATCCAAACAACCGGAGAGCGCCCGGAATTAATCACGCGAATTCTTTCGTGCGAAACCGGATGGCTGGAATCGTGGTGCAAAATTTCTGCCGCATCCACAAACTGAATGGGGCCGGCGCTTCTGGATAGAGCCGCCTTTGGCGCGAACCGGGCCATCGCCAAGTATGCTGTGAGCCGCAAAGGAAACTGCAACATGCGCTTTAAAACCCGCTGCGCAGTCGGAATTCGCCGGGCTGGAATTTCAGCGCCACATACTCATGCGCGCCGCGCGATTGGTTGGAATAGCGCGCCAGCGCATAGACTGGAAAGGAATTCCGGTAAAGGTGGTATTTCAAATAAAAAACGCCCGGGAAACCGGTGCCGGTGAAATCCGGCTCGCTCCAGGAGCCGTCCTCACGCTGCTTGTGGACGAGATAGGAAACGGCCTTGCCAATCGCAGGATCGCTGGCGTCCGTCCCTGCAAGCAATCCGATCAATCCCCAGGCGGTTTGCGACGCCGTACTGGGGCCCTGCCCTTTCGTCGACGGCGTTTCGTAACTGGCAAGCGACTCCCCGAAGCTGCCGTCGGCCTTTTGCACAGTGCGCAGCCAGACCACGGCGCGCTGGCAATAGTCGCGCGCGGTCAGCGAAACCGTTTCCAGTGCGCGCAACACCCCGCTGGTTCCGTAAATGTAGTTGACGCCCCAGCGGCCGAACCACGAACCGTCGCTGGATTGGTCCTTCAACAAGAATTTCACGGCGCGTTGAATCGCAGGATGGTCCGCTGGCCAGCCAAACCGGCCAAGACATTCTACGACGCGTGCGGTGACGTCGGCGGTAGAGGGATCGATCATCGCGTTGTGGTCCGCGAAGGGAATGTTGCAGAGGAACTTGTGGTCGTTATCGCGGTCAAATGCGCCCCAGCCACCGTCACGGTTCTGCATGCTGAGCAGCCACTGAATGCCGCGGCGAATCGCGCCTTCCATGCGTTTGGCGTCGCCGTACTTCACGCGTTGGAGCGCCATCAGCACAAACGCAGTGTCGTCGACATCGGGATAAAAATCATTGCGAAACTCGAACGCCCAGCCGCCGGGTTCCGCGTCCTTGTTCTTCACTTGCCAGTCACCCGGCCCAAGAACTTGCTTGGAGAGCATCCAGTCCGCCGCCTTCACCAGCGCGGGATGATCCGCAGGCAGTCCTGCTTCTTCCAAGGCGACCATGGCAATGCAGGTGTCCCAAACTGGCGAGACGCACGGCTGCATGCGAATGGTGTCGCCCTCTTCAATTTCAAACCGCGAGAATTCCTGGATTTCCCGCCAGGTCAGCGGATCGTCAGGGCCGTGTCCCAAGGCCATTAACGCAAAAATCGAATTCATCATCGCCGGGTAGATCGCGGCAAGGCCTTCGGTCCGCTCGATGTGATTCAGCATCCAGGATTTCGCTTCGCGTAAAGCACGTTGGCGCAGCGGTTTCCAGGGTAATTTTTCGTAGAGCTTCAACCCCCGATCCAACGCCAGGAAAACGTTTTTCCAAGAGAGCAGCTGCTTGCTCCAATCGAACGCCGCCGTCTTTCGCGTGGGGTCCTTGAACAATTCATCCACGCGAGCGCGCATCGGCAAGCGCCAGTCGGGCCGCAGCGTGGACAGGATGGCCATGGGAATCACGATGCCGCGCGTCCAGGAGGACATTTCATAAATATTGAAATAAAACCATTGCGGCAAGAGCATCAGCTCCGGTGGAATCGAGGGAACGAGATCCCATCCCACAGCGCCGACTAGCGCCAGATAGAATCGCACGTACGAATTCGTGTGTTCCAAGCCGCCGAGACGATGGATCGTCTCGCGCGCCTGTGCCATGTGACGCGCGTCTGTGGAGTCACCTGCTAGCTTGAGCGCGAAATACGCCTTGCACGTCGCATTCAGCTCGGAAGGTCCGCCTGGATAAATAGACCAGCCGCCATCGGCGAGCTGCCGCCGGCGCACATAATTCGCCAGCTTGGCGATGCGCTCCGGATCGGCCTTTCCCAGAACGTGCAGGTAATAGATGTAATCGGATTCGAGCGTGGTGTCTGCTTCGAGTTCGCCCTGCCAGTATCCTTGTTCCGCTTGAAGGGAAAGGAGGTGATTCGCGCCACGCTCAATGGTTTTTTCCAGGCGCGCAGCCCACTCCTGCTCCTGCCAGGGCAGAGGCGCGGGCGCGACGGAGACTTCTTCACCCATTCTGGCGAATGAGGCCATCAATGCTCCCCCAGAGCGGAACTTCATGCTGGTACGGCCAGCAGGCCTATACGGCCAACATTAGAATCAGCTTAACCGCCGTGTTGCGTTTCGTTTCCCCACAAAAACAACGCGGCAGCCGTATTCGAGTAACACGAGTACTATTAAATTATCGCCGCCTTCGCCGTGACGGTCAACGGCTAAGATGCGGTAAACGCAACCCTGCGTTGTCAAATGGAAACACTTGCAGGCCCTTCCAGCATTCGTTGAACGAGGACGTGCAACGGCTCGGGCAGCGGCTCGCCCTCCCGCTGCGTAACAGAGGGCTTTTCCTTGAGAAGGCGCGCGGGAAGCCTTGTCCACGAAGGTCCTTCAGGAGAAAAACCGCCAAGAGTCTCGCGTAGCACCAGAGCATCGGCGCGGTCGAGCGCAGCGCGCGCCGAATCCTTGAAATCCTCTTTCGACGGGTCGATTACGGAGAAATAGAGGCTGGGCTTTAGGAACTGCAGCAACGAGTTGCTTTCCACGATGACGGGCGGCAGGTCTTGGCCGCCGGCCTCGATCGCCTGTTGCAGCGCCGTTCTCAGAAGCGGCAGCGCCTCGGCAAGAAATCCTTGTTTGGTCCGCAACCAGAACGATTTCCGTGCTCCGGCGGCCAGAAAACGAGCACTGTCCGTTCCCGTGTCCGCTTGCGTTTCCCAATTGATGGCGCAGACGTGTTCATCCGGCGCACAATCGCAATTTTCGCCGTTCTGCGCGCAAACGCCGTGGCCATACTGTGTGATTTTGCCGGCGATCCAGTCAGCCCGCGGAAACGCAGAGATTACATCGCAGACCAGTTGCGTCTTGCCAATGGTTCGCGTGTGCCCGCCAACAACAACCAGGCGCCAACGGGGCGCTCCGTTTGTCTTACTTGCCACCAAGCTTTCCCTCAAGTTCTTTGATGCGCGCCGCCAGTTCGGGTAGCCGCGCGAACCAGGCGTACAGATCCTTGAATTTTTGAAGCGGGCGGGAGGGCGTCCCCCAGACTGTCTCGCCGCTACGGACAATTTTCCCTCCGAGGACGCCGCTTTGACCGCCAATGACCGCGCCATCTTCCAATTTGCACCGCTCTCCAAAGCCTGCCTGCCCGCCCACAACCACACGCTTTCCGAACACGCACGACCCTGACAGACCCGCTTGAGCCGCGACCACGGAGTGCGCGCCAATATGGCAGTTGTGGCCGATGTGTACAAGATTGTCGAGCTTCACCCCTTCCCCAATGCGCGTATCGTCCAGCGAGCCTCGGTCAATCGTGGTGTTCGCTCCGATTTCCACGTCGTCTCCGATTTCGACGATGCCCGTCTGCGGAAACTTCCAGTACTTCCCGTCCTCCTGGGCATACCCAAAACCGTCCGCACCGAGCACCGCTCCCGAATGAACCTCCACGCGATGCCCGATTCTTACGCCGCCATAAAACGTCACGCGCGGATGAATCCGGCAATTCTCGCCGATCCAGCACCCCGCGCCAACCACGGAGTGAGCGCCAATCTGCGTCCCAGCGCCGATGTGCGCGTCTTCGCCAATCACCGCGTAAGGACCGATGCTAACGCCTGCCGCGACGCGAGCAAGCGGAGCAACGATTGCCGTCGCGTGAATTCCGGAGGCGATTGGCGGGCGATCGAGCAGCAGCGCCGCCGCTTTTG
>Ga0209056_10001827_pt1 | contig 23264 bp, 18 predicted proteins | sample GraSoiAngelo_114_FD_185876 | JGI IMG/M metagenome (GOLD analysis project Ga0209056, IMG submission 185876) | Grasslands soil microbial communities from the Angelo Coastal Reserve, California, USA - 14_0903_13_40cm (SPAdes) (version 2) | ecosystem: Environmental > Terrestrial > Soil > Grasslands... | reverse complement strand
TGGCTCGGGGTGGTCTTGGTCGACCGTCTTTCTCGACGTCGACCTCGATGGCTGGGAAGACATCCTCATCGGCACCGGGCACTTGTGGGACGTGATGGATGGTGACACTCAGCTTCGCCTGCGCAGCCAGCTCGGCCGGATCGATTGGCGCCGCATGCTGTTCGAGTATCCGCCGCTGGAACTCCCGAACGTCGCGTTCAAGAATCGCGGCGACCTCACGTTCGAGGATGTCAGCAAGAAGTGGCGGTTCGATCTGGGCGATGACATCTCGAATGGCATGGCGCTCGCCGATCTCGACGGTGACGGCGATCTCGACGTCGTGATCAATCGACTCGACAGCCCCGCGGCGGTGCTGCGCAACGACGCGACGGCGCCGCGCGTCGCGGTGCGGTTGCGCGGCGCCGCGCCGAACACGGCCGGCATCGGCAGCCGCGTGCGCGTGCTGGGCGGCCCCGTGCCGCTGCAACAACGCGAGATGCTGGCCGGCGGGCTGTACCTGTCGAGCTCCGACGCGAGCCTCACGTTCGCGACAGGCACAGCGCCCCATGTCAAGATCGAAGTCGAGTGGCGTGATGGCGCGCGCTCGGTCATCGACAGTGCAATGCCTAATCGCGAGTATGAAATTGCGGAGTCGAGCGCCACGCCCCACGCCCCACGCCCCACGCCCGGTGGTCCCCCGCCCCTATTTGAGGACATCAGCGCCCAGCTCGGCGGTCACACCCACGTCGATCCGTTTTTCGACGACTCCCGCCGGCAGCCCCTGCTCCCGAACTCTTTCGCGCAGCTCGGCCCTGGCGTCGCGTGGGTCGATCTCGACGGCGACGGGAAGGAAGATCTGATCGTCGGCGCGGGGCGCACCGGCAAGATTGCCTTCTTCCACAACACAGGAACTGGATTACAGCCCCTGCCGGCGCGTGCGCTACCGGCCCCCGGAGATCTCACGACGATTCTGGGCTGGCCCGATGGGCTTGGCGGCACGCTCGCATTGGCCGGGATCTCGGCCTACGAAGCCCTCAGCACGACCCAGGTCCTCGCCACGCCGAGTGTCGTCGCTTATTCAGCGCGCACCGGCGCGGTGACGTCGCTGATCGGCGGAGACACGGCCAGCATCGGGCCGCTGGCGCTCGGGGATTATGACGGCGACGGGAAGCTCGATCTCTTCGTGGGGGCAAGGATATATCCGGGCGGATATCCGGTCCCGCCATCGTCGCGTCTGTACCACAACGAGAATGGACATCTGGTGCTCGACGAGGCGAACAGCCGGTTGTTTGCGCGTCTGGGCATGGTGTCGGCGGCGCTGTTCACCGATGTCGACGGCGACGGCGATCCCGATCTGCTCGTCGCCCTCGAGTGGGGCGAGATCCGTGTCTTTCTCAACGAGCACGGGCATTTCAGAGCCGCCGATTTTCCGGGCCTCAGCGGCATCGTGAGCCGGTGGAACGGCCTCGCGACCGGTGATCTCGATGGCGATGGCCGGCTGGACATCGTCGCCACGAGCTGGGGCAACAACACCAGCTATCTGGCGAGCGACGCTCGGCCGCTCCTGATGTATTGGGGTTTCTTCAGCGGTTTCGGCCACCCCGACATCGTGCTGGCGCAGCAGGACCCGCGGATCAACACCGTCGCACCGCTCGAGTCATTCGACCGCCTCTCCTCGGCGCTGCCGGCGGCCCGACGCCTGGGATCATTCACCGCGTACGCGGATGCGGGCATCGATCAGGTGCTGGGGCCAGGCGCGAGGAACGCGGTGCGACTGAGTACCACGACGCTCGACCACATGGTGTTCCTCAACCGGGGCGACCACTTCGAGGCCCACGCGCTCCCGGCCGAGGCCCAGCTCGCGCCGGCGTTTTACGCCGGCATCGCTGACTTCAATGGCGATGGGAAGGAAGATCTCTTTCTCAGTCAGAACTTCTTCGCGACGGCCGTCCCCGTACCGCGTTATGACGCGGGGAGAGGCCTGCTCCTACTTGGCGACGGTACCGGCGCCCTCGAGCCGGTGCCCGGTCAGCGTTCCGGGCTGGTGGTGTATGGCGAACAGCGGGGCGCCGCGTATGCGGACTTCGACGGTGATGGGCGGCTCGATCTCGCGGTCAGCGAGAACGGAGCCGCTACCCGACTCTTCCGAAATGTGGGTGCGGCGCCGGGCGTACGCGTCCGCCTGATTGGTTCAACAGGCAATCCCACTGCGGTTGGCGCACAGGTGCGTCTGCAGTACAGCGACCACCGCGGCCCCGTGCGCGAGGTGCAGGCAGGTTCGGGATACTGGTCGCAAAACGGCGCCGTGCAGGTGCTGGGACGTGACGGGGAACCGACGGCTGTCTGGATCCGGTGGCCCGGTGGGCGCGAGCAGATCGTCCCGCTCGCGGCCGGGCAGCGCGACATCACGATCCGAGGCTTCTAAAAAACAGCAGGGGCGGGATCGCTCCCGCCCCTTTGTCCTACGCCACGCAGTTACACAGTTACACAGTCGTTAGAACCGTTGGCCTCCCAGGAACGCCCTCGACCGTGCGGCTTGTATCTCATGCCAGCGGTCCACGACCGTCGGACGACGCGTGTCGCCGCCGCCGCCGACCGGCGCGACCATGTCGGGTTTGCTACCGCCGAACGTATAGCTCGACCGCAGGAGCAGACTGAGCTCCTTCGCCGGCACCGGCATCTGCCGCGGCGTACCGGGGATCAAGCCTTCCACGTATGGAAACCGACCGCAGCTCGTGCCGGGACACGTCCCTGCCGGCGCGTTGTAACCCGAGCGGCGCCGGTTGAAGAACGCCGTGGCACCTTGGCCCATGAACTCGATCTCCTGCTCGTACTTCAGCGCGTCGATCAGGACCGTGTCCGCCTCGCTCCCCGTCAGGGCAGGAAGACCGCCACGCGTCACGCGGCTGTTATTGATCTTCGATGCGGCGAGGACCTTATTTCCGCCGCTCCGGATCTCCCCTTCTGCCCAGAGCAGATCGTTCATTTCAGGCGTGTAGAAGGGGTCAGGACCGGTTCCGTTGTCGGCGGGCAATCCCTCGCCGACGCCGGCCAGCCAATGCCACCGGATGTGCTGCAGGTTGCTTTGATGATATTGCCCCCGCGCGGCCGGGAAGATCGCGGCGGTCGAACAGGCATAGTCGGTACCCGAGCCCGCATCGGCGGCGACGGTGCCAAAATCGGGGTTATCGTCGGTGCCGTACCCGCCGTCCCCGACACGTAGATCCGGCGACGTCGTGGGACAGGGATTCCCGCCCGAGGGCCATGGATCGACATGGTTCGTCGTGATCAACGCTGCCACGCGCGTATCCACGCGCATGGTGAGAATGGAGTTGCCCCAGGACTTCACATATTCGATGCCGGCATCCCGCGCGCTGATGTCGATGTTGAACACCCACTCGAAGGGAGTTCCTGAGCTGACCCCCTGCGATGCATACGTTACGACGGATGCCCAATCGGCGGCCGCGTTCTCCGTGCTGTTCCGCGGCCACATCGCGATCAGCTCGGCCTCCATGGTGCGGATGAGTTGCCGAATCTGGACGTTGGTGTACGCTACGCCGCCGTCCACGCCCATCCACTCTTTTTCCGTCTTCCAGGTCGGATACACGGCGGCCGTCACGTACGCGGCCTCGAACTTCTGCAAGGCGGCGGCGCGCACCTCCGTCCGACTGTTGAATGGGGGATAATCGGCTGGGCTCGCGGGGAACACGGTGTTTTCGTCCGCCACGAACGCAGAATCATAAATCAGGCTGAGACCGGCGAATGCCATGCCCTGCAGCATCTGGGCAATCGTCTTGTTGCGCACGGTCACGGTGCTGTCAGATCCCACCGTTTCACGCTTCCACGCGTTCGTGGCCGTGCAATCGGCGTCGAAGCAGATCCCGTCCTTCATGGCCTGGAGCACATGGGTCGCGGCGAACCATACCGTGTAGTAGCCGTACCACTGCGATTCGATGACCAGCCCCGCCGTGGCCGTCGGACTGTTCGTCCAACCGCATCGCGAGGCGCAATCCGCCCCGACCGAGCTATAGAACCGGATCGACGCATTATTCCACGATGCCGTGTAGTTGTTGGCCTGCGTCGTCAGCGGCATGACGTAATAGCCGTCACGCGCCTCGACCCAGGTCCGGAACGCTCCGCCCAGCAGCTGCTGGAGACCGGCCGGATCGCCGAAGGCGCGGTTCGCGTCCGGAGCGTTTGGGTTCGACACGTCGAGGTTACACGCGGCCGCCACAACCACGGCGACGAGCGCGACCCTCCGAGTGAACGACCGCAGCATGGGAACCTCTCGAAGTGAGTTCATGGCGCCTCCTCAGTAGGTGATCTCGACAACGGCCGAGAAGGTGCGGAATTGGGGATATTGGAACCAGTCCATCCTGACCTGGAATGGATCGCCGAACAGACCGGAGACTTCCGGATCGAGTCCGGAGTAATTCGTGATCGTGAACAGGTTGCGACCGACGAAGCCGAGCCGCGCCTCCCCGAGGGAGCCCAGCCCGACCGCACGCAGCTGGTTACGCCCAAACGTGTAGTACACCGACAGCTCCTTCAGCTTCGCGTAGGAGCCCGGCTCGATGAAGAAGTCGTCCGGGTCGAGACCGTTGTAGAACCCGACGCCGTAGTATCCCAGCGCCTTGCGCGGGCAGGCCGGCATCGGATCGGAGACCACCCCACACGTCGCGGCGTTCTGTGGCTTGTTCGCCTGATCCTGCACGCGATCACGCGTCGCCTGGAAGGCCCATTGCCGCGTGCCGTTGTACAGGTTGCCGCCGTAGGACCAGTCGAGCAACGTGTTGATCGCGAGACGATGGAACGTGAACGCCAACCCGAAGCTCATGTTGAAGTCGGGGTTGGCGTTCCCGATCTTCACGATGTTCGAGCTCTCGAGACAGGTCCCGCCGGGGCCTGGGCGCTTGCAGAATACGTACTTGATGGCGCGCTCATTGATCGTGCCGTACGCGCCCCTGCGGACCACGTAGCCGTCCTCGTTCACCATCACCGAATCGCGGCTCCAGGTCTGGCCCGGGCCCGACAGCGCCGCCTTGTCCGGATCCGCGTACAGATCGTCGATGTTGCGAATCCACCGATTGCCGTACATCGCGCCGAGATCCGAGCCGTTGCCGAGGAAGAACGCGGCCGGCATCTGCTGGAATCCATACAGTCGCTCCGGCAGGGTCCAGCTGCTGATCACCTGACGCGTCCGATCGCCGACGATGTTCAGCGTGAGGGAGGTCTGGGGACGATTGACCAACCTGGCTGCGAAGGTCACCTCATGGGTCCGCGACCGCAGCGCGCCCGTGTTCTGCCACTGGCGCTTGAAGCCGGTGACCGCGGGGAGATCCACCAGCAGGATCTGATCGCGCGTCGTCTTGTTCGCGTAGGTGTACTCCAGCGTGAAGCGGCCCGACCCGAACTCCAGGTTCGTTCCCAGCTCGATCTCGGCGGAGTGCGCCGGCTTGAGGAGGGGGTTGCCCAGAATATTCGGTGTGAAGCCGCCCGGATTCACGTCGAGAATCTCGTACTGGTAGTCGAACTCGGGCCGCAACCCGGCCGTGCCGTACGATGCCCGGAGCCGCCATTCGTCGATTCCGGGAACGTGGACGTCCTGCGTGACGCGATATGCGCCGGACACCCGGTAGTACGTCGCCCAACGACTCTCGGTCCCGAACAACGAAGACCCGTCGCGCCGCACCAGGCCGTCGAGAATGTACCGGTCTTTGATATCGAAAGTCGTTACCGCGAAGAAGTTCTCGTTCCGGATGCGCTGATCGAATGACTGCGCCCCGAGGGTGCTGGTATTGGCGCCAGCGAACTCCGGCACGCGCGCGACGACCAGCTCGCCCGCGAACGAGTGGAGGAACCGATTCCGCTGGTTCTCAAAGATGGCGGCCACCTTCGTGGTATTCGTGATGTCGCTTCCGAAGTGCCGCAGGCTCGTCAGCGTCAGGCCGGCGTTCGACTGCCAGTCATTCCGCGTCTGCTCATCGAGGCTTCCTTTCGTGCTCTGCCCCGTAGAAGTCAGGAACCCGAACGGCGTCACGTCCGAGTACGTCTGTGCTTCCTGGTCGTACGCGAATGAACCTTCCGCCTGCAACCAGTTGTTGATCCGCCAGCGCGTCTTCCCGGAGCCGCTGAACCTATTCCGATCCTGATTGATCTTGCGGTTCGCGAGCTCGTACATCGGATTCGCGTCATTCGCGACGTCGCCGCTCAACGGCACCTTGGCGACGTATTTCGATCCATCGGGATTGCAGCAACCCGCGAGATTCACGTCCGGCTGGACGAACATCAGGGTGAAGAACGGGCCCGTCTGACCCTCGGCGGCCCGGCCGTTGCTCGAGGTACCGTAGAACGCGCTGAACGACGCGTCGACGTTGCTCCGCAGCTGCTGGTCCAGGTTCATCCGGAAGTTTTGCCGGGTATAGCCGCCCAATCCGAAAATCACGCCTTCGTTCCGCGTGTTCTCGAACGATGCATTGAAGTTGGTTTTGCCCGAACGCTGACCGACGGACGCATAGCCCGTCCAGAACACGCCGGGATTGACGACTTCGCTCCAATGGTCGTAGTACCTGACGAACGGCGTGCCGGCGATCTGGTCGGGCCGGACAATGCGGGAGCCGCCATTCAGGCAATAGTTGTTTACCGGATCCACGGTCCAGACCTGCGGAGTCGGGAGATGCGCCAATCCGGTCGCAACGCAGTATCCCGGAGCGGACTCGACCTGGAACGGATGCGAGTGCGAGAACTGCATCCGCGCCGGCATGCTGTTCACGCCGCCCTCGAGCCGGGTCGAGACACGCAGACCGCCATCGGGGAGGTGGTCGCCACGCTTGGTAAACACCTGGACGACGCCGTTGGCAGCGTCGGAGCCATAGAGCGCCGACGCGGCGGCGCCCTTGACGACCTCGACGCGCTCCACGTCTTCGCCCGCGATGTCCGCGAGGCCGAACCGCGTGATCACGCCGTCCACGATGACCAGCGGATCCTGGCGCCCGCCGATGCTCGTCGCGCCGCGGAGCCGCAGCGACGGCTCACCACCGGGCTGCGCCGAGTTGGGAATCAGCCGCACGCCGGAGACTTTGCCCTCGAGCGCTTGCAACGCACTCTGACCGGGCACCGCCTGCAGTTGGTCGGCGCCGACACTCGCCACGGTCATCGGCAGCTTACGGCGGTCCGTCGCCTCGGCGACGCCCGTCACGACTACTTCCTCGAGCCGCAACGGATCGGCCGCGAGCTGGAAGTTTTGCTCCTGCTCGCCGGCGCTGAGCGTCACGGTGCGGGTGACCGGCTTGTGCCCGATGTAGCGCGCCGTGATCACGACCGCCTGGCCGTGCACCGCGGTCGCGCCGATCGTCAGCGTGTAGGTGCCGTTGGCGGTGGTGACGGCGCCGAGGTTCGTGTTTGCCACCACGATGTTGGCGCCGCCCAGGGGCTCACCGGTCTCCGAGGTGATCTTGCCCTTGATGACCGCTTCCTGCGCGGCCAGCGGCGCGGCGGTGAACGTGAGTGTTACCAGTGCTGCGGCCACAGTTGTGGCCAGCAGCGTACCAAACTTGCGTACGCGCATAAGCTGCCTCTCGTGTGAAGAGGGAACGCGGATCGGACGACATTTCCTGCAAGGACACTCCAACGTGACCAACCCCCTTGGTCCACGCCCGACGGCGGAACGTGACGGCCTACAGACTTCGGAGGATCAGATGGCCTGACTAGCGCCAAGGTTCATACTACCTTCTATTAGGTGTCGCGCTAGAGGGGTTTCGTCAAACATGATAGCAGCCAACCGGATCCTCGCCCCGGCCCTGCTGGCGGCCCTCGCCAGCCTCATCGCCCCAGCCTCAGGCGTGAGTCAGGCCACCGTCCGTGGGCGGGTAATCGACAGCGAAATGGGCACTCCCCTGGCCGGCGCCACGGTGCAGGTCGGAAAGAGCGGCCCCGCGGTCAAGACCGACTCCGGGGGCGTTTTTGTGGCGCAAAATGTGACACCCGGGGTCATCGAGATCGAAATCCGGCAGATCGGGTTCGAGCCCGGGACGTTCGACATCCGGATACCGGCATCAGGGGTCGTGCAGGGTGTCTTTCCGCTCGACTTCAACGGCTACATGCTGCCGGCGGTCGTCGTGGAAGCGCGCGCCGCAGCGCTGATGCCGCGCTACAATGATTTCGAGCAGCGGCGCCAGCGCAAGATGGGCGCCTACCTCCGCTGGGATGAGCTCAAGAAGCAGGGCGTCAGCTCCATCGGCGACGCGCTGCGCACCGTGCGCGGCGTCCGCATGGAGTGTGACCAGCAACGCTTTGAGTGTTACGCGCACATGGCTCGGACGCCGCAATGCGAGCCGACCTGGTACATCGACGGCGTGGAAGTCCACTCGTTTCACGAAAACACACCGATCAACGATGTGTACGGGATCGAGGTTTATCGTGGGGCGGGAGAGGTCCCGGCGGAGTTCGCCGGCTCGAATGCGGCGTGCGGCGTTATCGTGGTGTGGACGAAGTCGAAGCCGTATCGCTGACCACCACTCCTTCGAACGTCACCGACCGCGGGCTGGCCAACCCCGCCGTCAGCACCGTTACCAGGAGATCGCTCCACCGCGCCCGCACCTTGATCCGTAGGTTCGCGACGCGCGCGCCGGTGCCCACCTGACCGGCGAGCACGTCTTCCGCGTTGGGACGCGACGCGGCCGTCAGTCCCCACAGCAGATACACCGGATGTTTCGTGACTCTGAATGCCGTCCCCTGCGGCGGCGTCCGCGCTGATTCAGCCATCGATGTCGGGACGCCGAAATCGGTCGCGTCGAACGCCATGGCGCAGCCGGTCAGCGTGAGGGCCAGGACCATGAGGCCCGCGCGTGTCACACGATGGATCACGAATCTCCCGGGGAAAAAATGGGCGCGCCGCATGATCGCGGCGCGCCCCAAAGCTACTGCCTCTTACATCCCGATGGGAGCCTTCAACGCGAAATGCGCGCCAATGCCGATGACCCCGCGGGTCGCGCTGCCGATCTTCTGGGAGTCATACGCAACGTGCAGGCCGAGCATCCCGAAACCGAGGTTTGCACCCACCACCCACCCGACGTTTGACTGCGTGCCGCTGACCCCGGACAGTTTGTTCCAGCGATTGCCGACGGACAGGTAGGGCTCGATGCTGAGTCCCGGTGTGGGCACGTTGACACTGATGCCCGCGCCCGCGACGATCGTCGTGATCTTGGGGTGGGTCACCGCCGCCGTGTCCGTCGCCGAGCTGCCCGTGCCGGCGCCGAGCTGGATGTTCAAGGCCACCGGAATCAAACTGCCGCCGATGACCTTGAACTGCGCCGTGCCGCCTACCGACGTCACGCTACTGGTGTATCCGTTCGGCTTCCAACTCGAAAGGCCGGCGGTGAAGCTCATGTTGGCGATGCCGAGCGTGGCGCGCGCGCCGAACGCGGTGCCCTTGCCACCAGTGCTGTTTGGGAAGGCAAGATCGCCGTCGATCGTGACGCCCGTGCCCCCCTTGGGATTGTTCCAGACGGGCATCCCCGCCCACTGCGCGACGGCGGGCGATGCCGCACAGGCGATCATCATCATGAGTACCGCGATCCGCTTCATCTGTATCCTCCACCAGTCGTGAGGAGCCTACGGTAGGAAAACGCTCCCGCCAAGTCAATCTGTGTCGGCCTAATGCACCCACACGGCGCTAAGTGACACACCTTCCAGATCGCCCAGTCCCGCGCTGATGCGCGCATCGAACCGTGGCGTCAGCCGGAAATCGGCGCCCAGGCCAAGAGCGAACTTGAAATGCGACGTGGTGCCGCTGCCGGCAATCAGGAATCCAGTGGGCTGCACATATGGGACGATGCTGATCTTGGAATCCCTGGGATTGACGCGCCGTCCGAGCGACAGACCGACCGGCACGATCAGGGCCGAGCTGCCGCTGACGAGCTGTCCGCCGATACCGAGGATCAACGCGCCGTCGAGGGGGAAGTCCTCGGTATGCGTGACGACACGCTCGCGTGCTTCCGCACCCACGAGGAGCACCGATTTGGCGCCGCCGCCCGGCGTGAAGATGCCACCGCGTAAGCCAATATCGAATTTTCCACTCGCCCACCGATAGGCGCCTTCGAACGCCGTGCCGCCGCCGTTGGGAAAGCTCAGCACCAACCCGATCTCCGAACGGCTGAATGCCCGATAGGGCGCGTCATAGCTCGGCATGCCGGTCGCCTGTGCCGCTGCCTCGGACGCGAGAGCCGATCCAATCATGAGCAGACACGACAGCCACAACCAACGCATTGCATGCTCCTCGAGGTCTGGTGCGAGGGTTACCCGACGAACAGAGCGGCGTTCCGGAGAACGCCGCTCCATGGTAGGGCGCAGCATGCTGCGCCCTACTACTAGTGCCAGAGTGAAATGCCGACGCGGCCGCCGATGGCGATGTAATCCGCGGCGAGGCCGAGTGGCGTGCTCGACGAGACCCATTGCAACCCGACTTCGTAGCGCCAGGCCGCGCTCTCATACGGCTTCCGCCAACCCACCCCTCCCTCCAGCTTGACCGCAGTGCCACTGGTGGTACCGTTATCGCCCAACACCAGACCAGCGCCGCCCGTGAAGTACATGCCGCGGCGATGACCGCCGGTGCTGTTGGCGTATAGCAAGTTGACTTGTGGCGTGAAGAGGTAGGTCGTGCTCCCCCCTACCGTGCTGAAGTTGAGGGTGAGCCGTGGCTCCCACATGATTTTGCCCGACCGCGGCACGAAGCCGACGCGGATATCGAGCGGCGTCACCAGTACGATGCCGCCGCTGACGCCTGTGAGATTTGAGCTGACGTAAGCGAGGCCGACATCCACACCCAGCTCGTGCTTGGCGCCGCCCGTGGGGGCAGCCGCCCGGCGCTGAGCCCGGGCCGCCGCGGGAAGCGACAGCGCGAGTGCCGCCAAAACCATCCCGCCGAAGAGCTTCCGCATACTCACATCCTCCACTTGGGGGTGGTAACGCTGATGGCCCGCCGGCCGGGAGCCTGACGGGCCATCGCTTGCTGCTCCGAGCTTAACGCCAGAACGACATGCCGACCCGGGCGCCAATATTAAAGCTGCTAGGAATGCCCTTGCCGGTGTTTGCGAAGTTGTAGCGGAGGAATCCTTCCACACGCCAGGCGTTGGACTCCGTCGGAATCCGCTTGCCGACGCCACCGTTCAGCGACAGCTGCGTCGCGGTCGTGCTAGTCCCACCTGACGGGGCGGCGCTCGCGATTCCCAGACCTAGACCGCCCGTGAGGTACATGCCCCTGCGCGCGGTGGACTTTTTCATGCGATAGATCACGTTCAGGTCGGGATTGAACGAGAGAACGTGGCCACCAATGGGGGAAGCAGACCCCGAGAGATAACTGAGGGAGAACCGCGGCTCGAACGACAGCGGACCGCTGGCCATGAAGCCCCACCGAATATCGATCGGCGTCCCGATGCCGAGCCCGCCGCAATCGGCGGTACAGCCGCTTCCGGCATGATTATACTCCGCGCCGAGATCGACACCGATTTCGTTCTTGGGACCGCTTGCGGCTGAGCGAGCCCGCTGAGCGAGTGCGAGGTGCGGGAGCGCCACCAGGGCGACAGCCGCCACAAGAGTACTCGTGAGCTTCCGCATACCAAAACCTCCAGTTGGGGTGGTGAAAACCGCCACATCGTTAAGAACCACATCACTTTCTGTCAACTAGGAGCCCCCGGAAAACCGATGGCCCGCCAGCTAGTACACTGACGGGCCATAGGGTTACATCCGACCTGGTGACGCGGCTCACGCCGCCAGAGGTCGTTTACTTACCAAAAGTCAGTCCCACCGTAATCGGCAGGAACGTGAGCTTGGCGCTCGTGCTCACGCTGGTGTACCGCGTGCCGACAATGAGGCGGGTACCGCCCGTCCCCATCTTGAAGGCGACCGCGACGCCGCCGCCGAAGCCGATCTTCGACTCGGAGGCTGAGGGGAAGCCGGTCGCGTCGATCTTCACATTGTAGAAGCCGAGACCCGCGTTGAGCAGGATGCGGGCGGGCGCGCTGGCCGGATTCAAGGCGTAGACGACCGAGGCCATGCCGCCCATGATCTTCGTGTGCCCAGCAACGCTTACAGCCTCATCGTGGGACGTCTGTGAATACGACAGATCGCCACGAATACCAATCGGCTGGCCGGCGAGCCAATACGTGGCACCGACGCCGCCGACGAACCCCATCTTGTCACCATCGTTGTACGTACCCATGGGCAGGAGGACACCCGCGCTCACGCCATAACGCACACCCTGCGCCATCGCAGGGCGAGCGGCGACGACGCACAGCGCCACCGCGAGCATTACCAGTCCGAACCGCTTCATACCTATCCCTCCAGGGGAAAAAGGGGGTTCTAGGGCTTTTGCGTGCTTCGAAACTGGCACCACTGTTGGAAATTGGGCTTTGGAAGTCAAGAGTCGGCGGGTCCAGCCCGTCGCGCCACAATGCGCACAACGTTCGATGCCACTTGAAGAAAGCCCCCCATCACACTCAGCCGGGTCAGCGTACCGCCCGCCTGGCTGATCTTGACCACGCCCTCCCCCAGGAGGGTCATGAAGGGGGCGTGGCGCGGCAGAATCCCGACCAACCCGTCAAATGCCGGCGCCACAACGGACTCTGCCTCCCCGTCGAATACGGCCCGTTCGGCGGAAATGACCGAGACGTGCATCAGGCTGAGGCCATCTTCTTGGCCTGGGCGACCACGTCCTCGATCCCCCCCTGCATGTAAAACGCCTGTTCCGGCAGCTGGTCGAACTCCCCGGTCACGACGCGCTCGAACGACGCGATGGTGTCCTCGAGCTTCACGTATTTGCCCTCCAGCCCCGTGAATTGCGAAGCCACGAAGAACGGCTGCGAGAGGAAGCGCTGCACCCGGCGCGCGCGGCCGACCAGCAGCTTGTCCTCTTCCGACAGCTCGTCCATTCCCAGAATCGCGATGATGTCCTGCAGATCCTTGTAGCGCTGCAAAATGCGCTGCACTTCGACCGCGACCTTGTAGTGACGCTCGCCCAGATACTGCGCGTCGAGAATCCGGCTCGACGACGAGAGCGGGTTCACCGCGGGATAAATGCCCAGCTCCACGATCGCGCGATCGAGCACGACCGTCGCATCGAGGTGCGAGAACGCCGTCGCCGGCGCGGGGTCGGTGAGGTCGTCGGCGGGCACGTAGATCGCCTGCACCGACGTGATCGATCCCTTCTTGGTCGACGTGATGCGCTCCTGCAGCTCGCCCATCTCCGTCGCGAGCGTCTGCTGAGAGCCGACCGCCGACGGCATTCTGCCGAGCAACGCCGACACTTCCGAGCCGGCCTGTGTGAACCGGAAAATGTTGTCGATGAAGACCAACACGTCCTGGCCTTCGACGTCGCGGAAATACTCGGCGACGGTGAGGCCGGAGAGACCGACGCGCAGGCGCGCGCCGGGCGGCTCGTTCATCTGCCCATAGATCAGCGCGACGTTCTCGAGGATGTGCGCTTCCTTGAACTCGAGATACAGGTCGTTGCCTTCACGGGTGCGCTCCCCCACGCCGCAGAACACCGACTTGCCGCCGTGCGCCTTGGCGACGTTGTTGATGAGCTCCTGAATGACGACGGTCTTGCCGACGCCGGCGCCGCCGAACAGTCCGATCTTGCCGCCCTTCACGAACGGCGCGATCAGGTCGATGACTTTGATGCCGGTCTCGAACACCTGCGTCTTCGGCTCGAGGTCGACGAATGCCGGAGAGCCGCGGTGGATCGGCCAGCGCTCGGCGTCTTTCGGAATCGGCGGGCCTTCGTCTACCGGCTCGCCGATGACGTTGAGGATCCGGCCGAGCGCGGGCTTGCCGACGGGAACAGTGATCGGGTGGCCGGTGTCCACGACGTCCATGCCGCGCACGATGCCGTCGGTCGAGCTCATCGCGACGGCCCGGACCTGGTTGCGGCCGATGTGCTGTTCGACTTCGGCCACCAGCTGTCCGGAGTCCAGCTTGACCGTCACCGCGTTGTAGAGCTCGGGCAGCTGCTCGGGCTCGAACTCGACGTCGATGACTGGTCCAATGACTTGCACAATTTTCCCAACACTACGCTTCAGTTCACTGGTCTTCGTTGCCATTATTTCTCCTGGCTGTCAGCCATCTGCCATCAGCCGTCTGTGCTGACGGCAGACGGCTGACGGCTATCCTTTCAGTGCTTCCGCCCCACCCACGATCTCCGCCAACTCTTGAGTGATTTGAGCTTGGCGGGCTCTGTTAAACGTGCGCTGCAGGATGGTGAGCATGTCGCTGCCGGCATCGGTGGCGTTCTTCATCGCCGTGCGCCGCGCCCCGTGCTCGGCGGCCGCGGTCTCGACCAGCGCGCGGTAGAACTGGTTCTGCACATATAGAGGAAGCAGCTGCTCCAGGATTTCCTCGGCGGACGGTCTGAGAATGTAGTTTGCCGCTCCTCGCCGCCCTTCGCCGCCCTTCGCCGCCGGCGGGGTGATCGGCAAAACCCGCAGCGTCGTGGGGGGCGTGGAGACGGCAGAATTGAACTTCGCAAACACCACGTCCACCGCGTCGAGGTCGCCGTTCGAAAACCGCTCCATGAGCGGCTTCGCCAGCTCGGCGGCATGGTCGAGCGTGGGACGATCACCGATATCGACACGCTGCGACGCGACGTTGCGCTTGGTGAACTTGAAGTAGCTGATGCCCTTTTTGCCGACGAGGTGCAGCTCGGTGTGGGCATCCTGCGCTTCGAGCTCCTCGAGCCGCCGCCGCGCCTCGCGAATCAGATTCGCATTGAACGCGCCGCACAGCCCGCGATTTGAAGTTATGAGCAGCAACGCCGCACGCCGCACGCCTGCTCCACGCGCGGACTTGCCAGGTTGCCGCAACAAGGGAAAGCGCTCGGCGAGTTCGGGGGAGTACAGCTGCCCGATGACCTCCGCGAGCGCCTGCGCGTACGGACGCGCCCCGACCACGCGATCCTGCGCGCGTTTGAGCTTCGACGTGGACACGAGCTCCATCGTCTTGGTGATCTTCTTCGTGTTCTGCACGGAGCGGATGCGCCGTTTCAGCTCGCGCGGTTTCGCCATTACAGCGCCTTGTACTCCTCGATCGCCTTGCGCAGACGCGCGCTCAGGTCATCCGACAGCGCCCGCTTCGTGCGAATCTCCTCGACGATGTTCGGATGCTGCGCCGCCATGAATTCCAGCAGTCCCTTCTCCCATTCCTTGATCGCGGGAACCGCGACGTCGTCGATCAGGCCGTTCGTGACCGCGAAGATCACGAGGATCTGCTGCTCCACCGGCATCGGCTGGTACTGCGGCTGCTTGAGGACTTCCACGACCCGCGCGCCGCGGGCGAGCTGCTTCTGCGTCGCCGGATCGAGCTCGGAGCCGAACTGCGCGAACGCCTCGAGCTCGCGGTACTGCGCCAGATCGAGCCGCAGCCGGCCGGCGACCTGCTTCATCGCCTTGATCTGGGCGTTGCCACCCACGCGACTCACCGAGATGCCGGCGTTCACCGCCGGCCGCACGTTCGAGTAGAACAGATCGGTCTCGAGAAAGATCTGGCCGTCGGTAATCGAGATGACGTTCGTCGGGATGTATGCGGAGACGTCGCCCGCCTGCGTCTCGATGATCGGCAGCGCGGTCAGCGAGCCGCCGCCCATTTCGTCCGAGAGTTTGGCCGCACGCTCCAGCAACCGGCTGTGGAGATAGAACACGTCACCGGGATACGCCTCACGGCCGGGCGGGCGTCGCAACACCAGCGACAGCTGCCGGTACGCCGCGGCCTGCTTGGACAGGTCGTCGTACACACACAGCGTCGCCTTCTTCTCGTCGTACATGAAGTACTCCGCCATCGTGCAACCCGAATACGGCGCGATATACTGCATGGGGGCCGGTTCAGAGGCGGACGACACGACGACGATCGTGTACTCCATCGCGTCGTGCTCCTTGAGCCGCTCGACGACGGCCGCGACGGTCGAGTTCTTCTGCCCGATCGCCACGTACACACAGATGACGCCCTGGCCCTTCTGATTGATGATCGTGTCGATGGCGATGGCGGTTTTGCCCGTGCCACGATCGCCGATGATCAGCTCGCGCTGGCCGCGGCCGATCGGGATCATCGAGTCGATCGCCTTGATGCCGGTCTGCAGCGGCTCCTTCACCGGCTGGCGCTTGATGATGCCGGGCGCGACGATCTCGACTTTGCGGGTCTTGGTCGTGTGAATCGGACCGAGCCCATCCACCGGTCGCCCCAGCGCGTCCACGACGCGGCCCACCAGCGCCGGGCCGACGGGCACTTCGAGCACGCGGGCCGTGCGGCGGACCTCGTCGCCCTCGCGCAGCTGGAGGTAGTCGCCGAAAATCACGGCGCCGATGTTGTCTTCCTCGAGGTTCAACGCGAGCCCGGTGATCTTCTCGCCGGTCCCCGAGACCGTGAATTCGAGCATCTCGCCCGCCATGGCGGACGTGAGCCCGTAGATCCGGGCGATGCCGTCCTTGACCTCGAGGACGGTGCCGACTTCGCGGACGTCGATGTCCGCCAGGTCAGCGGCCTGGATTTCCTTGAGGAGAAGGTTCTTCAGCTCGCCGGGACGCAGGATGGAGTCGGTGGCCATTGGTGTACCGGTTGAGAGATTGTGAAAAATATCACAAGAGAAGCGGCGGCGAAAGGCGGCAGATAGTGCGGCGAAGGGCGGCAAAACCTACACACGAGACCTGGTCCGTCCTCTCAGGAACCTCGTCAGAACACCGCGAGGCCCCAATTCGCGCAACTCCACCGGTGTCACGCCTGCCACCCGTCTCGCCGCACCGGCAAGATGGCTGGGCGACGCATAGCCCAGGATGCGGACGACACCGCGCACAGTATAGCCCGGGTTGCCCAGCAGGTCCGCGGCGCACGCGGCCCGAGCCAGGTCGATGACGCGCTTCAAGTTGGGGGCACCCCCCGCGCCGAATTCCCGGGAGAGGTGCTCGCGCGTCACACGCAGCGCCTGGGCGACGTGTCCCGTCTTGGTGGGCGTCCCCGCGCGCCGCAGGACCTCGTCCCACGCCGCGAGCTGCAGGCGGTCGGTCAGGCGCAGGAGCCGCGGCGCGTCTGCGAGCGCGAGGCGCCGCGCGACCTGAGCCGTCCGCGCCGCGATCCACTCCCCGGCAATGGCGTTGTCCACCCCTTCTACTAATACGCCCGTGAACCCCGCTTCACGACAGGAGGACAGCAATGCCCCATCGTCCGGACGGACGGCGCAGAGCGCATACATCGGGATGCGGGGGAAGCGGGCCGGGAGCGTGAGTCCGCCGCCATCGCAATGGCGCACGTCGAGCACGACCGCGTCGACCAGCCGCTGCTCGAGCAGCCGCTCGACCGCCTGGATCGTACGGCACAACCGCACGGTGCCGGCGCCGCGCGGATAGCCGCGTTGCACCGCGCGCCTCGCCTCGCGGCGGGGATGGAACACGGGCACCACGGGATAGGCCGCCCCTCCGGAGGCGCTCACGTCTGTACCAGCGTCTGCTGCATCTCGGCCGCCTGGTGCAGGACGTCGCGCGCGTTGTCATAACTCACGGTTTGCCGCGCGTCGTCGAGCGGATGCCAGACACACGCGGTGATGCCCTCGGCTTCCTCGGGGACCGGGTCGCCGCGCCGCGATTCGAAGAGAAAGAAATGGCAGTACTTGTGAATGGTCTTCCCGCGGAACCGGAAATACCAATCGATCACCTTGATCGGGCCGTGGAGCACGAGCTCGTTGAGGCCGGTCTCCTCGGCGACCTCGCGCCGCGCGGCCTCGGCAGGGGGCTCACCGGCTTCGAGGTGTCCCTTGGGAAATCCCCAGTTCTTGTACGAGTCGCGAATCAGCAGAAACCGCACCTGGCCGTCGGGGGGGGGCCCGCGCCGAAAGACGACACCGCCGGCGCTCGTCTCGCGCTGGGCGCGGGGCTGGGACTTGCGGCTCTTAGAGCGACGGCGGGTCATGGGATGTCAGCCATCAGCCGTCTGCTGTCAGCAGGCTTGCTGACGGCTGACGGCAGAGAGCTGACGGCGAGATCACAATGCGTCAGCTTAAAAGACACTGAACGTGAAATACTTCCGCGGATTTGCCTGAATATCGGACAGCAATTGCCGGAGCTGAATCATGGTGAGCGTCGTCTCGCGATACAGCGCCGAGTCGGCGACGAGGAGCCCGAGCGTGCCGCTCCGGTTCGAGATGCGCGACAGGATGGTATCGGCGTTCTGCAGGACGCGCACGAGGCTCTCCTGATTCCGGTTTGCTGCCGCCATCAGCTGGCGGAAGTCCTGCGACGCACTGCGGAGATCGGTGCTGGTAGCGGCGGTGTTGTTCAGGATAGTCGCGAGCTGTCCCTGGTTGGTCGCGGTGTCCACACGACCCAACGTCGTCTTGAGATCGATCGCCGCCCGCGACAGCGCTTCCGACCCGTGCTGCAAGTTGGAACCGACGTCGCCGATCACATCCGCCTGCTCGTTCGTCACGCGCGCCAGCCGGTCGGCGACCTGACCGAAGTCGTGGATCGAGCGGCGCAGGTCCATGACCGCCTGCGAGTCGAACGCGCTCTGCACCCGCGCCGCGACCGTTCCAATATCGGTCGCGATGCGACTGGCTTGGGCCGTGAGCTGGCCGATGTCGGGCAGCGTCGCGCCGGGCCATTTGCCTTCGCCGACCGCCTCGGCCTCTTCGAGCGCATGCCGAATATTCGGATCGGCGGGCGGTGGGTCTGCGGAAATGAGCGTCGCCGCCCATTCGCCGAACAACGACGCCGAGGCGGCGATGACTGCCGGTTTCGCCGGTGGGGTCACGCCCGCGTAGATCTTGAGATCGGCCTCGACCCAGTTGCCGGGGGCGAGACGGATGGCTTCGATGCGCCCGACCCGGACCCCCCGCAGCACGACCGGACTGCCGGCGCCGAGTCCACCCACGGTCCTGAAGCGCGCCGTGTACACGGCTTCGGTCCTGCCCCAGTGCGCGCCCGAGAGCCACAGCGCGCCGCCGACGACGAGCGCCAGCGCGGCGATGACGACGAGCCCGACGGCGAACTCGTTTTCGCGCTTCACTCGGCGCGTCCTTCGATGAACTGGCGCACGACCGGGTCCTCCGTCTGCTGAATCTCCGCGACGCTGCCGACCTGCCGGACCCGGCCCTCGTAGAGCATCGCGATCCGGTCACCGACGGTGTACGCACTGCGCATGTCGTGCGTCACCACGACGCCCGTCACGCCGAGGTGCTCGCGCGTGCGCACCATGAGCCGATCGATCACCGCGGAGGTGACGGGGTCGAGGCCGGTGGTCGGCTCGTCGTAGAGGATGTAGCGCGGCCGCAGCGCGATCGCCCGGGCGATCCCCACACGCTTGCGCATGCCGCCCGACAACTCGGCCGGCATGCGTTCGCCGGTTCCCGACAGATCCACCAGCGCCAGCGCTTCCTGCACGCGGTCCTCGATTTCCTCTTCGGTGAGCTCACGCCGCCGCAGCCCCAGCGCCAGGTTGTCCGCCACCGTCAGCGAATCGAACAGGGCCGCGAATTGAAAGACGTAACCGATGCCTTGGCGCAGCGCCGTGAGCGCATCGCGATCGAGCGTGCTGACGGCCTGGCCGTCAACAATGACGTCGCCCGCATCCGGGTGCAACAGGCCGACGATGTGCTTGAGCGCGACGCTCTTGCCGGTTCCGGAGTAGCCGATGATCACCACCGTTTCGGCGTCCCGGATTTTCAGCGACAGGCCCTGCAGCACCGCTTTGCCATCGAATCCCTTGTACAGGTCCTGGAATTCGATCACAGCAGCACCACCGCCCAGAAGGCGTCCAGCACGAGAATGAGAATGGCCGAGTAAACGACCGTGCGTGTCGTGCTGCGCCCAACGCCCTCAGCCCCACCCCTGGTCCCGAGTCCTACGATGCACCCGACGAGCGCGATCGTGAAGCCGAAGGTCGCGCTTTTCAGCAATCCGAACCAGACGTCCTTGAACAGATAAAAGAGCTTCAGCCCCTTGATGAAGTCGGGCGTGGAGAGATCGAGCAGCGCGAGGCTCGTCAGCCAGCCGGTGATGATTCCGACGGCGATCGCAAATGCCACGATGACGGGGAACATCAGCGTCGCCGCCATGACGCGCGGGACCACGAGATAACTCTGCGGATCGTAGGCCAGGGTTTCGAGCGCGTCCACCTGCTCCGTCACCTTCATCGTGCCGAGCTCGGCGGCCATGCTGGCGCCCACGCGGCCGGCGAGCGCCAGGCCGGTCAGGACGGGACCGAGCTCGAGCATCATGGTCTTGCCGACGAGCGTGCCGACGAAGTACAACGGCACGGCGCCCGTGAAGGTATACGAGGCCTGGAGGGCGAGGACGACGCCGGTGAAGGCGGCGATGAAAAGCGCCACGGGGAGAGAATCGACCCCGATGCGGCGCATCTGGATCACGACCAGGCGAGCCCAGATGCCTACGTCGCGCAGGCCGCGCACCATGTCGGCGACGAACTGGCCGACGCGACCGACCGCCTCGATCGCGGAGATAGAGCGGCGGCCTATGGCTTGAATCACGGGGGGAGAAAGTAGACCAAAAACAGTAGGGGCGCAGCATGCTGCGCCCCTACACCTACACTGCCGGCCTGATTACGCTTGGCCGCTGATTACGCCGCGAAGCTGGCGAGCGCCTTGCCTACATCTCCATCACGCAATCGTTTCAGCGCGCGATCGCGCAGCTGGCGCACGCGTTCGCGGGTCACGCCGAGCATTCCGCCAATCTCCTCCAGCGTGTGCTCACGTCCGCCATCCAGACCGAAGTACAGCCGCAGCACCTTGGCATCGCGGCGCTGCAGCGTGTTCAGCGCCTGCTCGATCTCGTCGGACAGGAAGCGATCCATCGCCTGGTCTTCCGTGTCCGGCAGATCCTCGGCGATGAAGCGCTCGATGAGCGAGCGATCCCCGTCCGGATCGAGCGGGGCGTCCAGCCGCACGTCGCCGGTGTTGAGCGCGGCGAGCGACTGCACGACCTCGAGCGACAGCTTCGTCGCGTCGGCGATCTCTTCCGGCGTCGGCTCTCGACGCAGCGTCTGCCGGAGGTACTCCGCCGTGCGCACGATGCGCGACAGATCGGCGGTCCGGTTCAGCGGCACGCGCACGGTCCGGCCCTGCCGCGCGAGCGCGGCGAGGATTGCCTGGCGGATCCACCATACGGCGTACGAGATGAATTTCACGCCCTGATCGGGATCGAACTTCCGCGCCGCGGTGAGCAGGCCGACGTTGCCCTCGCCGATGAGGTCGGTCAGCGGCAGGCCGCGGTTCTGATACTTCTTGGCAACGGAAATCACGAACCGCAGGTTGCGCTTCACGAGCTCCTGCATCGCCTCCTGATCGCCCGCACGGACCTTCCGGGCGAGCGCGATCTCCTCTTTCTGCGTCAGCAGCGGAGTCTTGGAGACCTCGTGCAGGTACTGGTCGAGGATGTCGCGCTCGTGCTCGTGATGCCCCAGACCCGTGAGCAGGCCGCGGCGCCGGCCACGCCGCTTGACGACCCGTCGTTCGGACTGCGCGACGGGCGCCTTCGCCTTGGCCTTCGGAGCCGGTGGAGCCGCTTTTGTCTTCTTACGAGTACGAGGCATCGGTTCGCCCTATTTGGGTGCTCTGTAGTACGCAGTGACAGCAAAAATGTTCATGAAACAAGCGGAAAATCGCTTGACACCGCCTCAACGCCCCGATAAGATGCCGTGTTCCCGCCGGCCGGTTTTGGGCGCGGGAATATAGCGGGGGCGTAGCTCAGTTGGGAGAGCGCGTGAATGGCATTCACGAGGTCAGGGGTTCGATCCCCCTCGCCTCCACTCGGGCGGCCGGACGGTCGGACGGCCTGACGGTCTAAGGCACTGCGAGGGTGGTAGATACCGTCCCACTGAGCGGTTAGATTTTGGCGGCACGCGGGAATAGCTCAGTTGGTAGAGCACAACCTTGCCAAGGTTGGGGTCGCGGGTTCGAGTCCCGTTTCCCGCTCTCTGCAAGACGGGTAACGGATCAACAATTGAAACATCGACGCGGGGTGGAGCAGTCTGGTAGCTCGCCGGGCTCATAACCCGGAGGTCGTGGGTTCAAATCCCACCCCCGCTACTTCAATAATGCGGAATGCGAAATTCGAAATGCGGAATGTTCATTTCGCCTTTCGAATTCCACATTCCGCATTTCAGTCCGGGCGGTTAGCTCAGTTGGTTAGAGCGCCACGTTGACATCGTGGAGGTCACAAGTTCGAGTCTTGTACCGCCCATCCGCGCGCCCATAGCTCAACTGGATAGAGCGCTTGACTACGGATCAAGAGGTTGGGGGTTCAAGTCCTCCTGGGCGCACTCGCATCATTCAAACTCCCGATACGCACCAAACGCGGCTAAGCGATCTTCGCCGAGCTCGGTTGGGATCGGCAAACCCGGCTCGTGCAGTTTCTCGCACAGTTCCTTCCACAATGCCGTGCGGGCATACCGCTGATGGACTCGCTGAAACCGCACCGATAACAGCAGCGCTTTAGCCTGTTGCAGCTCACCTTTGTCGATCAGCAGCTGCACGCGCCGTTCAATGACCCGCTCATCGTGCAGTCCTTCGACCTGGCTCAGCCAACGCTCGCGCTCGGCGAGCGCCTCCGGTCCGAAGTGCCGAAGCACTTCATCGCGCTCGACGATAATCTGCGGATGCAGCTGCACCCACTTCTCGCGGATCGATCCGAACGCCCGTGCGGCACCCCCGTAGTTGCCGTCCACTTTCAGCAGCCGGGCGAGCAACGCGCACGCCCCTCCGACGGTGCTGGTGGTGAGCACTCGGACCGCTGCGTCTTTCTGTCCCCTTCCGGCTAGCCAGGTGCCATAGTGAAATCTCCAGCGGTCGGCTGGCTCGTCGCGCGTCTTCCCAATGGCGAATTCAAAGGGAGCACCCAAGTCTTCCATGCCGGAAGGAGCCCAGCGGCACTCACGCACCTCTGGGGGCGCGGGTAGTCGCCCTTTGGTTTCGTACGCGATCACAAGATCTTTCCATACCTGGACGTCGCTCTCCCGCGCCCAATCGAAGCGCGGCACGTCGCTGATCGGTCTGAGCGATGCGTCAGGAACGCGCAGCGCGTCGATATCCAGCGCCTTGTCGGAAGGAAGCCAGAACTCCACGTGCGATCGGGTCTCGTTGGGCTCGAGCATCGCCTTGGTAGCCTGATCATCGAGCGGCCCGCCCTGGATCTCCACGTAGGGCTCCCGATGCGCCGCACCCAACGTCGCCCACGCACGGTCTTCCCCCGCGCCGTAGCTCCAGAGCTTCATTCCGGGCGCCACCGCGACGTCGGCAA